>Ga0105046_10000347_pt1 | contig 62874 bp, 51 predicted proteins | sample MAT03_FD_78385 | JGI IMG/M metagenome (GOLD analysis project Ga0105046, IMG submission 78385) | Freshwater microbial communities from Lake Fryxell liftoff mats and glacier meltwater in Antarctica - MAT-03 (megahit assembly) | ecosystem: Environmental > Aquatic > Freshwater > Ice > Liftoff...
AAAAATATACATGAAATGTGGCCCAATCTGGCTTTTTATGTACATGGCGGCGTGGCGATGGAACCATATATAAAAGGATTTGAAAAATTACTGGGTAAGCCCATTACTTATATTGAAACTTATCTGGCCAGCGAAGGTTTTTTAGCTTATCAAAACAGGCCGGATGCTGCCGGTATGCACCTGGCGCTTAACAACAACATCTTCTTCGAATTTGTTCCTTTTGACCAGCATAATTTTGATGCAGAAGGAAACATGGTTGATGAGCCCGAGGCTTTTATGATTCATGAAATTGAGGAAGATAAGGATTATGCCATCCTCATAAGTACCAACGCCGGAACCTGGCGCTATGCCATTGGCGATACGGTTAGGCTTGTTGATAAGGAAAGAAGTGAGATCATCATCACTGGCCGCACCAAACATTTTTTAAGTTTGGTTGGCGAGCATCTGAGTGTAGATAATATGAATAAAGCTATTGAAATGGTAAGTGACGATCTTAATATTTCTATTCCGGAATTTACCGTTGCAGGTGTGCCTTACGGCAATTTTTTTGCACACCACTGGTATGTTGCAACCGATGATAAAGCTGATGCGGAAGATTTAAAAAATCGTATTGATGAAAAACTGAAAGAGCTGAATGACGATTATGACGTGGAACGCCGCCACGCTTTAAAAGATATAATGGTTACGGTTTTGCCCGAAAGTACTTTTATGGAATTTATGAAAGCCAAAGGAAAAGTTGGCGGTCAGCATAAATTCTCCAGGGTGTTAAAAGGTAAGATGCTGGAAGATTGGCAGAATTTTTTAAAGGGAGAAAAGATATCTTAAGATTTTTTTCTTGCCACGAATTACACTAATGAACACGAATAATTCTTGAAGATTCGTGCAATTCGTGGCCAAAAAGCAGTAATTGAATTTGCGTAGCAAATACAAAATGCCAACTCCTAATACTTCATCACCGGGCAACCAATGCCTTTATCCCTGTTTCCAAATTTATAAATAAGCCCAGCACTTGTACTGTGGTAATGATCTTTTAGTTTTGGATTTGCCGATTGACTGAAGCCATCCAGGTAATCGGTAAATATAAAACGGTATAAGGTTTCAATATTTACTGAGAACCGGTTTGATATTGGATACTCGGCTCCAACACCAACAGGCACTGAAAACAGGGCACGTGGCGTGCCATGTGCATTATCAACCGCAAGCCCGGCAACTACATCAGAACCATCTCCAAAAACTGTTGGGTCCATGCGGCTGTAATCTTTACGTGTTCTTATAAGTGAAACGCCTGCACCTGAAAATATATATGGCTGAATGCCTTTATCCTCGTAGTTCTTACCCAAAACGTTCCAAACGAGCTGGCCCGAAAATTCCTTAACCGAACTTGTAAAATAAAAATTACGCTGCTTCCTGTATTCGGGCTCGCTGTAGCGGCTATCGTCGCCTTTTAAGCGTGCAATAGTAATATGTAAACGTGCCGCCAGGAAATGATTGATAGGTTTTTTTGCAAACAAAGAAAATCCGGGTTGCATGGTTCTGAAGGAGCCGAGCCTTTCGGGAGTAAGGTCGCCCTGATAAACATACATGCCGCCATTGAGGCCTACACTCATGTCTTTATAAAACTGGGCATTGCTTTTTATTGAGGTAGATAAAAAGACAATGAATACAATGGCTGTTGTTGTCGCTTTCAAACGCTTTATTTTTTTTGGTTAAAGTAAGAAAGCAGCGTTGTGGTAAATAAATACTATTACTTTATTAAAGTATTATAGCATTGATGAGTAATTATGTATTCATGAAAGCGTTTTTTATGTGAACGACGGATTGTAAACCGAATTGCCTGGTAAACTGTTAAATGAATCTTAATAAAGCCATCGGCTAATAAAGGCATGCAATAATTCAAATGCACGTTATTAAAAATCCTTTCTTAAATTTAGCGAATGGTTGATGCTTTTTTAAAAGGACTAGCGATAAGTTTATTGCTGATATTTTCTGTGGGCCCTGTAATATTTACAACCATCAAGCAAACCATAAACCATGGCCGGCGTGGTGGTTTTAGTTTTATTGTGGGTGTGTGGATAAGCGACCTGATATGGGTTGTGCTTAGTAACGGTTTTAGCGAAGCCATAAAAACGCTAATAAACTTTAAAATACCAATCGGTATTGCGGGTTGTGCATTTTTGATTGGGATGGGAATATATTTTGCATTTTTTAAAAAAATTGAACCCCGCAAAAAGCAGGAACCGGTTGAAATTGCCGGTGATGAATATACACCCACCGGAAAAAAGACCAATTACTTTGCCATCATGAGTTCGGGTTTTATTATCAACACCTTAAACCCGGCGGTTATTTCTTTTTGGGTTATTATGGCAGCTTCACTTGCATCGGTATATTCATTTTACGATCGCATCATCATTTTTGCTACCTGCCTGGGTGTAACCATGATTGCAGATGTGGGAAAAGTTTTGGGCGCAGGATACATCGGAAAAAAATTAAGTGACCGCGTCATACTCATCATCAACCGGGTGTCGGGTGTGCTGTATCTTATTTTTGGTTTTGCTATCCTGGCTGGCATCATTTATACATTCGTAAAACATTAACAGTAAATATTAGCAACAAAGCAGTTTCACTTTTTATTTTGATGCATGAAACCAATACTGCCAATCCTTCTTTTTATAACAACAACTTCCTTTGCTCAATCGGCAGATTTTATTCAGCTTAAAAAAAATAATAAAACAATTGCTGCTTATTACAGCGGAATGAACATTGCACTTACATCTGAAAGCGGATCTTTTATTGATGCGGTGATCAACGGAATTAAGGATGATACTTTATACCTGCAGCAGTTTATTGTAAGGTACCTGCCAACAACTTTTGGAACTTATATAATTGATACTGTTGGCAGTTACCGGTACAAATATCATTACAACCAGGTTATTGCCATTGGGCGTAAAGAACAAACAAATTTTAATGTACGGGGCAGTGGAGCAGCTTTACTGGGCGGCGGCGCAGTGCTTACTTTGGCCAGCGGTATAATTTATGTGGCCGACCGAAAAAAATTCAGCGCTCCTTTATTGCTTGCATCTGTTGGATTGGGAACCCTTGGTTATTTTATGGCCAAAGGCAGTAAACATGGTAGAGCCTATGTTATGGGCAAAAAATACAAACTTGTTTATATGAACATGAGTAATGAAAAGAAATTAAAAACATGAAATCAATAGCTTTGGCAATTATGATTTTCTTTTCAGGAAAATTATATTCTCAGAAATTACAAAATGATTGTGAGTTATTGTCTGCAACAATTGAAACCAAGGTCTTCAAGGATTTTTTTTATATTGTGAAATATAATGCCAACCCTCTTTTTATAATTGATTCATTACATTTAATTGAATATTGTAAAATTGATAGTGTTTCGAACAGGGAAGTTGTTTTTTCAAATAACACTGTTAGTAACGATATCAATACTGTTCATATTTACCGGTTAGATAAATTATCAAAGAGAAAAAGCAAAATATACTTTTGGAATATTTATACAGGCGGAACTCTCATATTAACAATGAAAAAAAAGAACGGACGATTTGTTTTACATAAGTATTCAATGGGAGCAATTTGAATATTAAACTAAGCTGACAATGATAAAAAAAATATGGATCTGGATGAAAAGAATTTTTTTCTGGGTTCTTGTAATGCATATGATCTGGTTCCTGATTTTTCTTGTACAAAAAATTTCTATTGTTGGTTTTGCAGTTGAAAACCTCAAAATTAAAATGCTGATTGTTGGAGTAGTTGTACTTGTTGTTGGCTTGGTTTATTATTTCTGGCTACGTCATATTGAGTTTGTGAAGAAGGCAGCCATCATTTTGCGTGAAGTTTTTTTTATAGCTTACATCTCCTCTACCTTGTACTTATTACTCGGTATCGTTTTTAACCCACTCATTACTTTAACACAGGTTGGCAGCATATTACAGGGCCATGGCCTTAGCCGGGATTATGTGAGTTACAATGATATGGGCACCAATATAAAACTGGCGGTAATTGGTAGTGAGGATCAGCAATTTCCTGATCATGATGGCTTTGATATTAAAGCCATAAAACTGGCAATGAAGTATAACAAGCGGCATCCTAATAAAGTGAGAGGCGCCAGCACCATCAGCCAGCAGGTTGCAAAAAATGTTTTTCTCTGGCAGGGCGGCGGTTTTTTAAGAAAAGGAATTGAAGTATTTTTTACTTTTTCTATTGAAGCTGTGTGCACCAAACGAACCATATTGGAACGTTATTTAAATGTTGCCGAAATGGGCCCCGGTATTTTTGGTGTGCAGGCTGCAGCAAAAAAATATTTTAACAAAGATGCTAAGAATTTAACTGCTGCCGAGGCCGCACAAATTGCCGCCTGTTTACCCAATCCCAAACGCTACACAGTAAAGCCATTGAGCCGGTATGTTGCCGGTCGTTCTGGAAATATAATGCGGCAAATGGGCAACCTGGCCGGAGATGCGGATGTACAGGCTTTAATAAAATAGATCAATAAGTTTCCAGTAAAGCCAGCGGAATAATAATTTTTGTGCCTGTTGGTTCCTGCAGATCAATGATCTCAACTTTATCGGTAATATTATTTTCTTTGTTAAAAAGTTCTATCCGTTTCAGCGTGATCTCCATCCCATGCGATTCTCTTTTTACGCCATCCTGTTTTTTGTTAAGCCTGGCTTTTTCCCGGCCAATTCCATTGTCTTCAATGCTGCAAATAATTTTATTGTTTTCTTTAACAATGGTCACACTCAGAAAACCGGGTTTGTCTGAAGGCAGTAATCCGTGCAGGATAGCATTTTCAATAAACGGCTGAATAATAAGCGGTGGTATTTCAATGCTGTCCATATCAAGTGTGGAATTGTTAATCAGTTGAAAAGAAAATTTATTCTCAAAACGGATCTGTTCCATCTGGATATATAATTCCACCACACTTAATTCATCTGCCAGTGCAATTTTCTTTTGCCTGGAGTGGTCAAGTATCAACCGTATCAACCTCGAAAATTTACTGATGTACTGATTTGCCTGTGTACGGTCGTTGCTGTTTATAAAAGAGTTGATGGTGTTAAGGCTGTTGAAAATAAAATGCGGATTCATTTGTGTTCGAAGTGCACTAATCTCCAGTTCGTTCAGTTTAATTTCATAATCAGCTTTTAACTGTGCTTCCTTATTAACCTGTGCTATTCTATAACGATATGCTGTATAGATTAGAGATCCTATAAAAAGCAATGCCAGCAAACGAAACCACCACGTATTCCAAAATACAGGTTTTATTTTTAAGGTTACAGGGTTTGATGCAGGATACCAGTCGCTACTGTTTGATGAAGCTTCAACAAAAAAAGTATAACTGCCGGCTGCCAGGTTGGTGTACCTGGCAACACGTTGTTTTCCAGCGTAGATATAGGCAGTATCAAATCCGGCCAGCTTATACCTGTATTGTATAAAACGGGCAATGCTAAAATCTACGGTGATGAATGAGAACGAAAGGTTGTTTTGATTGTATCTGAATGTAAAAGCCGAACCCCCGGAAATATTGATTACACTGTCAGGAAGTGAAACCGATGTAATGTATACTTTTAAAGGAACCTTATTTTTGGTTAATTTATCAGGATAAAAATGATTGAACCCCCCAACATTGGAACCTATAAAAATTTCGCCATCGGGAGCAACATAATAATTCATAAAAGAATGATTGCTTATTTCGGCGCCGTCCCTGTCATCAAAGTTTTCAAGAACATGGGTTTTGTCATTATATCTGGCTAATCCGAGGTTACCCACAATCCATAAACTTTCCGACCTGTCAAAAAATAAACCCATAATATTGTCGCTCGGTAAACCATCTCTTTTACTTAAGATCATCTTCGGGCTAAAACTGCCTTTCTTTATTTGATAAAGGCCACGTGTTGTGCCTGCATAAATATTCCCTTCAGTATCCTGCGCTAAAGCATAAAAAGCAATATCTCCTTTCTTAAACCCTGGTATCGCAATGGTATACAAACTGTCAAGCGACCTGTCATAAAAATAAAGCCCGTCTTCCTGTGCAATCCACCAGTTATTACGGCCATCTACTAACAGGTTAATGGTTGTGTTGGTGGCAATGTTTTTTAGTTTTTTATTGTTTATAAAGTGGCTAGATGTTTTTTCAATGGGATCAAAATAAAAGAAACCGCCATTGGTGCATAAAATAAAATTATCCTTACTGTCTTTAGTTACAGCCATTACTTCCAGGCTTCTCGCCATATAAGGGCTGTCGGAGTATTTTCTGTACTGTTCAAAACTGCCATCAGGTTTCAACATTCCAAATCCGGCGCTAAATGAAAATGCCCAAACCCGGTTTAATTTATCTGTAACTACTGCCCGTACAGTTTTAAATTTCTGTCGTCCTTCTGCGGGGTTAAAGAACGGGAACATTTTATTTGAACCTTTCTTTCTATCCCACATAAGCAGGCCAGTGTTGGTGCTGATCCACATCATGCCTTTATTGTCCTCCACAAAATTGGTGAAGCCGGCATCATATCTTTCACCCTTATCAGTTACCAGGTATTTAACCGTTTTAATTCCAGGCGTATCTATCTGGGTATAGGAAATACCTTTTGAGTGTACAAACATTGTTCCTCCCGAGCTCACAAATAATCTTCTGCAAAAACTGGCTTGTATGGATGCAGGGTTTGCGTCTTCATGCAGATAGTGATGAGCAAATCTTTTTTCAAGATCAAGAATGTAAACACCATATAAGCGGCAAGCCAATGCATATTTATTGTTGCCCAGGTAAGCAATCGTACCGGTGTAACCGGCAATGGGCATTCCATCGCTGGTTGTCCAGTTATTGATTGGTTCTATCAAACCACTGTTAACATGTATGATGCTTACTGTATCCTTTACAAAACTGCCTGCTATAACCGTACTGTCGTTTATTCTGCAAACGGTCCAGGCACTTCTGTAATCAAATTCATTGATAACTCTTTGTTCGGCAACATTCACCAGCACCAGTTTTTTCCCAAATCCAATAAACCATTCATCGTTCTTAAAATGATCAAACGTGAGCGGATTGCTGTTATATTTTTTAAATAGAGCCGAAAGCCCGGAAAGTTTTGAAATGGCCAGGTTTTGAGCAACAGCATATACATTATTGCGGGTAACACATAAAAGTGCTCCATGAGATGCCTGTCCAAAGAAACGGGTATTATTTAAATCTTTTTCGGAGCTGATGAGGCTGTTGAACCTTGTTTCATTTTCTCTTTTATATTGTACATCCGTAAGCGACTTGATCCAGATGGTACCAGCCTTATCGCAAAAAATGTTTTGAATGTTATTGCCGGTCAGGCCCGATTTGTCGGGTTGGCTGAAACTGCTCAGCTCAAATCCGTCAAAAACATTAACGCCTTCATCGCTCCCGATCCATAGCCTGCCCAAACGGTCTTCTGCCATTGTTAAACGAAGGTCGCTCAAAAGGCCATCGGCAGTGGTGAGGTGTTTAAACGACAATTGCTGCCCGACGCAATTAAAGCCAAGCAACAACAGCAGGTAAACTATGTAGTTTTTGTAATGCAAATGTTTGTTTTAGGCGTAAGTATAACATTAGTACTCGGTGTACCCTTATCTATATGCAAGTTTACTGATTGTATTTTGATTTTGGTAACAGCTCCGTTAAGTCAAATGCCCCATTCGTTAAGTGAAAGGCCTGTTTTATGGCAACTGTCAGATATTTGTTTGAAATAACGAACAAAGATGCGTTTTAGCCGACTGGTCACTTCTTTTATTTTGATCGTTTGTATGTTTTTTGCCGGTACGCTTAAGGCCCAGGAAGCATGGAGAGCCGATAGCTGGGAACAGGTTTTTGCCAGTAAAAAAGGAACCGTAACCGCTTTATGGTACGATATTGAACCATTCATCTACACCAATAGCAGCGGGCAGTTACAGGGTGTGGAGTATGAGATCATGGAATCTATGAAAACCTATCTTAATAACAGGTACGGTATAGACCTTACCATCAACTGGGTAAATGCAAAATCATTCGAGAATATTTATGATCAGGTAAAACAAACAAAGCAAAACGGCGTGTTTGGCTGGTCTTATTATTCTATTACGCCCGAAAGAAGAAAGGAAGTGCAGTTTTCGCCGGCTTATATGCCCGACCTGAATATTGTAGTTACCAACAGCAACGAACCGGTATATGCTACCGCACAGGAATTAACAGGAAAGCTAAAAGATATGCAGGCCTACAGCATGGCCAATACAACCATGGATGAAGACGTTGCATCTCTAAAAACTAATTTTTATAAAGACCTGAAAGTAGCCATGCAGGATGATGATTATAAAGTAATGCGGAGTATTGCTGCAGATAATAAAGGCTTTGGGTACGTGCCTTTATCGGTTTATATCGTTGGATTACAAAAGGGCATTAAGGTTAAAAGGCAAAATGTATTGTCAACACGCCGGGAAGGATTTGCTGCGGTGATGCCCCTGAACAGCGACTGGAAAACACTTACAGATGAGTATTTTAACACCGATGAGTTTATGAATAGGGCTGCCGGTATTGTTACCAAATACCTGGGCTCCGAAGTTACAGACCTGGTACTTGGCGATAATAAGCAAACAGGTACTAAACGCATGAACGACCTGGAAATGGTTTCGCTGGAAAAAGAAATTGTAACTAAACGCCTGGTGGAAACTGCGCTGCAGGTGCAACGGGAGAGAAATATCCGAAGCGCAATTATTGCTGCCATTGGGTTAGGGTTGATATTCTTCTTTTTAAATTACAGAAGGTATATTGCCAAGCAGCGGTTAAACAAAGAGTTGATGCAGCGCAATGAAATTATTCTGCAGCAAAAAAAAGAGATAGAAAAAATAAACCGGACACTGCAATTAAAATTTTTACAGTCAAGACTTAACCCGCATTTTTTGTTCAACTCACTTAATGCTATTCAATATTTTGTGGGTACTAACGACCGCAAGGCAGCCATGACCTATATCTCTGCTTTCTCTGCTTTTTTACGGCAGCATCTGCAAACGGCTACATCACTTACCCAATCGGTACTTAAAGAAGGAACCATGCTGAAACAATACCTGGGCCTGGAGAAGAACCGCTTTGCCGGTAAATTTAATTTTGATATAGAACTGCCGCAGGATCCTGACCTGCTGGAACTGCACGTGCCATCTTTGCTTACTCATTCCTTTGTGGAGTACGCATTATATAACCGGGTGCTTAACCGGCCCGATAATAACGGCATTATTAAAGTAACCTTTTCAAAAACTGAAAAAACATTGCTGGTAACAATTGATGATAATGGCATTGGGAAAAAGATGGCAGCCGGCATCAAAGAAAAAAAAGGAGCCAATGATCTTACTCCCGATGCCGACCTGGTACAGGAAAGACTGAACCTGCTGAATATTGATTTGGAAGAACAAAAGATCACGATCTCCGAACTGGATAAAACGGATGATAATGGTTCGGTAACCGGAACTATAGTAAGCATCAGCCTGCCGGTATTACTTAACAATTAAAACAAAGCATGATTGAACTGGATAAAAAAAATATGGCACCAGGCTTCTTATAGCGGCATTGCCGATACCATGCCGGAGCACCTGCATCTTAAAATTATCATGTGTAACAGAACCGGCATCATTGGCTTTTTTATCCTGATAAAGTCGCAGGTATTTTACCTGGGCGCACCAGTATTGTTTAGCATTGCTACATTTATGGGGCTGCTTTATTTATCGGTTATTTTTTGGAACTACCTGAAGCTATATAACCTGTCCCGTTTTATTATGTGCTTTTGCCCAACAGTTGGGTTGTTATTGTTAGCCGGTTTTATGACGGATGGTCCTGCATTCAGTTCCCGTTCACTGGTGATGATCAATATTCTTTGCCCGCTTTTATTATACCAGATGTCGGAGCCGCGAAAAATGTTTACCGGAATTTTCTGGAATGTACTGCTTTATTGTTTGTACGATCCCATAACATCTGCCATACCCCGCCATTTTGAAATAGACAATGATGCAAAATTTGATAACCCGGTTAATACTGCCGTTACGGGTGCCATTGTGTTGGTTGTAATTGTAATTGCATTTTACATTTTGCAAAAGATAAATGCATCGCAGGTAAAAATAGCAGAACTGAAATGGCAGCATAAAAAGAAAGAAGCGGAATTGCTCTTATTAAACAATGAAGCACTGATGCAGGAAGCCGAAGCCCGGCAGGATAAATTTAACAACCTGATTGAATTGAACAAAAGCCTGCAAAGCCAGGCCCTGCGGGCGCAAATGGATCCGCATTTTATTTTTAATGCATTAAATTCTATTCAGAATTTTATCATCAGTAAAGAAACCGTGGCAGCCATGGGTTATGTATCTAAGTTTTCTAAACTGATGCGGCAAACCCTGGAAAGCTCCATGAAAGAAAAAGTAACGGTGGAAGAAGAAATAGATATGCTGAAGAATTACCTGGACCTGGAAAAACTGCGCTTTGATAAGATATTTGACTATAGTTTTGAAACGGATGACAGTATTGATATGGCCAATACAGAAATTCCTTCGATGCTGCTGCAGCCGTATATAGAAAATGCCATCCTGCACGGGCTAAGGCATAAAAATGCCGGCGGATTGCTGAAGATAACTTTGCTTAACCAGTTTGAATATTTACTTTGCGTGATAGAAGATAACGGTATCGGGCGTGAACGTTCGGCCATTATTAATGCAGAAAGGCATAAACACAGGTCGGCGGGAACGCATGTAACTAATACAAGATTATCTTTATTGCAATTAAGTAAAGATGATGCAGCAAAAGTTGTTTTTCTTGATTTGAAGAATGAACTTGGAGAAGCGGCCGGAACAAGAGTGGAAATAAAAATACCTTACGAATTTTAAAACATAGCGTTATGATAAAAGCTGTAATTATTGAAGATGAATTGCACAGCCGCAATTTTCTGAATAACCTGGTTGCCGAATTTTGTCCGCAATTAACCATTGCAGGCATGACCGCATCGGTGGAAGAAGCGGTGGCATTGATTCAGCAAACCGAGCCGCAGATCGTTTTCCTGGATATTGAAATGCAGACCGGAACCGGTTTTGATGTATTGCAGCAATTGCAAAAAAGAAACTTTCATGTCATCTTCACAACGGCCTACGATCACTACGCCATCAAAGCAATTAAGTTCAGCGCTGTTGATTATTTATTAAAACCCATTAACCTGGAAGAACTGCAGGCAGCCGTTGCAAAAGCAATAGAAAGTATAGAACAAAAAGCAGGAGAGAATAAACTGGAGTTGCTGATAAAGAATTTACGCCGCCCTGCCGGTGAAGATTTTTCAATCAGCCTTTCCACTTCAGATGGTGTGGAGTTCATCCAGTTGTCCAGCATAATCAGGCTGGAAGCTAGTGGACCGTACACCACTTTTTTTATGAAGGATGCCCGCAAGATCATGGTGAGCCGCAATCTTAAAGAATATGAAATGTTGTTGACCGGTCATGGTTTTTTCAGAGTACACAATTCGCATATCATCAACCTGAAAGAAGTAAGAAAGATGATAAAAACAGATGGCGGTTATGCGGTGATGAATGATGATTCAATGATCACCATATCGCCAAAAAAGAAAGAAGAATTTATGGAACTGATGGGCCAGCGGCTGGTTTAATACCAACTCGATTTATAAAATAGACCGAAGGTCTATGAGTAAATCTTAGATGAAATTATACCGATTAAAAAGCTGTTGGCTAAATAGTATTTCATACCGGTATAATTTTTATTTTAATCAATGACAATAAAAACAATCATAGTAGAAGACGAGCCGCTTAGCCGGGCATTTCTGAATAATTTATTATCGGAGTTTTGCCCGGAAGTAGACGTGTTGACCATTGTGCCAACTGAAACCGAAGCCGTTGAAGCTATTGAAAGATTAAAGCCCGACCTGGTTTTTCTTGATATTGAACTGCAGCAGGGCACAGGGTTTGAAGTACTGAAAAAAACACAGCAATATAAATACCAGGTGATCTTTACAACCGCATTTGATCATTACAGCATTAATGCCATTAAATTCAGTGGAGTAGATTACCTGCAAAAGCCAATAGATTTTGAAGCCTTGCAAGCATTGATACCAAATGTTATCAGCAAACAAAAATGTGGCAGCGGGGAAATTGCGGTAAAACACCTGCTGCAAACACTCGATAATAATAATGTACCCAGGCACCTGTTGGTAAAGGCGCCCGAAGGCGGTCAGTACATTGAAATAGCAGAAATTATATTTATTGAACTTGCAGAAACCGGTTGTGTTTTTTATACAGATACCGCCATGATTACAACAACCTGCAAAGGCATAAAGGAACTTGAGCAGATGTTGAATGAGCAACATTTTTTAAGGGTACAAAATGGCTATATCATTAACTGTAAAAAAATTGATGCGATATCAGTACCTGATAGTGGTTTTGTTACGATGACAAACAAAAGCATCATTCCGGTTTCTGCAAAAAAAACTGCGGAGCTTAAAAGTATTTTATCAGCCGCAATTTGAGGACGATCTTCGTTAAGGCAGTAAAGCACGGTCAATTATTTGCAACTCCTCCACAGCTTTTTTACAAACAGGTTCCACTTTTGCAAAAAGCTGTTTAATTTCTTCAATACCCGTTTCAGACTTTGCAAGCTTTTCAATCGATAATAATGCATCACCTATTAATTGATTCAATCCAAAAAATCCGGTTGTATTTCTAATGGTATGGGTTAATTTATATATTTCCGGGTAATTAATTTGTGCAATCGCTTCTTTTAATGCGGCCGTTTCTTTTGGATTTTGTTCTTTAAACAGGCTTATCATTTCTATGATAAAAACACTGTTTTTCCTGGTCTGGCTCATTAAAAAAGACAGGTCTATTATTTTTTTTGATTCGGTTGTGTCGCTTGCCCAGCGTGCAATTTTTTCCAGCAAGTCTTTTTCTTTAAATGGTTTTGATAAATAATCATTCATGCCTGCCTGTATACACTTTTCTTTTTCGCCTGCCAGCGCATGAGCCGTCATGGCAATTACCGGTGTGTTGATGTACAGGTCTTCCCTTATCAGTTGCGTTGCCTGGTAGCCATCCATTACGGGCATTTGTATGTCCATGAGTATGAGATCAAAATTTGCTGTTTTAAGTAATTCCAAAGCCTTGCTGCCATTGTCAACAACAGTAACAGTAAAACCATTGTTCTCTAAAATATTTGCTGCAAGCTTTTGATTAAACAGGTTATCATCTACAACCAGAATTTTTTGAATAGCACCAAAATGTAGTTCCTCTGGCATCTCTTTATGCAAGGTTGTACTAAGCTCCACATCTGAAATAGCAAAAGGCATTGTAAAAATAAATTCTGTTCCCTTTCCTTCGCCGCTTAGTAATCTTATGCTGCCTTCCTGCAATTCCACCAGTTGTTTGGTAATGGCGAGCCCAAGGCCGGTGCCGCCATACCTGCGGGTAATATTGCTGTCTGCCTGTATAAAACGATCAAAGATATTTGCAGTTTTATCTTCTGGTATGCCAATACCTGTATCCCTGATACTGAACTGAAGTAACAAAACATTTTGCGCTGTAGATACAAGCCGGCAATCAACAAACACCCCTCCTTTTTCTGTAAACTTAATCGCATTGCCAATCAGGTTAATCAGTATTTGCGTGAGCCGCATCGGATCTCCCAATACATAACTGTTTATCCTTACGTCAACCGTACAGGCTAGTTCAAGTTTTTTCTTTTTTGCTTTGGAAAGAAGCATTACCTGCACAGATTGTAAAAGGTCGGTCACGTTAAAAGGAATGGACTCGATGATAAATTTCCCTGCATCCAGTTTTGAAAGATCAAGGATATCATTGATGATAGAAAGCAAACTGTTGCCTGAACCGCTGATGGCATCCAGGTATTCTTTTTGCTGCAGCGATAAATTTGTTTTTTTCAACAGGTCTGTAAATCCGATAATGGCACCCAGTGGTGTTCTTAATTCATGGCTCATGTTGGCAATAAAATCCGATTTTGATTTTGCAGATTCCTCAGCCAGCGCTTTTGATTTCTGCATCTCCTCTTCAACTTTTTTACGTTCAAAAAATGTGGGAATGCTGTATGCTTCTTTTTGTGTGTAATTTTTTTTGTTGTGAATATTATACCTGTTGAGGTGCTCTTGTATTTTGTCGGGTGGCGACATGATGAAAGTACAATGTGCATCGCCCTTTGCTGTGCAGGTAACTTCTGTTGCCGTTAAGGGAATACCAAAACTTTCTTCGCACCATCCCGATGAGTAACCTGCATTCATGATACAAATGGGTGTATCTGATTTTTTCCCTGCTCTTATCCAGGAATCTGCTTCAAAAGAATAGGGATGGTTGTAAAAAAGGTAAAAGTTCTCATCAGGTGTAGGATTACTTTCAGGGTGTATATCTACAAAAGCCCATCCCGAGTATGCAAAGTGAACAGGCCCGGCTGATAATTTTGAAATGGGGTCGGTAAGGTTCATTTTTAAATGAAAGTTCCGGGCATCATTCATCCCGATCACATGCGCAATATCAAATAAAAAATTTTTTCCTATTGCCATGGCTTCCTGCTCACCACGATCGGCATATAATTTTTGAATGGTATCTAAAAAATCTTTAGAGAGTGCAGATGCTCTTACCAGTACATAGCGCTGTTCATTTATTTCGATGGTCCCTTTTGTAGGATCCATTTTAAGGTGTTTAAAATATTCATGCACGGTATGTTGTGCAATATCGAACAGCGGTTTAAATGGTTCGGGAACAATTACAGAATTTCCTTTGGGTAACGAGCTGAAATCACGACGCAGCATGGCATTTTCTTGTTCGAGTTCAATTATCCGTTGTTGCAACTGTTCAATAGTCATGATTTACATTATTGTATAAATATAAAAATACTCCTGCAATTAATTGCAGGAGTATTTTTTTTATGCTGTTTATCAGAATTGATAATTTAATGCAGCAACCTTATCCGGATTGCCATCCACATCACCGGTTACATACTTTTTGTTATAGTAAATAACACCTTTATTTAAAAATAAAATACCTGCCACAATTGGGGTGGCATAAGAAGTGCCATGAACAGGATATGGAGTGTAACCTCCGTTTAAATAGGTTGAATAAATATTTACTCCAGCAGATGCGTAATCTACTGCAACACCATAATTAGAACCTGATTTAGGATCACCACCCGGAAAAACAGCACTGAATTTATATGCACTGCCATAAGAAGAAACGCAGGTGATAAACTTTAATGTTTCTGCATAAGGATAATTTGGAGAAGACATTCTGGCCGGAGACCTAAGTGAGGCATAACCTCTGTTGTTACCAGCCGACAGGGCAAACCAAGTATCATAACCTGCATAATTTTTTATTGCATCTTCCATTGCTGCTATGCCTGTTGTTTTAGCCGAAAATCCCTGACTTAGGTTAACAACATCATTAGTAATGGAATTTATCCAAACATAATCAAGTGCTTTTACAAAATTAGAGGCAGATGCACTTTCGTCTTTATTCTTTATTCTTATGGGAACAATATAAGCACCTGCAGCAACACCTCTTGTACCAAAACCATTATCTATAGCAGCTAAAACGCCTGCTACTTTTGTACCGTGTCCTGTACTATCTTCTACTGTATTAGCATCAGAGAAGCATCTTGCCCAGGGAGTGTACACCCTCAGGTCGGGATGGTCCATATCACATCCTCCATCAATTATCCATATTGTGTTTGTAAGGCTTTGCTGATAACCGTTTTTAAAGCCAATTTGCTGGCGCAGTGCATCAACTGTTTGGCCGGGTGGTGGCGGTGGTGGCGCAAATGTTGATGCAGTGGTACTGGTTACATCTTCATCAGTAAATTCTTCAGTTTGAAATTCTACATATTTAACATTGGGGTTGGCAACTAATTTTTTTACGGCATCAGTTGTTAGTACAGCATCAAAACCTACAACAACATTACTTACAAAAGCACTAATGCTCTGCTGGGAAACGATCATACTTCCATCTGCATTTCTTAACTGGCCCAGTATTGCTGTTTGCGCCTCTCTGCCATAAGTATCTGCAGCAGATTGTCTGGCACCACGTACAGTTTTATCGCCGTTGAATACCTGGGCAAACGGCTTTTTAAAACTTTCTTTAAAAGTTACAAAATAATGCCCCGGCTGTGCATTGGCTGTATCAGGTGCAATATAAATAACGATTGCTTCTTCCGCAGGAGCTGTTGCCATTACATCCGCAGATAATTCTTTTTTGCATGACTGGCTTAAAAGTACAATTGCTGATAAGCTGAGTATGCCGATTAAATTCTTTTTCATTTTTTTTAGTTTAATTAATTTGATAAAGCAAAATTGCTTCATCATCAGCAAGCTTACCATACACAGTTAAAGGATATGGTCTGCCGCTTAATCAAACAGGTCTTTTGATTAACCGTGTTTTAAAATGCTTCATGCGTATTTTTTTATTTTTTATTTTCGTTAATTCAAATGCCTCATCCGTTAACTCTGCATTTTTTTAGCTTCTTCGTCACCCCATTTTTGTGTTATCAATAAAATAAAAATTTAAAAAAACAATCATGAAAAAAATTATGTCAATTGTTACTGTTCTTGTTTTTGCATTAAGTGCATCAGCACAAGTATCTAACAATAATTCGGGTGCAACAACAGCTTACAAGCTTGAGAATGTAATGATCTCTTCAGTAAAAGCAACCGATGGTGCCAATACTGTACCGGTTCCTAATAACAGGGGTTCAGTAAAATTCACAAAGCGTGGAACTGTTATCACTAATGTTATTTACACAGATGCTGCAGGTAAATCGGTAAGACTGGAACCAACCAGCGGCGCTGCAAATGGTGGATCAAAGCCAGCATGCAAATGCCCAATACCTGACGCTTGTTTTGGTACAGCAGATAAAAGTGTTGGCATGTGTATCTGCAAGCCATGCAACCTGTCAAACGGTGGTGGAGATGATGGCTCTATTTTAATTGGTTTGCTTTTACCAGCAGTTCAAAAAGTAAGAGAAGCTGCAGGCCGCTTATAATACATGCAATAAACAATTAAAAATTTTGCCCCCGGTTTTACGGGGGCTTTTTTATTTGGTTAATTCAAATACCTTATCCGTTAATCCCGTACTTTTTTCTTTAGTAGTGCAGGTCATCTTTGTAGGGAGAAAAATTAAAAATCAAAAAAAATATGAAAAAAATTATTACGGTACTTGCTTTGTTTGTGTTAGCCATAAATGTTAGCAGCTTTGCCCAAACAGGCGGAGTACATGTAGCCACAGGAGATGTTAATTTCAGCGCAGGTAAAATGAAGGAAGGTCTTAACACAGTTACAAAGCTGGGCCAGGGCACTATAACTTTTATTAAAAAAGGAGACAGCTATTCAGAAGTAGTTTTTAAAGATGCTGCCGGGGTTTCTACCAGGTTAATATCTACCCCTGCCGGTACAGGTGGTGCACCAAACCCGGCGTGTAAAACAAAATTGCCCGATGCATGTTTTGGTACTGCCAATAAAAGTATCGGCATGTGTATTTGCAGGCCGGGCAATATCTCAAAAGGTGGGTATACTTTAACCTTCTACGGGTCGGGCATATTCAAATGGGCTGCTACTTTTCAATAAAAGCACCTGTTCGTTAACCCGGATATAGCATTCGTTAACCAACCCGGTTTTTCTTTTCACGATTGCCTCATCTTTGGTAAAACATTTTAATTATGAAGATCATGAACAGTAAAATCACAAACTTTATTAGCGGCGCCTTAGGGTTGATCATTATTGCAGCATCAACTTCCTGCAAGAAGGAAGAATTGTCGCTGAATTCAAACGCAAAAGTTTTTAGCGTGGCACAATTTAAAAGCAACCTGCAAATCGGGATATTAAGTTCTGCTGCTACCCAACCAAGAGGTTATTCCTTTGTAATCAATAAGGGTGGTGTTTGGGTTGATACCACTTCTTTTGGTTCGGCCTCAATAAATGCTACCGGCGGCGGCTTTAATAAAATGCATGTAAACCAAGAGATAAATATTGCGAGTGTTACAAAAGCATTTACTGCCATAGCAGTTTTTCAGTTGATCAAAACCATCGGCAATGGTGTTACCACCAAAAGTAAGATCGGCGAGTGGCTGCCAACTTATTGGAACGCCAAACAGGTCATTAAGGATATTACTTTTGAACAACTGATGACACATAGCTCTGGCCTTACAGAATCCAACACAAGCTACGATTCCTTGAAAGCAACTGCGGCAAGAGGATTGGATAACCCGGCGAAACCCTTGGATGTATATGCCAATATCAACTTCGCTTTGTTTCGTGCCATGATACCTTATATGAGAGACAAAGCTGCAGCTACAGCAAAAGAGAATGCGATGCTTCCGGGTGACGTAACCGGTTTTGAAAACTGGTTATCGCAGCAATACATGGATTATATGCAGGTAAAAGTTTTTACGCCTATCGGCCTTAATAATGTAACCTGTAGCCCTGCTCCAAATTCGGCCCAGGCCTTTAGCGAAAGCAATGGAGTTGGGCTGGCTTCAGCCACGCTTAACAATTGGACAAATACTTGTGGTGGCGGCGGTTATTTTTTGTCGGTAATGGAAATGGCCCGTGTTATGGCTTACTTGTCTAACTCCTATACTTTACAGGATAAAGACCAGCGCAAACTGATGGATGATAATTTTATGGGTTGGGATAATGAAGATTCGCCAATGACGGTAGCCGGCCAGGCTTATGGAAAAGACGGCGCACTTTGGTGGGACAGCAATAACAGCGGGGTTCAGGACAATGGCGATGCTGGCCTACAAACTTTTGTGATCAAATTTCCAAATGCTGTTGAATTGTCATTGGTGATAAATTCTATACCGGGCAACTACAGAAGTATCAGCAATTTTGTAACGAATGCTTATAATAATGCCTGGATTAAACAGTAAGTAAAAAGAAATTGAACAAAGATTAAAAGAAAGGTTTTCAGGTTTCAAATGATATAAGGAGGTCAACAGGGAGCAGCTTACCCTTTGATCTCCTTTTTCTTTTTAGGCAATCAGCTTTTCGTTAATCCAAAACCGGGTTTGGTTAATTGTGTAATCCTTAAAGCAGCTTGATGGTGCATCTTTGAGTTATAAAAAAATAAATTAAAAATAAAAAAACAAAAAAATTATGAAAAAAGTAATCGCCATTATTACTGTATGTTTATTTGCAGTAGCAGGCAATGTTTCAGCTCAATCTCAAAGTGCCGGTAAAGTAGTTTTCCAAGATTTTCACTTTACTTCAAATTTAACAGAAGGCCAAAACACAATTGTAGTGCCAGATGGCAAAGGAACTGTAAAGTTTACAAAACGTGGCAGCACTTTCTCCAATGTTATTTACACAGATGCTGCCGGTAAGTCAACCAGATTACAACCAGGCACAGGAGCTGCAAATGGCGCTCCTGCTCCTTCCTGCAAATGCCCCGTACCGGATGCATGTTTCGGCACCGAAAATAAAAGCATTGGTATGTGCATTTGCAAGCCTTGCGATGTTTCCTCCGGCAATGGTCCTTATACTATAGGATTACTTTTGCCAGCGGTACAAAAAGTAAGGTCTGCAGCAGCCCGCATGAAATAAATATAAACCTGCTTTATTAATACAGCCTCCGGTATACCGGGGGCTTTTTATTTTATTCCGTTAATCCAAAACCCATATCCGTTAACTGTGCATTTTATAGCTGCTTTTGTTTCAGCATTTTTACAGCATCAAACTATAAATAAAATTGTATGAAAAAGATTGTAAGGTTTTTGGTGTTTTTATTAACTGCTTTATCAACGCAGCAGCTGGCGAATGCACAAACTATTTCGGTATCGGTAAATGTAAAGCCGCCGTATAGTTTACAACCTAAAGATTATATTCAGCAGGGAAATAATGTAACCATCACCATGGTTAACCTGGGCTCTGTTCCCACATCAGCGCAGGTCTTCATGTCGCTTGAAGGCGTTAATAATTCGGTACAGATAAAAATAAAGCCAACCTATGTTGCACCCGTTCCTTTGCAATTTGGTCCATCCGAAATAAAGGTTTTAACACTCAACCAGTTAAAGGCTTATAATGGCAACCCGGGTTTTAATGATATTATTTTCCAGGGTTACGATAGCAAATTATATTTTGGAAACGGCTCACTTCCCGAAGGTATGTATAAGGTTTGTGCAGCTGTGGTAACGGGTTTGGGACCGGCAGGTGGCGGTGGCGGAACATTTTCCGGCTGTGGCATTTTTCAGTTAACAGCTTACGATGCCCCCATTATTTTAAACCCGGTAAACAATGCGAAAGTAAAGCCATTGCAGCCGCAAAATCTTTTCTTTAACTGGACGCCTTCGGGTATTGCCGGCAAAACCAATTATACATTTAAATTAGTTGATCTTACCAACACACCGGTTAATAATCCCAACGATGCGTTTCAAAATAATGTACAGCCGTTCTTTCAGCAAACCGGCATTAATACCAACAGCCTGGTTTACGATCTCAGTAAAATAAAATTAACTGAAGGGCATACGTATGCCGTGCAGGTTACCGCTTACGATCCTGCCAAAAGCCTGTCGTACAAGAACCAGGGCAAAAGCCCGGTAATTGTTTTTGTCTATAAAAACGAACTGGGCCTGGGCAATAATGCGGGTAATCAACCCAACCAGGGCGATGCGCCACTTGGTCCCTGCAATGCATCCACTAAATGGAATGGTAATTTAACCAACAGCAGTAAAGACGGCCTGCCAAACGGTACCCAATTAGCTATCGGAAATTTTGTAATAAAGAACACTTCGTTTACAAAAACCATTGGCGGTTACGATGGAAGTGGTGAGGTGTTGGTGAATTTCCTCAACACAAAATTAAAAGTAGAGTTTAAAGGAATAAAAGTTAACAATGATAACCGGGTTTTTGAAGGCGCAGTAACCGGTAAAGTTGCCAGCAATGCGGTGATCAACGATGCCATGAGCAAACAAAAAGCAGGTTCATTGGAAACCGTACCCAACATGGATGCATTGATGGATTATCTTGAAAACGGAACAAGGGCCATTAATAAACTTAACACCGGCAGCGCCATTGATCTGCCGGTGCATATTGATAAAAACGGTTTTAATATTGGTATTGTGGGAATGATATTTGAACCCACCGAAGCTTATGTAAACACAGTTTTAAATACGCCGCTGCCGCAAAGCATCAGTAACAGCTACCTGTTACTTGCTGCAAAAGGAATTGCTGTTCATCCAAATGGCTATGGTGCTGGGGAAGCAAAACTTTCGCTGGCAAAAGATGTAAGCGTAAACCTGAGCGACAAATTAACATTGGATTTTACTGGCGGATCAAATAAAACGTATGCAACATTTGATTGCAGTGGTTTTAAAAGCTTAAACCTTAACGGTGCTGTTACATTAAACAGGAGCATTGCGTTGCCGCTGGATAATAATTATGATGTGATAAATAACAATGCGGTAAAAGTAAAAGCGCCTTTTGAACTGAAAAATGTAACCGGCATTAATGATCTGCTGCTCGATAATATCAGCTTCTCTCACAAATTCGCCATACCCGATGCCACAGATTTTGCATTTGAATGTAAAGAACTGAGCATTGATTTAAGTAATACGAAAAATGGCAATGCATTTAACACTGCATATCCCGATAAACAAAATAAAAAAGACTGGACGGGTATTTATATAAAGAGCATTAGCGTGGTAATGCCCGAAGGATTTAAAAAGAAAGGTGGCGGAAGAATGCTCATCAGTGCACAAAATGCTTATGTAGATAAGATGGGTTTTAGCGGAACTATTGCTGCGGAGGGTAAAGTTTTTTCTGAAGGAACTGTTGCCGGCTGGGGCATTGAGCTGAACATGATAAACCTGAAAGTGAGCCAGAGTAAATTGGCTGGTGGCGGTTTTGGCGGTGTGATAAGTTTGCCATTGGGCGATAAAACTGATCTTGGATTTAATGCAACTATTTCTAAAGGAGATGCCAACGGTGCCAATGTTGCATTGATGGTGGAAACAAAAGATGAAATTGACGCTAACCTTTTCTTTGCCAAAATAAAATTATTTGAAGGATCATCTATTGAAGTGGGGAAACAAAACGGAAAGTATTTTGCCAAAGCAAATCTTAACGGAGAGATTGGAATTAGTATCAGCAGCAAAAAAGAAAATTCAAATGTTGGTAAATTCAATCTGCCCGAAATTGAGTTTCAGGAACTAACGATAGACGGAAAAGATCAACCCAACTATACGCCCAATTTTGATCTAAAATTTGCATCGCTGCAGAACAACAAGGGCCTGCAGGCAAAAGTGGGTACATTCGAACTGAACCTCAACGATCTTTCTTTCAAAAAATCGGGCGATAAAAAAAGCGCCGGGCTTTCATTCGACCTTGGCCTTAGCTTATTTGGTGGAGAAAAAGATGCCAAGAATGGTGCAGGCGCAACTACAGCATTTACTATTTGGGCAAAACACGATGGTACAAGATTTAAATATGATAAAGCATCGCTTGATGCCATCAGCATTAGAGCCGACCTGGGTGTGGCCAAATTAGAAGGCTCCCTTAATATTTATGATGAAGATCCGGTTTATGGAAATGGCTTCCGTGGTTCAGTGTCGGCATCGCTGGCTGGGCTGGGCGTTTCGGTAGATGTGACATTGCAGTTTGGTAAAACACTAGAAAATAAAGGCAATTATAAATACTGGTATTTTGATGCGATGGTTGATTTTGGAAAAGTGGGTTTAAATATTCCCGGTACGGCCGCATCTATTTATGGACTTGGCGGCGGCGCATGGTGTAACATGGTACGTAGTGGTGGCAGCGATGTTATTAAACCGGGAAGTTTCAATACAAAAAATGGAGGAGCTTCTGCAGCGCCAACAACTTCGGGTGTAACCATGGTGCCGCAAAGTGGCAATGCAGGTTTTAAAGCTGCGGTTTTATTTGGTATCACCGGTTCAAGAGAAGCATTTAATGGTGATCTTACTTTCGCCATGGATCTTAATAGTAAAACGCTTTCTGTTAATCATGTTAAGTTGGAAGGAAATGCGTACCTGATGCAGAATCCTACAGACCTGTCGAGACGTGATCCGAACAAAGCATTTTTGTATTGCAATGCCTTGATAGAATATGATAAACCCAACAATGTTATCAGCGGAAATTTTGCTGCACACGTAAACATCCTCAACATCATTGAAGGCGGTGGGGAGATCTCGTTTAAATTTGATATGCCCGACAGAAATCCTGATGGCACGGTAAAAGCAAATCAACCCGGATTAAAATGGTTTTTAAAAGTTGGACAATGGACACCGAATACTGATCCGTTTGAAGATGATGCCAGGCTGCATGCCAGCATAGGCTTTGATGCTAAGGTGCTAAAGGTTGAAATAAAACTCCAGGGATATTTTATGGTAGGTAACGATCTGCTATCCGGCTTGCCGCCATTGCCTGATAAGATTTACCAGGTAACAAAATCCATGGGTGCAACAGTTAAAAAAGAATTACCGGCTTCTGTTTCCAGCACACAAAGTTTAGCATTTGCTTTTGGAGCAGGTATAAAATTATCTGCCGGGTTCGATATTAAAATTGTTAGTGCCAGCGTAGAAGCTGCTGCAGGGTTTGATGTGCTCATCAGCGATTTAAATGCAACCTGCGACGGAAGCGAAATGGGTTTTAACGGATGGTATGCACAAGGCCAGGCGTATGCATACATTGATGGTAATATTAAATTTCTTGGCGCACCTGTTGCAAAGCTTATGGCCGGCGCCGTGTTCCAGGTTAAACTGCCTAATCCAACATGGGTACGTGGCGATGTATATTTTTATATTAATGTAGTTGGTATAGAAGGTCATTTTTATAGAACGATTGAAAAAGGGAGTATATGTGCCAACATGAAAACAGAATTGGATCCGTTTGAAAATATGAAGCTGATAAAGTATGTTACCCCGGAGAATAAAACTACCAAAGTAAGTCCAATTGGTACAGAAGCAACGGTTAGTCTTACTTATGGCGAGTATGAAGTGGTTAAAATATTCAATGCCTTTACAGAAAACTACGATTTTTATTATCCAAGAAATCAAATTACAGTACTTGATAAAAATAAAAAGGAGATCAACAAAAAAGATTACTCCGTTTCAAGCGCTACCAATAGCAAAGGCAGGTTGAGTACCATTAAGTTTAACAAAACGCTAGGCGAAAACACAGAGTATTATATATATGTAAAGGCAGAAATTCAGGGAGAGAAGTCGGAAGAATTATACTCGAAATTTACAACTGGCGACAGGCCGGCAAAATTTGGAATGAAAGACCTGGTTGAGAGTTATCCGCTGCCAAACCAACGCTTCTTTATGCGTCAAACCATTGATGGTACGCCAATACGTGGTTTCCTGCATCTTAAACAGGATCTGTTGTACCTATTTGAGAAAGGCGAAGTGTATGTTTTGTTTTTAGATCAGGCTGGTAAGCTGGCAGCTTATGCAAAGGCGTCTGGTTCTACCCAACAGGAGTATAATGTGGAGTCTTCTTCTAAAGTTTATTTTGATATCCCTAAAGAATTAAAGAGCAGCACTATTTACCAGATAAAATTATTGGGTCCCGATCCGGAAGCCAATAAAGGCGATAACGCAAATGCTTTTGGCAAAGTGGTGTTTGATGGATTTTATTTTAAAACAAGTAAATACAATAATTTCCAGGAGAAACTGAATACTTTTAAAGTAGTTAAAACCGGTTACATCCGCCATCAGATAAATGCGAATTTTATGACCGCTAAGGCAGAGGCGAATACAAAAGAGAATGTGTTTTTTGTACCGGTAATGATGCTGCAGGGTGGAGAAGATCTTGATGGGTATGAAATGTTCGGTTATAAATCTGATTACAATGGTTATGATTTAACAAAAGGACAGTTGATGTTTGTGCATCCTGTTTCCGACGGAGCCTTTGGAGGTGATTATTTAGACAAGGTTTACAGCAAGTACATGAGCATGACCTTTGCCCGTGAATTCGACAAAAAAATTGTTATAACACCCGAAATAACTAAAGACGAAGCAACCTTTTTACAGCTTGTTCTTGGTTCGGCAAAAAAGAATTTTGGAAGCCGTTCAGCCGGGTTCCCTTTTGAGGGGGCGCCAATAGATGCCGATGGTGCTTTTAGAATGGGCCCTGATCTTATGTGGATGCAAAATGCTGTACATTATAAATCCGTTTTACAACAGTCTGGTGCGCTCTCATCTAACGAAACAATAACGGGACCTAAAGGCCCTCTGACTCAGGATGAAATTAATGGCGGCGGCGGAGGTGGCGGATATATGAATAATAACATTGGACTTAAGGGCAGTGGCCCTGAGCAGAAAGCGTATTATGCATTGATGGATTATACAGGATTTATTGCGGCATGGGATCATTACAAATGGCTGAACGCTATGTTTAAAGCAGGTAAATCTATCGACCTGTGGCGTACTTACAAGCTCACCGAAAAACTAGGATTACCGACAAAAGTACCCTACGGTAAAAAGGAGTTTACCATTACCGGAACAGGCGGAAAAGGTAACGGTAATCAGGCCGCAAAAGTAAAACTGTCGTACCAATATGCACCCCCCGCATTTTGATAAAACGAGCTCAATAAAAAAAAGCCATTCCGTAAAATGCGGGATGGCTTTTTTTGGTTTTAAACGAGGCACTGTTTTCGTTAAGCCATATAGCCTATCCGTTAATTGCGCCCTTTAATACAGCGGCCGGCGCTCTACTTTTAACTTATAAAATAAACAATCATGAACCGGATAATTTTATTACTACTTGCATTTGCTTTCTCGGGCAGTGCTTATGCCCAGGCAGCTAAAGATACCATGGCCCAAAAAGAAAATATTAAAATGGTAAGCCGGTTTCGTAACGGCATCGTGGAACTGCGCTGGTATCCAACATCTGCAGCAAGCTGGAGAAAGGCCAATCTTTTTGGCTACAGCATTAGAAGAATGGAACTGAGCGATGCCGGATCTGCAGCAGGATTTAAAGAACTGGCTATTGTAAAACCATATACACCGGAGGAGTGGAAGCAAAAACTGAATACAAGAGATACTTTGGTGAGAGCGGCGATGGAAAGTATGCAGCCCTTAACGCCGGTAAAAGGGCAAGGTTTAGTTGATACTCAAAATGAGGAAGGCAGCATGTTCTTCTCCTATATTATCTCCACCAGTTTTTCAGCAGACGCTGCAAAAGGAGCCGGTTTATTGTATAATGATAACACAATAATAAGCGGAACAAAATATGCATACAGCGTAAGCATCAACGGCACAAAAGATAAAGACGCCGAGGATGAAGTGTTGGCTTTTGTTACCGATACCCGTTCGCAATATGTAGCGCCATCGCCAGAGGAAGTAACTTTTGAAGAAGAGGAAGGTGCAGTAAAACTGATATGGAACAATACAACCAACAAAGAACTTTTTAGCGCTTATTTTATAGAACGTAGCGGCGATGGCGGCAGAACTTTTTATGCGCTGAATAAAGTGCCGTTTATTTCTGTTGCAGAAAATACAGTTGAATTTTATTACACCGATTCTGTAAAAAATTATGTTCCCTATCTATACCGCATTGTAGGACTTACGCCCTGGGTTGACAGAAGCAACCCATCGGTAGTTATAAAAGCCATGGGCCGTGATCGCACACCTGCATCGCCGCCCATGAATACAAGGGCCAAAGGTGACCGAAGTAAAATTGTTGTTACCTGGGAGTTGCCAATTTCATCTTCAGATCTGAAGGGATTTAAAATAGCACGTTCACATAAAATAGAAGGTCCCTTCACCAGCATCAGCGGCGATAAAACGGTTGCAAAATCTATGAGAACGTTTACTGATGAAAGACCCACACCAAAAGAACCTTACTATGTTGTTTATGCAGTTGATACTGCCGGCAATTACAACAGTACTTTTTCTGTAATGGCAAGCATTTATGATTCTGTTGCACCTGCACAGCCGGTTGGCCTTACAGGTTCTATAGATACAAACGGATTAGTGAAGCTTAGCTGGAAATCCGGTACTGATAATGATTTGGTGGGATACCATGTATATGTTGCCAACGGAAAAGATAATGTGTATCGCCAGCTTACGGGTTATCCATTAAATGATTCTTTGTTTACAGATACGGTTTCTATGCGCTCTTTAACCAGGGATGTTTTTTATAAAATAACAGCGATTGATTATAATAATAATGCGTCGGCGTATTCAACAATTGCTGCTTTAAAAAGGCCAGATGTTATTGCGCCTGCAGCAGCGGTTATCAGCGGGTATTCGGTTGAAAATACCAAAGTGGTATTAAAGATGACTGGCAGCAGCAGCAATGATGTGGTGAGTTACCGGTTGATTCGCACCGGTGCCGATGGCCGTGAAACTAAACTGGCTGAAGGAAAAGAAATACGGTCATTTACAGATTCGGATGTTAAAGAAGGCGCAGCATATACTTATACACTTGTTGCAACAGATGCATCAAATCTAAGTACATCATCAAAGCCGTTGCAGGTAACTGTGCAGGAGCAGGAAATAAAACCCGGCATCAGTTCATTAACTGCCAGGGCAAATGATAAAGAACAACAGGTATTACTTAGCTGGAATGCATTGAACGGATCGCAGCCATCATCACTGGTTTTGTTCCGGGCTGCTGATGGGGAAGAGTTGCTGTTGTATAAAAAATTATCGCCCGATAAACAGTCTTACATGGATAATACTTCGCCGGGCAAATATCAATATGCAATAAAAGTATTGTACAGCAATGGTGCCGAAAGTGAATTGAGTGCAATTGCTTCTGCCGAAGTAAAAAATTAAACCACATCAAAAACAGTCAACTGTCAATCATGAAAAATAAATTGTTGCTACTGGTCTTATTGGCCGGATGGAATTTTTGCCACGCACAAAGTTTTGATGTGGAGCAATTACCTAAAGCAAAAAAAATAGATTGGAGTGGTTCTGTTGGTGCCAATGCTACAGGCTATACTGCCAGCGGAATTCCAAACAGGAGCAATCCATTTACCTGGAGCCTGAATGCCAATGTGAATGTGCGGATTTTGGAAGTGCTTGATTTGCCTTTTAGTTTAACTGTTGGAAAATATCAGACACAGTTTACAAAACCATACCTGCAGTTTGGTATAAGTCCCAGGTACAAGTGGGCCACCTTACATGCGGGCAATGCCAATCTCACTTTTAATCCTTACACATTATCGGGCCATAGTTTTGTAGGAGCCGGCATAGAATTAAAACCCGGTAAGATCAGGTTTGCGGCTATGTATGGCCGGTTGAATAGAGCAGTTGAGATAGATACATCGGTCAGCAATACAAAAATTCCATCTTTTAAAAGAATGGGTTATGGTGCTAAAATCGGTTACGGGACTGCGGAGAATTTTATTGACCTGATTTATTTTCATGCAAAAGACGATGCCGGTTCTATTACATCATGGAAGGATCCGGAGATACAGGCGTTTCTGGGCGACGCAAATACCTTAACACCACAAGAGAATAACGTGTTTGGTGCTTCGGGCCAGTTAACGCTAAAAAAGAAACTGACTTTTAATTTTGATGCAGGCTTAAGTTATTACAATAAGAATATTGCAGATTCGCAATATTTGCTTAAGAAAAAAAGCATCAACATTTCCAACGATAAAAAAATTCAATACGCAGGTAAAGCCGGTATAGGATATAGTTTTTCTAAACTGTCTGTAAGAGCCGATTATGAAAGGGTTTTGCCCGATTATGTTACGCTGGGCAGTTATTTTTTTACTACTGATATTGAAAATTTCACCTTTTCTCCCTCAGGCAGTTTCGACAGCAGTAAAGGAACTTATAGTTTATCTATAGGACTGCAAAAAAACAATCTTGATAAAACAAAAAAGGAAACAACCAAACGTTTTATCGGAAGTGCCAATATTGCCTATAATCCCAATGCAAAATGGGCATTCAACCTGGTGTACAATAATTTTTCAGTAAACCAGGTAAGGGGTACCGAACCCATTAATGATTCGTCCCGGTTAAGACAGTTGAATCAAACATTTACTTTTACTCCAACCTATTCTATCATTAAAGATTCTGTAGCAACGCATAGCCTGTCTGTAACTGCCAATTATAATGATGTGAACGATCGCAACATCATTACCCGGCAGTTTACCAATATGAAAGCTGCCATGTTCAGCCTTAACCATAGTTCATCATTTACTAAAAGAAGTAATAGTATCAACAGCGGTTTAAATTTCAACAGCACTAAAACCGCAGCATCAACAAATACACAGTATGGTGTAACACTTGGCTATTCACAAAGTTTTTTTAAACAAGCATTAACCGCTTCTGTTGGCGCTAACTATAATATGAGTTATGTAAGTGCAACGCAGGATGGAAATATAATAACGGGTAATGCAACAGCCAGTTACCAGTTTAAAAAACGACATTCATTTTCTTTCAACGCGTCGTTGATCAGGTCAAATTCAAAACAATATCAAAGTTATACCGAATTAACCGGCTCGCTGTCTTATGTACTGCTATTAAAATAAGGTAGTTTATCACGAGCTCATAAAAAATTATCAACACCTGTAACCGCCTTATTCAGCCGCTCTTCATAATTGCCGCTGATATCAGCCCAGGGTACATTTTGGTTAATAAGAATGTCTTTATAATAATGATATAGTTTCTGCCTGCTTATCAAATCCGGGTATTCCCTCAGTTCATCGTTTACCCATGGCAAATCAATATTGCACAACAGGTACAGGTCATATTTTCTTTCGGCAATGCGGTTCAATATCCAGTGATGGCATTTTTCAAAAGCAAATTCGCACCATACTTTCATAACGTACATGTCGGTATCAATGAACACAGGTTTGTGGTTTGTGGTTTGTGGTTTGTGGTTTCCCAATTCCCAATTCCTAATCCCCAATTCCTCTGCTTCTATCTGCCCTTTGGCGATGTCCAATAAATTTTCATAAGTATAAACAGTACCATTTTTTAAAAGATATTCCCTGGCATATTCTTCTACCCATATTGTGTTGTAATGTGCAGCAAGCTGCTTACACAAAGTGCTTTTTCCGGTTGATTCGGGACCGAGGATGACAATTTTTTTAACCATTAGTCTTTTTATAACGGTTCAAATCAATAATAAAAGTAACTACAAAAAATATGAGCATACCAAAGCGCAGCCATTTTCTAAAGCTATCAGCAGTTGGCGTCGCCAAAACGTAAATGGTGAACAATAGTATCAGCGTTGCTTTAAAGATCAGTAATAATTTTCTATTTCCCATCCCACATAGGTTTTGCTTTTAATACTTTTTTATACACGAAGCAATTGGCATCATGTGCTCCGGGCAAATAGCCGGCGCTTTGTAAAAATTCGTTCACTATTTCTCCCCCGGTAAATTTAAAGGTTTTTTTAAAGAGCTTTGTCCACTCTTCTTTATTTTTTGGATGATGATGTGCCAGCCATGCTTTAAAAGAACCAAATTCTTTTTGCAGCACCAATATTGTTTTTGCATTTTCAATAGCTGCATTTATTTTAAGCCGGTTGCGTATAATGCCGGCATCGTTCATCAGCCTTTCAAAATCTTTTTCTTTATAAGCTGCTACTTTTTTTATATCAAAATTGTGATACCCTTTTCTAAAGGTTTCCTGTTTGTTCAGGATGGTGGTCCAGCTTAGGCCCGCCTGGTTTATCTCCAGTATCAGCCTGCAGAATAATTCATTATCATCATCAATAGGAAAACCATATTGCGTATCATGGTAAATTTTGTGAACCGATTGTTCGCCTGGTTTTAGAGAACTGATAAATTTACAGTAGCTCATGCTTTGTTTGTTTTGCTTTTTTCATCCATTCAAATAAACCAAATACAGCCATTACCAATAACACTACATAATAAACACTGGTAAACACATAATGCTTTACAAAGTATAATGGTATGGATGCAATGTTTGTCGCAATCCACCAGTACCAGCTTTCCACTTTCTTTTTTGTCATAAGCCACATACCTGTAAATGCAGTTGCAGAGGCTAAGGCATCGGCCCAGGGAATAACGCCATCAAAAAAAGCAGTTTTAAAATAAGTGAGTGCTGCAAAAATACTGATGTAAAAAAACAGGAAGAACGCTATCTGCTGCAACCAGTCTTTTTTATTAGAGTAAGTAATGTGCAGTACAATTTCTTTTCGCTGGTCTTTCCTGGTCCACATATACCATCCCGAAAAGCTCATAAAGGTATAATATAAGTTTACCGTTGCCTCGCCCAGCAAATGTCCTTCATAACTTATGTAGATATAGATAATGGTGTTGATCAATCCAACCGGGTAAACCAAAATATTCTCTGCACGGGAGTACCAAACACTGGCAATACCAGCGAACACAGCAACATACTCAAACCACCTTGTGTGCTGCATATCTGCAATAAACTGCTGATAAATTTCTGGTAAATTCACTAGGTTTAATTGGTTGTTTTTTTATTACGATAAAATCTGAAAGGCCGAAGGTAACGGATTCCTTTCTGCGTTTGAAACCGTGTGCCCACCTGTGTCCATTTATCATTTTTATCGTACCTCCAAACAATAAAATGTAAATGCGGAAAATAGGTATAACCCGATCGGCCACTAAGGCCAATTACCTGTCCCTGCTTTACAACATCCCCAACCTTTACAAAAATTGAATCGTGTTTTAAATGCCAGTAGCCCGATCTTGTGCTGTCTTCATGCTGAATAACAATATAATTTCCTTCAGGCCGGTACTTAATATTTGTACCGCCACGGTTGCCATCTTTTTTTATACGCATAACCACGCCATCTCTTACAGCACAAACTTTTGTTCCCTTCTTCATTTTAAAATCAAGTGCTGCACGGTGCATGTGTGTGTATTGGCTAAAATAACCTTGCACCAGTAAATGGGTTTTATTTTCTTCGTAAGGAAGATGGTAAACAAAACTCGTATCATCTTTAATAATTCCTTTCTGCAATAACTTAAGCTGGTGCCGCATGGGATTATTGCTTACAGCACAACTGCTCAACATGCAGAAGAAACAGAAAATAGTATAAATAGCAACAACAATCTTCATTACAGCAAAGATATGCCTGTACATGTAATCTGGCATTAGTGGCCGCATCTAAGTTTTAAAATCAGGCTGAAGATATTTTAAGAGAAACGCAGGTTATTTATTTGATGAACTCATATTCTATTCATACCTTGTTGCTCAGCTTACACTTTGCAATCAATATGGCGTACTGTTACAACCATTCAATTTTTAACCCTTTTTAGCCTGCTTGTTTTTTAGGATAAAAAACACGTCATAAACTCCTTTATGAAAAAAATATGTTGTTGTGTTGTAATGATTTTTATCAGCCTGTGTGGCTTTGCCCAGGACGTTGAACTTTTTAGAAAAGATGGTCATAAAAGCGAACTGCAGTCAATTTCCATATCGCCGGATAATAAATATTTTATTTCGGTAGAAACGGATACGCTTGCCATTATCTGGGATATTGCTACAGGACAACAACTCCGGACAATCAAAAATGTGGAGACCGCTGTTTTTCGGGATAACAATTCCATATACCTGGCCATGAATGATAAGACATTCAAGATGGTTGATTTATTTGGGCAAACAATAAAAGAATATGAATCCAGAGGGGCCAGATACAATTATAACACCTCATTTATTTTAAATGATACCAGAAGAATATTTTACCCGGAAAAAGGTTTGTATCTTTTTGGAGATGATGTTTTTGATATGGATAAGGGATATTTGAAGCGTTTAAGTCCGGGGGGCGGGTACAGGAGCAGAGATTTTTCTCCGGCAACAAATCTAATGGCAACCAGTAATAAAGAAACAGGGAAGGTATCTATAATAAATATTGAATCTGGCCTGGTTACGGCCAGTTTTCAATCAGACATTTCGGAAATGGATTTGATGCGACTCTCCTTTTCTTCCGATGGCGGAAAATTGTTAATATGTACCCCACCTTTTTTACAGATAATTGATATCCCAACAGGTAAAATATTAAAAACAATAAAGAACGTTCAATTTGCAGGAGAAGATGCGATGTTTTCTCCTGATGGCGAAACTATAGCGTTTGCTGCAAAAGATTATGATAAACATGTTGTGCGTATATCAATCCTTAATAGCAGAACAGGTGAGCGTATTTGGGGTAGAGATTTTAATAACATAGGGTTCTTTGTAAATATGCAATTTGCACCTGATGGCAATACATTGGCGTTCTGGATAAACACCAACGATGAAAAACCGGACCAGATTATTATGCTGGATACCAAAAAAGGTAACAATGTCTGGGTTAAGAAGCAGGAAGATTTTGTTCCATCTGTTAGTGGGAGCAGTTTGCAATTCTCATCCGATGGTAAAAAGCTACTGTTGGGTAACAATAAAAAATTACTGTCGGTTAACACAGCAACCGGACATACCGAAAAAATTTTTGAACAAACATCGCAAGGAGCTATAAAAGGAATACACTTTATAAAAAATAATAGTCAGTTGGTGAGTTCAATAGGGGATCACTTTTTTAATTGGGATTTACAAACAGGAGAAGTTGAAAAATTTTTTTTAGCCAAAGACAAAAAAGTTGAATATCAAATTGCTTATTTTAAGCCTACGGGTGATGGAAAAAGATTTTTTGTGATTAGGGAAGATAATCTTCGTGAACTTGATACATCTGGCAGAATGGTATTTCAGTACGCCAGCCCCAATACCTTAACAGACCGCTTAAATCTGGCAGTTTCTTTTGACGGACAGTATGTGATGAACCAGGGCAATGCTAAAACTGCTAATTGTGCCGGCAATAAAGATGTCAATACGGTAGAAGTTTTTGATACTAAAACGCATAAACTCGTTTATACAAATAACTGTGTTATTGGCGAGGTTAGCTTTGCTAAAACGCAAAATATACTCGTGCTGCAGGAAGTGTCAAATCTCCAACTTCTTCGGTTTTACGACATCCCTTCCGGAAAATTGCTATACGATATTCGGATACCAAATTTATCACTCCAGTTTGATAAACCTGTTTTTTCGGAAACTGACCAGTTCCTTACTGTTCACACAGCCGAAATTAATGGAAGCCCCACGGTAAGAATATTAATAGACCTTAAAACGAGGGCTATCAGGCAAATTCCAATAACCATGCCTGCCTCAATAAATATAAATGATGAACATTCCCTGATAGATGAGGTGGGGTTTACGCCTGATGGAAAGTATATTGTTTACAGCGGAAGGAAAGTAAGAAGATTTTTTTTCTATGATATGGAACAGGGAAATTTTGATGAACAAATGACTTTAAAATATCCGGCTAATATTGAGACGTTCTCAAGCATTGAAATTTCACCAAATGGTAACTTTCTTGTACTTGGTACTTATACCGGTACCATTATGTTGTGGAGTATAGCGCAGCATAAATTACTGGGCACCCTTTACCCCGATGCGGCAAACCAAAATTGGGCGGTGGTTACCTCGCAGGGACAGTTTGATGGCAATACAGGCGCACAGGAAAATATGTTTCATGTATCTGGCAATACTGTAGTGCCATTAAGTGCTATGTTTGAGAAATTTTATACCCCACGTTTATTACCAAGAATATTGGCCGATGAAAAATTTGAGCCTGTAAATGTTAATATAAAAGAACTAAAAAAGGCACCCACGGTAAAGCTGCAGTTTAAAGAAGGACTCCGCAACCTGGAAGTTGGTGATGACGGGATGCAAACGATACAAACAAAGGTTGGCAATGCTTCGGTAGCCATTACAGCAGAGTGCCCTTTAGATAGGGTAACTGAAATACGCCTGTACCAAAACGGAAAACTTGTAGAAACTACCAGAAACCTTACCGTAGAAGATGATGGAAAGAGTGATAAGACTTTGATAAAAACTTTTCAGATAAATCTGGTTGAAGGAACCAACCGCTTTAAAGCCATTGCACTAAACACAGAAAGAACCGAGAGCCGCCCTGTAGAGATGAATGTGATTTTTAAACCGGCGGATAAAAAATTAGAAATTGATTTAAAAGTAAGCGAAGTGCAATTGCATTTGATAGTGGTGGGCATCAATATTTATAAAAACACAAAGTATAACCTCAACTATGCTATGGATGATGCCGAAGCATTTAAGCTGGCCTTGGAGAACGGCGCAAAAAGTATCTTTGGTAAAGTAAATACTCATTTTATTAAAGATGCAGAAGCAACCAAAGCAGGCATTGTAGCTGCACTGGAAAAAGTAAAAGACCAGGCCGGTGCCGAAGATGTATTTGTTTTTTATTTTGCCGGTCATGGTGTGGTTAATGACAGGAAAGAATTTTTCCTGGTACCCTCCGATGTGGTACAGCTTTATGGAAGCGATGATGCACTTGCACAAAAAGGATTAAGTGCTGCCAGCCTGCAACAATTCTCCAAAGACATTAAAGCACAGAAACAATTATATATACTGGATGCCTGCCAGTCGGCAGGAGCGTTGGATAATATTGTGGCATTCCGTGGCGCAGCCGAAGAAAAAGCAATTGCGCAATTGGCCAGATCAACAGGCACACACTGGTTAACAGCATCGGGCAGCAGCCAGTTTGCTACTGAGTTTTCGCAATTAGGGCATGGTGCATTTACCTATTGTTTGCTGGAGGCTTTAAAAGGTGGCGCTGATAATGGTGATAAAAAGATAAGCATTAAAGAACTGGATACGTACCTGCAGCTTAAGGTGCCGGAAGTAACGGAAAAATATAAGGGCACTGCTCAATACCCGGCCAGTTATGGTTATGGAAATGATTTTCCTATAATCATTATCAAATAGAGCGAAGCAATTTTATTTTTTTTAGAAACGGCATCTCTATTGTTGGGTATAAAGCAAAATTAAAAAGCACTTCAAACCTGAAGTGCTTTTTAATTAAATTTTTATAAATCAACACATAAACTACTCTGCCTCTGCCACCACTTCTTTCACTTCCGGTATCATACGTTTCATCATCCCTTCAATACCGGCTTTTAAAGTTATCATGCTGCTTGGGCAGCCACTACAGCTTCCCTGCATCATTAAATTAACTCTGCCATCTTCATAGCTTTTAAACTGAATAGCGCCTCCATCCATTTCAACAGCAGGCTTTACATAATTTTCCAGTAATTCTTTAATGCGTTTTACCACGTCGTCATCATCTGCGCTAACAACATTACTACTTTCGCTTTTCATGGCTGCCACTTCCTCATCATTCACCACAGCTTTACCATCTTCTAAATATTCTTTTAAAAACTGTTTAATGGAAGGAATTACATCCTGCCAGTCTTCGGTATCTAAAGTTTTTGTAAGTGTAATAAAATTACTGGCTATAAAAACAGCTTTAATAAAAGGAAAGGTAAATAATTCCTGCGCCAGCGGCGATGGTTTTGCACTTGCTTCATCTGCAAAGTCAATACTCTTGCCCGGGTATAAAAGTTTGTTTGCCACAAACTTCATCGTTTCGGGGTTAGGCGTCATTTCGGTATAAATACTTATTATCGGGTTTCCTGTCTTGATCATAATACTGTATTTAAAAATTCAGCCACAAAACTAACAAGAATTGCGCTGTTTTAGTTTCAAAAGGCTGTTAAAAGGGAGATTTTTCGGATTTCGAAAAGATTGCCCCCCCGCAGATTTCGCCGAATACGCTAAAAATTTCGCCACCTGCTACATTTGCGAAACCGGCGGGATAATTAAATGGCTTTTGAGATAATTTGATTTGCCTCGAATTTTAACTTGCCAAATAACTCATCTTCAATTTTTGAGAAACTGTCTTTAGTATATGTTTTTACAAAACAACCGTCTTCTAATAAATGAATACGATCACAGATAGTTATTAAAGGTTCAATTATGTGTGATGAAACAAATACTGTTTTTTGTTTTTGCTTCAGCGATGTGATAATTATTTCGAGTACCTTGTTTGTTTCCAGATCAAGCCCGTTAAAAGGTTCATCAAGAATAAAGATTGGTTTCTCTTGTTTTAGTACAGCAAGCACTGCTAATTTTTTCTTCATCCCTGTTGAATAATTCTCAATCAACTCATCCAACGGGAGCTTAAAATATTCCTGTAAAGCTGCCAGGTTAAACCCGGTATTTGTTTGCTGGAATATTTTTAAATACTCATTCCCGGTTATTCTTGAAAAGAAATAATTATTAGTTTCAAGATAGACTGTGTCTTTTATTGAAAGCGATGCATCTTTTTGATTAATTGAGCCAACATTCGGTTTTAATATTTTAGCTAAAACATTAAAGAACGTGGTTTTGCCTGCTCCATTCAACCCTATAATCCCATGTACAAGACCGGGTTCAAAATCTATACTGATGTTTTTCAAAACCAGATGGTCATTAAAACTTACTGTGAGGTTTTGTACATTAATCATGTAAATAGGGCTTTAAATTTTTCTGTGCCTTATAAAAATAAACAATTGCAAGAATAAACGGAATTGGTAAAAAATATGGCAGGGCCGATAGCATGGCAACAACAGAAAATGCAACATTATTACCCAACTGATTCGTTTGCGGTTTGTATGTGCAGTACTTTAAGCTAATTGCAAAACATAGCAAAGAAATTTGCATGGGAACAAATAACAGGGTTATCAGCAAAAACTCTTGAACAAAAATGGCATTAATCAATATGGGTAAACTGTACAAAATAAGTATGTACCTGATGTTTGTCTTTAGTTTGTCGGATAAAAATTTTCTGGCGCTTTTATTTCCTTCTCTTAAGATATGTATTGGCTCATTTTCCAGAAAAAATGATGCAACCATGATGGTTAAAAACCACAATAAAAAAAGCGGCAGTATCCTAACCCACGAAAAAGCCAGTGCAACCAGATAAATGCAGATAAATGAAATGTACTGTTTTCTGATTCCGCTGATCCATTCAAAATTTGAAGCCGGTATAATAGATGACAAGTTTGTTAAGACAGCCTTACGCTTAAACTGAAATTTTAAAAAGGAGATGCAAAATAATATCAGCAATAATAATGGAAATAAAAACCAGTTTTTTGTAATGATACTGGATATTGAAAAAGGCAGGGTTAAAAGAGCGTATTCTGAAAATATTTGCAGGTAAGGTTTGTGAAGCTGTTTGTAAATAAACTGTTTGTCTTTACGGGAATAATGAATGGACAGGCAAAGCGCCGACATTAAAACAATCAGATACCAGCCGTGTCCACTGTTTTTATACTGGCTAAAAGCCAGGTAAGAAAGGATTAAAGCTATCGCAATAAAAATAATCAGATATAATCCAAGTCCATCCGCCTCTCTTTTAATTTGTTTTGATCTGATATATAAAAGGGAATTAATCATTGGACGGATTTACAATCCGCAGCTTCGCATAATTCAACATAATCTTCTTCTCTCCATTCAAATCAAAATTTACGGTGGCAATGGGGTTGTGTGCGGCGCCTTCCATTTTCATTACTTCGCCAAAACCAAATTTCATGTGTTCTACTTTATTACCTACCTGTAAATTGCTGGTATCGCTGGGTTCAAAATTTTCTGATGGGATATGTTCAACTGCTTTATTGGTTGCCGGTTTAGTTGTAAAAATTTCTGTTTGTTTTTTTGCAGGAGGGGCGCCATATTGTTTTTCGGCACGTTGAGTTGCATTAAAGCCGCCGTTGCCAAAATTGCGTTGCATGCGTTCCCTGGCTCCGCCTTGGTTCCAGCCATTGCCGCTGGTAGCGCCACCGGCATAACTTTTATCTACATAGTTTTCAGAAATTTCTTCCAGAAAACGACTGGGATCATTTTGCTGCAATTGCCCAAACCGGTAGCGTGCGTTGGCATAACTAAGCCATAGCCTGTTTTTTGCACGGGTAATGGCCACATAAAATAAGCGGCGCTCTTCTTCCAATTCTTCACGGGTATTTATTGACATTGCATTTGGAAAAAGTGTTTCTTCCAGTCCACCAACAAACACCACCGGAAACTCTAAACCTTTTGCTGCATGTATGGTCATTAGTTTTACCACATCCTGGTTTTCTTTATCATCGCCATCTGCATCGGTTAATAAAACTATTTGCTGTAAATAAGTACCAAGACCCTTATCGCCCACTTCGCCATCTTCTTCATTCATGGGTGTTTCGGTAAACTCTTTAATGGAGTTTAATAATTCCTGCACGTTTTCGTAACGGGCCAAACCTTCTGTGGTTTTATCGTTAAATAATTCTTTAACAATGCTGGTGCTTTTACCAACAATTATCGCCAGGTCGTAAGCATTTTTCTTTTGCAGTTCGCTCTGGAACATTTTTATCATTGTTACAAAGTTGCTGATGCTTTCGAGCGTGCCGCTTTTATAACCATACATGGCTGCATTGCTGATAATATCCCAAAGGGTAAGGTTATTTTCATTGGCAAATAAAACTGCTTTATCAAGTGTTGTTTTACCAATGCCCCTGGCGGGAAAATTGATGATGCGTTTTAATGCTTCTTCATCACGTGGGTTTACTACCAAACGCAGGTAAGCAATAAAATCTTTTACTTCTTTACGCTGATAAAAACTCATGCCGCCGTAAATGCGGTAAGCAATGCCCATGCGCCTTAACGACTCCTCAAAACTGCGGCTCTGTGCATTGGTGCGGTACAGGATGGCAAAATCTTTATTGAAATAATGATTGCGGAGTTTTTGTTCCTGTATGGTGTCGGCCACCATTTTGCCTTCGTCATTATCCGTCATGGTACGTACAAGGTTAATCTTGTCGCCTTCAGCGTTAACGGTAAATAATTTTTTTTCTATCTGGTTTTTATTGTTTCCGATAATTTCGTTGGCAACGTTTAAAATATTTTGTGTGCTGCGGTAATTCTGCTCCAGCTTTATCACCTTCACTTCGTCGTAATCTTTTTCAAACTGTAAAATATTTTCGATGGTAGCACCACGAAAGCTGTAAATACTTTGTGCATCATCGCCTACCACACAAACATTTTCATGCATGGCACCCAACAGTTTTATAATTTCGTATTGAGCGGTGTTGGTATCCTGGTACTCATCAATCATAACGTATTTAAACTTGCGCTGGTATTTACTTAATGCATCCGGAAAGTTTTTTAGCAGCAAATACATTTTAAACAAGAGATCATCAAAATCCATGGCCCCGTTTTTAAAACAGCGTTTTGCGTATGCATTATATATTTGCCCGATAGCAGGGCGGTTTGCCCGGGCATCTTCCTGTTGCAGGGCCCAGTCGTTCATATATTCTGCAGGGCCTATCAATGAGTTTTTGGCAGAAGAAATTCTATTATAAACCACATTGGGTTTGTATATCTTGTCATCCAGCGCCATTTCGTTAATGACTGTTTTTACAACACTCTTGGCATCATCGGTATCATAAATGGTGAAGTTTGACGGGTAGCCGAGCTTGGGCGCTTCGGCACGTAAAATCCTGGCAAAAACACTGTGAAAAGTACCAATGTATAAATTGCGGGCTTCGGTATTGCCCAAAATTCGTTCCACCCTTTCCTTCATTTCGGCGGCAGCCTTATTAGTAAAAGTAAGCGCCAGTATATTAAAGCTGTCAACATTATGTGCAGCCATTAAGTGTGTAATACGTGTGGTAAGTACTTTTGTTTTGCCGCTGCCAGCACCGGCAATAATCATTAGCGGTCCGTTTACATGGGTAACAGCCTCCCGTTGAGGTTCGTTCAGTTCATCTAAATACTTCATATGGCGAAGGTACGGAAGGCGGCGTATAGAATTTGTATCGCTTTGGTGACCTTTGAAATTTATTTATAGAAATTTTTCTAAAAAAAATCATATCCCTTACTACATCTGCCAGATTAACTTTAACGTATTTTTATGCTTTAAAAATCCATTATCCAAACCAGTAAAACAAAATCCTATGAATTACCAGACCAGCATGCCTGATGAGAAACTTATTAAGTTTTATATAAACGGCGACCCCAATGCCATGGCCACCCTTGTTGAATTGTACAAAGACAGGGTTTACCGTTCCATTTATAATATTGTACAGAGTAAATATGTAGCAGAAGAAATTTTTCAGGATGTTTTTATCTGCCTTATAAATAACATGATTGCAGGAAAAGCTGCAGAAGATGGCAATTTTTTGCATTGGGCTAATAGTATTGCGCAGCAACTCTGTTTAGATCATAAAAGAAAAACCAATCAGGCCATTGTTTTAAATACTACGGCAGAGAAGTTTGATCTTGCGGTGTCTGCTGCAATGCCCTCCACAAATTACCACGAATGCCATGGAAAAATTAAAAGCATGATTGAGCTGCTGCCCGAAAAGCAAAGAGAGGTCATGCTGCTGAATCATTATTGTGGATTAAGCTTTAAAGAAATTGCAGAATCCCTGAAATGTACGCTAAGCATGGCTTTAGACTATATGAAACTTGCATTGAACAACCTGCGAAGCATGATGACTGAAAAGGAACTAGTGATGAATCAGCAACGTTGAAGATTATCTATTAGAAATATAACGACAAAGTTTTCAAATACGCGACTACATTTTGTTTATGCAAAATGTCAGACATTTGAACTCCAATATCCAATCATCCAAAAACAAAAAATCTGATCATGAAAAACCTTATTACCCTCAGTGATGAGCAACTGATTGCTTTATTTAATGACGGAAACAGCTACGCTATGGAAGTATTAATAAACCGACATAAAGGACGCATTTTTACATCTATTTACCTGCTGGTAAAAGATAAGTATCTGGCCGAAGATATTTTTCAAGACCTGTTCATTAAAGTGATTGAAACCTTCAGGGCCGGAAAGTATAAAGAAGAAAACAAGTTTGTACAGTGGGCCATGCGTATAGCACACAATCTTTGTGTTGACCATTTCCGGAAAATAAAAGCGAAGCCGGTTATAAGAACAAGTGAAGGCACAGATATTTTTGACATGTTGAATTTTGCAGAACCAAGTACCGAAGAAAAAATAATAAAAGCTCAAAGTAGCGAAAGGATCATGAAACTGGTATGCCAGTTGCCGGAAGAACAGCGGGAGATAATTATTTTAAGACATTTTGCCGATCTTAAATTCAGAGAAATATCAAATATTCTGAATTGCAGCGTAAATACCGCACTCGGCCGCATGCGCTATGCTTTATTAAACCTGCGCAAACTGATTGAAGAAAAACAAATTGCACTATAACATACAGAATCTTACCTCTAGAACCTGTAAAACCCCTGAAAATGAAAAGCCTTCCTGTTGGAGGGCTTTCGTTTTTAAAGTCGGAAAAAAATAGCTTTTATTTTTTATTTTTAAAGCATAATGAGTATATTTAATATCACTAAATCTACCATTATGCCTTTTTTCGACTTTCATTGCCATCCGGGCTTAAAGCCTCAGTTCTCCAAGCCTGCAAAAAAGCCATCTCCCTGGGATTTTATAGATGCAAAACTTGGCATTGCAAAAGGGTGGACCATAAAGATTAACAGCCTGTTTAACGAAGTGCTTAATTCGCAATCAAATCTTACCCAGTTATTTCAAAATGATGTAAGGATGATTGGTTTAATACTGCATGCACCCGAACAAAAAATTGGCAGGGTGCTGGGCGAAAAAGGAATTGTAAACAAAGGCAAAATAAACCTGATTGATAAAATACAATTGACCTATCTAACAACCGGCATTCATTCTTTTGAATTAATAAATGAAGAATTGAAATGGCTTACCACTGCTGTTTCACCTATACGTGGTGCGTCATTTAAAATTGTAAAAAAGGCATCAGACTTTAATGAAGCTGAGCAAAATACGGTTTTTGGAGTTATCATTGTTGAAGGCCTGCATTGCTTTTTTGATGACCCCTTTGCCCCGGATGCAAAAGAAAAATTCACAAAAAATTTTAATGCATTTACGGGTGCCAATACCGTGCTGTCTATGAATATCTGTCATATGCAGCAAAACCAGTTTTGTAATCATGCCTATGGTATCCAGCTTTTTAATCCTGCATTTTTTTATCCAACCGGGCAGGGAATTACAACATGGGGCATTGAGGTAATTAATTTAATGGTTAGCAAAAAAATACTGGTAGACATAAAACACATGAGCCTGAAATCCAGGCTGGATCTGTATCGCATGTTCAGGCTTCCGGACCCCGAACCCAAATATGTGCAGCCTCTGATTTGTACCCATGCGGGCACAACGGGTTTACCTATTATAGACCGGGTAAAATATATTTACAAGGTTCCTGAAGATAAAGGCTCTGTATATGAATTGCTGCACCTGAAGCCTAAAAGTAGGTTTTATGATGATGTTTATCACAATTGCAGCAGCATTAATTTATATGATGAGGATATAGAAAACATTTTTTTATCAGAAGGTGTTATCGGCCTATCTTTTGACCAACGCATTTTGGGTTTTGCAGATGATAGTGGACAAACAAGTGTGATAATACCGCAAGACCTGGAATACATCAGTCACCTGGAAGCCGATTTCTTTTTTGGGCCCACACCCGCAAATCTGAATGTGTGGCCGGACGATAACAACGTATGGGCCAGTGAGGATCTTGATGTGCTGGACAAATCTCTGCATCCGGATATGCATCGTAAATTTTTGATCAATAATATCCTGCATATTTTGTGGGTAGCTGGTAAAAAGCCATCTATAGGTTTTAAAAAAGCTGCAAAGCAAATTTGCATTGGTACCGATTTTGACGGGCTAATAAATGCTATTGATTGTTGTAAAAACGCAAATGGATTACAACAACTTAAAGATGACATGCGGACAGAACTGGAGGAAGGATTAAATGATAATGGATTTCAGGATCTTAATGCGGATATTTTACTTGATGATATTTTCTACAATAACGGAAAGAATTTTATGCTGAAAAGGCTTCGGGATTGTGGGGGGTAGCAGGCAAAAAAGACATTAAGAAAAAAATACAAGTCTTCACAAATACTATCAACATATTATATTTTAAAAGTATAAAATGGCAAAAAAGGGTGTTTTTACACCTTTTTATTACCACTTTGAGGTATTTTTTATTCCAAAAAACTGTCTTCTATTTGTCTTATTAATTCTAAACGCAAGCCTCTCTGAAAATTAAAATATTTGAAGGCCCGTTTTTAAGCCGAACCTTTTTGAGAACAAGGGAATTTTTCCTTGTGGATTTTTCTCATGCTTGAACACTTCCCCGTCCCGATTCCTCGGGGTGGGTCTTTTTTTTAGTACAATTTATGTTAACTAAATAAATTAACAAAAAAATACTAAATTAATTAGTGGTAATAAAATTAAATTCATATCTTCGATTCCGAATTTACATTTACAACGCAAAAACAGATACATCAACTAAAAAATTCAGACAATGAGCAAAACAGAAAATTCAGAAAGATCAGAAAAATTTAAGGCCCTTAAATTAACGATGGACAAAATCGATAAAGATTTTGGTAAAGGATCGGTAATGATGATGAGTGATAAGGGCGTAGTAGAGCAGGAAGTTATTTCGACAGGCTCTATTGGCCTTGATATGGCCCTTGGAATTGGTGGCTTACCTAAGGGAAGGGTAATTGAAATTTATGGCCCGGAAAGTTCGGGTAAAACAACTTTGGCTATACACGTTATTGCTGAAGCGCAAAAGAAAGGCGGCATGTGTGCTTTTATTGATGCTGAGCACGCTTTTGATAGTGTGTATGCACAAAAACTTGGGGTTGATATTGATAATCTGTTGATCTCTCAGCCAGATTATGGAGAACAGGCTCTGGAAATTGCAGACCGCTTGATACTTTCCGGCGCATTGGATGTGGTAGTTATAGATTCAGTAGCGGCATTGGTACCAAAAAGTGAACTGGAAGGCGAAATGGGCGACAGTAAAATGGGCTTGCAGGCCAGGTTAATGAGCCAGGCTTTACGTAAGCTTACTGCAACTATAAATAAAACAAACAGTTGCTGCATTTTCATTAACCAGCTCCGTGAAAAAATTGGTGTTATGTTTGGTAATCCCGAAACTACAACGGGTGGTAATGCATTAAAATTCTATGCTTCAGTTAGGTTAGATATTCGCCGTATGGCTCAAATAAAGGATGGTGATGATGCCATTGGTAACCACGTAAAAGTAAAAGTGGTGAAAAATAAAGTAGCACCACCTTTTCGCCTGGCAGAATTTGATATTATTTACGGTGAAGGTATTTCTAAAGTGGGCGAAATTGTTGATATGGGCGTTGAGTTGGGTATCGTACAAAAAAGTGGCAGCTGGTTTAGTTACAATGGTGATAAGCTGGGCCAGGGACGAGAATCAGTAAAACAGTTAATGATTGACAATCCTGAAATGGCAAATGAAATTGAAGCCAAAATCAGGGGAAAAATAAAAGAAGCACAGGCGGTTTAACCCAGATTTTGCAGTTGAAATCTTAGCGAGGGTTTCAAATACAAAACAGATAAGGGTTTCAGGTTATTTTTTGGATGAAAGAATAGTGAACTATATAGAATTCAAAAAATGTTCTGAAAGGCTTAGCTGTGAAGGATTTGGAAGCCGCAGTAGATTTCAACTGCAAAATTTGGGTTTAATGTCTGCGTAAAAATAAATGCTTATTGGGTTAGTAAGTATAAAGCTATTGTGTGTAAAAGCGCAATAGCTTTTTTTATTCTCTTATTTTTGCCAAAGGTTTTGCCAACACTAAAATTTTTTTTTGAACAAAAAAAGTATAGCACATATTGCATTGGTTTTTACAAACCTTTTTTTTGCCATTAACCTTTCGGCTGTAAAACACCTTACCAACATGCAGTTGGTTAAGCCTTTCGGGCTAAATGTAGTAAGAATTGGGGTAAGCGTGCTTTTGTTTTGGGTAATGTATTTACTAAAGCCGGTTAATATAAAAATAGAGCGACAAGATAGAATGCGGCTTTTTCTTTGTGCATTAAGTGGCATTGCCATAAATCAGATTTTTTTTATTAAAGGCCTTTCGCTCACTTATCCTATACATGCTGCTTTACTTTTACTAATTACACCCATTTTGATTGTTTTTATTGCAGCCTGGATTTTAAAAGAAAAGTTAGGCCTTTTTAAATTGGCAGGATTGGCCCTCGGTATTTGTGGTGCATTGGTTTTAATTTTAGCAAAAGACAGCTCTGGCAATGTAGCAAATGTTTTGTTGGGAGATTTGTTTATCATTATCAATGCTGTATCCTACACCATTTATTTCATTATTGTAAAACCGTTAATGGTTAAGTATAATGCCGTTGTGATACTCAGGTGGATATTTACGATAGGATTGGTTTTGGTGCTTCCTTTTGGCTGGATAGAATTTACTGAAATACCATGGCAACAGTATGAAGCATTGGATTTTACAAGCATAGGCCTTATTGTAATACCCGGTACATTTTTAGCCTACCTCTTTAATTTGTATGGAATAAAAAAACTGGGAGCTTCCGTTGCAGGCTTTTATATTTATACCCAGCCGGTATTTGCCGCAATAATAGCTATGCTTTTTTTGCATGAGCAACTGGTGCTATACAAAATAATCGCAGCAGCACTGATATTTTGTGGCGTTTACCTCGCTAACAAACAATTTAAAAATGATTGATTACCTGTTTGCTGATACAGATGAAGAATACCGCTGTGTTTCAATACTTTTTAAAAAATATGCAGCATGGCTGAATATTGATTTAACCCAGATTTTGTAGTTGAAATCGTAGCGAGGGTTTCAAATACAAAACAGATAAGGGTTTCAGGCTATTTTTTGGATGAAAGAATAGTGAACTATTCTGAATTCAAAAAATGTTCTGAAAGGCTTAGCTGTGAAGGGTTTGGAAGCCGCAGTAGATTTCAACTGCAAAATCTGGGTTTAAGTTTTCAGCATTTTGAAGAAGAGTTAGCAGCATTAAAAACAATGTACGGTAAACCAACATCTGGTATTATTCTTTGTAAGGTTGAAAATGAATTTATTGGCTGCGCAGGAATAAGAAAAATTGACGAAGATATTGCTGAACTGAAGCGGATGTTTAAAAAACCATTTTTTCAAAAACATGGAATAGGCAAACAGTTATTGGGAAAAGCAGTTGCACTTGCCAGGGCATGAAATTATAAAATCATCAGGTCAGATACTTTAAACTATAAGACAACAGCCATTAACCTGTACAAAAAGCATGGATTTTATGAAATACCCGCTTACTATTATAACCCAAACGAAACAGTTGTTTATTTTGAATTAAAATGCTGATCAGTTACACTTATTGTATTTTTTGATGATCTGCTTTAAACTATAATCACGATAGGACAAAAGCTCCCACATGCTCTCAGGTATTTTTTTGCAGTCTCCCATAATAGCATGCAACTGGTTCACATATCCTTTATCTTCAGCAATACTCACCCATGATTTAACGCCCCTATACCTGGCTCGGTTATCATCATAATTGGCAAGGCCGCCCTGTAAAAAATAACGTATTACTAACTGCACGGGTCTGGGATCAGATGGGGTTTTATAAAAATAAAAAGGTAGCTTAAAATTGTTCACTGCATAGTATAAATTAATTTTGGGAGTAGCATAAATTTCATTCAGAATCATTACAGTATCAATAACCCCTTTTTTAATGTAATCTAACTCCAGGTCAGCCAGATTATCAGCATATAACAGCAGGTTGCATCTTAATACAACAGATCCTTTGTAATTGTTGCTTTTTACTTTACGCACATCATTGGCATCAATTTCCAAGGGGCTTGCGCTTTTAACATAGAAAATTTTATTATTCAGTTTTATATCTCCCCAGATGGTATCGCCATTATTTTTAATCAAGTAATCTCCATTTTGAGAAAATGCTGTAACCGACATAAGTATAAGACAAATAATGAAAAGCGGTTTCATTAATAACGATTTAAAGGTGGATAGTAAATCTGGAAAATTTGTCATAAATTTATTTGTTTAATCATTACAAACGAAAAAAATAAGGTCATGGTTGTATACAACAAAAACTTAGGTATTCCGGTTCAATTTCTATTGAAGGTTTTTTGGATAATCAAAGAATAAAGCTTCTTTTTTGGATTTGCCAAAATCTGCCCAGTGGCCAATATTGGCCGAAACAGCAAAAATCGCACATGTGGGCATATTATCTACCTTAATTTTTGTACTCAGGCTGTTTACAAAATATGTAATGCCCGGATTATGGGAAAAAATGGCAATGGTATTCAGAGTATCAGATAAACCGGAAATTACATCATAAAAAACTTCAGCCGGGGCATGATATAAAGCAGAAATAAAAATAATTTCTCTAACAGGCATTTGAAGGGTTTCAGCAAATAATTCTGCCGTTCTTGTAGCCCTGGCTGCCGGGCTGGCAACTAAGGCATCCGGTATGGCGGCTTTCAAAAGCAGGCGCTTTGCCATTTCAGGTGCATCAGCCTTTCCCCGTTCATTCAGCGGGCGGGCAAAATCGTTGCCCAAAAAACTTTGATCACTTTTTGCGTGGCGTATAATAAAAAGCTTTTTCAGATAATTAATTTTAGGAGTTGAGTGTAAAAAAAAGAAACGGCTTCAGCTTTTCAAAAGGAGGATTGTATCAGCATAAAAATATAAAAAATTTAATTCATCGGCGTAATTAAAAGCCTGAACTTTTCATACTTTACACGTAAATCCATTTATGCATCGTTTTTCTATACATACATTCTTATTCGTTGCAGCAGGACTGGTAGTGTTTTCATGTACAACATCCAAAAAATTAATACAGGCTAATACCGGCATCAGCAGCCTGAAATATCTCGGTTCCTACGAGATACCATTCAATCTTAAGTATAAAAGTACAACTGTAGGAGGCTTGTCTGGCATTGATTATGATGCAAAAAATGAATTGTATTACCTGATAAGTGACGACAGAAGCGATAAAAACCCGGCACGTTTTTATAAAGCTAAAATCTTTATTTCTCAAAAAGGTATTGATAGTTTGGTTTTTGTTGATGTAGAAAATATGTTTCAGTCCGATGGAAAAGTTTATCCAAATAGTTTGCAGGATCGCTTTAAAACACCCGACCCGGAAGCAATAAGATATAACCCTGAAAATGATTATTTACTTTGGAGCAGCGAAGGAGAAAGGATTGTAAGAGCAAATGATACGGTACTGATAAATCCATCCGTAATAATGATAAGGCCCAACGGTAAATATGTTGACAGTTTTGCCTTACCTGAGATTATGAAAATGACTGCAACAGAAAAGGGCCCCAGAAAAAACGGTGTATTTGAGGGGATGAGTTTTGCAGATAAATATAAAACGCTTTATGTAAATGTGGAAGAACCCCTGTATGAAGATGGCCCCAGGGCCGAAGTTGTGGACAACGGTGCATTTATAAGAATAATTAAATTTGATGTAAACAATAAAAAAAGTATTGCCCAGTATGCATACAAATTAGCGCCTGTTGCTTTTGCTGCCAGGCCCGAAAATGAATTTAAGGTAAATGGCGTACCGGATATACTCAGCCTGGGTAATAAAAAATTACTGGTGATTGAACGTTCATTTTCAACAGGAAGACTAGCATGCACCATTAAACTTTTTATAGCTGATTTAAACGACGCCACCGATGTAAGTGAGATGGTATTAAAAGAAAACCATTCTTTTACTGCAGCAAAAAAAACACTGTTATTAAACATGGACGACCTGAAAATTTATACCGACAATATAGAAGGGGTAACATTTGGTCCCCTGTTGCCAAACGGACATAAAACATTGCTGTTTATTGCCGATAATAATTTTAATCCTTTGGAAAAAGCGCAGGTATTACTTTTTGAAGTAAATGAATAAAAAATATTTAAACCCCCGAAAATATTCTGTGGTATTGAGTTAGCTTTACAATTCAAATTTTATATCAATGGTTAATCTCTTTAAAAAAACAACAATACTATTTTTATTTCTGTATTTGCCGTTTTGCGGCATGGCTTGGGGCGTTTTAGGACATCGCGTTGTGGGCCATATTGCAGATTCATATCTTACTAAAAATACCAAACGTGAAATTTTTAAGATATTGGGTAATGAATCGGTTGCCATAGCGAGTAACTGGCCGGATTTTATAAAATCTGATCCATCTTTTAAATACCTGGATGTTTGGCATTATATTAATTTGAAAGCCGGGCTTAGTGAAACTGACCTTAAGAATTATTTGGAGACTGATACAGTAACCGATGCTTACACAAAAATAAACTGGTTAACCATCCAGCTTAAAAATAAAGAACTGGAGCAGGATAAAAAGGTTTTATACCTGCGCCTGCTGATACATATTGTTGGAGATATTCATCAACCTTTACATATTGGCAGGTTTGAGGACCGTGGAGGAAACGCCATAAAAGTAAACTGGTTCAAAGATCCTTCTAACCTGCATACAGTTTGGGATTCGAAGCTGGTTGACTTTCAGCAGTTGAGCTATACAGAATATGCGTCTTCTATAAATTATACTACCAAAATACAAAGGAAGGAATGGCAGGCCCAACCGGTTTCAGACTGGATCTGGCAATCGTATCAACAGGCAGAAAAAATTTATGCTGAAACAAAACCGGATTCAAATTTAAGTTACGACTATAATTTTAAATTTATAGGCGTTGTTAATCAGCAACTTTTAAAAGGAGGTGTGCATTTAGCGGGGTTGTTGAATGAAATTTTTGGATAAAAACGAATGTCGAATAGGGAATGTGGAATATCGAATGTTTTCCTAATTCCTAATTCCTTTTAATACCCTCTCACATTCTTCCCTTCCATATAATTCATAAAAGCTTTGTTGCAAACACGGTTGCCGCCTGGTGTTGGGTAGTTGCCGGTAAAATACCAGTCGCCTAAATTGGTGGGGCAGGCTTCATGCAGCGATTCGATGGTTTGATAAATTACACTTACAGGGATGTTGATATCCGCCGCAGTAATAAGCTGTGCAATTTTATCAGCAATATCTTCGGGTGTAAATGTTTTGTAAAGTTGCTGCACAATGTTTTCTGTGTGCAGTTGGTTGTTGCGTTGCAGCTCTTTGCATTTATCCAGCATCTGGTTTAGTACATCCTGCTGGCCGGTATCATTCAGTAATTCAATGGCGGCCCTGAATGCAATAAAGTCGCCCATCTTGCTCATATCTATACCATAACAATCGGGGTAACGTATTTGTGGAGCCGATGAAACAATGATTATTTTTTTAGGCTCCAGCCTGCATAACATGCGTATAATACTTTCCTTTAAAGTGGTACCACGTACAATACTGTCATCAATCACAACCAATGTATCAATGTGTTTTCTTACAGTGCCATAAGTAATATCATACACGTGCTGCACCATTTCGTTGCGGCTGCTGTCTTCGGTAATAAAAGTGCGCAGCTTTACATCCTTGATGGCAATTTTTTCAATACGTATTCTTCTATTCACCATTTCACTCAACTTCTCTTCATCAAAACCTGCCTGGCCGGCAGGCAGGTCTTTCCCCCAGCTTAATATGCGCTCTATCTTAATTTTATTCAGGTAGGCTTCGGCACCTTTTACCAGTCCGTAAAATGCTGTTTCGGCAGTATTGGGTATAAAAGAAAAAATGGTATTTTTTAAATCATAATCAACAGCTTTTAAAACCCTGTCGCTTAACAGGTAGCCTAACTTTTTTCTTTCCTTGTAAATTTTTTCGTCGCTTCCGCGGCTGAAATAAATGCGTTCAAAACTGCAGGCTTTTCTTTCCTTCGGTTCCACAATCTGCTCAATCGAATAACTGCCATCGGCTTTTACAATCAACGCATTGCCCGGCATCAGTTCCTGCACTTCATTTTCTTCCAGGTGAAAAGCAGTTCGGATGGCTGCCCTTTCGCTGGCGGCAACAATTACTTCATCATTTATATAATAGTAAGACGGACGTATGCCATGTGCATCACGCATTATAAAAGCATCGCCATTGCCAAGCATGCCACTGAAGTTAAAGCCTCCGTCGAATAACGGAACTGCTTTTTTCAAAACTTTTGCAATATCCATATGTCCCGGAAAAGCTTCATCGGCCTTTACCACAAAGTGATACAATACTTCCATCATGGCAGCCAAATCGCTCTGGCGCTGAAACTCACCTGGATCAATATTAACCAAAGCAAAAAGTTCTTCTGTATTTACAAGATTAAAATTGCCTGCCAATGCCAGGTTTCTGGATGGTATGGTGTGGCGTTTTATAAAAGGATGACAGAACTCTGCATTGTTTTTACCCTGTGTACCGTAGCGCAAATGCCCCAATAAAACCTCTCCTAAAAAGTTAAGGTGTCCCTTCATTAAACCCGGGTGATTTTTAATATCGGGCTGATATTTTTCAATCTCACTGTACTCTTTGCCAATTTGTGCAAAAAGGTCGGCAATGGGTTGATTGGCTCCACTGCGTAAACGGTGCATAAAAGGATAGCCTGGTTCGGTATTTAGTTTTACGGCTGCAATACCGGCGCCATCCTGGCCACGATTATGCTGCTTTTCCATAAGCAGGTAAAGCTTGTTAAGCCCATACATTACGGTGCCATATTGCTGTTGGTAATAACTAAAAGGCTTTCGAAGACGAATGAAAGCAAGGCCGCATTCGTGTTTAATTTCGTCGCTCATGGTGTGATTCCGACTGGTATCGGAAGAGGCGCAAAGCTACTACTTTAAAAAATTGCGGCAAACAAAAATCCCCTGCATTAACAAGGGATTTAAAATTAATTTGCCCGGAAAAATTATAGCCCGCTGAAGTTTAATCCAATCTGTACCAGTTTAATATCTGCGGCAACAACATCTTTAAAAATATTATTAAACTGATAACTGCCAAACAAAGAAAAATTGCCATAACCAATTCTGGCAGTTGCAGCCAGACGGGTAGAGTTAAAATATCCTTTACCGGTTTCTTTGGCGGCATAAGTATTTACGGTAGCGCCGTTTTTATCTAAGAGCGTTTTTCCTTTAGTATGCACATTTAACAGGGTACCCACTTTAACGCCGATAGCAAACTTGATGCTTTTCATTTCATTTAAAGGGTCAGCAGTAAAACGCAACTCCAATGGAACTTCCAGGAAAGCTGTTGTTAATTTATATTTTTTAAAATGATTGATACTATCAACATTTATAAAAGGCAGTTTATTTGTCTTTGCTTTGATATCAACTACTGTATTTTTAAAGTACATATTACTGGTACCAACGCCTATCCCAAATGCAACACTCCACTGTGGTGCACTTTTAAAACGTTGGTCAAGCATAACATATACATTGGCGCCACGGGCAAAACCATTTATTCTTGTGTCAATACTGTCAGGTGTTCCAATCCAATAGTCGCTCGTAAGCTGCAGCATTAAATGATCTCCGGTTCTATTCATAAAACCACCAATCTTCTTCTTTTCGGGTGCTTTTTCCTGCGCATTGGCTGCAAACACAGTTATAAGGGCAAAAACAATAAATAATAATTTCTTCATAATTAATTTTGAAGCTGCAAATTAACGGCAAATAATTTAATGAAGCGTTAAATTAAACAGCTTTGATTATATTTGCAGCCACATTCTTCATTTTAAGTTGAAGAAAGGGCCTATAGCTCAGTTGGTTAGAGCACCTGACTCATAATCAGGTGGTCCCTGGTTCGAGCCCAGGTGGGCCCACAAAGCGTTCCGAAAAACACGGGACGCTTTTTTAATAGTATGACAGCAACTAAAAATATCATTTTTGACCTTGGGGGCGTTTTACTTGATATAGACTATCAAAAAACCATTGATGCTTTTAAAAATCTTGGAATAGAGAATTTTGAAGCCATGTTTTCGCAGTTTAAAGCAGATGAATTGTTTGAAAAGCTGGAAACAGGCCATATAATCGAAACTGATTTTTATGCCGCCATTAAAGAAAGAACAGCATCACCTCTCTCAAATGAGGAAATTGATGATGCCTGGAATGCGCTAATTATAAATTTCAGGAAAGAAAGCCTAGCACTTTTAGAAAAATTATCAGCCACCTATAAACTTTATCTCTTAAGCAATACCAACAGCATTCACTTAAAATATTTTAAAAAGCTGTATACCAAAGAAACCGGTAAATCTTTGCTGGATGCGTATTTCGTTAAAGCATGGTATTCCAATGAAGTAGGATTGCGCAAACCCGGCACACAAATATTTGATTATGTTTTACAGGAGGAAAATTTAATAGCTGGCGAAACGCTTTTTATTGATGATACATTAATAAATATTGAAACTGCACAAAGGCTGGGGCTTAAAACACATCACCTTTTACCAAACGAAAGAATAGAATTACTGGGGATAGACTCTTTATAAATTCTAAAGTAGCTATTGATTTTTGCCAAATGCTTTTTGCCCATTGCCAATTTGCATTCTATTTTACTTCCTCAAATTCAATATAATCTTCTCTGGCAGGCCCGGCAGGCTTTTCTGGGGCAGTATTGGCCTGCTGTTGTTGTTTATTTACATGGTCATTCATTTTGCTCCGCATTTCGCCCATTTTCTGGCTAACTTGTTTGGTGGTCTTATAAACAGGAATAATGAAATCAAAAATCAGTTTATAAACCAGATACAATACCAACAGTTCGAATATTACTCTTATTAAACCCATATTGCAAAGTTATTACTCTATTAAATTGAAGGCTGTTAAATTTTAGAAACGGCGAAAAGCACAGATAAACAACATACAGTTTGGCAATTACGGCATCATGCTGTATATTTGCACCAGACAAAGAAGCAATTGAAGGGAACGGTGGCGTTCCCTTCTTCTTTTATCATGACTCAGGACACACAAATACAGGCGGTAGAAAAATTGATTGGGCCATTGCTTTACGACGATATTTTTCTGGTTTCCATAAAAATAAAGCCTACCAACAATTTTAAAATATATTTGGATGCTGATAGCGGACTAGGTATAGAGAAATGCATAAAAATAAACCGGGCCCTGTATAAGATAATGGAGGAAATGGGTATGTATCCCGAAGGTGATTTTTCGCTGGAAGTTAGCAGCCCGGGTCTGGATGAGCCGCTGAAACTGTTGAGGCAATATCAAAAAAATATTGGCAGAGATGTGGAAGTAACCATGAATGATGAAGTGAAGAAAGAAGGAAAACTTACAGAAGTAACAGAACAAAGTATAACCATAGAATACACAGAAGGAAAAGGAAAGAAAGCGATTGTAAAAACGGAAGAAATACCTTTTGAAGCTGTAAAGCAAACTAAAATACAGATAAAGTTTTAATTATTAAATAAACCCCCAACCCCGGCGGGGAAACAAAAGCGAGGCCGGAGAGGAATATGGCAAGTATTAATTTAATTGACTCCTTTCAGGAATTTAAAGATGCGGAAAACATTGATCGGCCAACGCTGATGAAGGTTATGGAAGATGTGTTTAAAACACTTATCCGCAAAAAATACGGTAGCGACGAATGTTTCGACGTTATTGTGAACGATCAAAAAGGTGATCTGGAAATTTTCCGTCGCCGTACCATTGTTGATGACGATGATCTTTATAATACCCTTACTGAAATTGAGTACAAAGACGCCATTAAGATAGAACCCGATTACCAGGTTGGGGAAGAGCTGTACGAGGAAGTTGATATTCAGAAAGAATTTGGCCGTCGTGCAATTTTGGCCGGCAAACAAACGCTGGCAGCACGTATCAACGATTTGAAGAAAAATATTCTGATAAAAAAATACGAAGAGCGTGTTGGAGAAATTGTGAGCGGAGAGGTTTATCAGGTTTGGAAAAAAGAAGTGTTGCTGCTGGATGAGGAAGGAAATGAAATGTTGCTGCCTAAATCTGAACAGATACCATCCGACTATTTTAAAAAAGGCGAAAGTGTAAGAGGCGTTGTTAAAAAAGTAGAATTAAAAAACAGCCAGGCTGTAATTATTATATCACGAACCAGTCCTTCATTCCTGGAGAAATTATTGGAAATTGAAGTGCCTGAAATTTTTGACGGCTTGATTGTTGTTAAGAAAATTGTTCGTGATCCGGGTGAAAGGGCAAAAGTAGCTGTGGAAAGTTATGATGACAGGATTGATCCCGTTGGAGCCTGCGTGGGTATGAAAGGGAGTCGCATTCATGGCATTGTGCGTGAATTGAAGAACGAGAATATTGATGTTATAAACTGGACCAGTAATACCCAGTTAATGATTCAGCGTTCATTAACGCCTGCAAAAATTACCAGTATGGAACTGGATAATGAAAAAATGCACGCCAATGTATATTTAAAACCCGACCAGGTTTCGTTGGCCATTGGCCGCAGGGGCGTAAACATAAAACTGGCCTGCGAGTTAACTGGTTACGAAATTGACGTATTCCGCGATAATGAAGGCGAGGTTGAAGAATTTGATATTGACCTGGATGAATTTACGGATGAGATTGAACCATGGGTAATTGACGAATTGAAAAGAGTTGGATGCGATACAGGTCGCTCTGTATTGGCGTTAACAGCCGAAGAACTGGAACGCAGAACAGACCTGGAAAAAGAAACAATTGAAGAACTAAGAAGAATATTGACTGAAGAATTTGGAAAAGAATAAGAACCGGATTTTACATTATAGCGGGGCTTTATTCAGAACACTTAAAAGAAAAATAAGCCCGTTTTTTGATAGCGGGCAAACAAAAAAACGAATGTCAGAAGTACAAACACCAAGGTTAATGGCGGCAGCCAAGGAATTTAATATAGGGTCTCATACCCTTATAGATTTTCTTGTTGCTAAAGGTTTTAATGAAAACGATTTAAAGCCAACTTCCAAGCTTAGCGAAGACATGTATCGTGTGCTTCAGGGAGAGTTTCAGCAGGATAAAGCCAACAAAGCCAAAGCGCAGGAAATAGAGCTTGTAAAAACTCCTGCAGCCGAAACAAAAAAGAAAAAAGACGAGCAAGACCTTTCATTTAATAAAAAAGAAACCAAAGCAAAACCGGCAGAAGAACCAAAACCGGTAGAACCAGCTCCTGTTGTAGCCGAAGTTGTTGAACCGGTAAAGGAAATTGTACAGGAAGTTAATGAACCAGAAGCTGCAGGCTTAACAAAAGTTAAGGCGCCCGAACTGGAGGCCCCTAAAGTGCTTGATAAAATAGACCTTGATAAAATAGACTCATCTACCAGACCAAAAAAATCTGCCAAAAAAGCCCCGGAAAAAGAGGAAGAAGTAAAGAAAGCTGAAGCTCCTGTTGAAAAAGAACCGGTAATAGCTAAAAAAGCTGAACCGGTAATAGCTAAAAAAGCCGAACCTGTTGTAGAAAAAATTGAAGAAGTAAAAGTTGCAGAAGAAGCAAAGACAGAAGATACCGCACCGGTTATTGAAAATATAAAGGCAAAAAAATTAGTTGGGCCAAAGATTATGGGTAAAATTGAACTGCCCGTTGATAACGATACCCGGCCCAAAAAAGGGACAATTGACGAAAAGCGCAAGCGTAAGCGTATTCCGATGGAAAAGAAACCAGGGGAAGCGCCACAGCAATCTCAACCATCAACGCAAAACAGAAGGCCGGGTGGCAGCACAACAGGTACCGGTGCATCAAACAGAGCCGGTGGGCCCGGTGGCGGAAGGTTTAACAGGCCGGCAACAGGCACTCCCGGAACCGGACGCAGGGAAGATAAAGTAATTGACGCAAAAGAAATTCAGGATAAATTAAAAGAAACACAGGCCAAACTGGCCGGTTCTGGCGGACGGGGAAAAAGCTTAAAAGCAAAATACCGTAAAGCCAAAAGAGATGAACATGCTGAACAGGCAGGAACAGGTGGAGATGAAAGCAACAAACTGCAGGTAACAGAATACATCTCAGTAAGTGAACTTGCAAGTTTGATGGATGTAAGCTTTGCTGATGTTATCAGCAAGTGTATGAGCCTGGGCATCATGGTTTCCATTAACCAACGCCTGGAGGCAGATGTAATAGAGCTGGTAGCCAGCGAATTTAATTTTGAAGTAGAATTTATTGGTGTGGAAGATGCCGGGGATCTGGATATGGATATGGAAGAAGATAGCGAGGAAGATTTAAAACCAAGGGCTCCCATTGTTACCATTATGGGTCACGTAGATCATGGTAAAACTTCATTGCTCGATTATATACGTAACACCAACGTAATTGCAGGTGAGGCCGGTGGTATTACCCAGCATATTGGTGCTTACGAGGTTACATTACCAGACGGTAGAAATATTACTTTCTTAGATACCCCGGGTCACGAAGCCTTTACGGCTATGAGGGCACGTGGTGCCAAGGTTACCGATATTGCAGTAATTGTGGTGGCGGCCGACGATGCGGTGATGCCCCAAACAAAGGAGGCTATTTCACACTCACAGGCAGCTAATGTGCCCATGATATTTGCCATTAACAAAATGGATAAAGATGGTGCTAATCCTGAAAAAATTAAAGAACAGCTTTCCGGTATGAATATATTGGTAGAAAGCTGGGGCGGTAAATACCAAAGCCAGGAAATAAGTGCCAGAAATGGTTTGAATATAGAGCTGCTGATGGAGAAAATATTACTGGAGACAGATATTCTTGAATTAAAGGCAAACCCGATAAGAGAAGCAAATGGTACTGTTATTGAAGCTACGCTTGATAAAGGCCGCGGCTACGTTGCCACTATCCTGGTTCAAAACGGAACCTTGAAAGTTGGCGATATGATCGTTTCGGGTCAAAACTTTGGCAAGGTAAAAGCCATGTATAACGAAAGAAACCAGCGTGTAGAAAAAGCTCCGCCATCAACCCCGGTTTTGATTTTGGGACTGAACGGTGCGCCACAGGCCGGTGAAACCTTTAAAGTGTACGAAAATGAAAGCGACGCCAGAGCCAATGCTTACAAGCGTGGACAAATATTGCGTGAACAGGGAATGCGTGCCCGTAAACATATCACACTGGATGAGATAGGACGTCGTTTGGCGCTGGGAAGCTTTAAAGAGCTGAACGTAATTATTAAAGGTGACGTGGATGGATCTGTAGAAGCTTTAAGTGACTCTTTACAAAAATTAAGTACTGCAGAAATTGTAATAAAAGTGATTCATAAAGCCGTTGGTGCCATTACCGAAAGTGATGTAACCCTGGCCAATGCATCCGATGCAATCATTATTGGTTTTAACGTAAGGCCATCTATGCAGGCTGCTAAATTAGCCGAGCAGGAAGCCATTCAGATTAAATTATACTCCATTATTTACAACGCTATTGAAGAGATCAGGAGTGCGATGGAAGGTATGCTGGAGCCAAGTGTTGAAGAAAAAATACTAGCCAACGTGGAAATAAGGGAAGTGTATAAATTTGATAAAGCCAGCGTGGCAGGTTGTTTTGTACTGGACGGAAAAATGGCCAGAAACAACCGCATCAGGCTCATCAGGGATGGTATTGTAATATTCACCGGCGAACTGGGAAGCCTGAAAAGGTTTAAGGATGATGCCAAAGAAGTTACATCCAGCATGGAATGTGGCTTAACCATCCGTAATTATAACGATATAAAAGTAGGCGATATAGTAGAAGCGTTTGAAGAGATTGAAGTGAAACGAACTTTGTAAAAAGCCATTAGCTACGAGCTAAGGGCTTTCTTCCGAATCTTTTGTTAAATGAACAGCCCCGGAGGCAGGGTTATAAAACAGAGGTTTATTTTTGATGCTGTTCTGTTTCAGTTAAAAGAAAAGCAGGCCGCTTCTATAAAATTATTTTGATGAAAAATTATTTACTGTTATTAATTACATCTTTCGTATTTGTATCTGCATCAACTGCACAAAATAGTCAGCCCAAAAAAATTATTGCCGATAAAATTGTTGCTGTTGTTGGCGACAAGGTTATTTTAAAAAGCGATATTGATAACAGCCTTATTGATATGCAGCGGCAGAATATTGAAATACCTGAAAATGCCCGCTGCTCCATGTTGGAACAGGCTATGGGAATTAAAGCCCTGGTTTTACAGGCCGAAAAAGATTCTTTGCCAGTAACTGATGAGGAAGTAGAAACCATCATTGATAATAAAATACGGCAATTTATTGGTCAGTTTGGCTCAAAAGATGAGCTGGAAAAAGTAGCCGGAAAAACCATTTATCAGCTTAAAGAAGATTTTAGGGAACCGATACGTGACCAGGAACTTGCAAAGGCAATGCGTAACAAAGTGGTAGAAAATGTACGCATAACACCCAAAGAAGTAAACGAATACTACAATAAAATTCCAAAAGACAGTTTATTTCTTTACGAGAGTGAGGTAGAAATCAGCCAGATCGTCATTTTCCCCAAAGCCCACAGAGATGCAGAGGAATATGCGCTTGAGCAGTTAAAAGATATTAAAACCCAGGCGGAATCGGGCAAGAGCGATTTTGCTTCGCTGGCCAGCGTGTACACCATGGATCCCGGCAGCAAGGAAACAGGCGGACAGTATGATGTTAACCGCTACTCAAAAGAACTTGATCCGGTATGGCTGGGTAAAGCGTTCACTTTAAAGCCAGGACAGATATCTAATCCTTTCAAAACCAGGTTTGGCTATCATATCATGCAATTGGTAAGCCGTGCCGGCGACGATGCTTCTGTAAGGCATATACTCATCATTCCACAGGTTACTTCTTATGAAATTAAAGGGGGAATGACCAAACTGGATTCGATACGTGATTTACTGATTGCCGGTAAAATTGATTTTGGAGCAGCGGTTTCCAGGTTCAGCGATGACGAACAAAGCAAATTTACTGCCGGGCAAATTACGGGAAGAGACGGAAGTACGTATGTTACCATTGACCAGCTTGATAAAGACATGGTTGCTATGTTGAAAGACCTTAAAGTTGACCAATACGCACACCCAACAGAATATGTTGATGAAAGAGGAAAAAAAGGGGTACGGATTGTTTATTTAAAAACAAGAACAGAACCTCATCGGGAAAATCTGAAAGATGATTACAACCGTATTGCACAACGTGCTTTGGAAGATAAAAAGAACGAAGTGCTGGAACTATGGTTCAGTAAAAAGGTGGTGACGTATTATATTTTGATAGACGATGAATATAAAACCTGCCCCGAAATGGCCAGGTGGTTACCCGCTGCAAAAAATTAATAAATAAACAGTATTAAATGAAAGCGTTCCGGTTTACACACGGAGCGCTTTGTTTTTTAATACCTTTGTTGTAAAAGATTAAATAAAGCATATTGATAGAAACTAAAAAAATAATCAGGCAGGAAGAGCAGGCCATATTGGTGGGACTGGTTTATAAAGAGCAAACCGAACCCATGGTAAACGAATACCTTGATGAACTGACTTTTTTGGCCGAAACCGCCGGCGCCATTGCCGTAAAAAGATTCACACAAAAACTGCCACACCCCGATAGTAAAATATTTGTGGGCAAAGGAAAGCTGGAGGAAATAAAACAATACATCCTGCTTAAGGGCAATATCAGCCTCGTAATATTTGATGATGAACTTACCGGTTCGCAAATTCAAAATATAGAAAAAGAGCTGAACGTTAAAACCATCGACCGCAGCGACCTGATACTGGATATTTTTGCCAGCAGGGCCAAAACAGCTCAGGCAAAAACGCAGGTAGAGCTGGCCCAATACCAATATATATTACCACGCTTAAAAGGAATGTGGAAACACCTTGAACGCCAGGGTGGCGGTGTAGGAACAAGGGGACCCGGCGAAACGGAGATTGAAACAGATCGCCGTATTGTTAAGGATAAAATAGGCCTGCTTCGGAAGCGACTGGCCGAAATTGATAAGCAATCGGTTACCCAACGTAAAGACCGTGGAGAATTCATCCGTGTGGCCTTGGTGGGGTATACCAATGTGGGCAAATCAACCCTCATGAATATTTTAAGCAAGAGTGAGGTATTTGCCGAAAACAAGTTGTTTGCCACCTTGGATACCACCACTCGTAAGGTGGTTTTTGAACAAACCCCGTTTTTGCTGAGCGACACCGTGGGATTCATCCGCAAACTGCCCCATCATTTGGTTGAAAGTTTTAAAAGCACACTCGATGAAGTGCGTGAGGCAGATGTGCTACTGCATGTGGTAGATATAGCCCATCCACAATACGAAGAGCAACTGACTGTGGTAAATAAAACCCTGGCCGACCTGGGTGCCGGCGATAAACCGGTAATTACCATTTTTAATAAGATGGATAAATACGAGGAGCAGGCATTTGATCAGTGGCTTGAGCCTGCCGTAAAAGTTGAAATTCTGGATGACCTGAAACAACGCTGGCAAAATGAAACCAAGGGCCCTTGCGTATTTATTTCGGCTACCGAACGTTTAAACCTTGATAACCTGCGCCAGGTAATTCTTAATGAAGTAAGAGAAATGTACCGGATACGGTATCCATATAGGGCCGAGTTTTTTTATTAAAATAGAATCATACTTAATCTTGTTGAATTATAAACTTAAAAGTGGCTTTTTGGGGTCTATTCCGTGTAAACCTGCCTGCCGGTAGGCAGGTCTGTGCAAACTGTGGCAACAAACCATTTCCGCAGGAAATAAAAAAATCAATGTCAACAACATCATCAAAACTAACCTGGCACAAAATAGCCAACAACATATCCGAAATTAATTTTAATGCCAACGGTCTTGCCGAATTGGACATCAACGGCAAAACAATATGCCTTGCCAAACACAACAACCAGCTTTTTGCCTGCACTCAAAAATGCCCCCATGCCGGCGGCTTACTGGCTCATGGCCACCTGGATGCCTTGGGAAACATGGTTTGCCCACTGCACAAGTACAAATTCAGCCTTAAAAACGGCAGAAATATCAGCGGCGAAGGGTATCATTTAAAAACATTTAATGTAGAACAAAGGGACAATGGCGTTTTTGTTTGCATCGAGACTCCTGCTTTTTGAGTAGCCTTGTTAGTTCTATTTAACATAATTTTTTTCATAAGGTTTGATGGCTTAGGCATGGCGTGGGTATGGCAGATGTTGATGTTTGAACATTGCTCAATCAGCTTGATAAATAATTGATTATTTGCGGGTAAGTAAATTTGGCAATGTTAAAAAATTATTAAAAAATAAATTTTTATATTGAAAAAAGAAATACCTTCCGGCATTGTTATCAACAACATATTCCCAAAAATATAACCTAAAAGCGGTTTATGGAGAAAATTTACC
>Ga0105046_10000350_pt1 | contig 62821 bp, 30 predicted proteins | sample MAT03_FD_78385 | JGI IMG/M metagenome (GOLD analysis project Ga0105046, IMG submission 78385) | Freshwater microbial communities from Lake Fryxell liftoff mats and glacier meltwater in Antarctica - MAT-03 (megahit assembly) | ecosystem: Environmental > Aquatic > Freshwater > Ice > Liftoff...
ACCACATGAAAAACAAGCAGGTGTCATCACCATATTTAGAGGTTGGTCCGATTTTCAAAAAATCTTTGATGGCTGGACGATGGCCAAAAATTTTGTGTCCTAATCGTAGCCCTTTAGGGGCAGGGGGTGGCCAGACAAAAACCACCATCAACCTTTTGACAAAATCTTGTACATAGGCGTCCGGCGGCTCTTCCAAGCGACAATTTGAAATGCACTCCATGCCCACCCACAATCATTTGGTATACCGCTCCTTCAAAAATCGCTAATCGAAAATCGAAAATCAAAGCTGTTTTTGTGGGTAATCGGTAGCCGGCTAAGCCTCAGCTAAGATTAAGCACGTTTCGGATAATATTAACCAGTATGTTCCGAGGCATCGCGGTCGTCTTCCGTTCGTACCGCACCTGACTCATCAGCCCATTGGTAACGTCTTCCAACTCCCTTTTTGGGTCGATCGAAAAGACGCAAAACTTTCCGGGCTCGATGTTTTCAGGTTTTACGGACGGCTGGAGCGGGCGGGGAAAAATGCCCAGCACGGCGCCCAATACTTCGAGGCCCAGCCGCACGATCGCCTTCGGGGCATCCCTGCGGACATCGTCCTCCCGGCTTTTCCAAAAAGGTTCGTATCCGTGTGGAATGCGGCTGTCTACGATCACCACGTGATACACTTCATTACACAGGCAGTTGAACGCTTCGGTGGCATTTACGGCGATGTCTACGTTGAAGCGGCCATCCACGTGTACCGGGGCAAGCAGGTGAAAAAGGTCGGCTTCGGCATTGTCTTCGATCCAGAGTACTTTGTAGCGCATGATTGGGTTAATTGAATGGTATTTGATCTCGATACCGCGATAAGCGGCATAGGAAAACAGGTTCTTGCTCACATCCAGCAGCAACTCATAAATATCTACACGCGTTTTTTCTTCCTGTACCTTGATGCCGTCGATCAGGTAGCTGCGCAGGCTGTTAACCGGCGCATCCATCTCCAGCACGCCTTCCAGACCCCTGTGCAGGAAGATGATGAACGTGCTGCGAATAAGCTCGTCCAGGGCCTGGCGCAGGGCCCGCAGCCTTTCTTTGGGCTGTTGCCGGACGAGTTCGGGATACGACAATAAATCGATCATCCGGACGGCGGTCTCGGAATTGGTGGCCGTGTACTGATTCACCGCATCCAGCCCCGATACTTCCCGCAACAATTCTGTCAGGCGCAGTATTTCCGTTAAAACGGGCGCCTGGGCTGCGTCGGGCGCGGCCGCGCCAAGCTCCTGTTTCAGGCGGATCACCAGGCTGCGGATGCTACGGATGGATTGGTCGATTTCCCCGAAAATGGTCGCTTCCTGGAACGTTTCTTTTTCAAAATGGGTCTTGTTGGAGGTCAGCGCCAGCAGCACAGCCTCGAAGTTGGTTCGCGCCATCACCAGGGTGGTGGAATATGCGTGCAACACCTGGCCGACATCGCTTTGGATCTCCTCCAGGCGTCGCCGCAGTTCATTTTCCTGCGTCACGTCGCGCTGGGCGCCCACGCGGCCGATGATGTTGCCGGCGGAGTCTCTTTCGATTCTGGGATATACCTGGTATTTACGGCGCAGGCTGTTGTTGGTCGGCGCAGACAGGATGAACGGGTCGTTTTTGAGACCTTTTTCATCATTTTCCACCATTTTGCTGTAGTACTCGTCGAAATCGTCTTGGAATTGGCGAATGTCTTTGCCGATCAGCTCCTGGTTAGACTGAAAATTGAGGTTGCGCGCAAAGGCATCGTTGCAATGTTCGATGATATGCTCGCCTTTGGGGTTAATGGCCACTTTGAAAAGGCCGATGGGTACGAGGTTGATCAGGCCGCTGTACAGTTCTTCCATCGTCACGTCCACAACCGTGCCCTCGGTGCCGAGGTAGTTGTTTTCATCGTCGTATAAAGCAGAGGCATTGATGGAGCCCCAGAAAAAGGTATCGTCCTTACAGCGGTGTTTGATTGCAACTTTTCCAGTTTGCCCTCGCGGCGCACTTCTTCGATGAGCAGGCGGGCCGTTTCCTTGTCCTCCACGAAGCGGCTGACGGGTGCGCCGTAAATTTCTTCGATCCGCGCATAACCGTGCATGTGCAGGAATTTTTCATTGGCGTATATCAGCCCTTCGTCTTTCAGAAAACGGAAAATACCGATCGACAAATTTTCAAACAAGCGGTGGTAACGCTCCTCCGAGGTGACGTTGATCATCACGCTTACCAGGCCGATGAATTCGCCGTCGGCCTGCCGCACGGGCCGGGAATAGTCTTTCAGGTAATGGTGCTGGTCGTCTAATTTAAAATCGAGCAGCGAATTTTCCAGCCAAATATGTTAATCTGAGCCAAAACGCCGCACATAATCCAGCACCGGGTCCCGCCCGAGCCTGAAATCCTCATATTTCATTTCCAGCAGCACATCCGGTTGAAGAAATGCGGGGTTTCCCTTGACCATACGCATGAACTTGGTGGAATAGAACACCACGAGCCCGGAGTTCGGCAGGGTAAAGGAATGCGCCTCGCCAAAATGATTGGACGGCATGGCCGGCGGGTCGCCCAGCAGGGTTGCCCGGGTCAGCTGGCTGAACACGGTAGCCACTTGTACTGCGGCGGAACTGGTATACAGGTTGATGGCGACGAACAGTTTTTCTTTCCTGTTCAGGGTGGGTATTTCTGCCAGCCGTTTGGCAAAGTTTATCCCGTCGTTTGCGCCGCCGCCGCCGTTGAAGCGGATATCGAAAAAAAGTTTGGCGCCGGGCGTTCGCTGCACGAATGCGACGACAGAATCGGATAATGGCTGAAAAGGCGGATAGGTTTGCGCGCCGGCGCTGTCGCCCATGGCCAGCGACATTTCCCGGCTCAGGCAGCGGTTGTATTGCACGTATAAAACGCTGTCTTCCGCCAACCACTGCATGCTGAATATACTTTGGGTAGGCTGCCAGCGAATGTCGCGTTTGGACTGCTGCTGCACCTTGGCCGGCATCATGTCGGCCCGGCTGCTGATATCAAGCGGGTACACTTTCCGGGTTTCCGGCTGGCCATCGGGGTTTTCCAGCAGGAGCTCCAGCGTATCGGTGGCGCCCAAACCGGCCAAACGAATGGCCGTGGGAAAACGAAACCAGGGCAGGGCATCCTTGCGCAAGGTGAATTCATTGTCCTGTCCCACAAAAACGCCCATTTTCTCCAGCGCATCCTTGACCGTAAAGCCGTTGATTTTCAATACTTTTTTGCTGAGCGTCTGCTCAAAACGCTTCACCGTGCCGCTCACGTACAGGCCATCGGCGTACCAGCCGAGGCCAAAGGGAATGGGCAATTCTTTGAGCATAAGCGGCCGCAGCTCCAGCCGCGTGTGCGAGTCGCCCGCTTTAGAGAGGATCGCCTGCAATTGCAGGCCGATTTGCAGATCGCTTTGGCCGGCCAGGTTTTCGGAGAGCGTCCGCAAATCTTTTTCAAAATCCTTGTTGGAGATTTTGGAAAATAAATCGACGTGTTTGGCGGGCAATTCCACGCGTAAAAACTCGATGTCTGCGCGCCATTTTTCGGGAGAAATTTGGGCGTACCCTTTCAACGCAACAAAGAGCAGGAAAAAGCAACTGATTAAATTTTTCATTAAAATGTTTAATTAATGCGAATGATGGGTTCAAATCAGCATAGTGGTTGTGTCAAAAGGATAAGGAACGGTGTCAAAAGTCGAAATCTCAATTTTTCCTGAACCACCCCCTACCCCGAAAGGGGAGTATATTCCGCTTAATTAAAATTTGTGAAACTATTTACCGAAAATTCTAAATTTAACAGAATATACTCCCCTTTAGGGGTAGGGGGTGGCCAAATAAAACCCACCATCAACCTTTTAGCACATCTCTAATGCAAAAAAAATTCGGCCTCAAAATTCCTGTACACCCTTTCGATACAGCCCCTATACAAGACACTGAAAAATCAGCACTTCCCCTCAACCCATTATTCAGGTAATTACTCAATTTATGCCTTTACCCTATAACTGCTTGAAAATGAACAAGGTTTATCCTGAATTTTCGCTCCTTCCAGGGCGAAAATTCAGGATAAACCTTTTTCATTTTCAAGCAGTTTCAAAACCAGCCCGTTTTTTTCCTTCTGCTGCTGCCGCCCAGCCCCAACACGCCGAGCAGGCCGCGGGTCAGTTCGCGGGCCACAGTCCGCCCGATCTGCCGGGCCATGGGGTTGCCGGCGATCGTTTCGATGACACTTTTTTCTTCTTTTCCCCTCGGCCGGGATTCTTCTTTTTCAGCAGCCTGCGCAGCCTGTATTTCCTGCACCTCCTGGATTTTGCCGTTGAGTATCTCGTAGGCACTGTCGCGATCCACCACCTGGTTGTATTTGCGGGCCAGGGCGGAACGGTCGATGATCTGGTCGATTTCGGTCGGTGTCAGGATGTCCATGCGGCTCTCGGGCGCCCGCATGAGCGTGTGGACCAGCGGCGTGGGAATACCTTTTTCGTTGAGCACACTGACAAAAGCTTCCCCGATACCGAGGTTGGTCAGCAAATCTTCCGTTTGGTACCACTTGGTAATGGGATAATTTTCGGCGGCCAACTTGATGGCTTTGCGGTCTTTGGCGGTGAACGCGCGCAAGGCATGTTGCAGTTTCAGGCCCAATTGCGCCAGGATGCTTTCGGGTATATCCACCGGGTTCTGGGTAATAAAATAAACGCCGACGCCTTTCGAACGGATCAATTTAATGATGGATTCCATCTGCTGCATCAAGGTGGGGGTGGCCTCCTGAAACACCAGGTGCGCTTCGTCGATGAAGATACAGAGTTTGGGCTGTTCCACATCGCCTTCCTCAGGGAAGGAGGCATAAATCTCGGCCAGCATCTGCAACATAAAGGTACTGAACAACTTAGGCCTGTCCTGAATATCAGTCAGGCGCACGATGCTGATCACGCCGCGGCCGTTTTCGTCGATGCGGCAGAGGTCCTTCACGTCAAAAGACAGTTCGCCGAAAAATGTGTCGGCGCCTTGTTGTTCGAGTTCCACCACCTTGCGCAGGATGGTGGCAGCCGTAGCGGCGCTGAACTGGCCATACTCGGCTTCCATTTCCGCTTTCCCTTCGTTGCCGAGGAATTGCAGCACTTTTTTGAAATCCTTGAGGTCGAGTAGCGGCAGGTTGCGATCGTCGCAGTATTTGAATACAACCGACACTACCCCACCCTGCGTATCGTTCAGGCCGAGGATACGGCTGAACAGCACCGGTCCGAATTCACAGACAGTGGCGCGCAAACGGACGCCTTTTTCGCCGGACAGGGTCAGAAATTCCACGGTATTGCCGGCGGCGTGCCAGGTGATGCCGATTTTGCCCGCCCGCTCAGTGATTTTCGGGTTGTCGGAGCCGGGCACCGAAATGCCGGACAAGTCCCCTTTGATGTCCATGAGCAGGCATGGTACGCCGTTTGCAGCCAATTGCTCGGTGATAACCTGGAGGCTTTTGGTTTTCCCGGTTCCAGTAGCGCCTGCGATGAGGCCGTGGCGGTTCATGGTACGGAGCGGTACTTTAACCTGCACGCCAGGCAAGGCTTCGGCGTCGAGCATTGCGCCGCCCAACACGATCGTAGGACCGGAGAAGGTGTAACCCGCTTGGATGACGGAAGTAAATTCGTCTTTATTTGCCATGGATGTTTGATTTAAACTGGTTTAGAGTGGTTTAGGAGGTTTAGAGTGGTTTAGAGTGGTTTAGGAGATTTAGATACTTGATTGTCAAGGTATTAATGATTTCGATTCGTTCAAAACCACTTTACGTTGACTATCGTATAGTCGAAGCAAAATGGTTTTGAAGGAACCAGAATTGCAAGATATTCACAATCAACATTCTAAACCCTCTAAATCCTTCTAAACCACTCTAAACCGACTATATCATGAAAGGGCGCACAAATTTAGGTCATTATATGTACTTTGTAAGGAATCAATCACTCCACCAGCATCTCATCCACAAAAACCCAGCATTTTTTCCCGGCGCCGGGGTGCCAGGCGGGATTTTTTAACAGGCTTTCCACCCGCACTTTCAGGTAACGGCAGCGCAGGGGTTTGGGGGCCGCTTCGCTCAGCAGGTGGGTCTGGGTTGGCTGCATGGAGGTATTGACCGGGTATTGCCTGTCAATACCGGGTGTCCATTTTTTCCCGTCGCCGGAAGTCCAGACCTGAAGTCCCCGGGGCGAAAATATCCAGGAATTGTTGTTTTCAATACAATGGACGCTCAGCCGCGTAAAATCGATGGTTTCGCCCAGGTCGAGGATCGCAGTGAGGTGCTCGCCTTCATACCCGAGAAAGGCTTTGTCGATGTGGTTGTCGGCAATTTTACCGTCGCCCAGGGACGCCGCACCTGCACCCGGGTAAGAAGGACTGGGCGGCTGAAGCAGCGTCGCGTTTTTGATCCTGTATTTTCGTTTCACAAAAGAAGCTTCCATAACCGGGCTGCTGGCCCAACCGGGTTTGGCCGCGATGGCCCGGATCCTGGTACTTTGGTTGAATACCAGTACTTCCCGCTGATAATGAATGGATTGTGTGGTCGGGGAGGCCTCGTCTATGGTGTAATACACGTCAACCAGTTTCGGGTATTCGAGCAGTACCTGGACCGTATCTTCAAAAATATTGCGGGAAAACAAAATCTGCGGCGGCCGCAGGGGCAAGGGCGAAGAAGCCGTGTCGGATACTGAACCCAGGTCCGCCCGGAGCTCGGGCATTTGGGCTTTTAAGCCTGCCAGGCCCGATTGCGTCATGCCGCTGCGCCAGCCGTACAAGTTGCGGAGGTTTTTTAAACCGGCCAGTTGGGTCAGTCCTGCATCGCCGACTTTAGTACCGGCAAGATTCAGGTAATCAAGGTATTGCAGGTCTTTCAACGCGTCCATTCCGGCATCCGTGACGGCCGTTTGAAACAGGTTTAGCCGGGTCAGGTGTGGAAAATCTTTTATCCCGCGCAGCATGGCGTCGTCGAGGTTGGTATTGGAAAAATCGAGCTGGGCGATTTGTGCGGCAACGGCTTGAAGGTCTTGAAGGATTTGCCCGTTTAATTTTCGGTTTCCGGCCAGGGAGACCGACAGCCAGGGTTTTTCCGCTCCAAGTGGCATCACGGAAATGCCTTTGGCGCGCAGCAGCGCCAGATCTGCGGGATCGGCGTGTTTTATGGACAGTGCAAAAACCGGATTTTGATCGGCCGCTTCCTGGCCTTTCAAGATGCGCGCTACTTCAGGCGTAACGGACAAATCCTCCAGTTTTTTTTGAAAATCGGCGCCTTGTTCCACCCACCAACGCAGCAGAATCAGTTCATCCGGCGTTAATTGCGGTTTGCCTGCGGGCGGCATGTGGTCGTCGTGGTGCATGGGCAGCAGCGGCCTTTGCAGGAGCGGGCTTTCCCCGGGTTTGCCTGCCACGAGTACGGGGCCGTCTTTGCCGCCTTGCAGGATATGTTCCGGCGTATCCAGGAGCAGTTCGCCTTTCTTCTTTCGCGAATTATGACAGGAAAGGCACTTTTTTTCCAATATGGGTTGAATGAAATCCTGGTAGACGGTTGACGGTAGTCGGTTGATGGCCGGAGCCGGGGAAAAAGGCTTGAACAGGTAGTTTTCGCCGTGGGTGAGCGAGCCCCCGAAATGACCGGTAGCCATCAACGTCACGCAACAGACGCCCAGCAAGGGCAATTGCCACTTGCTTTCAAAGCCCCACCAGGCAAGCAGGGCCAAAGCAGCCGTTGCAAGGCCGAACCATTGGTGTTTTTGCAACAAAACGTCCTCGTAACCGCCTTGCTGCGATAAAAGCCAACCACAAATGGCCGACAAAGAAGCCGCCAAAGCGCCGCAGGCAATGGCTAATTTTGCAGCCGGACGCCATTCGGGTCGGCGTTGTCTGCGGGTCAGAAATGCCAGCAAACCCGCGAACAGCAGCAGCCCGATCGGCAGGTGAAGCAGCAACAAATGGAAGCGTCCGAGCAGTTGGGTCAGGTGCATCACCGCTGTAACAGGATTTCATCAACAAATAACCACGCCGGCTTTCCTTTCCCGGGGTGCCAATCGGGCAATGGACCGTAATGTTGAACTAAAACCCGCCAGTACCGGGCCCGGTGTTTGCGCAAGGGCAAGGTATAAATCTTTTCTTCATTCGATGGATGGTCGGACGCCTGCAAATCAAAAGCCGCAATTTGCCGGAAACCGCGCTTTTTATGCCGGCTTGCCCTGATTTCTATCCGGCGCGGCGGAAATATCCAGGAGCCCGGGGCCGATAAAGTGCTGACGACCAGCGCGCCGGGCTGTTCTTTTTGGTTTAATTTCAGGGTATATTCCAGGTTTTTCCCCTCAAAGCCCAACCAACGCCCGCTGCTTAAATCGGCGTGGCCTTTTTCCTGATCCAGTAAGGTGGTTACGCCCAAACCGGGATAAAGAGCACTGGACGGCTGCGTCAGATACGCTTCCAGCGGTTCTAATTCGTCAAAAGTCTGTATAAATTGCACTTGTACCGGATCACTGGACCGGTAATCCGGATGTACTGAAATGGCGGTAAGTGTCGCCGATTTTTGAATAACAATGGGTTCCCGGTACAGCGGCGAAGCGTTATTGGGCAAAGAACCATCAAGCGTATACCGGATCTCCGCGCCTTCAAAGTCGAACCAAAGCCCAACGAGCATACTGTCCTGGAATATCGGATTTTTGAACAAGCCGATGTCCGTTTGCGGGCACGACAATTGAAATTCCTGGGCATTCGCCCGATAAAAACCAAGACATAAGCACCACAAGATCAACGATTTGAGCAGGCGCATCATACACGTTCCAGGCGTGCAGGGTAAACATTTCCGGAATTCCATTGGGCTACATAGAGGTTGCCATCCCCGTCTGCGAGCACGTCGTGGGGATGTTTGAACACTTTGACGGTTTGGTAGAGCGGTTTCAGCGGGCTTGGCCCGGGCAAATCGGGCAAACTGCCGCCCGGGCAGGATACCACCCGGTTGTTTTTGTCTAAAACGAGGATAAAACCGGATTGGCTGTCCCAGGGCAAACGAGAGATGAGCACGGCAAAATATACCTGCTCGCCCTGTACGACGGGCCGGCAGATATATGCGCCGTGTAGTGGGATCGTATCCAAATAGTCCCCGGCCAGGGAGAAACGTTTGACGACGTTTTCCACCCGGGAGCTGACCAAGAGGGCCGGATTGGCTCCATTCCGCGTATCGAGCGCTACGCCGTGGGCATTGTTCAGGGAGGCAGGCCCGGCGCCTTTGCCGCCGAAGGTGTTTTTCAAACTGCCATCCGATCCATATTGCACGATATAATCCAGCCCGTAGCCGTCGGCGATAAACACATCGCCGTTGGGCGCGATGGCGGTTTCCGTGGGCCGAAAATCGCTTGAGGCAGCGTATTTACCCGAATCTGCGGGGTAGGCAAAAACACGGATTACGCGACCGTCGAGGCTTGTTTTAATCACTTCATGCCGCTCATAATCAGTGATATAGAGAAATTCTTCGCCGTTTTCATCGTGCAGGGTCAGTCCGTGCGCGCCGGGATACTCCGTGCCCCAGGCGGAGCGCAGCTGTCCATCCTTGTTGTACACCAGGATGTTGTTGCGGGTATCGTTGGTGCTCATAAAAATGCGCCCGCTTTTATCCATGGCCATTTCGTGGCAATCTTTGACCGGGTATCGTTTTGGATCGGCAGCGCCCCAGTTGAGCTGAACCCTGTAGCGAAAATCGCCGTGGCCGATGATCGTATCGGCGCGGGAAGCACGGCGGTTCAAAATATGAAAAGCGGGTATCGCTGCGCCGGTGGAGAGCAGGAGGGCATTTTTGCAGAAATCGCGTCGCTTCATTTTTTATCGATATTTTGACACCGTTCCTAAGCCAAGATATCCCGCACCACGCTCCCCGACACATCGGTCAGCCGGAAACGCCGGCCCTGGCTGAGAAACACAAATTTTTCATGGTCGATGCCGAAAAGGTGCAACATCGTTGCCTGCAAGTCGTGCACGTGTACCGGGTTTTCCGCCACATTATACCCGAATTCGTCGGTTTTGCCGTAAACAATGCCCGGTTTTACCCCGCCGCCGGCCATCCAGATCGTAAAACAACGCGGATGGTGGTCGCGGCCGAAACCCGCTTCAAGCCCCTGTGAATAATTGGTGCGGCCGAATTCGCCGCCCCAGACCACCAGCGTTTCGTCCAGCAAACCGCGTTGTTTGAGGTCGGTGATCAGCGCGGCCGAGGCCTGGTCCACATCCCCGGCTAACCTCGAGGTCATGCCGAACACATCGAAATGCGCGTCCCAGCCCATGTGGTACAATTGCACAAAACGCACCCCGCGTTCGCACAATCGCCTGGCCATCAAGGCATTGGCCGCGTAAGTGCCCGGTACCATCGCATCCGGCCCGTAAAGGCGAAAGGTGCTTTCCGGCTCGTCGGATAAATCAGTGAGCTCGGGCACGGAGGTTTGCATGCGGTAAGCCATTTCATATTGGCCGATGCGGGTGGATATTTCCGGGTCGCCAAAGTCGGCGAGGTGCATTTGATTGAGCCGGGCAATTTTATCCAGCATATTCCGCCGGGTCAGGCTGTCCATACCCGCCGGGTCGTTTAGGAAAAGGACCGGATCTTTGCCGCTGCGAAACTGCACGCCCTGGTGGATGCTCGGTAAAAAAGCGCTGCCCCACACCCGGGATGCCAGGGGCTGAATATTGCCTTTTCCACGCGATAACATGACCACAAAGGCGGGTAAATTCGAGTTTTCACTACCCAGCCCGTAACTCAACCAGGCGCCGATGCTTGGGCGACCGGGTTGTTGGTTGCCGGTTTGGAAAAAGGTCACGGCGGGGTCGTGATTGATGGCCTCGGTGTGCATGGATTGGATGATGCACAGTTCGTCGGCGATTTTGGCGGTATGTGGCATCAGGTTCGACAGCCAGGCGCCGCTTTGCCCGTATTGCTGAAACTCCGCCTGGGTACCGGCCAGGGGAAATCGTTTCTGGTTGGCGGTCATACCCGTTAGGCGCTGTCCTTTGCGGATGCTTTCCGGGAGTTCCTGGCCATTCATGGTTCGAAGCAGCGGCTTCCAGTCGAATAATTCGAGTTGTGAAGGCGCGCCGCTTTGGAACAGGTAGATGACCCGTTTGGCCTTTGGCGCAAAATGCGGTAAGCCGGCGCGAACCGATTGGGCCAATGCATCCGTTTCCGGCTGGCCTTCGCAGCCCAGGATGGACCCCAGGGCCAGGCTGCCGATCCCCACTGCCGCGCGGTGGAGAAAGGTGCGGCGATTGAGGTGGAGGAGGTGTTGTAAACGTTCCGGTTCCATTGTGCGCCAAATGTAAAGCGGTTGGTCCATAAGTGTGTTTAGGGGTTTAGAAAAGTTTAGGTGGCCTGCAACTTTTCGAAACGTAAATATGATCCATCGGCTTTAGTTTTGCGCCGATGGCCGCACAAACAATTATCTACTTGTCCGACCCGGCGCGTTTTGCCGAACAGGAACGTCTGTACCTCCGGGTTCGGGACAAGGAAGGCTGGGTAATGGCCGACGAACAGGTTCGGGCGCTGCCTGTTGTACCGGCGGGAGACCGGTATATGCGTTTGTGGCGCTGGAGGCGGGCTTCTCTGCGGCGTTTGATCCGGCATATCAAACGGACCAATTCAGAAAAACAGCTCCGCCTGCTCGATATAGGTTGCGGAAACGGCTGGATGTCGAACCAACTGGCCCTGGAACTAAACGCGGAGGTGTGGGCGGTCGACGTGAATCGCCCGGAGCTGGAGCAAGGGGCCCGGTTATTCGGCAGCGAACGCCTGCAATTTTACTTCGCCGACGTATACGAAGCGGTATTGCCGGAGGCCTGGTTTGATGTGATCGTATTGGCCGGTTCGATGCAATATTTCGAAGATCCGGCCACTTTATCTGACGCCCTGAAACGTGTCCTCCGCCCGGGCGGCGCGGTTCATATCATCGATACGAACTTTTATCAAAATGAGGCCGCGCGAAGGGCCGCAGGCGAAGCGACGCGGACTTATTATGCGCAATTTGGCCTGCAGGAGATGGCCGCTTTTTTTCATCACTATACTTTGAAAGAAGTGGGCGGAGAAAATCTGAACGACCGGATCTGGATCCGTTTTTTGCAGAAAATCAAGGCTTTATCACCGTTTCCGTGGATAAAAATTCAGCACTAGGGGCACAAACATACGTCGCCCCGAATTTTTTAATCCAGATACCGCTTCGTTAACCCGCCATAAAATTCGATCCGCCGGTCGCGGAAGAAGGGCCAGATGCGGCGTACGTCTTCCGTGCGTTGTTTATCGATTTCGATGACTTTGTTTTCCTCCTGGTCTGAACTTGCCAGGTACAACACTTCGCCCTGCGGTCCGGCTGCAAAACTCTGACCCCAAAACTGGATGCCATTGGTCACGCCCGACCAATCCGCTTCCTGCCCTACCCTGTTGACGGCAATAACCGGCAGTCCGTTGGCTACGGCATGTCCGCGCTGGATGGTGAACCAGGCGCCGTGTTGACGTTCTTTTTCTTCGGGTAAATCGCTGTGTTCCCAGCCTATGGCGGTCGGGTAGATCAGGACTTCTGCGCCGGCCAAAGCCATCAGACGGGCCGCTTCGGGGTACCATTGATCCCAACAGACGAGCACGCCGAGTTTTCCGACAGAGGTTTGAATGGGTTGAAACCCGAGATCGCCGGGGGTGAAATAGAATTTTTCGTAATAAGCCGGGTCGTCCGGGATGTGCATTTTGCGGTATATGCCGGCGATGGTTCCGTCTTTTTCGAAGACGACCGCCGTATTGTGGTACAAACCCGGCGCGCGTTTTTCAAACAGCGAACTGACCAGTACCACGCCGTATTTCTTCGCCGCTTCGGAAAAAACGGCCGTATCGGCGCCGGGGATCGGTTCTGCCAGGTCGAACATGCGGGTATCCTCGGTCTGGCAGAAGTAGATTCCGCAATGCAGTTCCTGTAAAATCACCAGTTGCGCCCCCTGCTCCGCGCATTCGGCGATACCCCGGATAGATTTTTCAATATTGGCCTGTTTATCGGTCGAGCAGGTTTGCTGGACAATGCCGATTTTTAGTTTGTTCATTTTTTAGATAGATTAGAGGGTTTAGAGAGTTTAGAGGGGTTTAGAGAGGTTTAGACAGGTTTATAGTTCTTTGATCAACTAATTGAGTAAACTAAATTTCCTTTATTATTCTTTTCTCCAAACCAAGGGCCGGTGTCATGTTGAGCGCATCGAATACCGAATTCATTCGGGTCGAGAGGCCTCCATGTGCCTCCAATCAGAGCAAGTACCCAGATGTTTCGCTGCGCTCAACATGACAACCTGCTTCTGGGATTGAGCGAAAATAAAGAAAGTTAGTTATTCAAAGTTCTGTAGAGAGGTTTAGAGGGCGAACGATTACCCGCAAAACCAAACTATACCACCCCCACAGGATACTGCATCGTCACGCAATGCAGCGACCCATGTTGTAAAATTAACACGGAGCAATCTATTCCGATAACATCCAGGTCGGGGAATATATTTTTGAACAACAGCAGCGCCTGCTCGTCCTGCGGTACACGGTACAATGGGACCAGCACCGCGCCGTTGATCAATAGAAAATTGGCGTAGGTAGCGGGCAGGCGGTGTCCGTCGGGCGCAAAGCGGGCTTGGGGCCAGGGCAGGGGTACAAGATCGAATGCTTCGCCTTCCAGGTTTCGGGCGGCTTGCAATTCCGCTTCCATCCGGGCGAGCGCCGGAAAATGTTCGTCTTCCGGATCGTCGCATTTGACGTAAGCGATCGTGTTCGCATGACAAAAACGGGCCAGGGTGTCGATGTGCGAATCGGTATCGTCGCCAGCCAGGTATCCCTGGTGTAGCCACAAGATCTGTTGAGCGCCGAATAAGGCGCTGAGTTGGGCTTCAATATCGGCTTTCGACACATGCGGGTTTCGTTTGGGCGACAACATACATTCCGCCGTGGTCATCAGTATGCCGTGTCCGTTGCTCTCGATGCCGCCGCCTTCCAGTACCAGGTCGACCGATTGAAGGGGCGCCTGGAAGATGTTCATCGTATATAGGTGTCGGGTGAGTGCATTGTCGCGTTCTGCCGGGAATTTGAGCCCCCAACCGTTGAAGATAAAATCCAGGATGAGGGGTTCCCCGTTTTTAAAGACCGTAATACCGCCGTGGTCGCGGGCCCAGGTATCGTCGGTAGCGGCAACTGCCAGGAGCAGGTTTTCCTGGCTGGCGTGCCGCAGCAGATGCTGCGTATGCAGCAGGTCCCGGCAAACCACGAGTACCTTTTGATAGCGGCTGACGGTCTCGGCTATTTCGATAAAACAAGGCATCACCTCGTCGAGCACATCAGCCCAATCGGTACCTTCATGTGGAAAGGTCAGCTGGACCGCGCTTTGAGGCTCCCATTCTGCGGGCAAACGTTGTTCAAAAGTGTGCATGGGCGACTATTCGGCGAGTTAAAATGCAAAGGTATGGCAAAGGCAAAGAAAATTTTATTCGGAATGAATTCTGCTCCCATGTTGTGGTTTATTGTGGGGTGTCATTTTGAAATTCCTAATTTTATTCTGTTTTACAAGTATGCGTAAAATTTAGGGAAAAGACTTGCTGAATATTTCAGATGAATTACTACCTTAGCCGCGCCTTAGTGTACAAAACACACCTAATTCCCCAACCAAGTGCCGCTCTAGCCTTACCAAATTTATGCTTGCATAGCGCATCAGCTATGCTGGATGTTTATAATGATAATCCTACCCCCCAGGAACCCGATGGCTGACTTTCACTATATGTGAAATATAATTCATTCATTTAACTAAACCTAATTTTCGTATGAAGTTTTTAAACACACTTTCCAAGTGCGGTTTGCTGGTGGCATTTTTGATGCTCCTCAGCAGCGCTGCTTGGTCACAGCGCACTGTAAAGGGCAAAGTAACCGACCAGGAAACCGGTGAAACCCTTATCGGTGCAACCGTCACAGTGGTAGGTACAACGCGCGGAGCGGCTACCGACATCGATGGCAATTTCTCGGTGGATGTACCGGCCGGCGCGACGCAATTGCGTTTTGCATACACGGGCTACAACGAACAGACCGTCTCCCTCGGCGCCTCCAACGAACTGAACGCATCCTTGAAGCCGGGTGCGCTGTTGGGCGAAGTCGTCGTCGTAGGCTACGGTTCTGTACGGAAAACGGACGCTACGGGCGCTGTTTCGTCCGTCACGGATAAGGATTTTAACCGAGGCGTAATCGCTTCCCCGGAACAACTGATCCAGGGTCGCGCTGCCGGCGTTCAGATTACCTCTTCCAGTGGCGAGCCCGGCGCGGGCATGAGCATCCGTATCCGGGGTACCTCTTCTGTGAGAAGCGGCAACAATCCCCTGTTCGTGGTGGATGGCGTACCCTTGAGCGGTAACGAAACATCGGGTGGCGGCATCGACGCCGGCTTCGGCAGCAACGCAGCCCGCAACCCGCTGAATTTCATCAACCCGAACGACATTGCCAGTGTCGACGTTTTGAAAGACGCTTCGGCAACCGCTATTTACGGTTCCCGCGGCGCCAATGGCGTTGTGATCATTACGACAAAAAAAGGACAGCAAGGCAAAGGTTCCCTGGGCTATGACTATTCCCTGGGTATCAGCACCCTCTCGAAAAAGTACGACCTGCTGCAACCGGCTGAATTCCTGAGCGCCTACGCCAAATTCAACGGCGCACAAGCGGCTGCCGACCTCGATGGCGGCGCGAAAACGGATTGGCAGGATGAAATTTTCCGCACAGCCATGACGCATTCCCACAACCTGTCTTTCGGCGGTGGCGATCAGAGCGGCGACTACCGCTTTTCGGTCGGTTACCAAAATCAGGAAGGTATCGTGAATGAAAGCGCTATGCAAAGATTTACCGCGCGTTTCAATGGAAGCAGAAAATTCATCAACGACCGTTTGACCATCGGCACCCAGGTGACTGTGGCCAATACGCACGACGACAACTCCCCGCTATCCAACAACGCCGGCTTTGAAGGCGACCTGCTGGGCGCTGCCTTGAAATCCAATCCGACCAGCCCGATCAGGGTCCGGGATACGATTACGGGCAAAATGATCCTCAACCAGATCAGCAAAAACGAACCCAATCCGGTGGCTATGATCGAACTGAGCAAAGACTTTACCAAAACTTTGAGAACGCTCGGCAACCTGTCCGCCGAACTGAAAATCGTGGAAGGACTTAGCTTTAAAACCGTGCTCGGTTTCGACCAGTCGATGTCTGCCCGGAAAACGGCTTACTCCAGGGACCTGTTCCTTAACAGCACGGATAAGAAAGGTCGCCTTTATTACAACGACATCGAGTCCAACAACCAATTGTGGGAGAACTACTTTACGTATAACAAAGGTTTCGGTTCGACCAACCTGACTGCTTTGTTGGGCTATTCCTACCAGAACTTCGACTACTCGACCAAAAGCATCGAGATGACGAACTTCACGACCAGTGACCTGGACCTGATGATCAACAACGTTGCATCGGCTGACCAGAGTTCGGGCAAACAAAGCATCGTAGCCCGGAATTCTTCCAACTCGATAGACGAACTGCAATCTTATTTCGGTCGGGTCAACCTCGGTATCCGCGACCGTTATTTATTTACGGCTACCTTGCGCGCAGACGGCTCCACCCGTTTTGGTGGAGATAACAAGTACGGTTATTTCCCGGCTGTGGCCTTTAAATGGCGCCTGATCGAAGAATCTTTCGTTCCGGATGCGTTTTCCGATCTGGGTCTTCGTTTGGGTTACGGGGTTACGGGCAACCAGGAAATTCCGCACAACCTCTATGAGCGTCGTCAACGCTACGGCGATTGGGACATCAACAATGAAGGCAATATTGGAGGTGGCGGCCTCGGTGATGTCGCATTTGAGAATCGGGGCCTGAAATGGGAATCGACCACACAAATAAACGTAGGCATCGACTTCGCTTTTGCAAAAGGCCGGGTTTCCGGTTCTTTGGATCTGTATAACAAGAATACGAACGACCTGTTGATCCAGGTGGTCAGCGCACAACCCGCCAGCCAGCCTTTCGTTTGGAAAAACCTGGACGCCGATGTAATCAACCAGGGTGTTGAATTGTCCCTGAACCTGGCTGCGGTAGACAGTAAAGACTTTAGCTGGAATGTGTTGGCCAACATGGCTTATAACAAAAATGAAGTGAAAAACTTCAACGGTTTGATCAACACTGGTCAGATTCACGGCCAGGGTTTGTCGGGCGCATTCGCCGAACGTATTGCTGAAGGCCAACCGCTGTTCGCATTTTTCGTACGCGAATTCGGTGGTTATGACGACAACGGTATTTCGCTTTATCCGAATGGCGACGTACAGCGTTTTACCGGCGCCAGCCCGCTGCCGAAACTCAATGCCGGTTTGACGAACGCTTTCCGCTACAAAGCATTGGACCTTAGCGTATTCTTTAATGGTCAGTTTGGCCAATATGTATACAACAACACAGCCAATGCCTACTTCACCGCAGGCGCCTTGGCCAATGGTCGGAACGTAACGAAAGACGTGGCCAGCAGCAACGAATCCAACCTGAATGCGCCGGACGTGTCCACGCGCTTCCTGGAAAAAGCTTCTTTTGTTCGTCTTCAGGACGTATCGCTCGGCTACCGGGTAAACCTTAAAAACAGCAGCGTTTCTGCCCTCCGTTTCTTTGTGACCGCTCAGAATCTGGCGGTATTTACGAACTACAGCGGCCAGGATCCCGAAGTAAACGTGAATAAACCGATTGACAACGATGTGAACGGTGTTCCTTCTGCCGGCATCGACTACACTGCCTACCCAAGAGCGCGTACTTTTGTGATTGGCGGCAGCATTTCATTCTAACTTTAAAAAATTTGATTATGCATTTCAATAAAATTTCTAAAATTTTCCTGACGGGTACGCTGGGCTTATTTTTGTTCTCTGCGTGTACCGATCTGGTTTCGACAGAAAAAGATTCCATTGTTTTGACTGATGCCGGCGGCGCTTTTGTAGCCGGCGATCCGGGCGCGCTTTTGGTGTCGTCCTACAAAGACCTGGACTTTTTCATCAATCAGGACCGCGTGTATTGCCTGTACGACCATACATCCGACGAAATGATCCCGCCAACCCGCGGGGTGGACTGGGGTGATAACGGCGTTTGGAGAACCTTACACCAACACACCTGGGATGCCACGCACGCTTATGTGTTGGCTACCTGGAACGGCCTGAATCAGCGCTCGTTCAAATGCAACCAGATTCTGGCTTCCAATCCAAGCGCGGCACAAGCTGCTGAAGCCAAGTTCCTGCGCGCATTTTACATGTTTCACGTAATGGACTTGTATGGCCAGGTGCCGTTTCGCGGCGTAAGCGATGGCGTGGATGTAAACCCGAAGGTTTATTCCCGCTCCGAAGCGTTCGATTTTATTGTGGCCGATCTGGAAGCTGCATTACCGGGTTTGGCTAACACCGGCCCTGCAGCCGACAATTCAGGCGCAACCCAAGCTGCTGCCAATGCACTGCTTGCTCGCTTATACCTGAATAAAGCCGTTTATAAATCCGCGCGTCCGGAAGGTCCTTACACCTTCGATCCTGCGGATATGAACAAAGTGATCGGGTATTGCAACGCGGTAATGGCTGCCGGTTATTCCCTTGAAACGGAATACTTTACCAATTTCGGCACCTCTGCGACCAAAGAGATCATCTTTACCAGCCTTCAGGGCACTCCGGAGAGCAGGTTCCGCATGACGCTGCACTACGACCAAAATCCGGGCGGTTGGAACGGCTTTACCACTCTGGCTGATTTCTACAGCAAATTCGAAGCACAGGATCAGCGGATCGGAAACTACCCGACCCCGAACGGCTCAACGTTCTCGGGCGTAGGTCGCGGTTTCCTGATTGGCCAGCAGTACAAAGATGATGGCAGCATTCTGATCAACGGCCGGAACAAACTGCCTTTGATCTATACGCCTGACGTTAAAATTGCCGGCGCAACCACGTTCGAAGGTATCCGGGTGGTAAAATACCACCCTTCCAACTTCGGCAAATACATCCTGCTGCGTTATGCAGATGTTTACCTGATGAAAGCGGAAGCCATCATGCGCGGCGGTGTCAGCGGCGCTGAAACGGCGCTCGGCCTTGTAAACACCCTGCGCGGTGTCCGCGGCGCGTCCCAATTGTTTGCTCCTCTGACCGAGCCGATTATGCTGGACGAGCGCGGAAGAGAACTGTACTGGGAAGGTATTCGCCGCCAAGATCAAGTTCGTTTCGGAACATTCGACGACACCTGGTCTGACAAAACCGTGACCGAAGGGTTCCGCGTTTTGTTCCCGATTCCTCAGGTTGCGCTTGATTCCAACCCGAACCTGAAGCAGAACGAAGGATACTAAAATTATGGAGTGCCGGGAGCTGCGGCAGTCTCAGCGGCTGGAATATCCAGTATGCTGTTATTATGTGCCTGCTCCGGGTCATTTCAACCTAATAATGCCTGCGATAGGTCGCCCTTGTGGCGACCTATCGTATTTTGTGGCCGGAATTTTCAGGCCGGGTTTCTGCCATCCCATACATTTGCGAAAATCTACTTAATCAGAATGAGCACTTCTCTTAAACCGGTTTTTAATATCCTCGGGCTTTTGTTTCTTTTTTCGGCGTGTAACACTGAAAAAAAAACGGATACACTTTTTGAAAAAATGGAGTCCGCCAGTACGGGGATCAGTTTTATCAATAAAGTGGAGAATACAGAGGATTTCAACATCTTCGTCTACCGCAATTTCTACAATGGCGGCGGCGTGGCCATCGGCGACATCAATAACGACGGATTGGCCGATGTGTACCTCACGTCCAATATGGGCGAGAACAAATTATACCTCAATAAAAGCGATTTCCATTTTGAAGACATTACGGCAACCGCCGGGGTGGCCGGTACCAAATTCTGGAGCACCGGTGTGGTCCTGGTAGACCTCAATGCCGACGGCCGTTTGGATATATATGTATGCCATGCCGGGTATGCCCCGGGAAAGATGCCGACCAATGAATTATTTATCAACCAGGGCCCGAACGCCGCCGGTATCCCGGTTTTTGTTGAAAAAGCGGCAGAATACGGCCTCGACGAAAACGGCTACACCACACATGCCGCCTTTTTTGATTACGATCTCGACGGCGACCTCGACTGTTATATCCTGAATAACAGTTTTATGCCGGTGAATACCTTGAATTACAGCAACAACCGGGAACTCTACGCCGAAGATTGGCCGGTCAAAGATTTTTTGAAAGGCGGCGGTGATAAATTGCTGCGAAACGACAAAGGCAGGTTCGTGAATGTCACCAAAGAAGCCGGCATCTACGGCAGCCTGATCGGTTTCGGACTGGGCGTTACGGTTGGCGACGTCAACGGCGACCATTTGCCCGATCTGTACGTGTCCAACGACTTTTACGAGCGGGATTACCTGTACATCAATCAGGGCAACGGAACCTTCAAGGAAGAAATCGAACAATGGATGTCGCACCTCAGTCATGCCTCCATGGGCGCCGACATGGCCGACATCAACAACGACGGCTATCCGGAAATTTTTACGACCGAGATGTTGCCCGACGACGAAACGCGGCTCAAAACGACCACCCTGTTCGAAAATTACAACATCTATCAGCTGAAGCAGGACCGGGGGTTCTTCCACCAGTATATGCAGAACTGCCTACAGCTCAACAACAAGGATAAAACGTTCAGCGAAATCGCTTTCTACGGCGGCGTGGCGGCATCGGACTGGAGCTGGGGCGCCCTGTTATTTGATATGGACAACGACGGCTACCGCGACATTTACGTCTGCAACGGTATTTACAAAGACGTGATCGATCAGGATTTCATCGACTTTTTTGCCGATGAAGTGGTACAAAAAATGGCCCTCACCGGCGAGCGGGAACAAATCAATGAAGTGTTGAATAAGATGCCCTCTAATCCCTTGCTGAACAAGGCTTTCCACAACAAAGGCGATTTACGCTTCGACGACGCGGGAAAATCCTGGGGCTTCACCACGCCTTCCTTCTCAAACGGCGCCGCGTATGGGGATATGGACAACGACGGCGACCTGGATCTGGTCATCAACAATGTGAATCAGGAAGCATTCGTTTACCGCAACCACGCGGAAAAAGTATCGGCAAACCACCATGTCAGCATACAACTAAAAGGGAAAGGGCAAAATACCTTTGCCATCGGCTCAACCGCTACGGTGTACAAAAACGGGGAACAACTGAACGTCCAACTCAATCCTTCGCGCGGTTTTCAGTCCTCTGTCGACTACAACATGGTTTTCGGTCTGGGCGCCTCGCCGGCGGTGGATTCCATCGTCATCGTTTGGCCCGATAAAACAACGTCTCGCCGCTTAAACCCGCCGACGGACACCCTCCTGGCTTTTTCCTGGAGCGATGCCTCCCCTACCCTGGCGATCAATTCCTTTGACCTGCCGCCTGCCGGAAAATCCGTGGTTCAGGAAGTCGCCTGTACCTTCGAGCCGCACCGGGAAGACGATTTCGTCGATTTTTACCAGGAAGGCCTGAGTTTTCGCATGCTCTCGCGCGAAGGCCCGAAAGCGGCCGTACACGATGTAAACGGCGATGGCCTGGACGATGTGTTTATCGGCGGCGCAAGCGGACAGGCAGGCCAGTTGTACCTGCAAACCCCGACCGGGAACTTTACGCGCAGTGAGCGGCAGACTTTCGACCGGGATTCCCTGTTTGAGGACACCGCCGCTACTTTTTTCGATGCAGACGGCGACGGCGATGCCGACCTGTTTGTGGGAACAGGGGGCAACGCGCAACCCCTGAACTCCCGTTTTATGCAGAACCGCCTGTATTTTAACGACGGCAAAGGGCATTTTACCAGCAACGAACGCGCTATGCCACTCAGCGGCTACAACACTGCGGTGGCTGTTGCCCTGGATTACGACGCCGACGGTGATCAGGACCTGTTTGTCGGCAGCCGCAGCGTGCCGGCGCAGTATGGCGTACCACCCCGGCATTTCCTGCTGCAAAATGACGGTAAAGGCAATTTCAGGGACGTGGCCAAATCGGCAGCCCCCGAATTTCCGCGACTTGGGATGGTCACCGACGCCTTGCTGGTGAATATCGTGGGCGATGCCGCGCCGGAATTGGTCATCGTGGGCGAATGGCGCAGTCCGCAAGTGTTTGATGTGAAAAACGGAAAACTGACACCGGTCAAATCTTCACTTGATCAATACGCCGGCTGGTGGTCGGCCATCGCCTCGGACGACCTGGACGGCGACGGCGATCAGGACCTGATCCTGGGTAACCGGGGTGAAAATTTTTACTTCGGCGGCTCTGCCGAACATCCGGCAAAACTTTGGGTGAGCGATTTCGACCAAAACGGCACGATCGAAAAGATCATGACCCGCCAGGTCAACGGAAAAGACATGCCTGTACCGATGAAAAAAGAACTGACCGGACAAATCCCGTCTTTGAAAAAAAAGAGCCTGAAACACATAGATTACGCACAAAAATCCATTCAGGATTTGTTTACGCCGGAGGTCTTGAAAACAGCGCTCGCGTCGGAAGGAAATTATTTTAAATCAGCGATCGCCCTGAACGGAGGCAACGGACAGTTTTCCCTTGTGGAGCTGCCGCTTGCAGTGCAGTTTTCCAGCGTCAGCGCCATCTGGTGCGGCGACTTAAACGGAGACGGCAAAAACGACCTGGTGATGGCCGGAAACCACAGCGGTTTTATGCCCCAGTATTCTAAACTCGACGCCAGTTTCGGCCACGTGCTGCTGAACCGGGGCGGCGGGCAATATCAACGCCTGGACAACCGGGAATCCGGATTTTTTGTACGCGGCGACGTAAAAACGCTGGCAATGGTCCGGATTAAAGGGAAAAAATATTTGCTGTCTACGGTGAACGGACAGGCGCCGAAGTTGTTTTTGCTGAAAAATCCCGCTGCTGTTCAGTAGTAAAATACATTTTTAAATCTACATCCTTAATGCAAACTGGATCCGTAATTCCTCCTGCCTCCACCCAAAAAGGGAGCATGCGCACTCCGCTGCGCGCTATGACGCCAGGCTATCTCCCCTTTTGGAGGGGGCCGGGAGGAGGATCCGCACACTTTGCCATGCGCACTATGCCCAGATACTTGCTTTTCATCGCCACGCTCCTCACATTTTTACCTGCCTGCAAGCGCTCGGGCGATACGCCGCCACTGTTCAAGCTGCTGCGGAAAGACGCCACCGGGCTGGATTTTGAAAACGTGCTGCGCCAAAGTAGCGAGTTCAATGTGTTCAACTACATGTATTTCTTCAACGGCGGCGGCGTGGCGGCCGGCGATTTCAACAACGACGGCCTGATCGACTTGTACTTCAGCAGTAATATGGGGCCGAACAAAATGTTCCTCAACGAAGGTAAACTCAAATTCAAAGACGTCACTGAACTGGCAGGTGTGGCAGGAATGGAGGGTTGGAGCACCGGGGTGAGCGTGGTGGATATCAACAACGACGGCATGCTCGACCTGTACGTGGGGCAATTGGGTGAGTATCAAAGCATTCGAGGGCGCAACCAACTGTTTATCTGCAAAGGCATAGACAACGGCGTGCCGTCGTATGAAGACGAGGCGATTTACTATGGGCTCGACCTGACCGGTTTTTCTACCCAGGCCGTTTTCTTCGACTACGACCTCGACGGCGACCTGGATATGTTTCAACTCAACCATTCCCTGCATCAGAACGGCACGTTTGGGCCCCGGAAGTCATTTGAAGGAAAGGTGCATCCGATGGCCGGAGATAAATTGTTCCGCAACGATACGCCCGCCGGCGCCGATGCGAAAGCGGTTTTCACGGATGTGAGCCGGCAGGCAGGTATTATCAGCACGGTTATCGGTTACGGGCTCGGCATCAGTACGGGCGACCTGAACAACGACGGCTATCCGGACATCTACATCGGCAACGATTTTCACGAAAACGACTACCTCTACATCAACCAGCGGGACGGCACTTTTAAAGAATTGTCGGGGCAGCAGATGATGCACACCAGCCAGTTTTCAATGGGCGTCGACATCGCCGACGTCAACAACGACGGCTGGAGCGATATCCTCTCGCTGGATATGTTGCCGGAGGACCCTTTTATCCTCAAAAGCTCGCTTGGGGAAGACAGTTACGACATTTTTGCTTATAAAATCGGCCTTGGCTACGACTACCAGTTTACCCGCAACAACCTGCAGCGCAACAACGGCGACGGCACTTTCAGCGAAATCGGGCTGTTTGCCGGCATTGCCGCCAGCGACTGGTCCTGGTCGCCCCTGTTGATGGATTTCGACCATGACGGTTACAAAGACCTCTTCATCAGCAACGGCATCCCGCGGCGGATGAACGACATTGATTACGTGAAATTTCAGGAAGACCGGGAGTTGAAACTAAAAGAAAACTCCATCAACGTGGAGGAAACCGAGTTATCCATCGTGGATAAAATGCCAAAGGTGAAATTGCCGAACAAGTTTTACCGCAATACCGGAACGCTTCAATTCGACGACCTTAAGGCGCAGATCGACGGCGCCCAACCCAGTTTTTCAAACGGCGCCGTGTATGCCGATCTCGACAACGACGGCGACCTCGACGTGGTGGTGAACAACCTGGAAGACGAACCCTTCGTATACCAAAATCTGTTGCAGGAAAACGCCCGGACACCGCATAACTATTTGTCCCTGAACCTGGAAGGCGCTGCGGCCAATCGCCGCAGCATCGGCGCTAAAGTGGTGATTTACAAGAAAAACGGCGAGCGCCAGACCGAAGAAAACTACCCCGTGCGTGGATTTTTGTCCAGCGCGCAGATCCCCCTGCACATTGGCATTGGCGACCCTGCAGGTATCGACTCCGTGCTGCTGCTCTGGCCCGACCGCAGCTACCAGCGCCTGACGGATTTACAATTTAATACGACCCAAACCCTGCGCTGGCAGGCTGGTTTGCCTGCCTTCGATTTCAAACGCCTGGAGGGCAAATCAAACGGGCCATTCGCTTTTGCCGACGTTACAGACGCCACGGGGCTTGGGTTTAAACACCTTGAAAATCCATTTGTCGAGTTCAACCGGGAACGGCTGATCCCCAACATGGTTTCGCGCGAAGGACCGGCCCTGGCCGTCGGCGACGTAAACGGAGACGGGCTGGAAGATGTATTTTTCGGTTCTTCCAAACGCGAACGCGCGGCGCTATACCTGCAAGGGCCCGGCGGGAAATTTGTGCTCAAAACGCCGCCGGACATCCTGCAGGACAGTATTTTTGAAGAAGTCGATGCCGTATTTGCCGATGTGGAAAACGACGGCGACCTCGACCTGATCGTCGCGGAAGGCGGCAATGAATACCGGGGCAAGGAAGAGCCGATGCAGCAGCGCGCCTACCTCAACGACGGGAAAGGTAATTTCAGCCGGGCCAATCTGTTTCCGGAAATTTTCATGACCGCCTCCTGCGTCTTGCCGGTCGACTTCAACAAGGACGGCCTGGTCGATTTTTTCTTCGGCGGCCGGGCTATTCCTTGGAAATACGGCCTTACGCCTAATTCATACCTGATGCAGAACAAGGGCAATGGCTTTTTTGAAGACGTAACGACCAAAGTAGCGCCCGGGCTGCAGGAAGCCGGACTGGTCAAAAACGGGGCCTGGACCGACCTCGACGGCGACGGCGACCCCGATTTGCTGTTGGCGATGGAATGGGGACCGCTGACGGTTTTTTTGAACGAGGGTGGAAAATTTGAAAAAAAGGCACTCGACTCCGGCAAAGGCTGGTGGAATTTTGTGCTGGCCGAAGATTTCGACGGCGATGGCGACGTAGATATCCTGGCCGGCAACCTCGGCAAAAACAGCCGGCTGCGGCCCAGCACAAAAGAACCAATGCGGATGTACATCGACGATTTCGACGGCAACGGGCAGATCGAGCCACTGTTGAGTTATTATGTCGGCGGCAAAGATATCCCCTTTGCCAGCTACGACGAAATGACGAAGACTATGCCGTTTTTAAAGAAAAAATACCTGTATTCCAAGGATTTTGCAAAAGCCGGCCTCCAGGAAATGTTCGGCAAGGGCAAGCTCAAAAAAGCGGTACTGCGGGAAGCCGATACGTTTGAAAGTATGTATTTTGAAAATACCGGTGATCTCACGTTTAAAGCGCATGTTTTACCCGACGAATTACAACTCAGCTCGCTCCAGTCTGCTGCCTTGTACGATCTGGACGGCGACGGTAAAAAAGAGGTATTGCTGGGCGGTAATTTTTACGAGTGCAACGTGGAGATGGGCCGGTACGACGCCAACTACGGCAATGTACTTTCCATTGGGACGGCCGGAAAAATGGCTTTTTACCCCTTGGGCAGCCTTCGGGTGAAAGGGCAGGTGCGGCGTATAAGAGCGCTGAAAGCAGGTGAAAAAACCGTCTTTGTCCTGGCGAAAAATAATGCACAGGCTATTGTAATTCAGCCGCTACAGTAGTAAAATGAGGTTGTTTCCGGTCATTTAGGCCTGCATCCGTGTAATTCAGCCAAAAAATTGGGTGTCCGCCGCTTCGTGTCAAATCTTGCGCGCTCAACCAATTTCATTTTAAGCTCGGTTAAATCGCAAATCCAGGAAAAACTGGGCCGCGCGGCCGACGCCGAAAAAACCATGTCCGACGCGCTCGACAAAGGAACCGTACAGGACCTGCACCAATACGGCCGGCAACTGATTACCCAGAAAAAACCGGACAAAGCCATGGCAGTTTTTCAACTGAATTATAAGAAAAACGGCGATGCCTGGCCCACACACGTTGGTTTGATGCGCGCTTATTCGGCGACCGGCGACCTTAAAAAATCGCTTGAACACGCCCAGATGGCTTTAAAACAGGCGTCGGATGATTTGAATAAGAAGAATCTGGAGAATTATGTGAAAATGTTGGGCGAAGGGAAGGCGCTGGTGCAATAGGCGCGCCTTCGTGTCCCCGACCATTGCCTGAGGCACGAAAAAGGTGACCTCTCGGCGTGTTTTTGAGATATCATCCGCTCCTGCGTCGCGGATGACACCTCAAAAACTGTATTGCCACTGCAAACCGGGAATTGCTGCTGTCGGGGGAAGTTACTAGTGACGCGTCACCAATAACTTCCCCCGCCCAAATTCCTCTTCGGATGGCCCAAGCACCGACCAAAAATAATATCCCGGTGGAAGGAATGGCAATTCAATATCTACTTTGGTGTCATCCAGGGTTTTATCCACCACCTGGCGGCCCAACGCATCGAATAAGCGGAAGCGGGGCGTTTCATCCATAAAACGGGTCAGCACGGTCAGTATCCGGCCGGAACCCACCGGGTTGGGCATTACAAAATAGCCCGTTTCACCAGCAAAATAAACGCTCGCAACATCACCTGTAATCAAACCGCCGTTGTACAGCAATACCCGCGCGCGATACAGATTCACGCCGGTCGAAGGCGCCGCATCCGTAAAAAGCATTTGGAAGGAGGGCGGGGTTTCCGCAGCCAAAAGCGCCCAGACGCCATGCTCGAATTTTTCTAAAAAAACCTGTTCCACGCTAAATAGTGATCCCAGTTCGAGGATTAAGTCAACCTGGTTGTCCTCATTGAGCATCGCCAGCAGGTTGCTAATGTAACAACCCGCCCCCTGATCAGCGATACCGGGCGCGCTGCTTATCGGCCCTTCAGCCGTCCCCATGGCGTGCAGGACAGATACTGCAAAACGCTGCTGCGGGTATTCGCTTTTTTGCAAGACGACTACGGTGTCGGTTGTGATCAGCAGCGGCTCGAGGTACAGGCTACCCAATCCCCAAAGCCGGTAGGAAGCCTCCGGTCCGGCAGCCTTCCATTGGAGTAAAACCGAGTCGGGGCAATCAAAACCGATCTGTAAGTGGGGGGCAGGCGCAATCAAAAACGTATCGCTTATAAATGTTTTTCCCGCCACAAGCATACGCAGTTGGGCCGCAGCAAATGTATCGGGCGCCATCCATCGCCGGTAACCCTGGCCGAGCGTCACTTGTGTGTCCACACTTTGCCAGGAGCTGCTTTCTACAGGTTTCCAGGCCAAAACACCCATTTCAGCGCCGTAATTGGTCTCCCAACGCATTACAGCCTCCTGGCCGGCCGGGACTGGATCTTTACCGATGGGACAGGTCCACTCGAAATGACCGAGGGTATCCCAGCTGGCGCATAACGCAAATGATTGAAAGTCATTTACAACGGCGTGTCCCTTTACAAGTATCTGGTATGTGCCGGGAAGTGGTGTAAACAAACTCACCTGCTCCAGCGTGTTGAGTGAATCCCGTCCGAGGCGCGCAGGAAGCGACAGCGAATCGATGTTGGGATATGCCGTGAGTACCCAGGGATTCCAAACCGTTCCGTCGGGCGCGACAACGGATAAATCCAGATCATTTACAAGCGCGCGGGCGGCATTCGGGGTGGCCGGAACATCGTTCCAGCTGAGGGTGACATTGCATCGACCGATATTCGGAAGAAGTTCAAAGAAGAAGGTTTGACTTGTTCCTCCGGCAACGGTCGCAATAGCCAAGAGTTGTTCCTGCGTCGCTTCTACTGCTTTTTTTAAATTCAAATTGCCGTAACCACTGATGAAATCCGGCCCGGGCGCGCCGCTTTCTTTCGCCGTTCCGACCAGAATGGCCTTAACAAGATCGGACGCAGGCCAAAAACCGTATTTTTCAAAACAGGCCTGCCGCACCACGGCAGCGGCGCCGGAAACCAGGGCTGCCGATGCAGAGGTGCCGTCGTGGCCGAACGCAAGCAGATCGGGTTTAGTGCGCCCGTCGTAGGCTGGACCGCGGGAACTGAAGGGCGTCACCTGGCCGAACGAGTCCACCGCCCCGATGACAAACACATTTTTGGCCATTTTGAAATTGCCGGTCAAATTGGCAAAACCATTCAAATTAGCGTACATGCCGCTCGACGAGGCATCGGGCCCCTGATTTCCGGCAGAAAAAACGTGCAGTAAGCCGGGGTGTTCCTGCACACTTCGGTCGTAGGCAAGCGCGCCGGCGCCATAGTAATTTTCGATACCGACGCCGTACGAATGGTTTTGCACCGCGATATCGAAGGCTTCGTAATCCGCATCCTCGTCGGGCAATAAACCCACGAAACTGGATGAAACCATCTGGCTGCCCCGCGCCACACCCCTGCCTCCCGGGTCGGACGTCCCGGCGCCGGCGATCAGGGACGCCACAATGCCGGCATGGGTCGTTAAATTGGACGCCGAGCGGGGATTGGGCCGATACCGGTTTTTAAAATCAACATCCGACGAATCGAAGCGGTTTTCTTTGATGGAAACGGTGCTGCCGCTTCCATCCAGCAAAGGCCGGAGGCTGTGGACGAATTGAATGTTATTGACGAACAGGTTGTGGCCCGGCACGGAAAGTTCTTCCTTGCCTTCAAGGTGTCCCATATCGGCAAAACGGACATCCGCGCGCAACAAAGTCGTGTCTAAAAAATGACGGAGCCGGTCTTCTATTACGATCACGCCGGCCGGTTCGTACACGGCGAAAACCGGAAGTCCGCTTTGCCGGGCCCAAAAGGAAAATTCTGGCAGATGGTCCACTACGAGCGTTACGAGCAAGCTCGGTTCTTTTTTACCTGAACGCTCCGCGTTTCGGCGTAAAACATCCACGGCGTTTTTTAGTGCCGGACTACCTTTTCGTTCCAGGGCAGATTGTGCCGGGAGGGAGGCGCAGGAGAGCATTAAGCAGTAGAATAATATTGCGCGCATCATGGATATAGTCGGTTTAGAGTGGTTTAGAAGGGTTTAGAGGGTTTAGAATGTTAATTGTAAATATGTTGCAATTCCGTTTCCTTCAAAACCACTTTTCGTAGGCTCTAATTCATTGGATAACAACTTGAGGCTGGCAAGATATTGCATCATGAGCGCCGGGAAGTAATATAAATTCAAGACCATCGTGGTACGTCGAGATTTATCCCACATTCAGTGACAATACCAACAGAACGCTTTATCATCGCGGCGGCAAAATCAACCTACATCCATAAATCGCCCTAACGCGCATCTCCCGATGATAAAAGCACTGTTTCCTTTTTCCATACTGACATTCCTGGTCTTCCTCCTGGCCTGCAATACCGAAAAACCCGCCGGCATTCCGGATGCCCTGGCGGCCCATATCGACTCCACCATAAACCCCGGGGCCGACTTTTTCCTGTATGCCAATGGCAAATGGTTTAAAGAACACCCGATTCCCGCCAGCGAACAGAGCAACGGGCTTTGGCAACTGATCCAGGATACCATCAATGCCCAAATCCGGCAGATCTGTGAAATTTCGGCGGCTAAAACGGATGCAGCCAAAGGCTCCAACAAACAAAAGATCGGCGATTTCTTTTACGCCGGGATGGACAGCCTGAGCCTCAACCAAAAAGGCATGTCCGACCTGAAACCCGAAATGGATCAGATCGATGCCATCGTGGATGTACCCGGATTGCTGAAAGTAGTAGCGGAACTCCACGTGGTAGCCGCTGCGCCGATGTTCGGCTTTTATGTCGGGCAGGACGACCGTATCAGCAGTAAAAATGCCGTTTTTATCCAACAGGGCGGCCTGAGTTTGCCGGATCGCCGGTACTATTTCGACACGGATACCCGCGCGGTGGAAGTACGCGGGAAGTTCGTCCGGCACCTGCACAATATGTTTGTACTCATGGGCTACGATGACGCCAAAGCGAACGCGGCAGCCGAATCGCAGATGCGTCTGGAGACGGCCATGGCCAGAGCGTCGCGCAAACGGGAAGACACCCGCGATCCGATCCGGAATTACAACAAAATGCCGGTAGCCGCGCTGCTGAAAAGCACACCCAATGTCGACTGGAACGGATTCCTGACCAGGATCGGTCTGCCGACTGTGGATACCGTCATCGTGGGGCAGCCGGAATACCTCGCCGCACTGAACGGGCTGCTGCATTCCGCACCATTGGAAGACTGGAAAAATTATTTGCGGTATCACCTGGCGCGCGGCCTGTCCCGGTACCTGGACGATAAAACCTATCAGGAATTTTTTGATTTTTATACGGCCACCCTGCGCGGCGTAAAAGAACCCAAACCGCGTTGGAAGCGGATCGTCGAGCAAACAGACAACTCCCTGGGCGAACTGATCGGCCAGGTGTACGTGAGCGAGTACCTGCCCAAGGGCACGAAGGAAAAGTTGCTGGAAATAGGAGAAGCCATCAAGGCGGAATACGCCGAACGGATCAAAAACCTGGATTGGATGAGTGCCGCTACCAAGGAAAAAGCCCTGAAAAAACTCGGCGCGGTGATCATGAAAGTTGGGTACCCGGATAAATGGAAGGATCTTAGCGCCCTCCAGGTGGACCGGAGCTCCTTCGCGCGCAACGTCATCAATGCCAACCGCTGGCGCAGCAATTACATGATTTCCAAATACGGCAAACCGGTAGATCGCAGTGAATGGGGCATGCAGCCTCAAACGTACAATGCCTATTACAACCCCTCCAACAACGAAATCGTGGTGCCGGGCTGCAACATCATCGTACCGGGTTATGAGCGCGTGCTGGCCGACGACGCTATTTTATACGCTATCATAGGCGGCTCCACTTTCGGACATGAGATCACCCACGGTTTTGACGATCAAGGCAGTAAATACGATGAATCCGGCAACCTGAACAACTGGTGGACCCCCGAAGACAGCATTCAATTCAACGCGCGTACGCGCCGGATCGTCGAGCAGTTCAACGGGTATGTAGCCGTGGACACCCTGCACGTAAACGGGTCGCTCACCCAGGGCGAAAACATCGCCGACCTCGGCGGCATCATCATGGGTTATGAGGCGTTTAAAAAAAGGCCGCAGTACAAAAACAAGGAAATCATCGCCGGACTAAACCCGGATCAGCGTTTTTTCCTCGGTTTTGCCCTGGCCTGGATGATCAATGACCGGCCGGAAGCCTTAGCCAACCAGGTGCGCAGCAATGAACATTCGCCCGCCCGATTCCGGGTCATCGGTCCACTCGTGAATATGCCGGAGTTTTACGCCACGTTCGGCATTAAATCCGGGGACCCGCTATGGCTGGAAGAAAGCAAACGGGTGAAAATCTGGTAGAAAAAGCCGCATGACATACTATTTTATCTACAAGCCTTTCGGCATGTTGAGTCAGTTCACACCCGATCAGGCAGGACAAATCACCCTGTCTGATCTGGATTTTTCTTTTCCCAAAAACGTATATCCGGTGGGCCGCCTGGATGCCGACAGCGAGGGCTTGCTGCTGCTTACGGATGACAAGTCGCTGACGGATAAACTTTTAAACCCTAAAAATCATTTACCCAAAACGTACCGGGTACAGGTAGAGGGTATTCCGGAGGAAGTTGATTTGGAAAAACTCCGTCGCGGGGTCGACATAAAGATCAATGGAAAAACGCAGCGCACGCGACCGGCAAAGGTAAGTTTACTGGAAACTGATCCGGAACTCCCGCCCCGAGTGCCTCCTATTCGTTTTCGCAAATCAGTACCCGAGTCCTGGTTAGACATCACAATCACGGAGGGGAAAAACCGCCAGGTTCGCAGGATGTGCGCTGCTGTGGGTTTTCCGGCGCTGCGTTTGGTGCGCGTTGCTATCGGATCTTACCGCTTGGGGGAAGATCCGTTGGACAGTATGTTGCCGGGGGTGGTAAGGAGCTTCGAGCAGTTGGCGTTTTGATTGCTCCAGTGGGGTGTTTTTCAAATAAAAAATCACCACAAAGGTCACATACAGGACACAAGGTATTTCGTTTCACTTTGTGCGCTTTATGAACTTTGTGGTGCGTTTAAAAAAGGGTGCATTGCAAACTTTCGCATCGGTCTCCCCTTAAAGTGGCTGTCTCACAAGTCGTCATTTGCCGGTAGCGCGGCGTTTTCGCCGATTACAATTTATTTTCCCCGAAACACCTCCAAAAGGGCACGCCAACGGATTTGCCGTTTTATTTTTGCCCTCCAATGCGGAACTATTCGCCCGCTCTAAACCTTTTCTAAACCCATCTAAACCTTTTCTAAACCCTCTAAACCTCTTCTAACATCCAGCCGGCCTTGAGCCATCCAGACAATTGAAACACAACGACTTCCTTTCCGAACTCCGCTGGCGCGGACTGATCCACGACACCACCCCCGGCCTCGACGAACACTTTCAAAGCGGCATCGTGCGGGGCTATATCGGCTTCGACCCCACTGCCCCGTCGCTAACCATCGGCAACTACGTGCAGGTGATGCTGCTGACTTTTTTGCAGCGCGCTGGCCACCAACCGGTCGTGCTCATGGGCGGCGCAACCGGCCGAATCGGCGATCCGAGCGGCCGGGACACCGAGCGGGACTTGAAAAGCTCCGCCGAGCTGGACCGCAACGTGGCACACCAGCAAAAACAAATTGAAGCCATGCTGGACTTTTCGCCCGATACCCCGAACCACGCGCTGCTGGTCAATAACTACGATTTTTACAAAGATATGAACGTGCTGGATTTCCTGCGCGACGTGGGTAAGTACCTCACGGTCAACTATATGTTGTCGAAAGAAAGCGTAAAACGCCGCCTGGAACTCGAGACGGGAATTTCCTTTACCGAGTTCAGTTACCAGTTGTTGCAGGGCTACGATTTCGTATTGCTCAACCGCCTCTACGACATCAGCCTGCAAATGGGCGGCAGCGACCAATACGGAAACATTACCGCCGGCATCGAGCTGGGCCGCAAAATTGATGAGGCAAAACTGTACGCCGTGACTACGCCGTTGTTGACCAAATCGGACGGCACAAAATTCGGCAAAAGCACATCGGGCAATATCTGGCTGGACCCAACCCTGACCAGTCCTTACAAGTTTTACCAGTTCTGGATCAATGCCGACGACCGAGACCAGCCTAAATTCCTGCGGTATTTCTCCCTGAAAAGCCGCGAAGAGATCGAAGCCCTGGAAGCAACCGAAACGCCGACAGACCTCAAACGGATCTTTGCCGAAGAACTCACCGTGCGCATCCACGGCCGGGCGGAATTTGAATCCGTACTGGCGGTTTCCCAATTGTTGTTCGATCCCAAGGCCGGGCCGGAAACCCTTCGAAGCCTCGACGCCCGAACGCTGGCGCAGGTAGCCGAGGAAATTCCCTCGCCGGCGCTGGCTTTATCGACGGTGCAGGGGCAGATCAATATCCTCGATTTTCTGTCCGATGCCACCGGTATCCTGAGCAGCCGAAGCGAAGCGAAAAAGGCCATTCAAAACAATGGGATTTCCATTAACAAGCAGAAAATCAGTGCCCTGGATGCGGTGGTTGGCCCGGCGGATTTGTTGCATGGGCGCTTTATCATGGTAGAGAACGGGAAGAAGAATAAGTTTTTGGTGCAGGCTGGTTGAAGGGTGTTCGGGCGACTCATGTCTTCTCAAAAATTAAAATCCTTCCTTTGCCTACGAAATCTTCCAACAGGGCGTTTGAACAGAAAACATCCTGTAATGTATGAAAAAACGCCTTTTACTACCCTGCTTGCTGCTGCTCAGCATCCTCGCTTACGGTCAAAAAGCCGCCGCTAAAAAACAAGCCGACCCCAAAACCAACTATGACCTGAAAGAAGCCCTCCAACAAAAACTCGTATCCGTGACGGTAGCATCCACCGGAGGCCACGAAGGCGAAAGTTTAACCATCACATGCCGCAACCTCAGCGGTAAGTTTTTGCGCCTGCGCATTCCGCAGGGGCAGCTCATGGAGCCAACCGATTCTACCATGCAAACCCTCGTGGTGGCCGAAGAGCGATCTATGGCCCTGTTGGTAAAAACGCCCGCCGAAGCCGCACTCAGAACTTTTTGCACCCAGGCAGGCGACCGCTCACCCATGGCAGGTACGCGTTTTTCCAGCGCCGCCATGGCGCCCGAAAAGGTGTGCCAACTGCTCAAATTCATGGTTGAAAAAGGTAAATTAGAACAGGCCGGCGCGCAGTCGGCGGTGTGGTGCCTGACCAGCGGCCTGAGTCTAAGCGGCATTGGCGATGCAGAGCTCCTGAAGTTTACTGCCGGTTTGCTTGGCAAAGAACCGCCCGGGTACCATGTTAAATACGAAAGCCGCGAAGTGCCAGGCGAGCGCGCCGACTTGGGAAAAGCCATGATTGTAGAAAGCAATTTCCGGTATACACTCGATAAAGACCAGACGCTTTCCCTGACTTTGTATGATGCGAACAACAAGGTAATCAAGGTATTGCGCAAGGATGAGCCCAACAAGGCCGGCGAACACCGCAGCAGCCTGCGCCTGGAGGTCTGGAACTTGGATCCTGGAAAATACTTCGTGCGTTTAGAGCGGAAAAACGGACAGTTGGTGCAGGAACTCGCGGTAGAATTTTAGCCTGAAAAACGAGGAAAAACGAGGATGTATTTTTTTGTCGAAAGATGATTGAAAACTTTTGTTCATCGTTGAGGTTTAGTAGAAAGAGGCTGTCTCATAAGTAGGTTTAGATGGTTTAAAAAGTTTAGAAGGTTTAGAGTGTTATCCTCAAATCATTGATTTTCAATGAAATGAGTATTTTTTATAAACCGGCTCCCCCCCCTAAACTTTTCTAAACCTACTTATGGGACAGCCTTTTTCTAAACCCCTCTAAACCGAACTAATTGTTACCTTTGCGCTCCTTTTCAACAACTCATGGCTACGGTAAAGTTTTTATTTGAAGATAGCTCGGTCCCGGCGAAAACCGTGACCGGCAAGTTTGTGGATCTGTCCATCCTGGAAATTACGGAAGAATACCACGTCCATCTGAACCACAACTGCGGCGGGGTATGCGCTTGTTCCACCTGCCACGTCTACGTGGAAAAAGGCGAGGAATTTTTAGAAGAAATCTCTGATAAAGAAGAAGATTTTATTGATCGAGCCATCAACCCCCGCATTGAAAGCCGTCTGGGCTGCCAATGCATCATCCTCACCGAAAATGCCGAAGTCACGATCACCATCCCCGACCAGCGGGGCATAATCGGGCATGAACACTGAGGCGGTTGCAGTGGGGCTTGTGTCAAAAGTCAACATCTCAATTTTATCGGGCCAGTACCTATCCCAAAATGAGGGTATATTTCGTTTAATTTAAAATTTCGGTAAATAATTTCTAAAATTTTAATTCTACAAAATATACTCCCATTTTTGGATAGTTACTGACCAGAGAAAACCACAATTAACCTTTTGACACCCCAAGCGCTACTGTTTACTACAGCGCCCGGCCCAAACTTTCCCCCCGCTGACTACACGAACCATGTAAAGTCCCGCCGGCCAATTACTTATATCCATCTGTGCTGGTAGTACATGCTGCCCGGAGAGCATTAAACGGCCGGACATATCCCATATTTCCAGCAAAACCGGATTCGCTTCCGGGCCGGAAAGAACAATATGAAAGGTGTGCACAGCCGGTTGCGGCCAAATCTGTAAAACGGGCACCACGGGCGAGGCCGTAAGGGACGTTATGACAAGCGGGTCGAGCAACACGCAGTAGTCTTCCACCTGCCCGAAAGAAAAGTGTTCGCAGGCCTCAGGAGCCTGGTCGGCTACATTGGTTGTTTTCATCAGGACCCGCATCCGTGTGAGCCCGGGGGTAATGACTTCGGGTATCAGCATATTAACGGATACCGGCCCGTCGTGGGCAAAACCGGGGTCAAAGGCCAATTCATCGCTGGAAAAAATACCGTCGGCGTTGTAATCGATAAAAATACGGACATATTGTTTGTGCGGACTTCCGGAAAAACCGGGCGTCACGGTCGTGGGATACCATCCCAGTGCATGAAAAACCGGAACAACCACCTGCTCCCCGGTAAAATTCTGGTACCCTCCCCCCGAAGCGCCTGTCGTCGAAAGCACCCAGTCGCCGGTCTCCACCTTGGCGATCCATTCCGCCCATGCCTGCTGCGCGCCGGCGCTACAATAAGCAGCTTCCAGACATGCCCCGCAACCGCTGGTCGTGAACATAAACGTATTGGAAAAACCCGTCGTATTACTCCCGCACAATGTTTTAACCTGAACGATGTAGTACATGCAAGGATTAAGGCCTTCCAGCATCAGGCCGGGGCTTGCCGATTCGAATAACTGCCATATACCGCCCGTCGCCGGCTGTATGCGCAGGACGTATTTTTGGGCAGCAAAGACCGGCGTCCACGCAAGCGACACATCAGTATCGCTGATAGCATTGGCCCATACCTGCGCAGGAGGTATGCAACACCCCTCGGTTTTGAATAAGAACGGGTCGGACCAACCGCTGGAAACGCCGAAGCTACAAACGGCGGAGGTGGAAAATTCATATCCCGTACAGGCAGACAAACCGTCTAATAAATAAGGAGCGCTTGCATTTTCAATTACCGTCCAACCCTCGCCTATTTTGCGGTATCGCAGTTGAATCGTTTGAAAATCAGGAGTTTCTAACCATTTCAGTACGGTAGAAACATCGGTAATATCCGTAGCCAGGAGTGCAAACGGCGCCTGACATGGGCTGCACTGGTCTTGATAACTTTGAAGCGGATTGAACAAATTTAGACGTCCGCCCGTGGCTGTCAAACCAGCCATGCTGGGGGTGGATGTGGCGCCTGCGAGAATCATACTTTTAGCCCAAAGCGCTGCCGATCCCGGTTGGGTTTTAGCCAGTGCAATCAGCCCCGGGCAAGGCGACGCATACAAAAGGCCTACCATACCGGCTACATGCGGCGCTGCAAAAGAAGTACCGTCGTAAAACCCGTACGTATTACCTGATCCGGCTGTAAATATACCCTGACCGTATGCGCCCAGGTCGATGTGCTCGTTACCCCAGGCTGCATTCGGCGATTTTTCATCGGATTTGTTCAGGCTGGTCACTGCGATCAGGTAATCGCTGGGACAGGCGGTAGGCAGGTCGCCCACCTCATCCACGTTCACGGGAATATTGGCGGTCGCCGCGACACTGATGATACCCGCTTCGCCCAGGGCGTCGAAAGCGGCGCACCAAAGGGGCGAATCGGCCGGTTGACCGTAATTGATACCCCAGGAGCAGTTGATCGCCACAACAAATGCGCCGGTAACGCCGTGCGTAATATTATACCGCTGCCGGGTTTGCCATATATAATCATAGGCAGACAATATGTTATCCTCGGTGCCACTGCCCGAAACGAAGAGTACTTTGACGTTCCAGTTAACGCCGCTTACCCCGATGCCGTTGTCGCCAACAGCGCCGATGATGCTGCTGACCGGGGTGCCATGAGCTGTACTTTGCCCTTCGATCTGGTCCGTTCCAGTCGCTGTGTTCCACCCCCTGAAATCATCGATATATCCGTTATTGTCGTTGTCGAGCCCGTCGTCGGGGACTTCACCCCAGTTGCGCCAAGAATTAGCAGCCAAATCGGGGTGGCTGTAATTCAAACCTCCGTCGATAACGGCTACTACTATGGTGTCGCCTGCCGGGGTTAGCCCGCCGGTCGTGATCTCCCAGGCTTGTTCGGCATCGAGATCGGCATCGAATAAGCCGTTATTGGCGCCGGTATTGATAAATTGCCATTGCTGTGGGAAAAGGGGGTCGTCGGGTAAGAGGTTCGGTGGGTAAGCGGAATCTTGCCGGAGCTCGAGGATATGGTTGAACTGTGCGGCAAGCACGGGATCCCGGCTTCTCAGCCATGCTAAGGTCGCTTTTTCCGTATCGTCGTTTCCGGACGTATGGATACGTAACTGCCACACGTTCAGAAAGGTGGACACTTGTTTTACCACGTCTAAGGAGGCGCCGGTTTGAGACAATGTACGATATTCCTGTACCAGGGCTGCCGGATGGTAGCCAGGAAAAAGACGGACCAGGAATTCTCCCGGCACATGCGCCGCATCCTGCGCCCTTAAAAGGCCGAAGTAAAAAAATATGAACAGAACAGGCAGCGTCCGGCGGCGTGCGCTCATCTTGCAGATTAAATATCCCTTCAAATGAAAGTTAGTGCTTGTCGGTTAAATAATGCAAAAATAACACAGGCAAAATATTGCAGACGTTAAAGCGTAGCGACAAGTACATTTTTAACAAAAATTTTCCGTTACTTGGTCCGTCATTAATAAAGCAAACACTCCAAATTTTTATTGGAATTCTCATTTTTTTAGCCCGTTTACAGATGTTTGTATTGCACAAATTACTGTCAACAAAATAAAGTGCAAATGCCACAGCCTCTACAATCTTGCACCTCCTTTCAAAAACGATTTCGACTTTTATTTTTTTCTGCTTCTCTGTTCTTCCTGGCGTCCAATCTTTTGGCGCAAGGCGGCGGTTGTGGTTGCACGAACTGTCCCCAATTCATGCCTGACGGCTTTACCGGGAATTTTTTTATTCAGGTAGAAAACGCCACCAATCCGACGCTCGGACAAAACGGACAGGGAGTTTGTGGGATTCGTTTGAACTTCGACCACGAGTATCTGGGGGATTTGTCTATCACGATCACTTCGCCTTCCGGCCAATCCGTCACTTTAGTCGGTCCGATCGGTTTATGGGGCCCAACTGATTTCACGACCTGGGACGTTACGTTCCTTCCCTGCGGCGATCCGGTAACGCCTGACCCTGGTTTTAGCAATCAATGGAATAATAACCAGCCCTGGGGTTTGTTTGGGAACTATACCGGCACTTACTACCCCTTTGCCGGCTGTTTGCAAAATCTCACCGGACCGGTAAACGGCTTATGGACCCTCACGGTCGTTGACGGCCAGGCAATCGATGTGGGCAATTTTTACGATTACGAGATCATTTTCTGCGACCCAAGTGGAATTAACTGTTTTACTTGTGCAGCCAATGCGGGTAACCTTACTCAACCCGACGTATCCGCCTGTGAAGGCAGTGCATCGCTAAACCTGAACCTGCCGCCTACTTATGTTTCGCCGAACACGGCGCCTCCCGTTTCAGAATACAGCTATACGTACGTTATCGGCGGCCCAGGCGGGGTAATTCAGGCATTTGAACCCAGCCCTGACCTTTCTTCCTATCCGCCCGGTACTTACACGGTTTGCGGTATGTCGTACCTTACGACAGACGAACCCGACATCCCGGCACCCAACGGCACCCTGACTGTTGCGCAACTGAGTACCCAGCTAAACTCTACGCAGCCCCCGTTTTGCGGAAAGATCACGCCCAACTGCGTCAATGTCGTCATCTTCGCAGCGCCACCCGATGTAGACGAAACCGTGGAACTTTGCGCGCCGAGCTGCGAATTATTTTATGGACTTACTTACTGTAATACAGGCACTTACGTCCGAAATTTACTTCAAAACGGCTGCCCTTACACGGCTACGCTGTACCTCACCGTCAATCAGCCCTCGATCAAAATTCTTAGTGAAGTCATTTGCCAGGGCGGTTGTTCGCAAAACCCGGCTTTCCCTGGCGCCTGCGGGCCCGGGGCGTTCCAAGCAACCCTCACCAATTCCGTTGGATGTGACAGTACCATCTTCCTGACATTGACAGAAATGAGTATCCTGGCAAATATCCAGCAGCCGATCCCTGTTATTACCTGCGTGCAACCTTCTGTTGTTTTACAAGGAGCCGGATCGACAACGGGTGTCGGAACGGTGTATCATTGGACGGCCAGCAACGGCGGGAATATTTCGGGCTCTACGACGGGCATCAACGCTACCGTCAACGCCCCGGGTGATTACCAACTGCGCGTATGCCGCACGCTGGCTGGCACCACCTGCTGCGACTCGACCAGCGTAACGGTCACCGCCAACCAGACCCCGCCCAATCCGCCGGTTATCACCGGAGACAATACCCTTTGTGTCGGACAATCAACCACTTTTTCCCTCGCTCCGGTGGCAGGGGCATCCTCTTATACGTGGACGGTTCCTGCGGGCGTAACGATCACTTCGGGCCAGAATACCCAAATGATCACTGTGACTTGGGGCTCAGTCAACGGAGGCAATGTTTGTGCAGTTTCCAACAGCGCCTGCGGCAACAGTACGCCGGCTTGTCTGGCTGTTACGGTAACGGCTATACCCGTCGCCACACAGCCGCAGGGTCCTGCACTCGTCTGCGCAAACAGTACGCAATCCTACAGTATTCCTCCGGTATCCAATGCCGCTTCGTACACATGGAACGTGGCGCCTGCCGGTACCATCCTATCGGGGCAGGGAACGAATCAGATCAGTGTGAACTGGGGCAGTTCAAGCAGTGGAAACGTATGCGTGACCGCCGACAACAGTTGCGGGTCCAGTCCGCAACTGTGTTTGCCAGTTACCATCAACGCTATACCTGCCACGCCAACCGTGAGCGGCAATACAACGGCCTGTGCCGGTTCAAGCGGTACCTACACCGTTTCTGCCATCGCCGGGGCTACGAATTACAGCTGGCAGGTTACAGGCGGTACCATCAGCAGTGGAAATGGTACAACCAGTATTCAGATTACCTGGGATGCTGCGGCTACCAGCGGTATTGTGTGCGTTGCATCAGATAACATCTGTGGAGCCAGCGTGCAAAATTGCCTGAACGTGATCTTAGGTGTTCCACCGGCATTACCCAATATCAGTGGGAACGCCAATATCTGCGTCGGCACAAGCGGAACTTATACCATCCCCTCCGTTACCGGTGCAAATGGATATACCTGGACCGTTCCAGCCGGCGGCGCGATCGTTTCCGGACAAAATACAACATCCATTACGGTCAACTGGAGCGCCGCTCCAGGCGGCAACGTATGCGTGGCCGCAAACAGCGGTTGCGGCGCCGGCCCTCAAGATTGTTTCCCGGTTGCCGTCAGCGCGCAACCGCTTGCCAATGCAGGAGTCGACGGCGCAGTATGCGGAACCGCATTCACCGTTTCTGCGACTAGCAGCGTGGCCGGCAGTTCGGGCAACTGGTCTATATTTTCCGGACCTGGTACGGCCAGTTTTGCCAACGCTGGCAGCCCGTCTACCACAATTACGGTCACCCAAAATGGGCCATATACTTTCCTCTGGACGGAAACCAACAGCGGATGCGTTGATTCCGACTCCGTAGATGTTGATTTCAATGCCTCGCCACTTGCCGGCCAGATCACGCCTGCCTGCGACGGGGCCAATCAAAATTACACCATATCTTTTACCGTGACCAACGGTACGGGGCCATTTTCTATCCCCGGAGGAACAGTGATCGACAGCTCGTTTACGTCCAGCCTGGTTCCAAGCGGCCAACCATATTCCTATGTGATCACCGACGCCAATGGTTGCGCATCTGCTGCCGTAAGCGGATTAATTAACTGCAACTGTTCCACCAACGCCGGTCAGATGAGCCTTTCTGCTGTGACCACCTGTCAAGGCGGTACATTGAGCGCCCAACACCTGGGGGGACAAAACCTGGATGCGAACGACGTATTTTCGTACGTGTTGCACAGCAATTCCGGTCAATCCCTGGGGACCGTATTTGGGCAGAATACAAACGGAACATTTAGTTTTCAAGCTGGAATGGTGTACGGTACCACCTATTACATATCGTATGTAGCCGGCAACAACCTGAGTGGTTTCCCGGACCCCGCCGATCCCTGTTTGTCAGTATCACAAGGTCAGCCGGTGATCTTTTACGCAAATCCGGTAGCCGATGCCGGAACGGATGCTGCAGCCTGCGGGCTGGTCATTCCGGTGAGCGGCAGCGGTACCGGGGCAGGAACCTGGTCGCTGGTCAGTGCGCCGGTGGGCGGCACGCTGAATTTTGCCAATGCGCAAAGTTCGACCACGGATGCGACTGTGACTATTTTCGGCACATACACGCTTGCCTGGACGCTCAATAACAATGGCTGCACCGGGTTAGACAACGTGGACTTGACCTTTAACGAATTGCCATCAGCCGGCGCCATTACGTCTGCCTGCGACGGCGCCAACGAAAATTATTCGGTTACGATTCCCATTTCCGGCGGCGCAGCGCCTTATAGCGTCGGAGGCGTTCCTGTGGCCGGAGCCAGTTTCGTCTCGCCATTTTTACTAAATGGAGTGGTCTACAACTACGTCATCACCGATGCGAACGGATGCGTTTCTCCGAACATCAGCGGCTCTTTCAATTGTAATTGCGCCACAAATGCCGGCCAAATGAACCTTCAACCCTTGGCGACCTGCGAGGGAGGAAGTGTGACGACCATTCACCTCGGCGGCGAGAACTTAGACGCAAACGACACGATTTCTTATATCCTGCATACCAGTTCCGGCACCTCGCTCGGTACGGTATTGGATCAAAATACAAGTGGCGTGTTTTCCTTCCTGCCGGGCATGACCTTCGGCAACACCTATTATGTGTCGCTGGTTGCCGGTAACAACCTGAACGGCCTGCCGGATCCGGCCGACCCCTGTTTTTCGGTCGCCCAGGGGCAACCCGTGGTCTTTCTGCAAAATCCTACACCCAATGCAGGCATTGCAGATGTTATTTGTGGACAAACTATTGATTTACAAGCGGTAAACAGCAGTTTCCCCGGGTCCTGGAGTTTCGTATCAGGCCCTGGTACCGCATCCTTCAATATTGACAGCGACCCATCCACTGCTGTGACCGTTACCAGTTTCGGCAACTATGTTTTCCGTTGGACCGAAACGAACAGCACGTGCAGCAGCTCGGACGATGTAAGCATAGATTTCCTGGAATCGCCCGCAGTGAATGCTATCAACGAGTTGTGCAACGGAACGAATACCCAATATACCGTCAGTTTCACGGCTGCTGGCGGCGTAGCCCCCTATCAGGTGGCAGGGCTGAGCGGCAGTTTCAGCGGCAACACATTTACGTCTAACCAGATAGCCAACAATACAACGTATAGCTTTACGGTCACAGACGCCAACGGTTGCATTAGTCCGACTGTTACCGGTATTGAAAATTGCAATTGCGCCACCGACGCGGGCTCTATGCTGAACAGCCCACTGATATTTTGTGCTGATGTTCCGGCAACGGCAACATGGAACAACGACGCCAACTTAGATACCGACGACATCCTTCAGTTTATCCTCCACAACCAGTCCGGAAGTACCGTAGGAACCGTGTATGCCACCAATAGCCAGCCGACATTTACGTTCGGAGCGGGCTTGCAAACGGGCGTCACATACTACATTTCAGCGATTGCCGGCAATACCCTCTCCGGTTCTTTAGACATCAACGATCCTTGCCTGAGCGTAAGCCCCGGCACACCGGTGCAATGGAAGCCGCTGCCCGACGCCACGATCAGCGGTGATGCCACCATTTGTAACGGCAGTTCAACACCGCTGATTTTCGGCGGGACCGGGGTCTACCCACTAGCGATCACGTACTCGAATGGATCGGCGAACACCAATACATTTATCATTGCAAATCAACAAACCGCCAGTTTGACGGTTACACCTACGCTTAGCACGACTTATACGCTCCTGTCTGTTTCAGACGGCACCAATCCCACTTGTTCCAGCCCATTGAGCGAATCTGTTACGGTTACGGTCAATCAACCCGTAACGGCCGGTTTGGCCAATGAGCCGCTTGAACTTTGTGCGGGGACCGCTTTGCCGGTTCAATTGGTCAACCTTTTGAACGGCGCAGACTTTGGCGGGCAGTGGTCGGAGGTGTCCGTTGCGCCTTCATCGCCGGGCGCCTTTAACCCGAATACCGGGACTTTTAATACCGGCGGACAAGCGGCAGGAACCTATTTATTCCGGTATTTCATGCCGGCTTCAGCACCCTGCCCGAACGATGAAGAAACCGTGAGCGTGGTGTTGCAGGCGCTTCCAGTGGCGGATGCAGGTGAAGATAAAGTAATCAATTGCAACCAGGTCGCAGTTTCCTTAGGGGGTCCGGGAACGAGTTCAGGACTGGGTTACACGTATGATTGGTCTGTTAACGGCGCATCTACCGGCAATACGCCAGATATTTTTACCGCTATTGCAGGCGATTATACGCTGTTGGTGACGAGTTCGGCTGGCTGTACCAGTATTGATGCAGCCACGGTTGTTTTAGACAATGAATTACCGGTCGGGGAAATAATTACGGTAAACGACGTTCGCTGTTTCGGCGATAAAAACGGAAAAATATCAGTTGACTCGGTAACGAGTACGCACCAACCTTTACTTTTTGCTTTAAATGGCGGCCCATTTTCGTCGCAATCGGTGTTTTATCCGCTGGAGCCCGGGAACTATACGGTTTCGATTTTGGATGCCAATGGCTGCGAATGGACTTCAGATACAATGCTCGTTGATCAGCCCCCGCAATTAATAATTGAACTAGGCGCTACTGTCCAAGCAGCGTTAGGCGACTCGGTGTATCTTGAAGCAATTGTGTCGGTAGCCTTGAATGCGCTGGATACGATTACCTGGAATCCACTTCTGGATACGGCCCGTGCGGGAACGAACATGCAGCATTTTTTACCATTGGAATCAAAGGAGATCAGGGTCCATGTGGTTGATACCAACGGCTGTTCCACAAACGATCGGGTTTTGGTGATTGTGGATCAAATGCGGAATGTGTTCATCCCAAACATCATAAAACCAGGCAGTGATTTTAACGATAAAGTTGTTGTTTTCGGCGGGAGAGATGTTGACAATATTGAATCGTTCCAGATTTTTGATCGCTGGGGAGAGAAGATATTTGAAACCTTAGATTTTAAGCCAAATGATCCTTCCAAGGGTTGGGACGGCAAATTCAAGGGAGCGCAGGCAGCGCCGGGCGTCTATGTTTACTACGCTGTAGTGCGTTTCATAGATGGCGAAAAAATTGTATTTAAAGGAGACGTCACCGTTTTCCGTTGATTGAATATAAAATTTTGATAGGTTAAAAAGGTCCGCAAAGGAGAAATCGAAATAAAATTCTTTTTTCCTTTGCATTTTTTTTGTGAACAACATAAACATACCTGTTTCCATGGTAAAAAAATTACTCTTACTGTCATTACTATTCCTGGCAGCTTTACAATTGAAAGCGCAGGTCCCCGACCCATGTCCATCAAACAACGAACCTGCAGCCGATGATTGTGCTACTGCTTGCATTTACTGCAATTTCAATGGTTATTCAGGTACCACGGCAGGTTATACTGGCGGTTTTGCTGGCGGCTTCTGTGGAACAATTGAAAATGAGCAGTGGTTGGGCTTTATAGCCGGCGCTTCGTCGGCAACTTTTACGGCAACAGCAAGCAACTGTGTCATAGGCAATGGCGTGCAAATCGCCCTTTATGATGATTGCAACGGCGTGCCCGTTCCCAATGGTTGTAACGGCGGTTGCGCGGGTTGCGCGGGCAATCCCGTTTCCATCTCGGTTGCGCTCACGCCCGGGGTCAATTATTTTCTGCTCATTGACGGATACGCGGGCGACCAATGTGATTTCACCATCAGCGTAGCCCCCCCGAATGCCGTAATTGCGCCGCCGGTGGGCACCATCGGGGCCATTTCCGGCCCGACCAACGTTTGTCCGGGCGCTGTGGTCGTCTATTCGACGCCGGTTGTTACCGGCGCAGGCGCTTACATCTGGACTGCTCCTTCAGGATATCTGATCAATGGACAAGGCTCTCCCCTGACGGTGAATGCACCTGGAGGAAACGTAGTAACCGTAACCATCGGCCCAAACAACGGCCAACTTTGTGTGACAGCGATCAACTCATGCGACCAAACAAACCCCATTGTTTGTAAAAACATCATTGTAACCCCTATTCCACCGACTACGATCCCGCCTGTGTCGATTTGCGCCGAAGACGTACCTTACGAAACCCCCTGGGGCGCGCAGGTATCAACATCCGGTTTGTATCAAACCACCCTGGACTCATGGCTCGGTTGCGACAGTATTGTCAGGCAACAAGTTAATATAAAAGCGCCCATCGTTAAATTTTTGCCGCCACAAACTGTTTGCGCAGGTACCTGCATTACTATTTGCGGGCAGAGCTATTGCGACGGAGGGAGTTTCACCACGGTTTGCGATTCGTATCAGGGTTGCGACAGTTCGATCAACTTTTCTATTCTCGTGCTGGACCCGGTTGCCGAAATTCTTGGGAATACGGTGTTATCTTGTGCAACGACTTCGCTCCTGCTTTCATCCACCCCTACGCCCAACGGGACCAAAATATGGAAAAACCTGACTGGGAACATATTGGGTGTCGGTAATACCCTTACTGTGACACAACCTGGTACGGTCATATTAAACGTGTCGGCAACGGCCGGTGGCGTTACCTGTGCGAAAGCCGATACCGTTGTCATCACCGGGAATACGACGCCGCCAACCCTTTCCGTGACCAACGGCATCCTGGGCTGCGGCGCCAGCTCCACCATATTGACGACGACAACAAATGCAAGCCCGCCGACGTATGTTTGGACCGGGCCGAACAGTTTCACCTCCAATGCGCCCAACCCGACGGTTACGGTGTCCGGGATGTATACGGTGACCGTTACAAACCAAACCAATGGCTGCACCAGTTCCGCAACGGCGAATGTAACTGGTAATACCACCCCGCCAACAGCCTCGGCGACTGGCGGCACCCTGACCTGCGCGACCCTTTCGACACAGATCACGGCGAGCTCCAACGTGGGCAATGCAACATACGTGTGGTCCGGACCTAATTCGTTCACTTCCAATATTTTCAATCCCACCGTTTCATTATCAGGTACTTATACAGTAACGGTAACGAATCCTGCCAATAACTGTACGGCTACCACCACTACAAGCGTCGCCCTGAATAATACCCCTCCGGGCGCATCGGCTTCTGTGACCGGTATCATCGGTTGCACCACACCTATGGTAACGCTGAACGGCACATCGCCGGCGCCAGGCTCAATCTATGCCTGGTCGGGCCCTTCGTTTACATCCAACCAGCAAAATCCTCAGGCCGATACTGCCGGTTTATATACCGTTACGGTAACCGGAACAAACGGCTGTACCAGCACAGCCAATACCACTGTAACCGGTAACACCATCTTGCCAAATGCCTCCGCAACCGGCGGCACGGTCAGCTGCGGCACACAGATGATCACCCTCGGAGGTGGTTCTACGACGCCCTCTGTCACTTACGCCTGGACGGGGCCGGCTGGCTATACCGCATCTGTTCAAAATCCTCAAGCCAGCTTAACAGGCTCATACATCGTGACGGTAACGGCTCCTAACACCTGCACCAATACGGCAACAGCCATTGTAGCCGGCGACTTCGCGGTACCAAATGCCTCTGCTACCGGCGGCATCATTACCTGCGCTTCCAGTACAACTACGATTACCGGCGCTTCTACTACAAATGGCTCGAGTTTCGACTGGGCAGGACCGGGTAACTTTATGTCTAACCTCCCGGTAGAAACGGTGAACACAGTCGGCGATTATATCCTGACTGTAACCGGACCGAATGGTTGCACCACAACGGCTACCGCAACGGTTGCGCCAGATGCCAATATTCCAAACGCCTCGGCGAGTGGCGGAACGCTGGATTGTACCGTTTCGTCCCTGGTGATTAGCGGTAACTCGACCACACCCGGCGCAACCCTGGTTTGGTCCGGCCCGAATAGCTTTACCTCGAATTTGCCCAGCCCGACCGTGAGCGACCCGGGATCGTATATCCTGACGGTAACCAATCCGGCGAACGGATGTACCGCTTTGGCTACCGCCAACGTAAACCTCGATGATGTGGCTCCTGGTGCGACCGCCACAGGTGATACGATCACCTGCACGCTGCCAACAATTACCCTTGTCGGCAACACGCAGGCCAGTAACGTTTCCTGGTCCTGGACAGGCCCCGGAGCATTTACCTCCACCTCGCAAAACCCGACAACGATCGACGCCGGTACTTATAATCTGACTGTAACCGGTGCAAACGGCTGTACGTCCGTGGCAACGGTCGATGTAGCTGCCGATCAAATTATCCCACAGGCATCCGCTACAACCGGCACGCTGACCTGCGCACAGGCCACGCTGGTGTTGAATGGTAGCGCTACCTTACCCGTAACCTATTCCTGGGATGGTCCCAATAACTTCATATCCAATCAGCAAGACCCGAGTATTAACCAGCCAGGGGATTATACTGTTACGGTAACCGCCGCCAACGGATGTACGGATGTTGAAACCGTGACAGTTGCCCAGGATATCGCCCCACCAGGCGTAACTACGACCGGCAATACGCTGGATTGCAACAATCCACAGGTACAAATTTCTGCCAGTACCGTTGCAACCGGATCGGTGTCGTATATCTGGAATACGGGCGGAACTGCTCCAATGGAAACGGTGGCTGTCAACGGAGACTATACCGTAACTGTAACCGGGCCCAATGGCTGCACAAGTGTCGGCGCCGTTCTTGTCCAGATCGACACCGTGACTGCAGCATTGCAAGCATCTGCTCCGACTGCACTGAGCTGCGCGGCGACAACGGTTAATATACAGACGAATGTATTCCCTGGTTCTTCTCCGGTTCAAAGCCTTTCGTGGACGGGTCCGAACAGTTTCACATCGACACTTGAAGATCCAGCAGTCGTAGATCCGGGCGTCTATACCTTGGTCGCTACGACCGCCAATGGCTGCACTTCGCAAACACAGGCTACTGTCGGTCAGGATATTATCCCTCCCACAGCGAGCGCTACGGGTGGCACAGTCACTTGTGTAATCTTATCCACCCAGCTGAACGGCGGTTCCACTACCCCTGGCGCAAGTTATTCCTGGAGCGGTCCGAATAGTTTTGCTTCGAACACGGAAGACCCGATTGTAAATGATGCGGGCACTTATACACTCACCGTAACCGCACCAAACGGCTGTATCACGGTTATAACAACTACGGTTATACTCGACGCGGTTATCCCTGATGTCGCAGCTGTTTCGACCAACAACCTGGATTGCGACGATTTGAGCACCACCCTGCAAGGTTCTTCGCAGACAAGCGGGATCATCTATGCCTGGAGCGGCACCAACTTTAACTCCACGCAGCAAGCGCCGGTCACTGCGGTGCCGGATGTGTATACGTTGACGGTAACCGCTTCGAACGGCTGTACTGCTACCACTTCAGTGACGGTTACACAGGACATCGCCATTCCGAATATCACCGCACAGGGCGATACGGTCGATTGTATTACCGGTCAAACGCCAATTCTTGCAAATTCGACCACGCCAGGCGTTATCTATTTGTGGTCCGGTCCGAATAATTTCAACTCGACCTTACAAAGCCCAATCGTTTCGCAACCCGGCGCCTATCAGGTAACTGTTACCGGTTTAAACGCCTGCACAGCAACGGCAAGCGCCCAGGTGGAACAAAACATCAGCTCGCCGCAAGTGGTGCTTGCGGGTGGAGGGACGGTAACCTGCGCGCAAACGGACGTAACCATAACTGGTACTATTAACACACCGGGAGCAAACGGCGTTTGGTCGGGCCCCAATAGCTTCAGTTCGGCCCAAGCCGCCATCACGGTCTCCGTGCCGGGCATCTACACCTATACGGTTACGGCCGTGAACGGGTGTATTTCTGCGCCCACATCAACCGTACTGCTAAATACACAAACACCGCAGGGCGTCATCACGACAGGAGGGCTCCTAAATTGCACGTTCCCGACGATCACAATCACGGCCAATTCGACCACATCCGGCGTTACATACGCCTGGAGCGGCCCGGGCGGTTACACGTCGACACAACAGAACCCGAACGACATCACCAATCCGGGGCTGTACGACCTGGTCGTAACCAACCCCGTGAACGGATGTATGACAGCAGTTTCGGCTATTGTAACGCAGGACCCGACGGTTCCGGACATCGCAGTGACCACTTCGGTCATCACCTGTAGCCTGCCGACCGTAGTGCTCGATGCGACCACTACTACGCCGAATGTCGGCTTCCAGTGGTCGGGCCCGAACGGATTTACCTCGACGCAACAAGATCCTGCGAATATCAGCACGCCGGGCAGTTACACGGTAATCGCTACAGCGACAAGTGGTTGTACCGCTTCCTTTAACGTAAATGTGTTGCAAGACACAGCGCTCCCCGGAGCATCCGCTACAGGCGTTACAATCAGCTGTGCAGCCCAATCGGGTGTAATTACCAGCACTTCTGCTACCCCGGGCGTTACCTATTTGTGGGGTGGCCCTGCGGGCTTCAGTTCCCCTCAACCCAGTCCGACCGTTACCTTGGTGGGTACGTATACGGTGACGATTACTGCCGCAAATGGATGTATTTCAACCGCAGAAGCGATTGTTCTGCCGGATATAAATGCGCCGCAACTGACTGCAACGGGTGGTACGCTGACCTGCTTAGTGAGCAATATTACCCTCAATGCAACAGCCAACGTCGGCGTGGTCTGGCAATGGAGCGGTCCGGCGGGTTTCAGTTCCACACAGCCAAATCCTTCGGTAAGTACCGCCGGCAATTACATTGTCATCGCTACGGCAACCAACGGATGCTCGGTTTCTTCCGGCGTGACCGTGCTGGCCAATACCAATGGTCCGAGTATCACACTTGCCAACCCGAAAGAGTTGAATTGCACCACAACGCAGGTCCCCTTGAGCGTCAGCGTACAGGGATCAGGTAATTTCACTTATGCCTGGACAGGCGCCAGCATTCTGTCGGGTGGAAATTCACCGAATCCGACGGTCAGCCAGGCCGGCCTTTACGAAGTCGTGGTAACGGATACTCAAAATGGTTGTACAACCAATGGCGAGGTGCAAGTAGCGGTAAATACCGATACGCCATCTTCGGCGCTGCTGGACGGGAAAGACGTAAATTGTTTCGGCCAGACAAACGGCTCGATTTCCGTGGGCGCTGTGACGGGTGGAACGCCTCCATATCTGTATTCTTTGGATAACAGCCCGTTCACTTCCGGCTCCGTGTTTACGAGCCTGGCGCCAAAAACCTACAATCTGGTGATCCAGGATGCGAATGGATGCGAATATGAAACGGTGATCTCCATAGGCGAACCCAACGAAATAATCGTCGATCTGGGTCCGGATACGATTATCCACCTGGGCCAGAACATCGGACTTTCTTTGGCGGACATTACCAACGAACCCGACCGGATTGAAGAAGTACAAGTCAATCCGGGTGGAATTTTCCCCGCTAACGGCGGCCTTGACACTACTTTACTGCCGACCTATTCTTTCCGCTACACGGTAACGGTCGTGGACTCGAACGGATGTAAAGCGAGCGATATGCGGCTGGTTATTGTGGACAAAACCCGCTACGTCTACATTCCGAATATCTTCGATCCGGCCTCCAATGATAACAATATCTTTATGATTTTTGGAGGAGAAGACGTCGTGAAAATCAAGACATTCCAGGTATTCGACCGTTGGGGCGACATGGTACACGAATTTTACGACTTTTTCCCGAACACGCCGTCAAGCGGGTGGGACGGCAAAGTAAAAGGACAACTGGCAAACCCGGCCGTCTTTGTTTATTATGCGGAAATCCTGTTCAAAGACGGCGAAACGGTTTTGTTTAAAGGAGACGTTCTGCTACAGCGATAATTCTCTTACTCAATAAAAGTATGAAGGGGTAATGGGTGAAATATATTCACTTATTACCCCTTCTATCCATTTGTCTGCCAGTAAAATACAAATCCTGTTTCATGAAAAAAAAATTACAATTTCTCCTGCCTGTTCTACTATGCTGCTTGAAAATAAATGCACAAGTAGCCCCGCCTTGCGGTACGCCCCCGCCTCCGGGTGCTGAAAACTGTCAGACTGCCTGTGTTTATTGCGATTTCGACGGGTACATGGGGATCAACAACGGCAGCCCTTCCGGTGGGCAACTGATATGCGGCCAGATTTCGATCCACAACGACCAATGGTTCGGTTTCGTCGCCGGTAGCACGACCATCGATATCAATATCGCAACCAGCAATTGTGTAACCGGCGACGGTTTGCAGGCGGCTTTTTTCGATGCCTGCGCGGTAGACGCTCTTGAATGTAATCCAGGCTCCAATGGCGGTGGCGGCGGACCGCTTCCTTTATCGTATTCTAATTTCGTTCCCGGGCAGACGTATTTTTTAATGGTTGACGGCTATACCGGCGACGTTTGCGATTTTGAAATAGAAGTGCTGGGAGGGTCTGTTACCCCTCCCCCCCCGGCAGCGCCTACGCAGCCGCAAGGACCTACGCTTGTTTGCCCAGGCGCTTCCGTTGTTTACACGCTTCCGGATGTCGAAAACGCCGGATATTACAATTGGATAGGTCCGGCCGGCTCTTCCATCAACGGCGGTTCCAACAACGTAAATATCCCTGCGCCGGAGGGTACAACGGTAACCGTTACATTCGGCAATGCAGGCGGTCAATTATGCGTAAGGGTAGGCAATGCCTGTTTCCCGGCACAACAATCCTGCATAACCATTGTAAATCAACCGATTCCGGCGACGCAATTGCCCCCAATTACCGTTTGTTACGAAGACCTGCCATTTATTTGGGAAGAAGCGCCGTACACCGCGATTGGTATTCCCGGCACATTTACGCTTACGTCTTTACCATACGATTCCTATTTGGGCTGCGATAGTACTGTGAAGCAGCTCATCAAGGTAAAAAATCAGATAAAAACCAACCTCAATACGATTTACACCTGCGAGGGTAGCTGCTACCAAATAAACGGGAATTCATATTGCCAATCCGGCGGTCCTTACATGGAATTATTCGAATCATTTCAAGGCTGCGACAGTGTTGTACAGTTTTCTGTTGTCGTTGTGCCGGCAGTTGCCACGATTGCCCCGGCACTAACACTCGATTGCACCAGCCCAACGCTTACACTCAATAGCAATGGCTCGACCACAGGCCCGAACGTAATTTATAAATGGACCAATGCCGCCTGGAGCACCTTAGGCATGGGTTCCACCCAAAACGTTTCTAACGGTGGGGTCTACAACCTGGTTGTAACCAATACGCTGGGTAATGCAACTTGCAAAGACACAACCAGCATCACGGTAAATTCAAATATTGTACCGCCAGGCGCCGCTGCCGTGGGCGGAGACTTCAATTGCCTGTCCAACTCCGTAACCTTGCAGGGTAGTTCGCCGACGAACGGCGTAAATTATCAATGGAGCGGCCCGGGCATCACACCGGCCAATACCAACCTGCAAAACCCGAACATCAATGTACAGGGTGCCTATACCTTGGTCGTTACCAATCCGGTGAACCACTGTACCTCTACTGCGGTGGCCATTGTAAACTCCGATGTGGTCGTACCATCCGCTTCTGCAGTGGGCGGTACGCTGAGCTGCGGACAAACCAGCGTTGTGATCGACGGTATGACCAATGCTCCGAATGCAGGCTTCAACTGGAGCGGCCCCGGCATCAATCCCGGGAACCAAACCGTCGAAAACCCGCCGGTTACTTTATCCGGAACCTATTCCGTCACGATTACAAACAATACCAACGGTTGTTCCAATACCGCATCAACCCTGGTAGATCAGAATACCGCCATCCCCAGCGCCAACGCCGGCGCCGATCAAACGATCAACTGCCTGCAATCGAGCGTCACACTGAACGGTTCCGGAAATACCGGCGCCGGCCCAACCCAGTTTTTGTGGACAGGTCCGGGCATTACAGTGGCAAATGAATCGCTGGCCACACCTTCCGTCAATGTTCCCGGCCAGTACATTCTCACCGTAACGAATGGCGCAAACGCTTGTTTTAATAAAGATACCGTGCTGGTGGACGCTCAAATCACGCCGCCGACTGTAGATGCTGGCGCTGATGCAATCATCAACTGTACGACGCCTGCGGTTACCTTAAATGGCAGTGGGTCCAGTACAGGGCCCAATTTTACGCCACTTTGGAGCGGTCCGGGCATCACAGGCGCCAACGCAAACCTGGTCAGTCCGAGTGTAACTGTTTCCGGCGCCTATACCCTGCTGATAAGCAATTCCGGCAATGGCTGTACAGCCACCGATAACGTACAGGTAGACCTCAACACGACGGCGCCAACGGTAGACGCCGGCGCTGATCAGATTCTTACCTGTACTTCTACCAACGGGATTACCCTCAACGGTGGCGGTTCGCCCGCCAATGTGACGTTTCTATGGTCTGGACTAGGTATTGGAGCCAACAACGAGACCCAGCAAAATCCGGTCGTTACACAACCGGATACCTACACCTTGCAAACTACCGATCCGCTAAACGGCTGTACGGCCACCGATCAAGTCGTTGTTTTACAGGACGCGAACGTACCCACCGCCAGTGCAGGACCGGATCTCTTGTTGAATTGCAGCGTCGCTACAGTGGATATTAATGCTTCGGGAACCAGCTCCGGCGCAGGGATTAGCTATATGTGGTCGGGGCCCGGCATTACCGGGGCCAACGCCACCCAGCTAAGTCCGCTTAACATCACCCTACCCGGCGCCTATCAACTGACGGTCACTAATTCGAACAACAACTGTATTAACACAGATATCGTAGTGGTTGAAATCGATACCATAACGCCAAATATTACGGCCGGACCGGATATGATCCTCAATTGCTACAACGGCGCCTCGGATACCTTAGATGCTTCCGCTTCCAGCTCGGGGCCTGAATTCGTATATCTGTGGGCCGGGCCAGGTATCTCGGCGATCAATGAAAATGATATTCAACCGATTGTGAATATCAACGGCACTTATTCTTTGACCATTACCAACACCGTCAATACCTGTACTGCAACCGCTTCCGCAATTGTAAGCAACGACCTGACGCCGCCGGTAGCCGACGCAGGTACGGATAAAACGATCGATTGCGTCATCACGTCCGCTTCCATCGGCGGCAACTCTTCCAGCGGGTTCGGTTTTAACTACCAGTGGACAGGACCCGGCATTATCCCGGCAAACCAGACCGTAGCACAACCTGTTGTAAATCTGGCTGGTACGTATGACCTCGTTGTAACCGATACCAATAACGGTTGCACCTCCGCCAGTACGGTGCTCGTGAACACCAACGCCGTATTTCCGATAGCAAATGCCGGTATTGATGACATTATCACCTGCGCTCAAACGACCGTTACCCTGAACGGTTCAGGATCTTCTTCCGGCGCCGGGATGCAGGTACTGTGGGCAGGGCCGGATATCACGCCGGTAAATCAAAACCAGATTTCGCCGAATATCGGCCTGCCTGGAACCTATATCCTGAGCGTCACCAATACGACAAACAGCTGCATCACGAAGGACAGTGTGGTGGTAGACCTGAACCAAACGGCTCCGGTAGCCGATATTACAGCCGGCTCTAATCTAGATTGTCAGATAAGCAGTGTGGTATTGGATGGAAGTATGTCTTCCAGCGGCCCAAATTTTACCTATTTGTGGAGTGGACCGGGCATCACTGCCGCCAATGCAGATGTGGTTGATCCCAGTATCGGTCAACCGGGGTCCTATGTCTTGCTTGTAACGGACAATGACAACGGCTGCACGACTACGGCACAGACAACGGTCACTCAGGATATTGCTATTCCAACGGCAAGTGCCGGCAACGACCTGACACTCACATGCGCCCTGGCGACCCAGGCAATTGACGGCGCGGCATCCAGCAATGGCCCTCTTTTTTCTTATGTATGGACAGGGCCGGGCATTAATACCAATAATTTCAGCCTGCAAAGTCCAGGCGTTTCCGAGCCGGGTACCTATACTGTTACCGTAACGAATACCCAGAACCATTGCACGGCCATGGATATGGTATTTGTCGGCGAGGATATCACACCGCCCCTTACTGCGGCCGGACCGGATAATACCCTCACTTGCGCTTTAGACACGCTGCAATTGGACGGCGCTTTGTCCCAATCCGGGGCGAACATCCTTTATGCCTGGACCGGACCGGGGATTGTAGCGGGTGAGAGCATGCTTATATCGCCCAATGTATTTTTACCCGGAACCTATCAGATTACGGTGACAAACACCAGCAACGGTTGTACGAACTCGGATGCTGTAACGGTCAACCAGGACGTCATTCTGCCGAATGCCGATGCCGGATCAGACCAGACGCTTACCTGCGTTAACAGTACCACGGGTGTGGCTTTGAATGCATCGGCATCGAATACTGGTCCCGGCTTCAGCCTCGTCTGGAGTGGCCCGGGCATTTCGGCGGCCAACCAAAATGCCGTTAGCCCGATCGTATTAGCAACCGGCACGTACAATGTGCTCATTACCAATAACAATACGGGTTGCACCGCCACGGATGCCGTGAATGTATTGCAGGATCAAAATTTGCCAACCGCTAGCGCAGGCCCCGACCAAACCATTACTTGCAGCCAGCCTCAGGCTGTACTGGATGGCAGCGGGTCCGTTTCACCGGGTGGGACCCTGCTCTATACCTGGACTGGCCCCGGCGTTACGGCCGGCGCGCAAAACGATGTCATAACGTCAGTGTCTGCTGCAGGCGCCTACACCCTGACGGTGGAAAACCCGATTACCGGTTGCATCGCCAGCGATATTGTAACGGTATTACTGGACAATCAAGCTCCACAAGTTACGGTTACCTCGGATATCATTACCTGCGCCGAACCCCTGGGTGATCTCAGCGTCAGCAGTTCACTTCCCGGTTCACAATTTTTGTGGGAAGGACCTGCATTACCGGGCAGTATGTCCACCCTCGCTGCATTTCAAGTCGCCACGCCGGGCCTGTACAGCGTAACGGTAACTGCGCCGAACGGGTGCACAACCGTTCAAACGGCCATAATGGACGTGTCGAACGATTTTCCGGACGGAAGTGCGGAAGGCGCTTTGCTGGATTGCACGAACAATGGGATCAGCAGCATCAGCGGATTGGTGAACACGCCCGGGGCCACGTTCGTATGGAACGGACCAAACGGCAATTTCTTCTCAAATTCACTTATCCCGACCGTAACACAAGTCGGTACCTACACGCTGGTCATTACCTCGTCGGTGGGTTGCGACCGGGAAATTATGGTGGACGTGTTGTCTGATTTTATCCCTCCCCAAGCGAATGCACTGGTAACGAACCAATTGGACTGCAACACGACTTCCCTTGGCATTACCACAAACGGCACGTCAACCGGCTCCATTTACACCTACCTGTGGACAACTGCCGATGGTAATATTGTCTCCGGTTTTAGCAGCCTCGCACCTGTAGTGGATGCGCCCGGCTTCTATCAGCTGCTGGTAACCAACAACATCAACGGTTGCCAGGATAGCGTCACGGTAAAAGTAGAGATCGATCCGGCCGTACCTACGGGTTTCGATCCGGTTGTAAAAGAGATCCGCTGTTTCGGGCAAGCTAACGGTACGATTTCCATTGCAAGCGTTCAAGGAGGAACCGCCCCTTTCTTTTACTCCATCAACGGAGGGCCCTTAACCACAGTGAGTGAGTTTGTCGGTTTAACTGCAGGTACGTACACCATAGCGATGGAAGATGCCAACGGGTGTAAACTCGACTCTTCCGTGGTGGTAACAGAACCGGGCAAACTACAGCTCGAACTTGGCGCCGATATAGAAGTACAATTAGGCGAGGAAGCCACCATAACAGCCCAGGTCACCAATACCACGCCACTGGCCTCCGCCATCTGGAACTACGCGCCGGGTTGCGATACCTCCGCCACTGCGGGCGATTGTTTTGAATTCACCTACATACCGTACCAATCGTATCGCCACCAATTGAGCTTATTAGACAGCAATGGTTGCGCCGCAGTGGATTGGGTAAACGTAGTGGTTAAGAAAAAACGCCTGGTCTATGTCCCCAATATTTTCAATCCGGACAGCGACGATCCGCTTAATTCCTTCCTGATGATCCAGGGAGGCCTGGGCGTTGCCAAGGTGCGCAGCTGGCTGATATTCGATCGCTGGGGCGATGCCGTATTTCAGGTACGCGAATTCCAGCCGAACGATATTTCATACGCCTGGGACGGCAATGTGCGCGGAGATAAAGGTCTGCCGGCGGTGTACGTGTGGTATGCGGAGATTGAATTTATCGACGGCGTCGTGGAGATTTTTAAAGGCGACGTAACGTTAAAGAGATAGTTTAAACTGAATTTGAAAAAGGGAATTGGGTAAAATGGAATAAAAAACAGACAATTATCTGTTTGTGTATTCCATTTTACCTGATTCCCTTTTTCAAATTCTAAAAGTTCAGATGGCTTAATCCAGGTCAAACCGGTAAATTTGCACGAATTTTTCCGTTCCCGTATTTTCAATTTCAGAAACATGAAAAAAATCCTTGCTATCGTCGTATTCGGCATTGCCCTTGCCGGCCTGTATGCTTTTGTATCACCCGCTTCCACAGACACGGCGGTATCCGCCGAGCCGATGAAATGGTATACCTGGGAAGAGGCTACCGCCCTGAATAAAACGAATCCTAAAAAGATCATCGTCGATGTATTCACCGACTGGTGCGGCTGGTGCAAAAAAATGGACAAAGCGACGTTCCAGGATCCGAAAGTATCCGCCTATCTGGCCGCCAATTTTTACCCGGTAAAATTAAATGCCGAACAAAAAGCCGATATCATTTTTAACGGCGAAACATTTAAATACGTGGAAACGGGAAAAGGGCAGGGCATTCATACCCTGGCGTATTCTTTACTCGACGGAAAAATGGGATACCCGACCGTCGTTTACCTCAATGAAAAATACGAACGGATCATGATTTCCCCCGGCTACAAAGAGCCAAAAGACATGATGACCGAACTGAAATTCGCCGTTGACGAAGCATACAACAACTCCAGTTGGGAAGCGTACAAAGCAAAAGCGGATAAACAGTAAAACACAAAAATGCGATCCACACCATTCGCTTACATCGTCGACGGAATCCGCACGCCTATCGGCAATTTCGGAGGCGCCCTAGCGCCCGTGCGCACCGACGACCTGGCCGCACACGTGCTGCGGGGACTTCTGTTGCGACACCCGGGTCTCGACCCCGCAGCCATTGACGACGTGATTTTAGGCTGCGCCAATCAGGCCGGCGAGGACAACCGCAACGTGGCCCGTATGGCCCTGCTCCTGGCCGGTTTGCCGGTTACCGTACCCGGCGAAACCGTAAACCGGCTCTGTGCCGGCGGTATGGCTGCGGCCATTCACGCCAAACGCGCCATCCAGGCAGGCGACGGCGATCTGTTCATCGCAGGCGGCGTGGAAGGCATGACCCGCTCCCCGTACGTGACGAGCAAATCGGCGCGACCTTTTGGTACGGATGCTCAGATGTTCGATTCGAGTTTTGGCTGGCGTTTTGTCAACCCGCAGATGCAGGCTTCCTACGGAACCGATGCGATGGGCATGACCGCCGAAAACTTAGTCGAGATGTACGGTATCAGCCGCGCCGACCAGGATCAATTTGCATACTGGAGCCAGCAAAAAGCCGCACAAGCCCGGGAGGCCGGGCGCTTATCGGAAGAAATTATCCCGGTACAAGTTCCTCAGGGCAAAGCAGAACCCTTCGCTGTCGCCCACGATGAATTTATCAAAGCCCACACGACAACGGAAGCATTAGCCAAACTCAAACCTGCTTTCAAAAAAGACGGCAGCGTAACAGCCGGAAACGCTTCGGGGCTGAACGACGGCGCTGCGGCGCTGCTCATCGCTTCCGAAAACGGACTGAGCCGCCACGGTCTGAAGCCTTTGGTGCGTATCGTCAGTTCCGCCGTCGTGGGCGTGGAGCCCCGTATCATGGGCATCGGGCCGGTAACAGCCTCCCGAACCGCCCTGCAAAAGGCTGGAATTCACTTAGATGATGTGGCCGTACTCGAACTCAACGAAGCCTTTGCCGCCCAGGTGCTGGCCTGTACCCGCCAACTCGGCCTGGCCGATAACGACCCCAGAATTAACCCAAATGGCGGGGCTATCGCCTTGGGGCATCCCTTAGGTATGTCGGGCGCGCGCATTTTATTGGCTGCTGCACGCGAACTGACCCGCAACGGCGGCCGTTACGCGCTGTGTACCATGTGTATCGGCGTGGGACAAGGTTATGCCGTTGTATTAGAACGGGTCTGATCAATAAGGGGACGCCAATTGAGGAATTGAGGAATTGAGGTTGGAACGGGGCTGATCAGCGAGGGGTATCGATCACCTCGGCCGGGCTGTCGGGCGGAGGGAAGTCCATTCCGTTTTGGATGGAATCCAGTGGTGGCAGAACTTTGCGTAAATGCAGTTCAAAGGGCATTCCGCGCAATACCATCGTCAGGACCAGCACAGAATCGGCGAGTTCTTTGATCTCGTATTTAAGCGGTTTAAGGCCTTTTTGGTAGATCGTATTTTTTGACAACTCGTATTCGACCTGAGTTTCCGGCACCAGCGGCAGGTTCGTCTTCATCGTCTTGTCGCCGTTAAACTCGAAATATATACCCGCCAGCGTTTCGGTTTGCTGTCGGTTGCGATACCCTTTAAACAACTCCCAACGACCCAGAAGTCCTACCCTGACCTTTTCCGTGGAATCTTCTTCACAGCCGGCATAAACCATGGGCATAACTAAGCAAAAAACGAAAAGCAAACAAGGACGCGTTGCCATAATCCTGTGTGTAATTGCGTATTAAGGTTTGATTTAGCGTGGTTTACATGGTTTGGCTGTAAAAACGCCGGTTCAGTTTATTTCGGTTCCACAAAACCGAAACCCAGGTGAGGATATTCTCCGAACCCTGCATAAAAACAAAATTCCATCAGGGCCGGCGGAAGGCTTACCTCAAATTCATAGGCAAAACCCCGCAACTGACTGATATTCTCCGGGTTGGGTTTCAAGTGAATCAAGCGCGACTTAGCCTGGCCTATAAGGCGGTACTGCATTGGAAATGCAGGATCGAGTAACTTCAGGTTGGCCAAAGATTTGAACTGCATGGCCGCTTTAAAGCGTCGAACAGCATGGTGGAAAAAACTGATATCATAGGCTTCGCTGTCTGGAAGCAAATACGGGTTGGCCGTTTTTACTTCTTCCACCGTTGTAATAGAGATCGGCGAAACAGCTTTCCACTGCATCGTATCTTTAAAATTGGGTTTCTGTAAAATTTGCCAATGCTTCACTTCGAACTGAGACGGCCTTCCCTCCAGGGTACCGAGTGTAAGCGGCAACTGGCGAAATAAGTGAATCACTTGTTGTTCAAAAGCGGGGTTGATATACAGCGAAATGGTGAGTTTGACCTGATTGCCAAGCAATTTGAATTCTTGCTTGACCTGATCCATCTCATAAGGGTAAATCGCCAATGGGCTGAATGTAAACAACTTGAAATTCCGGGATGTCAGATCATATCCCTGCTGTTGCACCCAGGTAGACAGCTCCGCCCCTGCTTTAGAGAGGACAGTGAAAACCCAGTTTGAGATTTCCGATTGGTAGTTTATTGGAATAATGGTGCCCTTCTGACAAGAAAGACTAAACTGAATTCGCATAGTGATTAAGTATTAAAAAACAGATTAAAGCATTTCATTGGCGCTTAGGAACGGTGTCAAAATAACTTCCCAATTTGATGCCATTCTTTTGCCGTCATCCATCCCATCTTTTTCGTTAAATAGCGCGGATATTCGCCTCAAAACATAGTTGGCTGACGCCAAAATAATTGGCCTGAAATTGGAAACTTATTTTGACACCGTTCCTTATAGTCTTTTTCGCGGCGAAAAGTACGCAAAAGTTCAAACCGTCCAAGGAAAAAAATTTAATGTTAGACGGAACCCATCGGGAAGCGCGTGTTTTCGCCGGGGAAAAAGAAACTAAAGATACCTTTGTCCACATGATACAGGTAAAAACTTTCCTCAAAGCCGGCAAGGAGATCGCAGTGCGTCGCTTTCACCCCTGGATTTTTTCCGGCGCAATCGCCCGTATGGAAGGAGACCCACAGGACGGCGACCTCACCGAAGTGTATGATCGTGGGGGTAATTTATTAGGAGTGGGCCATTTTCACCACGGTAGCATTGCAGTGCGACTGCTGCATTTCGGCCCCGCCGATCCGGAGATTGAAACGTTCTGGGTGGATAAATTACAAAAAGCGCTGGCTGTACGTACAGTGGCCGGCCTGGCCAATGCTGCCGATACCGATTGTTTCCGGCTTGTTCATGGTGAAGGCGACGGACTCTCCGGGCTGATTGTCGATGTATACGGCGATACGGCGGTGCTACAATGCCACAGCATCGGTATGCACCGGCAACGCGACTTGATTGCAAGCGCCCTCGATA
>Ga0105046_10000353_pt1 | contig 62401 bp, 57 predicted proteins | sample MAT03_FD_78385 | JGI IMG/M metagenome (GOLD analysis project Ga0105046, IMG submission 78385) | Freshwater microbial communities from Lake Fryxell liftoff mats and glacier meltwater in Antarctica - MAT-03 (megahit assembly) | ecosystem: Environmental > Aquatic > Freshwater > Ice > Liftoff...
AAGGAAATCGTGAAATCGGGATGGGACGTGAGTCGCCGGATTATCGATCCGCGGTTGCCGATATCGCCGACGCTGGTTCGATTCACGCCATCGCAGAAGACCGATCTCGGGCTTGTTATCCATGCGAATTCGATCACGCTTACGCCCGGAACCATTGCCATCGAGGTGGGCCACGGCGAGTTTCTGGTCCATGCGCTGACCCGCGAGGCCGGGGCCGGTCTCGCCGGCAGCGAGATGGATCGTCGTGTCGCCGCCATGGAAGGCAGCGCCTGATGTTCGGCGCGGCCGCCGTTGCGCTGCTGGTGACCGTTGCGCTGGCCCTGGTTCGCGCCGCCTTGGGGCCGACCATCTTCGATCGGCTTCAAGCCGCCAATACCGTCGGAACCTGCGCGATGCTCCTGCTGGCGGTGATCGGCTTTCTGACTGGGCGTCCGGAGTTCCTCGATCTCGCACTGGTCTACGGCCTGCTAAACATCGTCGGAACCATCGCCGTCCTCAAGTATGTGAGGCAAGGCGACCTGGGATCGGCAGGCGAAGCGCAGGGCGAGGGCGGAAAATGAGCGGCGCTGTAGACATCCTGAGCTGGATTTGCCTGGTCGTGGGCGGCCTGTTTTGCATCGTTGGTGCGGCAGGTCTGTTGCGCATGCCCGATTTCTATACCCGGATGCATGCGGCCAGCGTGACCGAGACCCTGGGGGCCGGCTTTATTCTGCTGGGATTGCTGCTGCAGGCAGGGTTCACCTTGGTCGGTGCCAAGCTCCTGATGATCGGGCTGCTGATATTTTTCACCAGTCCGGCCGCCACACACGCGCTGGCGCGGGCCGCCATGGTTCGCGGACTGGCGCCCAAACTTCATGCCGAAGGAGAAGAGTCATCGAATCCCTGATCATCAATGCGCTGCTGTTCATGATGGCTGCGATCGTGCTCGTCATCACCTCGACCCGCAGCTTGTTCGCGGTCATCGTGCTGGGTGGCGTCTACAGTTTCCTGATGGCCACTGTTCTGGTCGCGCTCGACGCCGTCGACGTGGCGATGACCGAAGCATCGGTGGGCGCCGGCATTTCGACGGTACTGCTTCTGGGTGCGCTGCATTTGTGCAAGCGTGAAGAAGCCAAGGTTTTGCAGCGGCCCTGGCTGCCATTGCTGGTGTCGATCGGTACCGGTGTCGCGCTGGTTTACGGCACGCTCGAATTGCCGGCGTTTTCCGATCCCGCCGCGCCGATCCATACGCATGTCGCACCCAGATATCTGCAGGAAGTGATGAAAGAGACCGGGGTGCCGAACGTGGTGACCGCGGTCCTGGCGAGCTATCGGGGGTACGACACCCTGGGTGAGACCACGGTGGTGTTCACCGCTGGCGTGGGCGTGATCGCGCTGCTGCGCCGCAAGAGAAAGCCAGGCAAGACATGAAGGGCGACATTGTCTTGCGGGTGATTGCCAAGCTGCTGCTGCCGTTCATCATTCTGTTTGCGCTGTATGTGCAGTTTCATGGCGACTTCGGCCCTGGCGGTGGGTTTCAGGCAGGCGTCATCGCCGCCGCGGCGATGGTTTTCTATGCACTCATTTTCGGCCTCGACAAGGCGCGTCGCGTGGTTCCCGAGCCGCTGGTGGAGCGGATGGTCGCCCTGGGTGTGCTGATTTATGCCGGAGTGGGGGTTGCCGGCATGGTTCTAGGCGGAAATTTCCTTGATTATTTCGTGCTCGACGCCAACCCTGTCGTCGGCCAGCACCGTGGCATTTTCTGGGTCGAGGTCGGCGTCGCGGTGACCGTTTCCGGCGTGATGTTGAAGATTTTCTACATGTTTGCCGCGCGCGGGCGCTTTGACGACGAATCGCGGGAAGAATCAGGGCAATGAACCCGGCCAGCCATTTCAGCTACTGGATCACGGTGTTCCTGATGGTCACGGGCCTGTTCATCGTGATGGCGCGTGGCAACCTGATCAAGAAGATGGTGGGCCTGGGCATTTTCCAGACCGCGGTTTACCTGCTTTACATCGTGCCAGGCAAGATCATCGGCGGTACCGCCCCCATCCTCGCCGATCGGTTCACGCTCTACTCGAATCCATTGCCGCATGTTCTGATTCTGACGGCCATCGTGGTAGGTGTCGCCACCCTGGCGCTCGGGCTGGCACTGGTGGTACGCATCCACGAGGCTTATGGCAGCATCGAGGAAGACGAGATTCTCGCCGCTGAGCAGGTCGAGCGCGCGGCTTCATGAGTCTGGCGCACCATCTTCCGGCGTTGCAGGTGGTCCTGCCCTTGATGGCGGCGCCGCTGGTCGTGCTTTTCAGGCGCAGTGGCCCTGGCTTCGCGCTAGTTACGCTGGTGAGTTGGGCTGCGCTCGCCATCGCCATCGCCTTGTGGCGGCAGGTTGATGCTGGCGGAACGATTTCTTATGCGATCGGCAACTGGCCGCCGCCGTTGGGCATCGAATATCGCGTGGATCGCCTGACAAGCTTCATTCTGGTGCTGGTGGCCGGCGTCGCCGCGGTGGTTGTGCCCTACAGCAGGCGCAGTATCGAGACGGAGATTCCGCGCGAGCAGCATTATCTTTTCTACTCATTGTTCGCGCTGGCACTTGCCGGACTGCTTGGCATCACCATTACCGGCGACGCATTCAATATTTTCGTCTTTCTCGAAATATCCTCGCTCTCGACCTATGCCCTGATCGCACTCGGTCGTGATCGCCGGGCGCTGCTTGCCGCCTATCGCTACCTGATCATGGGGTCGATCGGCGCCACCTTTATCGTTATCGGCATCGGCCTGCTTTATCTCATGACGGGCACGCTCAACCTGGCCGATCTGGGCGCACGCCTGCCGGCGGTGCGCGAGTCCCGGCCGCTGCTGGCAGCGATGGCGTTCCTCACTGTGGGCATCGGCTTGAAGCTCGCACTGTTTCCGCTGCACCAGTGGCTGCCCAATGCGTATACGTTCGCGCCCTCGGCGGTGTCGGCGTTTCTCGCAGGTACCGCCACCAAAGTGGCGATTTACGTGCTGCTGCGTTTCTATTTCTCCGTGTTCGACCAGAGCGTTTTTTTTCAGCGCATGCCCTGGTCCGAAATCCTTCTGGTGCTTTCGCTCGCAGCGATATTCGTGGCATCGGCCACGGCCATCTTTCAGGATGATTTGCGGCGGATGCTGGCCTACTCCAGCATCGGGCAGATCGGATACATCACACTGGGCATCGCCCTGGCATCCGAGTCCGGCCTGACCGCCGCGATCGCGCACATGTTCAATCACGGCATCACCAAGGCGGCGCTGTTCATGCTGTGCGGAGGTGTGGTCGTGGCCGTCGGCGGGACCAAAATGTCGCAACTGACCGGGCTCGGGCGGCGCATGCCGCTGACCTCCTTCTGCATGGTTCTGGGCGGCTTGAGCCTGATCGGCGGGCCGGGCACCGCGGGCTTTGTCAGCAAGTGGTATCTGCTGCTGGCAGCGTTTGAAAAGCATAGCTGGTGGCTGGCGCTGGCCATTCTGGCAAGTTCGCTGCTGACAGTGGTGTATGTGTGGCGCTTTGTCGAAGTGGCCTATTTCAAGGCGCCGCAGGGCGAGCGCAGCGCGCCGCGCGAAGCGCCGCCGTCGATGCTGGTACCGGCTTGCCTGGCGATCGGGGCGGTGATCTGGTTCGGGCTTGACACTTCGTTCATTACCGGCTCGGCAAGTGCGGCAGCGGCCCAACTTCTCGGTGCAGCGAAATGAATGGGGCATACCTGCTACTGATCGCGCTGGCGCTGCCGCTGGCCGGCGCCGCCGGCATCGTTGCTGCCCGCCTGCGACCCAACTTGCGCGAGGCGACCACTCTGTGGTGTGCCTGTGCCCTGTTCGGATGTGTCGCACTCCTGGTGCCGCTGGTGCTGGCGGGCGGCCGGCCGGAGCTGCGGGGATTTGAGGCTATGCCGGGCCTGGCCATCGCCTTCCGCGTTGAACCCCTGGGCATGCTGTTCGCGTGCCTCGCCTCCTCGTTGTGGATTGTCAATTCCGTGTATTCGATCGGTTACATGCGCGGCAACCAGGAACAGCATCAAACGCGCTTCTACGTTTGCTTCGCGCTGGCACTGTTCTCCGTGATGGGCATTGCGTTTTCGGCCAACGTATTCACCCTCTTCATTTTCTACGAACTGCTCACTCTGGTCACCTATCCCCTGGTCACCCATCACGGCTCGACCGAGGCGCGCAACGGTGGCCGGGTTTATGTCGGGCTGCTACTGGGCACGTCCATCCTGTTTCTGGTTCCTGCGCTGGTTTACACCTGGCATCTCGCCGGCAGCACCGACTTTCGCCCGGGCGGGATCATGCCTGCGGGCGTCAGCGCCGGTGCGCTGCTGGCGTTGTTGGTGCTGTACATGTTCGGGATCGGCAAGGCGGCGTTGATGCCGTTCCACCGCTGGCTTCCGGCTGCGATGGTGGCGCCAACGCCGGTGTCGGCACTGTTGCACGCCGTCGCGGTGGTCAAGGCCGGGGTGTTTTGCGTGCTCAAGGTCGCGGTCTATGTGTTCGGCCTCGAGTTGCTCGCCGGCAGCACCGACTGGCTCGCATTGGTGGCCGGATTCACCATCATCGCGGCGTCCGTTGTGGCGCTCAACGCGGACAACCTGAAGCGACGACTCGCGTACTCGACGGTGAGCCAGTTGTCGTACGTGGTGCTCGCAGTGGCGGTATTGGCGCCGCTGTCGGTCGTCGGTGCGGTGCTGCATATCGCCGCCCATGCGCTGGGGAAAATTACCCTGTTTTTTGCCGCGGGGGCGATCTATACCGCCAGTCACAAGACGGAAGTCAGTCAGCTCGACGGCATCGGCAGGCGCATGCCATGGACCATGACGGCATTCGCCATCGGCGCCTTGTCGATGATCGGCTTGCCGCCTGCAGCCGGCTTCGTGTCGAAGTGGTTCATGCTGTCCGGCGCCATGGCGGCGTCGCATTGGCTGGCGGTGGCCGTCATCATGGCCAGCACGCTTCTCAATGCCGCCTACTTCCTGCCGATCGTCCATCGTGCGTTCTTTCGTGCGCCCGCGCCTGGGGATGCGGGCGCGGTCCACGGCGAGGCGCCACTACCGATGGTGTTGGCCCTGAGCATCACCGCAGGCGGCACGCTTGCGATGTTTTTCTGGCCCGATGTGCCACTCGCGCTCGCCCGCCAGATGCTCGGAGGTGGCTGATGCAAAAGCACTGGCTGGACCAACCGCGCAACGTCCGACTCCTGTGGCGGGCTTTTCTCGGCGTGCTGGTGGCCACGGTGCTGGCCGAGTTTCTGGTGCACCTGCATCCGCATTTCGAGATCGAGTCGCTATTCGCTTTTCACGCCTGGTACGGATTTCTGGCGTGCGCTTTGATGATCATCGTCGCCCGGGTGCTGGCTTTCTTGCTGAAGCGGCGCGACTCCTACTACGACCGGAGCGACCATGATTGAATGGCTGGCGCATCCGGGCCTGGTTCTTTTGCTGGGAGCGATGCTCCTGCCGTTCTTGCGCGCGCGGGCGCGCGCGGCGGCAGTCCTGGTGCTGCCGCTGCTGGCGCTGATCCTGGTCTGGCGGCTGCCGGACGGCGCCGGCTTGAGCGCGCAATGGCTCGGCTACCAGCTCACGCCGATCAGCCTTGACAAGCTTTCGCGCCTGTTTGCCACCATTTTTTCCATCATGGCGTTCGGCGGCGGACTGTTCGCGCTGGCCCAGCCTAGTCGCCTGGAGTTGCCTGCGGCCTATCTTTATGCCGGTGCCGCGATCGGGGTGGTGCTGGCAGGCGACCTGATTAGCGTATTCGTGTTCTGGGAGCTGATGGCCGTCGGCTCGACGCTGGTCCTGTGGAGTGCCGGAACCGCTGCCGCCTGGGCCGCAAGCCGGCGCTACGTGATGATTCACCTTCTCGGTGGCGTGATCCTGTTCGCCGGCATAAGCGGGCATGTGCTGGGCACAGGTGATACCGCTTTTGTGCGCATGGCGCCGGATTCGATCGCGCATTGGCTGATCCTGATCGGCTTTCTGGTCAACGCCGGGGCGCCGCCCCTTTCGGCGTGGCTGCCGGACGCGTATCCGGAAGCATCGTGGAGTGGCACCGTTTTTCTTTCCGCGTTCACCACCAAGACGGCGGTCTATGTTTTGTTGCGCGGATTCCCGGGCACGGAATTCCTGATCTGGGTCGGCCTTTTCATGGTGTTCTACGGCATTGTCTACGCGCTGCTGGAAAACGACATGCGGCGCATCCTTGCCTACAGCATCGTCAACCAGGTCGGATTCATGATCGCGGGCATCGGCATCGGCACTGAAATGGCGCTCAACGGCGCCGCTGCACATGCCTTCACGCACATCATTTACAAGGGGCTGTTGTTGATGTCGGCCGGATCGGTGTTGTTCGCCACCGGAAAGCGCAAGTGTTCCGAGCTGGGTGGGCTGTTCCACAGCATGCCGGCGGCCACCATTTGCGGCATCATCGGGGCGCTGGCGATCTCCTCGTTTCCCCTGACCTCGGGATTCGTGTCCAAGAGCATGGTGTCCCAGGCGGCGGCCGACGGCCACCTCACCTGGGTCTGGCTGGCGCTGGCTGCGGCATCCGCCGGCGTCTTCCTGCACGCCGGCATCAAGTTTCCGTGGTTTGTTTTTTTTCAGAAGGATTCCGGGCTGCGCCCGGCCGACCCGCCGGCCAACATGCGCTGGGCCATGTACGGATTTTCGTTTCTCTGCCTGGCCATCGGCGTTTGGCCGGAAGCTCTTTATCGCCTGCTGCCGCACGCTGTTGCCTATGAACCGTACACCGCGGCTCACGTGCTGACGCAATTGCAACTTCTGTTGTTTTCCGGGCTGGCGTTTTTCGTGATGCTGCCCTGGCTCAAGCGCACGCTCACCATCACGCTGGATACGGATTGGGTTTATCGAGTGTTCCTGCCGGCGCTGGCAATGGCGGCTGGGCGCGGCATTGGCGGTATCCAGAAAGGCATGCTGCGGGGTGGGGCGGCCATCGGCGCGCGCTTGTCAATCGCGATTCGGCGCCATCAGCGCGCGGATGGGTTTTTGATGCGCAGCCGGCCCACCAGCGTGATGGCGTTTTGGGCGATGTTGGTGCTGTTGGCGTATTTGATCGTCAACTATATCCAATGACCTGAGCGGCTGCCCGCGCCGGCGTTCCGCTTTCGCGCCGATCTGAAAGGCACCGCCGGTGATGCGCAAACAGCCGGCAATGGAAGTGTCGTTACGCCTTGGAACTGCTGCGTATGCAGATACAGCGCCGTGCCAAGTCTACGTGCCGCGCCAAATCTGCGACGGATGACATCGATGACCTTCTGGTTCGACAACCAACCGAGCATCCAAGCGTCCAGCGTCGATGGAAGCGATATTCCAGCGGCTGGTCGCCACCTGTGTGGCCACCTGAACCCAAGCATCCTTCAAGACACTAAAATCACAAGGCACTTTAGCGACAACGTCCTTTTTCAAGCGCCTGATATCCGTGCATTCATTTTTCCGCGCGAACTTTCGGGCTTAATTCGTGAGAGCATCGCCGCCGCATGCCGATGCATGATCGGACCAGCCATTCAATGAACACCATGCCGACCGCGCCCCTGACTCGCCGCCTGATCGTAGCCCTGCTGGCAGGCGGCTTGCTGTTTCTGGGATTCACTGTGCTGCAGTTGTTCCTGGTGCCGCTGGCCTGGGCCGGCATTCTGGCCTACACCACCTGGCCGCTGTACCGGCAGGTGCGCCGCGCCACCAGTGGCTGGCCCAACGTCAGTGCCTTTGTCATGACATTGTTGCTGACCGCGGCGTTCGTGATCCCGGTGCTGTCGCTCACGGCCTTGCTGCGCGGCGAACTGACTGCGGCCTATGCGGCCGTGCTGGCCTATCTGGCGCAGGGCCCGCATCCGCTGCCGGAGATCATCACCCGGATTCCCTGGCTGGGCGACTGGCTGCAGCAGATCTTTGACCAGATCGCCGGCGACCCGGCAACGGTGCGCGCGCAGATCGCTGTCTGGGGCGCAGAGCGCATCGATGATTTGCTCAACCTGCTGGGCGGGGTTGGGCGCAACGCGGCCAAGCTCGGCTTTGCATTGCTGGCCCTGTTCTTCCTTTACCGTGACGGCGAGATCCTGCTCGACCAGGTGCGGCGCGTGCTGCGCCGCCTGATCGGCACGCGGGTCGATTCCTATCTGGCGGCGGTGGGCGCGACCACCAGTGCGGTGGTGGTCGGGCTGGTGTTGACCGCGCTGGCGCAGGGGGCGCTCGCCGGCCTGGGTTACTGGGCGGCGGGCGTCAAGGCGCCCGCGTTGCTGGCTGCGCTTACTGTGCTGATCGCGATGATTCCCTTCGGCACACCTTTCGTCTGGGGCTCGATCGGCGTCTGGCTGCTGCTCAACGGCCAGACCGGGGCCGGCATTGGTCTTTTGCTGTGGGGCACGCTGGTGGTGAGCTGGGTGGACAACGTGATCCGGCCGCTGGTGATCAGCGGCGCCACCCGCATACCCTTCATTCTGGTGATGTTCGGAGTGCTCGGCGGGCTGGCGGCATTCGGTTTGGTGGGCCTGTTCATAGGCCCGGTGATTCTGGCGGTGCTGATGGCGGTGTGGCGCGAGTGGCTTCTGGAACCGGATGCGCCGGCCGCGCAGGCAGCCGATGACGCATCGATCTGAGATACACTTTTCGGACACGCCAGCGATGTTTTTCGCAGGTTGCGCCAACCCGTGAGGACAGGAAATCACGAGCATGCTTTCGCTTGACGAACTGGCGCTGCTGGCGCCGGCTGAATCGGCCCTGTTTCCTTCGCCGATCCCGGTGCAGGCGGTTTCTTCCGACGAATTCATGCCCGGGCCGCAAACGCCCAGGCAGCGCGAATTCGAGGCGCGCGTGAAGGCGATCGGCAGCGCAATGGCGCGCCATCACGGTATCAGCCGGCGCGCGTTTTTCAACAGCGCCGCCGGCATGGCAAGCGGCGCGGCCCCGCGAGAACGCCATGATTGATCTAGCTCAAGCATGACCACTTGCCGTTCAGTAGAGTTGGCAGCGTGATGTCGGTGTCGAGAGATCTGCTCGCACAGCCGTTTTCCCAACTCCGGAGGACCAAATCATGAGCATCGTTGCCCCCGAAATGCTGGCCCTGCAACGCCTCTATGAATGGGAAAAGACCGCGCCCGGGCGCATTGCGCTGACCCAGCCGATGGGTGAGGGCGTGACGCGCGACTTCACCTGGGCGCAGGTGGCCGACCAGGTACGGCGCATGGCCGCACACCTCAAGGCCTGCGGCTGGGAGCCAGGCTCCAAGGTGGCGATTTTGTCGAAGAACTGCGCCTGGTGGATGATGAGCGACCTGGCGATTTGGATGGCCGGCTATGTCTCGGTGCCGCTGTACCCCACGCTGGCGCACGCAACGGTCGAGCAGATCCTGACCCATAGCGAGGCGCGGGCCTGCTTTGTCGGCAAGCTCGACGGCTGGGAAGGCATGAAGCCGGGTGTGCCTGCCGGACTGCCGTGCATCAGTTACCCGTTGTCGCCGGCGGACGCGATCAACTGCCATGAAGGCTGGGACGACATCTGCGCGCGCAACGCGCCGCTTGCCGGCCAGCCGGTGCGCGGCGCCGAGGAACTGGCGACGCTGATCTACACTTCGGGCACCACTGGCCGGCCCAAGGGCGTGATGCATAGCTTCGGCAATTTCGCCTGGGCGCTGGACAAGGGCATCAAGCGCATCACCATGAGCGCCCAAGACCGCATGCTGTCGTACCTGCCGCTGGCGCATGTGGTAGAGCGGGTGCTGGTAGAGCACGGCTGGCTGCGCATCGGCATGCGGGTGTACTTCGCCGAGTCGCTCGATACGTTCGCCGCCGACATGCAGCGCGCGCGCCCGACCATCTTCTTCTCGGTGCCGCGGCTGTGGGTCAAGTTCCAGCATGGCGTGCACCACAAGCTGCCGCCGGCCAGGCTCAAGCTCCTGTTGTCGATTCCGCTCATCGGTGGCCTGGTGCGGCGCAAGGTGCTGGGGGCGCTGGGCCTGGATCAGTGCCGCATCGCCGCCGGCGGCGCCGCGCCGATGCCGGTGGAACTGCTGGCCTGGTACCGCAAGCTGGGGCTGCCGATCAACGAAGGCTATGGCATGACCGAGAACCTGGCGCTGTCGCACCTGACGCTGCCGGGCCAGGACCAGCAAGGCAGCGTGGGTCCGGCCTACGAAGGTGTCGAGGTGCGCATCGATGCCGACAGCGGCGAGATCCAGATGCGCAGCCAGGCCCTGATGCTGGGCTATTACAAGGAGCCGCAGCAGACCCGCGATACCTATACGGCCGACGGCTGGCTGCGCACCGGCGACAAGGGGCGCATTGATGGCAGTGGCAACCTGCATATCACCGGTCGCATCAAGGATTTGTTCAAGACCAGCAAGGGCAAGTACGTCGCGCCGGCGCCGATCGAGGACAAGCTGGTGATGCACGAAGCGGTGGAAGCCTGCGTGGTCACCGGCGCCAACCTGGGTCAGCCGCTGGGTATCGTGATGCTCAATGCCGAGGCGGTCACACGCGCAGGCGAGGGCGCGGCGCGCTCCGAGCTGGAAGCTTCGCTGGGCCGGCACCTGCAGGCCGTCAACGCGACGCTGGACCCGCACGAACAGCTGGACTGCCTGGTGGTGGTGACCACCGCCTGGACGGTGGACAACGACATCATCACGCCGACCTTCAAGGTCAAGCGCAACCGCATCGAGGAAATCTACTCGGCGCATTACGTGCGCTGGGAGTCTTCGAGCAGCAAGGTGATCTGGCAGGCCGGGTGAGGCAGCGGGGGTTTCGATCTGCTGGCGCTGGGCCGCGATGCGAAGTCCGCACTCGGCGAGCGCGTGCCGGGCAGCGTGCCGGCGAACCTTTTGCTGCATGCGGCGACCGACATGCGCATCGCTCCGTGATGCGCCGGGTGCGTGCGTTGGCGCCACTGTCCGGCGCCGGGTAGACCGCGCGTGTCGTTGCGGATGGGCGGCTTGCCGGCCCGCAGACGCGCTCGCGGAATTGGCCGCGGGCGCGTGACACGGTCAATTTGGCGCGCAAATCAGGCCGGCAACTCGGAGGCCATCAGTTCCGCTCGCACTGCGCCCACTTCGCTGTTGGAAAAGTTGAGTTCCACCTTGACGCCGTTGGGATCCATCAGGAACAGCTGGAACAAGCCCTGGTCGTTGACCATGCGTTTGGTGAACGCGACCTTGTGGCGGGTCAGGTGCTCCATCATCTCGGACAATCCGGTGCAGCGAAATGCGAGGTGGTCGATCACGCCGCTGCCCGACACCGCGTCGGATTGCTGACCCAGGTACTGCTTGCGGTTCTCGCTGGTATTGGCGCCGCCTGAAGTGACGTGGATCACGTCGCGCTCGCCCAGATACAGCCAGAACACCGGGAACTTGAAATCCGGATTCGGGCCCACATGCATGCCCAGCACGCGGGTATAGAAATCGCGCGTGCCTTCCATATCGGTGGTTTGCACAAGCACGTGTTCCAGATGGCTTAACGGCATGTCGGGTCTCCGGAGATTTTACTTGGCTGAAAATGCGAGGTTGGGTAGCCAGGTGGCGATTTGCGGAAACACCGCGATGGTCACGATCACGCCAACGAGCGCAATCCAATAGGGAATTGATCCCTTGAAAATTTCGCCCACCGCGCCTTTTTCCTCCGGCAATGCCGCCTGCACGGTAAATACCAGGATGCCGAAGGGCGGGGTCAGGAGCCCGGCCTCGATCGCCAGGATACCAAGTATGGCAAAGGCCAGCGGGTCGAATCCGGCGGCGGCGGCCACCGGCGCGAACACCGGCACGGTGAGCAGGATGATCGAGATCGAATCGATGATGCAACCGAGAACGAACCAGATGGCCACGATCAGGGCGAGGATGGCCCACGGCGACAAGCCGGCGCCGATGATCAGGTCCTGCACCGCCTTGGTCACGCCGGTCATTGCCAGCACGCGCGAGTAAAGTTGCGCGGTGAACAGAAGCAAAAGCAGCGGCCCCGAGGTACGTCCGACCGCGATCACCACCTCGACGATCTCTTTCCAGCGCAGCCCCTTGATGATCGCCAGCAACAGGCCGGCGGCCGCGCCGACGCCGGCGCCTTCGGTGGGGGTGAAAGCGCCCATCCAGATGCCGCACAGCACGCCGATCACCAGGCCGATCACCAGCACGGTGGACAGGAGCGCGCCTTCGATATGCGCATCGGCGCCCGGATCGACTGGCAAGGGAACACTGCCGCGCACCTGCTCGCCGACGGCCTGCGGATTGGTGAAGGCGACGTACTGGATGTAGAGGATGTAGTAGGCCACCAGCAGGAAGCCCGGCAGCACCCCTGCCAGGAACAGTTTGCCGATCGACTGTTCGGTCAGCACGCCCCACACGATCATCAGTACCGACGGCGGAATCAGCATGCCCAGGCAGGCGCTGCCGGCGATACAGCCCAGGGAAAACTGGCGCGAGTATCCCGCACGTTTCATTTCCGGGTAGGCGATGCGCGAAAAGGCCGCAGCTGCGGCGATCGAGACACCGGTGACGAAAGCGAAGATCGCGTTGGCCAGCACGGTGGCCACCGCGAGCCGCGCCGGAATCATTTTCGTCATTCGCGTGACCAGGGTGAACATGTCGCGCGCGGCGCCGCATCTGGCAAGGAATTCGCCCATCAGCATGAATAGCGGAATCACCGCGAACACGTAGTCGCGCAGCGCCTCGTAGGCAGTGTTGCCCACAAACTGCCGGGCCACGGCGATGTCGTCGGTCATCAGGTAGATGCCCAGTACCGCGGTGACGCCCAGAGCCACCGCGATGTGCACCCCGGCGAACACCACCACCAGCAGCACGCTTACCAGGATGGTCAGATCAAGGGCGTCAAACATGAAAGCGCGCGCTCCAGGACCGCGTCTAGTGGGCCGAACCGCTTGCCGCAGGCGGGTGCTCACCGGCGCGTGCAGCGAAGAGGCAGGCGATGGCGATCAGGACGTAGTTGAGTGTGGCAAGTGCAGCACCCAGGACAACGGTTGCGCGCGCCGGCCAGGCCGGTACCCGCATCGCACCCTCACCTTCGAACTCGCCCTCGGTCCAGGCGTTGATGGCGGGCTCCCAGGTGCCCGAAACGATGAAGGCGAAGAATGCCGCGCCGAGCAGCGCACCCAGCATGGCCAGTATGGAGCGCGAGCGACCCGACAGGTGGGTAATGAGGAAGTCGACATGGATCATGCCGCCGGAACGGATCGCATACGGCGCCTGCATGAAACAAATGATGACGATCGCCGACGACACCATTTCCGGTGTGCCGCGCAGCGGGCTGTTGAAGACGGTGCGCCCGATGACGTCGGCGCAGACGATGAAACTCAGAATCAGCCCGAGCGCGGCGGCGCATACCAGCATCGCGCGCGCGCTCCAGTCGGTGAGGCGGTCCAGCAAGTGCATGCTCCTCGCTTCAGGGGTTTGCGGTGAGCCGGCGCGAACACCGCCGGCTTACCGCCGCGCGCTATTTGACCGAGTAGCGCACCGGCCATTTGTGGCCGAGCTTCTCCGCTTCCTGCAATGCGGCCTTGAGCACCGTGCTGGCCGGCAGGCCCGCCTTGTCAAGTTCGGTGGCCTTTTCCTGCGGCCATTTTTCAAGCGATTTGGCCCAATCGAGCTTGACTGAATCCGGCACCGATTTGACCGTCGCACCGAGGGTTTTCAATTGCGCAAGCTGCTTCGGGTAATTCTCTTCGTTGACCGTGCCGGTCTTCGCCTCGTACTCCTTTGCCACCTCGACAATGATCGCCTGCACGTCCTTGGGCAGCTTGGCGAAGCGCGCCTTGTTGATGGTCAGGCCGTGCCAGGTGATGGCACCGAAACCGACCTCGGTGTAGAACTTGCCCACCTCGAAGAGCTTGAAGTTGATCCAGCCCGAGGGAAACATGATCCAGCCGTTGTAGATGCCGGTCTGCATGCCGGTATAGGCTTCCGGCAGCGAGCCCTGCACCGGAACCGCGCCGGCGTACTCCAGCCATTTGAGATTGAGGCCGGCGCCAGCCAGTTTCTGGCCCTTGAGGTCGGCGACGGTTTTCCAGTCGAAATTGGTGCCGAGGTTGTAGCCGTTGTCGGCGATCAGGGCCAGCAAACGCTGGTTGAACTTGTCCTCGAACACCTTGGACATGTAGGGCACCTTGTTGTACACCGCACGCGCCATTTTCACGCTGTGGTCCGGGCTCATGGTGCCGAACGGCAGCATCACCTGGAATGCATGCAGCGGCAGGTTCGAGGGTTCGAAGCAGAAACAGTAGGCGCCGATGTCGATGATGCCGGACTGCACGCCTTCGAGCGTATCGGCCACCTTGACCATCGAGCCGCCGTAACCCTCGACGAACTCGACCTTGTGCTTGGTCTTGGCTGCGACCCGCTTGGTCACTTCAGGCACGAAAAAGGTCTGCATCAAATTGACGTAGGTGTTGACCGCCGGATGGCCGGAGGCGATGCGCAGCTTGATATCGTCGGCCAGGGCACCCGGCGCGGCAACGCCCACGACAAGGGCGGCAACTAGTGAAGTTAGTGTGCGAGACATGCGCTTTCTCCTTGATGCAGTTGATCGATTGACCAATAAAGAAGCCAGATATTCCAATAAATCGCATTGCAGCAAAATTGAGCAATGTCAATTTTCGCGAAAAGCAGTGCATTTATGTCAGAAAATGGCGGCTTTTTGATTGCCGCGGTTGTTGGGGAAACGCTATTCCTGTCCGAAATTGTCGAAAGTCAATTTCAAAGCTGATATTTCAAGCTTAGCATTCACATCATGGTCTCCAGTGCTTCTTCCCGCGCCGCACCAGTTTCGCTGATTCGCGACGACGTGCATGAACGCATGCGTGCGGAAATCCTGGCATGCACGCTAAAGCCGGGTTCCATGGTGCAGGAAAACGACCTCGCGCTGCGCTACGGCGTGAGCAAATCTCCGGTGCGTGACGCTTTTTTGCGCCTCTCGCAACAGGGCCTGGTCGAAGTACTGCCGCGCAAGGGCTATCGCATCAAGCCGATTTCGGTGGCCGATGCCGCGGAGATGTATGAAATGCGCCTGTTGCTGGAACGCGCCTGCATCGATCGCGCGGTCGATCAGGCGCCGGATGCAACCCTGGCGGCCCTCGATGCCTTCCGCAACAGCGGCCGCACGCCGGACCTGCCGTCGTGGATTGCCTATAACCGTGCCTTTCATGTGGCGCTGGCGCGCGCCGGCGCCAACCAGCGCCTGGCGCGCGCGGCCTGCGACATCATCGAGGAGTTCGATCGCCTCACGTACATGAGTATCGCGGCATTCGACACGCGCGGCCTGAAGGCGCTGGTCGACGAGCATGTGGCCCTGATCGATGCCTTGCAGGGGCGTGACAAGCGGCGCGCGCGCGCAATCGCTGCGGCCCACGTCGAGGAAGCGCGAGACCGTCTTCTGGATTCCCTGTCCAACCTGGCCGTCGTGCCATAAACCCTCCCACGTACTTTCGAAAGCGCAACATGATCAACGCTCGTGTAGTCCGCATCCATTCCCATGGCGGTCCGGAAGTCCTGACTGCCGAGAACATCGAGTTGCCTGATCCAGGCGCAGGCGAGGCGCTGATCCGCCATACCGCGATCGGCGTCAATTTTCAGGATGTCTATCACCGCTCCGGCTTCTATCCGCTGGCGATGCCCTCCGGCATCGGCACTGAAGCCGTGGGCGTGGTCGAAAGGCTGGGCGCCGGGGTCAGCGGCCTGGGCGTCGGCGATCGCGTCGGCTATGCCGGCGGCGCGCCTGGCTCCTACGCGGACTATCGCAACTTTCCGGCCGAGCGCCTGGTAAAGATTCCCGCCGGCTTGAGCGACGAGACCGCGGCGGCGGTACTGCTCAAGGGCATGACGGTCGAATACCTGCTCAATCGCTGCTATCCGGTCAAGGCTGGCGAGTCGGTGATGTTCTATGCCGCATCCGGCGGGGTGGGCCTGATCGCCGGTCAGTGGGGGCGCCACCTCGGTGCGCGCATGATCGGTGTGGCCGGCAGCGCGGACAAGTGCACGCTGGCCCGCGCCAACGGCTATGCCGAGGTGATCGACCGCGGGTCGCAGGATGTGGCGGCAGCGGTCAAGGCGCTCACCGGCGGCACCGGCGTGCCGGTGGCTTACGATTCGGTGGGCAAGGCCACTTTCGAGACCACCATGAAGTGCCTGGCGCCGCGTGGCATGTTTGTTTCGTTCGGCACCACCACCGGCGCGCCACCGGCGGTTGAGGCCGGCACGCTGCAGAAACTCGGCTCGCTGTATTTCACGCGACCGACTTTGGTGACCTATACCGCGACGCGTGCCGAACTCGATGCTTCCGCCGCGGCGGTGTTCGGGTTGATTGCCAGGGGTGTGCTGAAGGTGACGGTGAATGCGCGTTACCCGCTGGCCGACGCGGCTCGGGCGCACGCCGATCTGGAGAGCGGTCGCACCAGTGGTTCGTCGATCATCGTGCCTTGAGGGACGGGAATTACGCAAGAAGATCCAATTGAATGCCAGAACGCGCCCTGTCATCGCTGGTTGCGGGAATCTAGAATTGCATGCTTGGCGCCTCGGCCGGGCGGCCTCGGCCAGGCGGCTCTTGCCTGGGTCGATTCTGCGCGGCGATGTTGCAGCAGAGCGTGCGGTGCCACCGCCACCCCCGGCAGAAACGTTGCAGTGAGGGAGCCCGGTCTGGGCCCTGCTTGAAGCACAGGCCGGCCGGCTGGTCTGAAGCGCAGCACATCGACATCATGATCGGAACAAGCATGGCACTGCGGATGGAAGGCACGACCCCATGGGCGTGCGGGCTGGCGGCCCTGTTGGCAATGTCGACGATTCACGCACAGACGGACTATCCGGCGCGGCCGATGCGCCTGATCGTGCCGTTTCCGGCGGGCGGGTCGACCGATATCGTGGGGCGGGTGGTGGCGCAAAAGCTGTCCGAGCGGCTGGGCCAGCAGATGGTGGTCGACAACCGCGGCGGCGCCGGCGGCACCATCGGTGCCGATATCGCCGCCAAGGCAGCACCCGACGGCTACACGCTGTCGATCGGCACCACCAGCACCCATGCGGTGGCCGCCGGTGCCTACTCGAAGCTGGCCTATCACCCGGTGCGCGATTTCGCGCCGGTATCGCTGGTGGCGGTGACCCCCTACCTGCTGGTGGTCAACCCGCAGGCCGGCCCGAAGACGCTCAAGGACTTTGTCGGCCTGGTCAAGGCCAGCCCGGGCAAACTCAATTACGGGTCAGCCGGCAATGGCTCGACCACTCATCTGGCGATGGAAATGCTCAAGGATGTCGCGCAGATGAATATCGTGCACGTGCCGTACAAGGGCAACGCGCAAACCGATCTGGCGGTATTGGGCAACGAGGTGCAGGCGGTGTTCGGCTCGATGCCGGCCTTGCTGCAGCATGTGAGGGGAGGCAAGCTGGTGCCGCTGGCGGTGGGCACCGCAGTGCGCTCGCCGGCGTTACCGGAAGTGGCAACGGTGGCCGAGCAGGGCTATCCCGGATTCGAGGCTGCCCTGTGGCTGGGCGTATTCGCGCCAGCCGGCACGCCGGCACCTGCGGTCGCGCGCCTGCATCGCGAACTCACCACGATTGTCGCAACACCCGACTTCAAGGTGGCAATGGAAAAGAACGGTGCCCAGGCGCTATCGTCGGCCACCCCGGAGCAGTTCGCAAGCCTGGTCGGCGAGGAAGCCGCGCGCTATTCCAAGGTGGTCAAGGCGCTGGGCATCAAGCTCGATTAGAAATGCCATATCCAAGAAACTTCAATCAGCCGCCGCGCCAATGCAGGCGGCAACAACCGCGAAAGGAAGTAGCGTGAAAGATGATCTGCGCAATGCCAGGTTTGTGATCGACTTGGGGCCCCAGCCCTGGCTGCCGATTGTCGGCAGCGAGTTGCGATTTCCGGTCGGGCGCATTTACTGTGTCGGCCGTAACTATGCCGACCATGCGCGAGAGATGGGCCACGATCCGGATCGCGAGCCGCCGTTTTTTTTCATGAAGCCGGCCAACGCGGTGGTGCAGAACGATTCGACCATCGCCTACCCGATGGGTACCAAGGATTGCCACCACGAAATCGAACTGGTGGTGGCCATCGGCAGCGGCGGCAAGAACATCGCGGTCGAAAAGGCGCTGGAGCATGTGTGGGGCTACGGCCTGGGGCTGGACATGACGCGGCGCGACTTGCAGGGCGAGGCCAAGAAAATGGGACGGCCGTGGGAAATGGGCAAGAGCTTTGACGAGTCGGCGCCAATCACGGCATTGAAGCCCGCGGCCGAGATCGGTCATCCGGCCAAGGGTGCGATCTGGCTCAAGATCAATGGCGAAGTCCGCCAGAGCGGCGACCTGGCGATGCAGATCTGGAACGTGCAGGAACAGATATCCTACCTGTCGAACCTGGTCACGCTCGAGCCCGGCGACCTCATCATGACCGGCACTCCGGCCGGCGTGGGCCCGGTGAAAAAAGGTGACAAGCTCGAAGGCCATGCCGATGGCGTCGGCGATCTGCGCATCACCTACGCAGCCTGAAGTCTTGGCTTGGGGGCGCCACCTGCCGCCCCGCGTTTTGCCGTTTTTCAGGAAGGACCGAAATGATGCTACCCGGTGGTTTGTCGCATTCGTTCATCATGCTGTTTGCCTGCTCGGGGGGCTCGACATGTGGCATCTGTCGGCGGAGCGGCTCGCCACCGTGATCCGTGACGATCATGCTCGTTGGGCCAAGGTGGTCACCACAGCGAATATAAGCACTGAGTAGACCCTGTGCTCGCTGGGTCCGGCGTGCTGCGCCGGAGTTGCCGTTTGTGTCGTGCTGCAGGGGGCCGTCGCTGGGACAGCGGAACTGCTGCGCCGGCCCGCTGGTCCGGCGCGGGCATCATGTTGCGGTGACAGTTGACCCTTCCGCGGCGGGACTCAGCGTGATGCGCCGGTCATGGAACTCGGCAATTTCGCTGTTGTGGGCAATGCTGATGAGGGCGGTATGCGGCAGGCGCTCGCGTACCAGCGCATAGAGCGCGCGCGCGGTCGGCGCGTCCAGCGCCGCAGTCGATTCATCCATGAACAGCCATTGCGGACGGTTCAAAAGCACGCGCGCGAAGCCGACCCGCTGCTGCTCGCCTGGTGACAGACGCTTGTCCCAGGCGGCTTCTTCCTGCAGCAGATCGGCAAGATGCGGCAAGCGGCAATCGATCAATGCCGTGCGTACCTGCGCATCGCTGATGTCATCTGCAGCACGCGGATAGCACAGCGCCGCCTTCAGCGTGCCCAGCGGCAGATAGGGCCGTTGCGGCAGGAACAGCACGTCGGCGCGCGGTGCGGTGATGCCGCCCTCGCCAAACGGCCAGATGCCGGCAAGCGCGCGAAACAGGGTGCTCTTGCCGCTGCCGGAGGGGCCGCTGACCAGCCAGCGTTCGCCTGCTCCGATCGCCAGGGTCGCGTTGCAGACGATCGGCAGCCCCTGGGGCGTGGTCAGAGTCACCCCTGTCATGGCCGGCGCGAAGCCGGGTGTCACCGGCAGTGCCCCGCCATTCTCGGCTTCGCGCAGGGCATCTTCAAAGCTCAACAGGCGATCGACACTGGCCTTCCAGGCCGCCAGGTTGGCGTAGGCATCGATGAACCACGACAGTGCCGACTGCACCTGGCCGAAGGCGGAGGCGATCTGCATCAGTTCTCCCAACTTGATGGCACCGCCGAAATAGCGCGGCGCCGCCACCACGATCGGAAAGATGACCGCGATCTGCGCGTAGAAGACGCGTGCGGTAATGACCGTTTTCTGACGCTTGATCAGCTCAAGTGTGGTGGCAAGCAGGGTGCCGAAGCGCGAGCGCAAAACCGCGCGCTCGCCCGGTTCGCCGCCGTAGAGCGCGATGCTCTCGGCATTCTCGCGCACCCGGATCAGGCCGTAGCGGAAATCGGCCTCGACCTTTTGCACCCGGTTGTTGATGTTGATCAGGGGCTTGCCGATCCAGTGGATCAGCCACGAGCCGGCGAACGCATACAGCACCGCGGTCCACACCATGTAACCGGGAATCGAGATCCGGGTGTCGCCGACGGTAAACGCCAGCGGGCCGGACACGCTCCACAGAATCGACAGGAAGGCCGCCAGAGTGACCACCGAGCCCAGCAGACCCATGGTCAACTCGACGGTTTTTTCGGTGACCGCGCGCACATCCTCGGCGATGCGCTGGTCGGGGTTGTCGGTGGCGCGGTGGAACAGCTCCACCTTGTAGTAGGCGCGCTGTGCCAGCCAGCGGTCGAGGTAGCGGCCGGTCAGCCATTCGCGCCAGCGCAGCTCGAGCAATTGCGTGAGATAGAACTTGTAGACCGCGACTACGATGAAGAAGAAAGCCAGGTAGGAAAAGCGCAGCAACTGTGCCTTGAACTCGGCGAAATCCTTTTGCTCCAGCGCGTTGTAGAAGTCGCGATTGAATTCGTTGAGCAGCACGTCCACATAAACCGCGATCAGGTTGAGCGACACCACCGCGGCCAGGAAGCCGAGCGCGACGCTGCGCTGGTTACTGGCGAAGTAGGGCCTGATCAAGCGCCACAGGCGCGGCGCGAAAGGCGTGGATGTCTGCATGGCAGGTGGGGTCATGGTGCTCGGAAGGGCTGGTTGCGCTGGTTCGGGAAGATACCTGTATCACCCTTGCAAGGGCGGCTCGCGCCGCGCCTGCAGCTCAGGGTTGTTGCCCCTGCAGCGTGAACGCGGCGCGTTGATCGAGCGCCAGCGCGGCTTTCAAGGCGGGCATCACCGCGCGCAACCGCTCGGCAAGCTGCCATGGCGGGTTGAATACGAATACGCCGCTGCCGAACAGGCCAAGGCCGTTGGCCGGTGGCGCCATCACGCTAAGCGACACATGCAGCCAGTTGGCTCCGGCCAGGCGCTGTAGCTGCTCCGGCAGGCGGCTCGATTCGTGCCGCCGCACCTGCGGGTACCAGACGGCATAGACCCCGGTGGCGAAGCGTTGCAGGGCTTCGCGCATCATGCTGACCACGCGCGCATAGTCGCTCTTGTCTTCGTAGGAAGGATCGATCAGCACCAGTGCCCGCCGCGACGCCGGCGGCAACACCGATTTCAGGCTGGCAAAGCCGTCTTGGTGGCGTACCGACACACGCCGACCCGCTTCACGAAAGTAGTCCTGCAAGGCCCGTGCCTCGGTCGGGTGCAGTTCGAACAGGCGCAGCCGGTCCTGCGCTCGCATCATCTGCAGGGCAAGCTGTGGAGAGCCGGGGTAGCGGCGCAAGCCGGGGTCGGGGTTGGCGGCCTCGATTTGCGCAAGATAGTCCGCCAGCGCGCCGGGCAAGTCGCGACGCTGCCACAGTCGGGCGATGCCGGTTGCGAATTCCGCGGTCTTGTCGGCATAACTGCCGGCTTCCAGCGAATAGCAGCCGGCGCCGGCATGCGTATCGACCACGGTGTAGGGCGTGTCCTTGGCGCCCATGTGCGACAACAACTGCACCAGCACCAGATGCTTGAGTACGTCGGCATGATTGCCGGCGTGAAAGCCGTGGCGATAGCTGAACATCGGGGCGGAAAACGCGGACCGGCGGCCTATTCCGGCTGGGTGCCGAAGTCCCTCATCACCTTGGCATATTTGGCGATGTCGGTGCCCCGCCGGGCAAGAACGGCACCACGATGCGCACCGGCTTGGCTGGATACGCCTGGCCGAACGCGGCACCGTGCAGGCAGGCAATGGCGGCCGTGCTCGCTAAGAAAAGTCGGCGCATCATCAATTCTTCTCCAGTGTATCCAGTGTAGTGCCGGCCGCTCAGGTCGCGCCGGCGTTGGGCGCGCTGGCGCGATCGAGCAGCGCCAAATCTTCCTGCTCCAGCATAAGCCGGGTGGCCTCGACCAAGTCATGCAATTGATCCAGGCTGGTGGCGCTGGCGATCGGTGCGGTCACGCCTGGGCGTGCCATCAGCCAGGCCAGGGCCACGCGTGTCGGGTTGGCGCGATGGCGTGCGGCGATTCTGTCGAGTGCCGCCAGAATCGCCAGGCCGCGAGCGTCGAGATAGCTTGCGGCGCGGGCGCCGCGCGGGCTTTTTCCGGCATCGGCGGCGCTGCGGTACTTGCCGGTCAAGAACCCGCTGGCCAACGAGTAATAGCCGATCACCCCGATGTTGCGTTGACGACACAGGGGTTCAAGCGCGGATTCATAGGCGGCGCGGTTGTAGAGGCTGTATTCGGGCTGCAGGCTGACATAGGCCGGCAGCCGGTTCGCGCGGCTCACCGCCAGCGCCTCGCGCAGGCGCTCCGCGCTGTAGTTCGATGCGCCGATATGGCGCACCTTGCCCTGCCTGATCAGGTCGCCGTAGGTTGCCAGCGTCTCTTCAAGCGGGGTCGTGCCGTCGTCGGTGTGCGACTGGTACAGGTCGATGTAGTCGGTCTTGAGCCGTCTGAGCGAGTCGTCGACCGATTTCATGATGTGGGGGCGCGACAGTCCTTTGCGGCCCGGGCCCATTTCCATTCCCACCTTGGTGGCGATCACCAGTGTGTGCCGGCCGCGCGTGCGGGCGTTGTGCTTCAACCACTGGCCGATCAGGGTCTCGGATTCGCCGCCCTGGTTGCCAGGCGCCCATTTCGAATAGACGTCGGCGCTGTCGATGAAATTGCAGCCCGCTTCGGCCAAGGCATCGAGCAGCTTGAACGAGGTGGGCAAGTCGGCGGTCCAGCCGAACACATTGCCACCGAAACAAATAGGAGGAACTTCCAGGTTCGAACTGCCGAGTTTGCGCTTTTGCATGGAGCGTGAAGTCGCGCCTCGATACGCGCGTGTGATTGGGAGATTGCGGAGCATACCCGTTTGGCGCCTTGCGCTGGCTGGCGCGGCTATGTACAGGCCACCGCACACGTGGCTGGCAGGCAGCGCGCCCCACGGCCAAGGCGGACAGGCAGCGGCGCAAAGGGCGTTTTGCCCGCCACGTTGTAGGAAGGCTGCGCACGCTTGTAGGGAAGCGCCTTGCAAGGCTGGTACCGGGAATACCCCGGCGCCACGCGCGCGCTCGGCTGCGGCGCAGCACGCCCCACGCCTGAAGGCACCCTGATTCCTACAGGGCCTGTAGGAATTTGCCCTACACGCGAATGAGACCCAGCCTGACAGCATCCTGAACGCTATGCCAATATCATGCTTTCAACACGACCTAACGGACGAACAAGGTTCCAGTCAAGGTCTATTTCAGGGTTTAAAGAGTTTTAACTTTCGAGAGGGGTTTCCAACATGCAATCGCGCGATGCCACACAAGCAGTGATGAACCGGATACTAGGATCGCTTTCGAAATCCGCTGAACCGGCGGGTGGCGTGCGCATGCCCGAGGAACGCATGCCGTTTCGCATCAAGCTGGTGCAGAACGAGAACGAACTGGAGCGCGCCGTGAGCATTCGGCATGCCGCTTACGCCCGCCATGTGCCGACCTTCGCTGCCACGCTGACGCGCCCGGAGGCCTATGATTTCGAAGACGGCGCCGTGATTTTGCTGGCGGAATCGAAGTTGGACGGCTCACCAATCGGCACCATGCGCATCAAGACTAACCGCCATGCCCCGCTGGGGCTGGAGAAATCGGTGAAACTGCCCGAATGGCTTGAGTACACCTCGATCGCCGAAGCCACTCGCCTGGGCATCGCCACCGGCCGCATGGGCATGGTTGTCAAGACCATGCTGTTCAAGGCCTTTTACCAGTACTGCCTGCAAACCGGCATAGAGTGGATGGTGATCACCGCCCGTGCGCCGCTTGACCGCCAATACGAGGACCTGTTGCTCGAAGACGTGTATCCGGACGGCGGTTTCATCCCGATGCGTCATATCGGTGACATGCCGCATCGCGTGATGGCGCTGGACGTGATCAACGCCCGTGCGAAATGGACCGAAGCGCGCCACCCCTTGCTCGGATTCATGTGCGACACGCTGCACCCCGACATCGATCTGAGCCGGACCGAGGACTACACCCTGCGCGCCCCGAGGTTGCCGGTCGCGCAACCGGCGACGATGCTCATGTAAGCACGCAGGCCGGTCCGGCGGCGGGCTTGCGAGGGCGGGCGCCTCGTTGCGCGCCGCCGGCTCGCCGCGCGCGCCTGTCGGTTGCGGAAGTCATCACGATTTGTGAACTGGCGGCAGTGCCGGCGACGATGCCGGCCATTGAGTTGTTATCCTAGTGTTGTTCCGGGCGCACCCATCCCGGCGAAAGGTTACATTGCAGTATTGACCGCTACCCTGCGACCTCGACCAAGTCGAGTGCGCGAGAATCACGCAAACATGACAAATGCAAATTCCCTGACCTCGGGCTGGGTGCAAGCCGCGAATCGAGGAATCGAGCAACTTTTGTATCGGTTTGGCCTGTTCGCGGTGCCGATCATGATCGGCTTTGTCACGCTTATCGCACTGGCACTGTGGGGCAGCCAGTACCTTTCGGGCAGTGGCGCGCCGCTCGACCTGCGCTTTGCCCACGAGTCCGGCGAAGCGCTCACGCCGGTCGAAGCAAAGCGCCGCCTCACGCAGGCGCTGGCTGTGATCCATTACGATACGCGCTTGTCCGAAACGCCGGTGTGGGTCGGCTTCAAGATGCCCGGCGCCGAAGCCGGCGTGCCCACGGTCGTCGAATTGCCGTCCCGACATGCCGTTGAGGTCGCGTGTTGGGATGGTGCAACGCTGGCGCCTCTCGGTTCGGCGACTCGCCATCAGGCAAGCGGTGGTGTGCGCGAGATCAAGGCCGGTTTTGCCGTTGCCGTAACGCCAGCCGGCACCACGAACGATGTGCTTTGCAAGATCCGCTCGTCGGGACCGGCGCGGATTTCGCTGCTGGGATGGTCCGCTCCCGATCTGGCGAGCTCGGCGCAGAAGTTTCATCGCAATTCCGGATTGGTCGATGGCGGCCTGCTGTTGCTTGCCATGTTCATGCTGATGACCGCCCTCATCAGCCGTGAGTGGATCTACGTACTGTTCGCAGCCTGGCTGGTGGCCAATCTCAGGATGGCGGCAATCTCGGCCGGATGGGATGGCCAATGGCTGGAACGGGTGGTTCCGGATGCCTGGGTGTTCGAAGTCAAGAAACTGTCGATGGCGGCGTTCTATGCCCTGACCTACACCCTGTTCTCGCGTCTGTTCATCGATGACATCAAGCGCGTCGGTTATCGTCCCTTGCTGTTGATGGCGCAATGGTCCTGCGTGCTGGTCCTGGTGTTGGCGCCGTTCCTCTCGTACGCCAATTTCCTGCCTTACCTGTGGGCCACCACGGTGATCGGGATTTCGACATTGCTGTTTTTTCTGGCGCGCATTGTGCTGGTCACGCGTTCCAAAGTCGCGGTCTGGTACAGCGCGGCACTCGGCATAACGCTGTTCGCGAGTTTTTTCGAAGTCGTTGCCGCTTCGCTCGGTTTCAAGAGCCTGATCGGGGTCTTCAATGCGGTTACCGCCGCGCTTTCCTCGAGCCTGATCGCGGCGATGGCGATCGCCGAGCAATTGCGCCAGGAGCGTGATCAGCGCGTGAAAGCGCAGGCGGCGCTGCGCAGCACCTATGAGGCCATGCCGATTGGACTCTTCACCCTGGATACCAACGGCAATCTGGTGCGTGGCAACCCCGCCCTGCTCGACATGTTGGGCATCGGGTCGGGCGAGGGCAATCGGCACTGGAACACCTATTTCGAGGAGGGCGCGTGGTCACGCCTGCAGGAAATGGTCAAGGGGGCTGCGCAACAGGAGATCGAGATCAGTGGCTGCAATAGCGGCGTGGCCAACGCGACGGGGGCTTCCAGTGACAAACGCTTTCTGGTCAAGGCAACGCTTGCCAACGACAGAATCGAGGGCTCACTCCAGGACGTCACCGAAAAATCGAAAGCCTCGGCACAATTGCGTTTTCTCGCCGAAAACGATCCATTGACCGGTGTGCTCAATCGCCGCGGCGTCGAATTGGCGCTGGGCGATGCGCTGGCCGGCCTGGCGACAGGCCAACCTCTGGCGCTGGCCTATCTCGATCTCGATCGTTTCAAGCTGATCAACGACTTGTACGGGCATGGAGCGGGCGACGAGGTATTGATCCAGGTATGCGAGCGGGTCCAGGAAATGTTGAGCCACGGGCAACGCGTCGGCCGTGTCGGCGGCGATGAATTCGTGATTGTGCTGCCGGGTACGCCGATTCAGTCCGCGGCCTGGTCGTGTCGCGGTGTGATCGAGCGCATCGGCACCCAGCCCTACCGGATCGGCGACAAGGCGTTTCAAGTGCGTGGCTCGATCGGTCTGGTCGAGGTGGCCGCCGGCACCTCGGCCAAGGATGCGATCTCGGCCGCCGACCGCGCCTGCCGGGAGGCAAAATCGGGCTCGGGCGACGGCATGGTGGTGTACGAAAAGAATGCCACCGCATTCCGCCAGCGCGAGGCGGAATTGCGCCTGATCGAGCGCCTTGGCTCGTCGAGTGCCCACGAGGGGCTGTTCCTCGAGATGCAACCCATCATGTCCCTGCAGTCGCCGCATGACTCGCTCAACTTCGAAGTGCTTTTGCGCATGCGCGAGGCCGACGATACCGTGGTGTCGGCGGCATCGATCATTTCGGTGGCCGAAAACAACGGCCGCATCGGTGTCATCGATCGCTGGGTACTGGCAACGGTGCTGGCGTGGATCGACGCCAACTACGACCGTTTGAAGCGCACCCAGTTCATCTGCATGAACCTGTCAGGCGCGTCGCTCAATGACGAACGCTTCATCCATGATGCTTTCGCTTTGCTTGCCCAGTATGTGCATGCGGCCGGCCGCTTGTGTATCGAGATCACTGAAAGCGTCGCACTGCATGACCTGGAGAATACCCGCCGCTTCATCGATCGCGTGCGTGGCTATGGCGCCAAGATCGCGCTCGACGATTTTGGTGCCGGCTATACCTCGTTCTCGTATCTGAAGGAGCTGCCGGCCGACGTGCTCAAGATCGACGGCAATTTCATCGTGGGCGTGAATTCCCATCCGTCGAACCTGGCGATTGTCGAGGCCATCGTCAGCCTCGCCCGCAACCTTGGCATGAAGACCATCGCCGAATGGGTGGAGGACCGACCCACGCTCGAAGCGCTGGCGGAGGTCGGCGTCGACTACGTGCAGGGCTATGCGGTGGCGCGGCCGCAGTCGCCGACCCGCTTGCTGGCGGCGGCCTCGTCAGCCAGCTTCATCACCGACGAGCGCTTGCTGCAGTTCGTGCGCACCCTGCACGGCGCAGATCGCAGTCTCGAGTTGTGGGATCAGCTGGAGGCCGTGCGGCCGGGCGGCTTGCACTGATCGTACGGCCTGCGTGTTGCGCAGCGCCACGCAGGCCGTTCGCCGTGGCGCGACATGTCGCGGGCGGTGGATCGTTTCAAGGCTTCCGCGCGCCGCCGCTTGCGGCTGAACGCCGGACGTACAATCCGCGCTGCGTATTTACAGGCCGAAGGCAATCGCGATGAATCCGGTACCGGTAATCGCCATCGACGGCCCCTCTGCCTCGGGCAAGGGTACGGTGGCCCAGCGGGTGGCGGCCCGGCTCGGTTACCGCTATCTTGACAGCGGTGCCATCTATCGTGCGGCCGCGGTTGCCGCCACGCGCGCGGGCATCGGGCTTGACAATTTGCCCGCCTGTGAGGCCGCGCTTGCGGCCTGTGCGGCGGGCATGAAGTTACGCTTCGACGGCGACCGGGTATGGCTGGATGGCACCGATATCAGCGCGGCAGTACGTTTGGAGGCTGGCGGCCGCGATGCCTCGAGGATCGCCGCGCTGCCGGCCTTGCGCGCCGCGTTGCTCAAGCGCCAGCGCGATTTTCGCGTCATGCCCGGGCTGGTGGCCGACGGTCGCGACATGGCCTCGGTGGTCTTCCCGGACGCGGCTCTCAAGGTATTTCTGACTGCGGATGTGGCTGAACGGGCGCGTCGGCGAACCGCGCAACTGAGCCCCGCGACAGGCTTGCCGAAATCACCTAAAGGATTGATGGAAAAAGAAAATAATGCTACTATTCGCGCCCCTTTTGATGCTGTTCTGGCGGATCTGGCGGCTCGCGACAGGCGTGATGCGGTGCGATCGGCCGCGCCGCTTGTGCAAGTAGCCGGTGCGCGACTGCTCGATACGAGCGCGATGTCCATAGATACTGCGGTCGATACAGTGCTGGCGTGGTATCGCGACGCTGTGGACGGTGGCTCAGGGGGAAAATGAAGTGAAGCAAGGGGGTGCTGACTATTCCTCAAGTCGGTGCCTATTTAAACCAACTCCCTGTCGCCGGCCTCGAGCGGGCAAGCGCGGCACGGACCAACCAGCAGGCCTTCCTCAATGTCCCTTACCCAACAAGCCGCTACCGTGGCTGACGAATCCTTTGCCGCCCTGTTTGAAGAATCCCTGAGTCGTCAGGAGATGCGGGCAGGCGAAGTCATCACCGCCGAGGTGGTGCGCGTCGACTACAACTTCGTGGTTGTCAACGCGGGCCTCAAGTCCGAGAGCTACATTCCTCTCGAGGAATTCAAGAATGATTCCGGTGAATTGTCAGTCAAGGCCGGCGATTTCGTCTCGGTCGCCATCGACTCGCTGGAAAACGGTTTTGGCGAAACCCTGCTTTCACGCGACAAGGCCAAGCGCCTGTCGGCGTGGATGGATCTGGAAAAGGCGCTCGAATCGGGCGAACTGGTCACCGGTGTGATCACCGGCAAGGTCAAGGGCGGTCTGACGGTAATGACCAACGGCATCCGCGCGTTCCTGCCGGGCTCGCTGGTCGACACGCGGCCGGTCAAGGACACCACGCCCTTCGAGGGCAAGACCATGGAATTCAAGGTCATCAAGCTCAACAAGAAGCGCAACAACGTGGTCGTATCGCGTCGCGCAGTGCTTGAGGCCACGCAGGGCGAGGAACGCGCCAAGCTGATGCAGACCCTGGCCGAAGGCGCCATCGTCAAGGGCATCGTCAAGAACATCACCGACTACGGCGCGTTCGTCGACCTGGGCGGCATCGACGGCCTGTTGCACATCACCGACCTGGCCTGGCGGCGCGTGCGCCATCCGTCCGAGGTGCTCGCGGTGGGCGATGAAATCACCGCCAAAATCCTCAAGTTTGACCAGGAAAAAAACCGGGTGTCGCTGGGCGTGAAGCAGTTGGGCGAGGATCCGTGGGTCGGCATCGGCAGGCGCTATCCGCAGGGCACGCGACTATTCGGCAAGGTCACCAACCTGACCGACTACGGTTCGTTCGTGGAAGTCGAATCCGGGATCGAAGGCCTGGTGCACGTGTCGGAAATGGATTGGACCAACAAGAACGTGCATCCGTCGAAGGTGGTCGCCCTGGGCGATGAAGTCGAAGTCATGATCCTGGAGATCGATGAAGATCGGCGCCGTATTTCCCTGGGCATGAAGCAGTGCATGCCCAATCCATGGGAAGACTTCTCGATGAACCACAAGAAGAACGACAAGGTGCGCGGCGCCATCAAGTCGATCACCGATTTCGGTGTGTTCATCGGCTTGCCGGGCGGTATTGACGGCCTGGTGCATTTGTCCGACCTGTCTTGGTCACTGACCGGTGAAGAGGCCGTCAAGAACTTCAAGAAAGGTGACGAAGTGGAAGCGACCGTGCTGGCGATCGACGTTGAGCGCGAGCGCATTTCGCTGGGCATCAAGCAGCTCGACGGCGACCCCTGGACCAGCTTCGTGGCAGCCAACGACAAGGGTGCAGTGGTCAACGGTCGCGTCAAGAGTGTCGACGCCAAGGGCGCCGTGGTGATGCTGGCCGACGATGTCGAGGCATATCTGCGTGCGTCCGAGATTTCGCGCGACCGCGTGCAGGATGCCAGCACCCTGCTCAAGGAAGGCGACATGGTAGAGGCGGTCATCATCAATGTCGACCGCAAGAATCGCAATATCAATCTCTCTGTCAAGGCCCGCGATTCAGTAGAGGAGCGCGAGGTGACGGCGCGGGTGCAGGCCGATGCGGGCAATGCGGCAACCGGGACGACCAACCTGGGGGCCTTGCTGAAGGCCAAGATGGACCAGAAGTAAGCCACAAGTCCACCCACCGGAATGACCAAATCGGACCTGATCGCGCGCCTGGCCGCGCGTTACCCGCAGCTTGTTGCGAAGGACGCTGACTTCGCGGTCAAGACCATTCTCGACGCCATGGCCGAAAGCCTGGCTCGCGGGCAACGGATCGAGATTCGCGGATTCGGCAGCTTCGGGCTGAACTACCGGCCGCCGCGGGTCGGGCGCAATCCGAAGTCGGGCGAGAAGGTGCACGTGCCGGAGAAGCACGTGCCGCATTTCAAGGCCGGCAAGGAACTGCGTGATCGCGTCGATGCGCGTTTGAACGACGAAGCGCAGGCGCGAGCGTCTCTGGCCAACCGGGCAGCGGTGGCGCCGTTGGCGGCGGTGGGCAATTGACCGCACGGTGGAAGACAGAACCTGATGCGGCACGCGAGTGCCGTTTTTTTTGGCGCGCGCGGCCGCCCGGCTAGGATCGCGCGCGCAGGCGGTGCCAAAGGGGGCTGGCCATGGGATATCTGACCTGGACGTTGCGTTTTTTCCTGCTACTGGTTTTTTTCCTGTTCGCGCAAAAGAACTTTGAAATGGCGCTGCTGCGTTTTTATTTCGATCTTGAGTGGCGCGCTCCCTTGATTCTCATGTTGCTGGTGTTCTTCTTTCTGGGCGTGCTGCTGACGCTGCTTGCCTTGCTGCCGCGGCTGTTGCGCCAGCGGCGCGAGTCCGCGACGCCGGCGCGGCCTGCGGCCGCGTCGGCCACCCATGAGCCGGTGGCGCCGCGCGACATGTTGCGCTAAGCGGCAGGCGAGTCTCGCAAGCATGGAAATCGACATCTGGTGGCTATTGGGGTTGCCACTCTTCTTCGGGCTCGGCTGGGCCGCTGCCAGGGTCGACATCCGGCATCTGGTATCGCAATCGAAGGCATTGCCAAGCTCGTATTTCCGTGGCCTGAATTTCCTGCTCAACGAGCAGCCGGACCAGGCCATTGATGCGTTTGTCGAAGTCGTCAAGGTCGATCCGGAAACCATCGAGCTGCATTTCGCGCTGGGCAACCTGTTCCGCCGTCGCGGCGAGATCGAGCGCGCGATCCGCATGCATTCAAACCTCGTCAACCGTCCGGATCTGGACGAATCCGACCGCCTGCGCGCAGTGTTCGAACTGGGCCAGGATTACCTGAAGAGCGGCTTGCTCGATCGCGCTGAAGATGCCTTGGGCAAGCTTGCGGGGTCGGCCTACGCCGCGCGCGCGCGGGTACACCTGCTGGAAATCTACCAGCTGGAAAAGGATTGGGACAAGGCCATTGCTGCGGCGAGGCAGATTGAAGCCGAATCGGGCGATTCGCGCCAGATGGAGATTGCCCAATTCCATTGCGAACTTGCCGCACGGCTGCTGTCACAATCGCAGCCGGGTGAGGCGCGCGAACAGGCGACTTTGGCAATCAAGGCTAATCGCAAGGCAGTGCGCGCAACCATGATCCTGGGCGACATCGAGGCCGGTGGCGGACGGTACGCCACGGCGATCGACCATTGGTGCCGGATCGAATCGCAGGATCCGCAGTTTCTTGCATTGGTGGGAACGCGCCTGATTGAAAGCCACCGCGCCTTGAACACGACGCGCGAAGGGCTGACACTGCTTGCCGGCTATCTGGATCGCTACCCCTCTCTCGACCTGCTCGATCTGGTATTCGACCTGAAGGTCGAGCTGGAAGGGGCGGAGCCCGCTTACCGGCTGGTGCGCGACGAACTGCGCCGCAATCAGACCATGCTGGGCCTGGACAAGTTGCTGGAAGCACAGTTGATGCTGGCACCGGCCGAGCGCCAGAGCGACCTGCAACTGGTGAAGAATCTGGTGCATGCGCATACCCGCATGCTGACCCGTTACACATGCGAAAATTGCGCTTTCAAGGCGCGACAGTTTTTCTGGCGTTGCCCTGGCTGCGCTGGTTGGGAGACCTATCGACCGAGGCGCTCCGAGGAATTCAAGCTGGCAGGCTGACCGGCCGCCCTCGCCGGGGTGTGGCTTTGGGATTAGCATTCTCAGGGAGTTTTGGATGAAGATCACGATGATCGGAACCGGCTATGTCGGCCTGGTGACTGGCGCGTGTTTTGCCGAAGTGGGCAACGATGTGCTTTGCCTGGACGTGGACGCGGAGAAAATCCGCGTACTCAACGAAGGCGGCATTCCGATTTTCGAGCCGGGCTTGAAGGAAATGGTGGCGCGCAATCGTGCCGCCGGCAGGATTCGCTTCACCACAGACGTGGCCGAAGCGGTGGCGCATGGCGACATCCAGTTCATCGCCGTGGGCACTCCTGCGGACGAGGATGGCGCGGCCGACCTCAAATACGTGACGGCCGCTGCACGCAACATCGGGCGCCACATGAGCAACCCCAAGGTGGTGGTCGACAAGTCGACCGTACCGGTGGGCACTGCAGATCGCGTGCGCGCGGCGATCGCCGAGGAGCTTGCGAAGCGTGGTGTGTCCCTGGACTACTCGGTGGTTTCGAACCCCGAATTCCTCAAGGAAGGCGCGGCGGTTGATGATTTCATGAAGCCTGATCGGGTCGTGATCGGCGCCGACGACGAGCGCGCGCGTGCGGCGATGCGTGCCCTCTATGCACCGTTCCAGCGCAACCACGAGCGCATGATCTTCATGGACATTCGTTCGGCCGAGCTGACCAAATATGCCGCCAACGCCATGCTGGCGACGCGCATTTCGTTCATGAACGAGATCGCCAATCTGGCGGAACGGCTTGGCGCCGACATCGAACTGGTGCGCCAGGGTATCGGCTCGGACCCGCGCATCGGCTATCACTTCCTCTACGCCGGCTGTGGCTATGGCGGTTCCTGCTTTCCCAAGGATGTACAGGCCCTGCAGCGCACCGCCCACGAAGCCGGATTGGGATCGCGCATTCTCGACGCGGTCGAAGCGGTCAACGACGACCAGAAGCGTGTGCTGGGGGCGAAGATCGTCACGCGTTTCGGGCCGGACTTGAGCGGCAAGCGCTTCGCCGTGTGGGGCCTGGCCTTCAAGCCGAACACCGACGACATGCGCGAAGCGCCGGCGCTGGAACTGCTGCGCGAACTGCTCCTGCGCGGCGCCAGCGTCACCACCTATGATCCGGTGGCGATGCACGAGGCGCAGCGCATCCTCGGGGACGACCCGCGCATCGGCTATGCCGACAATCCGATGCACGCGATCGAAGGCGCCGAGGCGCTGGTGATCGTGACCGAATGGAAGGAGTTTCGCAGTCCGGATTTCGCGCGCTTGAAGCAGCAGCTCAAGACCCCGGCGATTTTCGACGGTCGCAACCTGTATGACCCGCTGATGGTGCGCCAACTGGGCTTCGAGTACTACCCGATGGGACGCCCCGAACTCAAGCGCGGTGGCGCGACGGTTCCGGGCAGGCAGGCGGTTTGAGGGGGCGTGGCACAGGTGGCTCGTTGTTGCACGCAAGCTGCGGCAGGCGCGCTCAGGCATTTGCGCGGACCATCTGGAGGCGCATGTGACGCCGCGTGAAGCTGCCGCCGCCGCGCGCATCCTGATTGTGGGCGACGTGATGCTCGACCGTTACTGGTTCGGCGAGGTACATCGCATCAGTCCGGAAGCGCCGGTGCCGGTGGTCAAGGTCGAGCGCAGTGACGAACGCTTGGGCGGCGCTGCCAACGTGGCGCGCAACGCCGCCGCCCTGGGCGCGCAGGTAACCCTGCTTTCCGTGGTGGGCGATGACGAGCCCGGCAATGTGATCCGTGCGCTGCTCGAAGCCGCCGGCATTCGTGCGGCGCTGCATGTGGATTCACGCTACAAGACCACCATAAAGTTGCGGGTGATCGGGCGCCAGCAACAGTTGTTGCGCATCGATTTTGAAGAGATGCCCAGTCACGAGGTGTTGACCGGAAAGCTCGATGAATTCAAGCGCCTGCTGGCCGAAGTCGACATCGTGATCCTGTCGGATTATGGCAAGGGCGGGCTTACGCATATTGCCGAGATGATTGCCGCCGCCGCCAGCGCCGGCAAGAAGATATTGGTCGATCCAAAGGGCACCGACTATGAGCGCTACAAGGGAGCCAGCATGATCACGCCCAACCGTGCCGAACTGGCGCAGGTGGTGGGCAGTTGGACCTCCGAAGCTGATCTGGCGGCTCGAGCCGGCACTCTGCGCGCAAGTCTGGCGCTCGAGGCCTTGCTGCTGACCCGGTCGGAAGAGGGGATGACCCTGTTTTTGCCGGACAGGACGGTCCACATGCCGGCGCAGGCGCGCGAGGTCTTTGATGTCTCCGGTGCGGGCGATACGGTGATTGCGACGCTGGGTGTACTACTCGGCGGCGCGCTGCCGCTGGACCAGGCCGCTGCCATCGCCAATCGGGCAGGCGGCATCGTGGTCGGCAAGCTCGGCACTGCGGTGGTCACGCCCGAAGAGCTGTTCGGCTGACCCTCAGCATCACACATTCGCGGATCACGCCCGCATCGTTTCAGGCTCCACAATCGACAAATGCAAGCGCACTGATGAAAACACGCCTCGCGCGGCCTGTCGTGTTTATTTGGTAACGGGCAACACTTAATCCAGCAGGCGCAACCGGGAACAAGTTCATGGGTTACTACATAGTCACCGGCGCGGCCGGCTTCATCGGATCGAATCTGGTCAAGGGACTCAACCAGCGCGGTGTGCATGACATCATCGCCGTCGACAACCTGACGCAATCGTCCAAGTTTCCCAATCTGGTGGATTGCGAGATCGCCGATTACTTCGACAAGCAGGCGTTTCTCGAGCGACTCGCAGCCGGCGCGTGGGAGGGCGAGATCGAGGGCATCTTGCATCAGGGCGCGTGTTCAGACACCATGGAGGCCGATGGCCGTTACATGATGGAGAACAACTACCGCTACTCGGTAGCGCTGCTCGACTATTGCGCTGAAGAAGCGGTGCCGTTTCTGTATGCATCGTCGGCGGCGGTTTACGGCGGCGGACGGGTGTTTCGCGAGGACCGCGCCTGTGAGCGCCCGCTCAACGTCTACGGCTACTCCAAGTTCCTGTTCGACCAAGTGGTACGACGCAAGCTCGAAGATGCGAGCGCGCAAATCGCCGGTTTTCGTTACTTCAATGTTTACGGTCCGGGCGAAGCCCACAAAGGGCGCATGGCGTCGGTGGCCCTGCACAACTACAACCAGTACCGCGAACACGGTTGCGTGCGCCTGTTTGGCGCCCATGACGGTTACGGCGCCGGCTTGCAGGCGCGTGACTTCGTGTCGGTCGAGGACGTGGTCAAGGTCAACATGTTTTTCCTCGAGCGGCCCGAGGCTTCGGGAATATTCAATCTGGGCACCGGCCGCTCGCAGCCCTTCAACGACGTCGCCTGCGCCGCCATCAACGCCTGCCGTGCGGTCGCGGGCGAAACTGCGCTCACCCTGGCGGAGATTCTTCAGCGGAAGCTGATCGAGTACATCGATTTTCCCGAGGCGCTCAAGGGCAAGTACCAGAGCTTTACCCAGGCCGATATCGCGGCCCTGCGGGCGGTCGGCTACGGCGCGCCCTTTCTCACGGTCGAACAAGGCGTCGCACGTTATCTGGAGGCGCTTTCCAAAGTCGCGGACTGAAGTCAACCGGCCGATCGTGGCCGGCGTTAATCGAAGCAGAACGCGGGCAACGGGCTCGGTTCGACAAACTCTGGAGGCATTTCGATGAAGAATATCCTGTTGGCGCTGGTGGCTTTTTTCATGACCGTCGGCATGGCATTTGCCGCGGTCGACATCAATTCGGCTGACGAAAAAGGCCTGGACGCGATCAAGGGTGTGGGGCCCGCCAAGGCCAAGTTGATCGTGGATGAACGCAAGAAAAACGGTCCTTACAAGAGCCTGGACGACCTCGCGGCACGGGTCAAGGGGATTGGCGAGAAGACCGTTGCCGGCTGGAAAAAGGATGGTTCGGTGACCACAAGCGGCGGCAGCACGCCGGCCAAGGCCGAAGCGAAGAAGGATGCGCCCAAGGCTGAAATGAAGAAGGACGAGCCGAAGAAGGATGCGCCCAAGGCTGAAATGAAGAAGGACGAGCCGAAGAAGGATGCGCCCAAGGCTGAAATGAAGAAAGACGCCAAGGACGCGCCCAAAGCTGACGCCAAGAAGTGATGTTGCAGGCGGCTTTGCCGCCGCAATATCCGGCCTGATCGATGTGCGCTGAGCGCCCCTCGATCAGGCCGGCATCGACCCCGCTTTCGCGGGGTCTTTGCGTTCCTGGGATGGGTTCGGACAGTACAATTCATGTTCTTTCCCGACTTGTGCTGCTCGCATGTACGCATCTCTTGACGCCACCATTGGCAACACCCCGCTGGTTTTGCTCAAGCGCGTTCCCGGCGAGGCCCAGGCGCGGCGTGGCAATCTGATCCTGGGCAAGCTCGAAGGCAACAATCCGGCCGGGTCAGTCAAGGACCGGCCGGCGTATTCGATGATCATGCGGGCCCAGGAGCGTGGTGAGATCTCGCCCGGCGACACGCTGATCGAGGCCACCTCGGGCAATACCGGTATCGCGCTGGCGATGGTGGCGGCCATGCGCGGCTATCGCATGATCCTCATCATGCCTGACAACCTGTCGCTGGAGCGGCGCCAGAGCATGCGTGCCTACGGCGCCGAGCTGATCCTGACGCCGGCCGCGCAAGGCGGCATGGAATATGCGCGCGATCTGGCGCAGACCATGGAGCGCGCAGGCAAGGGCCGCATCCTCGATCAGTTCGCCAACCCCGACAATCCGCGCGCCCACTATGAAACCACCGGCCCGGAGATCTGGCGCGACACCGGCGGGCGCATCACCCATTTCGTCTCCGCCATGGGCACCACCGGCACCATCATGGGGGTGTCGCGCTTTTTGAAGGAGCAAAGCGCGGCCGTCGAGATCGTCGGCTGCCAGCCCAGCGAAGGCTCGCAGATTCCCGGCATCCGCAAATGGCCGGAGGCCTATTTGCCGCGCATCTATGAGCGCGCACGCGTCGATCGCGTTGAATCCGTGAGTCAGGCCGACGCCGAAGCCATGTGCCGCCGCCTGGCGGCCGAAGAGGGTATCTGCTGCGGGCCGTCGGCCGCCGGTGCCTGCGTGGTGGCGCAGCGGGTGGCCGATCAGGTCGAGAACGCGACGATCGTGTTCATCGTTTGTGACCGCGGCGACCGTTACCTCTCGACCGGGCTTTTTCCGGCATAGGTGCCGGCCCATTGACAGAACCGGGGCGGCCGCCGGCCGCCTTGCCGGCGCAAGCCTGGCCCTGTGCTGCCCTCAGCCCTTGTTCCTCCGATCTGCTCCCGAACCATTGCGGCGGGCCGGTAAGGTATCTCTCGGGTATCTCTCGGACCAGGCTCTGGGTGCGTTGGTGCTATTGCGCTCGCTGGCCGCGCCGTGCGCGCACCGCCTCGGCCAGGCCCAGCACGCTCATAGCGTAAAAGCTGGAGCGGTTGTAGCGCGTGATGACATAAAAATTGGCCAGCCCGATCCAGTATTCGGCGGCTTCGTCCGGCGTGACCAGGTCGATCAGCGCAGTGCGCGTGTCCGGCGGCAGCCCCTGCTGGGCCAGGCCGGCCGAGACCACTCCGTAGCGCGCAAGCTCGGATATCGGCACCGAGGGCAGGATGTCACGCGCCAGAAACTCGCGGAAGGCCGCGCCTTCGACCCTGGCGGCGAAGGCGATGGGCGCATCGGCCACCCAGCCGTGGCCCTTGAGAAAACTGGCGATGCTGCCGATCGAATCGATGAAGTTCTCGCGCAGGTCGATACGGCCGTCGCCATCGAAATCGACCGCCCAGTTGCGCCATGACGAGGGCATGAACTGCGGTATGCCGATGGCGCCGGCATATGAGCCGCGCACGCTGAAGACATCGATATCGTGTTCGCGCGCAAACAGCAGGTAGTTCTCCAGTTCGGAGCGAAAGTAGGCGGCACGCCTGGGATAGTCGAAGGCGATGGTTGCCAGCGCGTCGATCACCCGCCAGGAGCCGCGGTTGCGGCCATACACGGTTTCCACACCCATGATGGCGACAATGATCTCGGCCGGGACGCCGTACTGGGCCTGCGCGCGCGCCAGTTCCGCCGGGTAGCGGTTCCACAGTTCGACACCGGCCTGGATGCGCACCGGTTCGATGAAGCGGTCGCGGTACGCATGCCACGACCTGGCGCGCGCATGGGTCGGCGGGGTGACAAGCTCGATGATCGTCCGGTAGTGCCTGGCGCGCGAAAAAAGGGTGCGCAACTCGCTCTCGACGAAGCCGTGGCGCGTGACCATGTCGGCGATGAAAGCGCGCACGTCTTCGCGCTGGCTGAAGTCGATCTTCGAAGCGGCGCTGGCCGCAGGCTTCTTTTTCGCAGCGCAGGCAGATTGGCTGGTAAGTGCGAAAAGCGCGAGCGTGATGGCGGCAAGGAGGGTGGGGCGCAGGGGCGATCGCAAGGGCTAGAAACTTCGGGTAAGACGAATAAACGCCGCAACCGCGACTCTATCGGGTTTGCGCCCGTAGCGCAGCGCCGCATAGCGGAAGGCGATCGCGCGCAGGGTACTGAGGCGTTCAGGCGGCGCGTGGCGCTGCGCCAGCGCGGTGCTTGCGCGTTGGGCGAAATCCAGTGCGCCTTCATGTGGTGCGCGCGCCACGCCCTGCCTTGCCAGCCGTTTGCAAAAACGCAGCCAGGCTCGTTGCACCGGATCATCTTCGCGCTTGACCCGCACAAGCCATAGTGCGACCGCCAGCGACACCAGGCCTAGCCCCAAGGTCATGGCGATCACCATTTCCTGCCAGGTGGGGGTCTTCATGCCGAACTGCTCCAGGGTCTCGCGCTGGCGCTCGGGCGTGTAGTTGAGCACCAGCTGGTTCCACTTGTTGGCCAGTGCTTCCCAGTTCATGCGCGTGCGTGCCGCCCATTGCGCGCCCCATTCGCCGGCAAGGCGCGCGATCAGCGGTGGCGCAAAGCGCTGCGGCAATGCGCCGGGAAGGCCGCGCTCGACCCGCGCCGGCGATACCGCTGCGGTGGGGTCGACCCGGGTCCAGCCGCTGCCCGCCATCCATACCTCGGCCCAGGCATGCGCATCGGATTGCCGCACCGTGAAGACACCATCGACCGGGTTGACTTCGCCGCCCTGATAGCCGGTGACCACCCTTGCCGGCACGCGTGCGAAGCGCATCATCACCACAAAGGCCGAGGCATAGTGCTCGCAAAAACCACGCTTTGCGCCAAACAGGAATTCGTCGACCGCGTTGTTGTCGAGCAGGGGTGGCTCCAGGGTGTAGAAAAACTCTTCGGTGCGGAAATGGCTCAGCGCACGTTCGACCAACTGGCGCGGCGCGGCGTCCTCCAACACCCAGCCGACCATCATTTCACGGGTGCGCGGGTTGGCGCGGGCGGGCAATTCCAGGTAGGGTTCGAGGTCTGCGCGCTCTTCGGTCGGCAGCGAACGGAATCCGGGGTGCGAGCGTGCGCTGTAGCGCAGGCGGGTGGTCACCGGCCGGTCGGTCACCGGTTGCAGGTCGGCAGTCAGGCGCGCGTTGTCCGGCAGGCGCGTCGGCATTTCGAGCGCGAACAGCCATGGCCGGTTCGAGGGTTCTAGCGTGACTTCGTAATCCACCGCAGGTCCCGCAGCCGCAAAGCGCGCCGGACGCAGCGGGTTGGCGCTTTGCTGGCGCCAGTTGCGGCCGTCGAATTGCGACAATACCGGGCCGCGCCAATAGAGGTCGGCGCCACGCGGCGGCGGGCCGTCGAAGTTGACGCGAAAAGCGATGCCGTCGGAGAGTGAAAGCTGGGTGATGAGCCCCGGCGACATGCTGTCCGACAGCCCCGACACGCCTGCCTGCGCATCGGTCGGCAAGCCCCACAAGGGCCCCTGGACGCGCGGAAACAGGACAAACAGGATCAGCATCATCGGCAAGGCCTGGGCGATGATGATGGCGCCCAAGCGGGTCTGGCGCAGGAACGGCATATCCTGCGCGTCGCGGTTGGCGGCGATCAGCGCAGAGGTGATCAACACCAGCGACACCAGCATCAGGGCGGCGGTGCCGATCGATTGCGAGTAGAAGAAATTGGTCAGGATGAGGAAATATGAGAGGAAGATCGCCACCACGGCGTCGCGCCGGGTGCGGGTTTCCAGGAGCTTGAGCGACAGCAGCACGCATACAAATGTGACGCCGGCGTCGCGGCCGAACAGGGTGTGATGGGTATGGATGGTGGCACCCAGCGCCACCAGCATCAGGGCCAGCAGAATCCAGCGCGACGGCAGGCGTGCCGGTGCGCGCCTGGCGTGCCAGGTGATCAGCGCGCGCCAGGCGAACATCGCCCCGGCGAACAGGGCGCACCAGAGCGGCAGATGCGACAAATGGGGCGCCAGCACCGGGATCAGGGCCAACAGCAGGGTGAGTATGGTGGTGCGGCCGGCCGGCAGGTCCTGTGCTTGCCGGTCCCCTGCCAGCGAGGCGCGCGTTGTCGAAAACAGCCGTGGCAAGCGCCAGCGCATGTCAGGATGCGTGCGGCAGTTCGAACAAGGCCAATGCCTCGAGGCAGGCCAGGCGCTGCGCGGCGCCCTGCGCCGGGCCCAACAGCTGGCCACCCAGGCGCAGGGTGTAGATCATCCCCTGGGCGTCGGCGTCCAGTACCCGGCGCGTGAGTTGCGACAGGCGTGCTTCGAGGCCCAGATGATCGGGCAACTGATCGAAGTCAAACACCACTTCGACCGCCGCGGTCCCCAGAAAATGCTTGGCCTGCAGCGCAGCACCGGTTTCCAGTGCCAGCGCAGCCGCCTTCCAGGCGATGTGGCGCGGGCTGTCGGTATTGACGTATTGACGCAGGCCGCCGAAATCGTCGGTGCCGCTGCCGTGCGGCACGCCCTCACCGCTGCCTTCGGCGGCCGTGGGCAACAACACATCGCTTGCGGCCGGTGCCGGGTAGACCAGGCAGCGCAGCGCCGGCTGCCAGTAACTCCAGGCGCGAAACAGGCCCAACGGGTAGCGCGTCTCCAGGGTGATGCGCGGCGCGTCCAGCCAGCCGCGCCCGCTTGTGGGCAAAGACATCGCGCAAGCCAGGCCGGACCGCGCCGGTAGGTCCAATACGGTCGCTGCATGTGTTGTCTTGAGCCATACGGCGGCGCGCTCGTCGTCGCGACGATTGTCGAGCACCACTTCAAACACTGCTGCGCTTCCCGCAAACACCGCTTCGGCGCGCAACGGGCGCATCGCCAGATGTACCTGGTTGCGAAAGGTATGCAGCATCGCCACCAGGCCGACCGAAGCGAGGAAAAAAGTCAGCACAAAGCCCAGGGCCAAGTCGTAGTTGATCGAGGCGGCAAGGAATGCCAGCAGCGAGAACGCGAAAAAGAAACCATGGCGGGTCGGAAAAATGAACACCCGTCGCTGGTTCAGCACGATCTCGCCCGCTTCCGGCCCGCGCGGCTGGAACACCCAGTTCGACAGGCGGGTGAAACCTGCGCGGCGCGGACGCGCTAGTATTGCCATGTGCCTGTGGGCCAATGCACCGAACCAGCGCTCATGGCAGGGGCACCGACTTCATCCATTGGTCCAGTGCTGCCGCAGCGCCCGCGCGCCCCACTGCCTGCACAGGTTTCAATCGATGTCCGGCAACCGCCGGCAGGATCGCCTGCACGTCTTCAGGCAGCACCGCATCGCGCCCCGCCACGAAGGCCCAGGCACGCGCTGCCGACATGAGGCCCAGGCCGGCACGCGGGCTCAAGCCCGCGACGAATTGCGGCGCCGTGCGCGAGGCTTCGATCAGGGCCTGCAGGTAATCGATCAGCGCCGGCGCCACGTGCAGGAGCGCAGCCTCATCCTGCAGCGAGCGGAACTCGGGCACGCTGATGGCGGCCGTGGTGCGCGCGGCGATGGCGCGCCGGTCCTGCCCGGTCAACAGCTCGCGCTCGGCCGCATGGTCCGGATAGCCCAGCTCGATGCGCATCAGGAAGCGGTCCAGCTGCGACTCCGGCAGGGCGAAGGTACCCACCTGGTACGACGGGTTCTGCGTGGCGATCACGAAAAACGGCTGCGGCAGCGGGTGCGAAGCCGCGTCCAGGGTGACCTGTTGCTCCTCCATCGCCTCCAGCAGCGCGCTTTGGGTCTTGGGCGTGGCCCGATTGACCTCGTCGGCCAGCACGAACTGCGCGAAGATCGGGCCCGGATGGAACTTGAATGTGCCGGTTTCGCGCTCGTATATCGAGGCGCCCAGCACATCGGCCGGCAACAGGTCGCTGGTGAACTGGATGCGCTGGAACTTGAGCCCGAGCGTACGCGCGAGTGCGTGCGCCAGCGTGGTTTTGCCGACGCCAGGCACGTCCTCGATCAGCAAATGGCCGCGCGCCAACATGCAGGCCAGCGCCAGGTGCAACTGGCGGTCCTTGCCCAGGATGATGCGGTTGAGCTGCGTGATCAGGGCTTGCAGGCGGGAATGGGTGGGCAGGGGCATGAGTCGGGGAGAGGCGACGGGCGAGAGTCGGGGTAGAGGCAGGTGCCAAAGTCGGAAAGCGGTGGTCCGGCGAGCGGAGTTTCCGGCAAGGCGGGTCGAAACAATCAAGCCAGTGCGCCGGCGCGGTTGCGTCGCCGCCGCAAAACCCCGATGATAACAATCCCGTCTGACCACTCGACAAGCATGACCACCGCCTACATCACCCACGCCGACTGCCTGCGCCACGACATGGGTGGCGGCCATCCCGAACGCCCCGAGCGTCTGATAGCGGTGGGTGAGCATATGCGCCAGTCCGGCCTGCTTCTGCGCCTGCACAGCATGGATGCGCCGCTGGCCACCGCCGCCGATCTGCAGCGGGTGCATAGCGCGCGCTATGTCGAACGGGTGTTTGCTCAGGCGCCGTCCGCCGGCTTGCTGCAACTCGACCCCGATACCGCGATGAATCCGCACAGCATGCAGGCAGCGCTGCGCGCCGCCGGCGCCGGCCTCCTGGCGGTCGATCTGGTGATGGCGGGCCGCGCCCGCAACGCGTTCTGCGCGGTACGGCCTTGCGGCCACCATGCCACGCGCGAGCGCTCGATGGGCTTTTGCATCTTCAACAACATCGCCGTGGCCGCCGCCTATGCGCTCGAGCAACATGCGCTCGAGCGGGTCGCGGTGGTCGATTTCGACGTGCATCACGGCAACGGCACTGAAGACATGTTCGGCCAGAGCGAGTGGCAGGAGCGGGTGCTGATGGCGGGCATCTTCCAGCATCCCTTCTACCCGTATTCTGGCAGCCACAATCCGGCGCCCAACATGTTCAACATACCGCTGCGCCAGGGCAGTGACGGCGCGGCAATGCGGCGTGCGGTAGAGGAAATTTGGCTGCCGGCGCTCGAGCGCTTTCGTCCGCAGTTGATCCTGATTTCCGCCGGCTTCGATGCACACCGCGACGATTTGCTGGGTGGCCTGGCACTCATCGAAGCCGACTATGCCTGGATGACCGGCGCACTGATGAAAGTCGCCGAACGTCACGCCAACGGGCGAGTGGTGTCGATGCTGGAGGGTGGCTACGACCTGGCGGCGCTGGGCCGTAGCGCGGTGGCGCATGTGGACCGGCTGACGGCCCCCTGAGCGCGCCCGGTAGCACCTGCGACCGTCAGCGGATACCGCTCGTGGCGGGCCAGTGCCACGGTGCGCGCGGCCAGCCAAGGAAACACTGAACAAGTCCGTAGGTCGAGAAAGTCACTCTTGCAAGATGTTGAATCGAAAAGGTTCTTCGTTCGAGAATCCGCATTCCAGGGACTTGTTCGGCGTTTCCCTAAGGTTCGCGCCTGCGTTCGAATTCGTGGCGGACCGCCTGTTCCACCGCCTCACGCAGGGCCTGCTTGACTGATGCGGTCATGCCGGCCTGAATGCCGTACAACGCCGCTTCCACCACGCCGGGCACGATCGCTTCGAGTCGTTGATCGAACAGGCGGTCAAGGCGCGCCGCGATCGATTCGAAAATGCGCGTCTCGATCTCCGAAGGCGTCTCGGACGCCGGGCCCTCGCCCGCTGGCGGTGCGGTCTGTGCCGCGGGCCCAGCCACGGTGGGCATCGGTTGCGGCTGCGGCTCGAAAGCTGTCACCAGCTCCACCGGGGGCAACTTGTGCAGGGCCGCATACCGGGCGGCATAGCGCTGGGCATAGGACGAGTCATGTTGCGGCATGCGCTGCGGCAGCGCTTGCGGCTCGCTGCCTGAATTGACAGGCTCTGCTTGTTGCGTGGCTGGCAGCGCTTCCGGAGATGCCTGGAACCGCGCTGCGTTGGACGCTTCCGGCGCTGCCGCATGCACGGCCGCAAGCGGCACCTCGGCGATTGTGTCGGCGACCGGCGCGGGCGGCAGATCAAGGGGTGGTTCCGTCGGCTCGCCAAGCGCTGGTTCAGCCAGCTCTTCGGCCGGCTCGTGGGGCTGTGGTTCAGCCAGCTCGTATGGCGGCGCTTCAGCCAGCTCGTGTGGCTGTGGTTCAGCCGGCTCGTGTGGCTGTGGTTCAGCCAGCTCGTATGGCGGCGCTTCAGCCAGCTCGTGTGGCTGTGGTTCAGCCAGCTCGTATGGCGGCGCTTCAGCCAGCTCGTGTGGCTGTGGTTCAGCCAGCTCGTGTGGCTGTGGTTCAGCCGGCTCGTGTGGCTGTGGTTCAGCCGGCTCGTGTGGCTGCGGTTCAGCCGGCGTGGCAAGCGGCACTGCTACAGATGCCCCGGTGAGGCTTGTGACAAGGCTGGTTGGCGATGACTGGTAAGCGGGCCCGAGTCCCCGGACGGCTTCAAGTTCCGGAAACATCGCCAGTGATGGCGGCCCCTCGGCGCCGTCTTCATCGGTGGGTTCGCGCGACCCCGGATCGATCTCGGGCAGCAAGGCCACATCGACCACTTCGGTCAATACCGGAATGCCGTCATCCGGAAATTGGCCGGCTGCGGCCGGCAGGTCAGGTTCGGACATCCAGATCGTGGCGGTCGATTTCGTAGCCGCGGTCGCGGTAGAACTTGAAGCGTTCGCGCGCGCGCAGGCGGTCGTCGGCATCGTCGCGGCTGACGATTTCGATCAAGCGATCGAAGCGGCTGAACAGCGCCGGTCGCTGATCGTCGAGATTCATCAATATTTCGTGGTGCGGCATCGCTTCCGGGTCAGCGGTGAGCAGAATCGGCGTCTGGTGTGCATGGCCGTCGGTGACCATGCAGTGTGGCACGAAGCCGGTGCCGGGGGTGGTCCAGAGCAGGCTGTCGAGCGCACTCAGGGTGCGACGATCGCTGGCATATATCAGTAGCTTGCGGCGGCTCGCCAGCGCCTTGCCGGCCAGCACGCGCGCGGTGCCCAGTTTGTCGGGGGCATTGAAGTAAAACGTGATCTCGGTCATGTGGGCCGGGTTGGCAACAAGTCAGGTACGCGGGCGATGTGCGATCACGGGCATGGCCGGCTGCCGCCCTCAGTGGTCGACGCGCCCCAGCAGGAAGTGCGTGAGCATCGATACCGGCCGGCCGGTCGAGCCCTTGGCGGCCCCGCTTTTCCATGCGGTGCCGGCGATGTCCAGATGCGCCCATTCGAACTTCCGCGCGAAGCGCGACAGGAAGCAGGCAGCGGTGACGCTGCCCGCCGGGCGCCCGCCGATGTTGGCCATGTCGGCGAAATTCGACTTCAGTTGCTCCTGGTAATCGTCCCACAATGGCATGTGCCAGGCACGGTCGTGTGCGTCGTCTCCGGCGGCCAGCAACTCGCGCGCCAGTCCGTCGTTGTTGCTGTAAAGACCGGTGGCGACATGTCCCAGCGCCACCACGCAGGCACCGGTCAGGGTGGCTACGTCCACCACGCACGCCGGCTCGTAGCGTTCGGCATAAGTGAGCGCGTCGCACAGGATGAGCCGGCCTTCGGCATCGGTATTGAGTACTTCGATGGTCTGCCCGGACATGCTGGTGACGATGTCCCCGGGTTTGGTGGCCGCCCCGCCCGGCATGTTTTCAGTGCTCGGGACCAGCGCCACCAGATTGAGTGGCAGTTTCAACGTGGCTGCCGCCTGCATCGCGCCGATCACCGAGGCCGCGCCGCACATGTCGAACTTCATCTCGTCCATGCCTTCGCCGGCTTTCAGCGAAATGCCGCCGGTATCGAAGGTGATGCCCTTGCCGATCAGCACCACCGGCTTGGCGCCGGTCTTGCCGCCCTTGTGTTCGAGAATGATGAACTTGGGCGGCTGGCGCGAACCGTTGGCCACCGACAGGAAAGAGCCCATCTTGAGCGCTTCGCAGTCGCTGCGTTCGAGAATTTCGCAACTCAAGCCAACGGCCCTGGCCATTTCCTGGGCGCGCTCCGCCAGGTAGGTGGGCGTGCACACATTGCCCGGCAGGTTGCCCAGGTCTTTGGCCAGCGCGACCGCCTGGCCGATGGCCTCGCCTTCGCGCATGGCCGCTTCGGCCGGCCCCAGTTCATTGCGCCGCTCGACCATCAGGGTGAGCTTGCGCACCGGGCGCCGCACTTCCTCCTTCTTGCTTTTCATGCGCTCGAAGCGATACACCGTGTCGATCGCGGTGAGCGTGGCCTGCCGCACGCGCCAGGCCACGTCGCGTTTGCGCACCGGCACCTCGGTCAGGTAGATCGAGCCATCGAAGGCGCCGGTTTCGTCGAGCGTCTTGACCGCCGCACGCACTGCTTCTCGGTATTCGCGTTCGCGGAAGTCCTTTTCCCGCCCCAGTCCGACCAGCAATACGCGGTCGCCCAAGAGGCCGGGCACGTTGTGCAACAGCAAGGTGCGCCCTGACTTGCCTTCCATGTCGCCGCGCCGCACGATGTCGGACAGGTAGCCCTTGCTGGCGCTGTCGATCAGTTCGGCCGGGCCCGTGAGCTTGCGCGGCTCGAACACGCCGACTACGATGCAGGCGCTGCGCTGCTTTTCGGGACTGCCGCTCTTTATGCTAAATTCCATCTTCTTTCCTTGCCCGAAAACCGGTTCGATGAATTTGGATTATGACGCGATTCCGGCGAAAAATCCAAATTTTGCCTGTTTAGCCCATTTTTCGGATTTTTGGCATGCCGCGCGATATCTGCCCTGACGCGTCGCGCCGGCCTGAATCGATGAAAAGCCCCGAACCGCTGCCGTGCGGCATCGGATCGACCGGAACCCCTTGAAATGATTTTTCGCCGCGCCTTGCAGCGCGAACTGACACAGGCAGCCGGCGCTGTTTTTGTCACCCTGTTCACCGTGATGGCAACCACCCAGTCGATCCGGCTGCTGGGCGATGCCGCCAGCGGCAAGCTGGCCTCCGAAGCGGTGATCGCCTTGCTCGGTTTCTCGGCGCTCAACTATCTGCCGGTGCTGCTGTCGCTGACAGTATTCATGTCGGTAATGCTGGTGGTTTCGCGCCAGTACAAGGATTCGGAAATGGTGGTCTGGTTCGCCAGCGGTCAGTCGCTGACCGCGTGGATCGGCCCGGTGCTGGGCTTCGCCGCGCCGTTTGTATTCATCGTGGCGGCCTTGAGCCTGGGGGTTTCGCCGTGGGCCAGCAACCAGGCCGCGCGCTACAAGGAAAACGTCGAGTCGCGCGATGATGCGGCGCGCATCGCGCCGGGCGCCTTCAAGGAGTCTGCCGGTGGCGACCGGGTATTCTTTGTCGAGACCGTCGAAGGCGATGCGGCCAACGTGCAGAACATATTCATAAGCTCGGTGCAGCAGGGCAAGCTGGGCGTGATGGTGAGTCGGCGCGGCTTCACCGAAATCGCCCCCAACGGCGACAAGTTCCTGGTGATGGTCAATGGCCGCCGCTATGAGGGCGAACCCGGGCGGCTCGACTTCAAATCGATGGATTTCGAGCGTTACTCGGTGCGGGTGCAGCAGAAATCCGAGCGGGTCGAACCTGAAACCACGCCCAAGCAGTTGACCACCGCGCACTTGCTGGCTGCGCGCAGCAATCCGAACAAGGGCGAGTTCCTGTGGCGTATCGGCCTGCCCCTGTCGGCCCTGACCTTGTCGCTGCTGGCGATACCGCTGGCGTTCGTCAATCCGCGGGTCGGGCGTTCAGTCAATCTGATGCTCGCCTTCCTGATCTACCTGGTCTACAGCAACAGCATCAGCATCACCCAGGCGTGGGTTGCCCAGGGGCGGGTGGGCTTTTACTCGGCATGGTGGCTGGTGCATGTGGCGATGGTACTGCTGCTGCTGGGCTTGTTCTTTCGCCGGCTCGCCGTCAATTCGGTGTTCCGGGCGTTTGCACGTGCATGAGGGTCCTGCGCCGCTACATCGCAGGCGAGATCATTTCGGCCACCCTGCTGGTGCTGGTGGCGTTTCTCGGGCTGTTCGCGTTTTTCGACCTGATCAACGAGTTGGGCGACATCGGCAAGGGCGACTACCGCCTGCAGCACGCGGCCCTGTTCGTGTTGCTGACTGTGCCCGGCCATGTTTACGAGTTGATGCCGATCGCCGCGCTGATCGGCGCGGTATACGCCCTGGCCCAGTTGGCCGCGCATTCCGAGGTGACGGTGATGCGCATCTCGGGTCTGTCGACCTGGCGCGCCCTGGCGACGGTGCTGCGCACCGGCTTGCTGTTCGCCCTCATCACCTTCACGTTTGGCGAGGTGGTGGCGCCGCAGGCCGAACGTGCCGCGCAGGCGCTGCGCCTGAAAGCCCTGACTTCGGTGATCGCCCAGGAATTTCGTTCAGGATTGTGGGTCAAGGACGATTTTCGCTTCGTGAACGTGCGCGAGGTCAAGCCGGACTCGCGTCTGGTTGGCGTCAAGATCTACGAATTTGACAGGGATTACCGCTTGCAGTCGATCAGCTTCGCAGAACAGGGGGAGTATCTGCCGCCCAACAGCTGGCGCCTGACCGATGTCACGCGCACGGTACTCGGGCAGGGCGGGTTATCGAGTCGCATCGAGAAGGCTGCGGAATATGTCTGGACCTCGGATCTCAACCCGGACATCCTGGGCGTGCTCCTGGTGCAACCCGACAAGATGTCGATCGTCAACCTGTATCGCTACACCCGCCACCTGGCGGACAATCGGCAAAACACCGACCGCTACGACATCGCGCTTTGGAAAAAGGCGGTGTATCCGCTGGCGGTACTGGTCATGATGGGCCTGGCCCTGCCCTTTGCCTACATGAACGCCCGTTCCGGCGGCATCTCGCTTAAGATTTTCGCCGGCATCATGCTGGGCCTGGTATTCCACTTGCTCAACAGCCTGTTTGCCCATCTCGGCGCGATCAACACCTGGCCACCGTTTGCATCAGCGGTGGCGCCGGCCTTGCTGTTCGTATTGCTGGCCTTGCTCATGCTGTGGCGTGCCGGGCGCGCCTGAGCGTCACACTATCCAAGCGTTGCAGTGCGGCAACGTTTTTGCGCAAAACCTCAAGTGAAATCTGCCAAACCCTATGCAGGCCAGAGGTTTTCTGCCATCTTCTGCATGCTGCGCGGGAGAGGGATGGAGCATGCTCGGTTGCAAGGGGATTCGCGGTCTGATGCTCGTGGTGCTGCTTGCGGGCACCGCGAATATTTTCGCGCAGACGCCACGCTTCGACATTCGCGACTACGTAGTCGAAGGCAACACCCTGCTGCCGCCATCCGAACTGGAACGCGCACTGGCTCCGCACCGCGGCGCACAGCGGGATTTCGGCGATATCCAGCGCGCCCTGGAGGCACTTGAAGCGGCCTATCGTGCGCGCGGCTTTACTTCGGTATCAGTGCAACTGCCCGAGCAGGAAGTCGCAGGCGGCCGCGTGCGTTTCAAGGTTGTCGAAGGCCGCATCGCGCGCGTCGTGGTCGAAGGTAACGCGCATTTCTCCAGCGCCAATGTGCTGGCCGGCCTGCCGTCGCTGATCGCAGGCGAGGTGCCGAATGCGCGCGCCATGTCTGAAAGCATCCAGCTTTCCAACGAAAACCCGGCCAAGCAGGTCGAAGTGGTGTTGAGTGTGGGTGCCAGGGAAGGCGATCTCGATGCCAGCGTGAAGGTCAGCGACGAGCGACCCTATCGCGGTTTCCTGACCATTGACAACACCGGCAACAGCGCCACCGGCCAGCATCGCATCGGTATGGCCTTGCAGCACGCCAACCTTTTCAACCGTGATCATGTCGCCACCCTGGCTTACACCGGTTCGCCGCAACCCCCGCCCGGCGTGAAGGTCGATATCTGGAGCCTGGGCTACCGCATTCCGTTCTACAAGCTTGGCGACAGTCTGGAGTTGCTGTACGCCAAATCGACCATTGGCACACCCTCGAATTCGCCGGCCTTGGGCGGCACCATCGGCATCGTTGGCAAAGGCGCTATCGGCTCGGTGCGCTGGAACCACCTGTTCGCGCGCTCCGGCGAGTACAGCTCACGTCTGGTTTTCGCACTCGACTATCGCGACATGAAAAGCGCGTGTGTCGATGCTACTGGCGCTCCCTTGAGCGGGGTGGCGGGCTGCGTAGACTACTTGGTGCAGCCGGCCTCGGTGACCTACATGGGCCGGCTGGAGCAGGCCGGCCGCGTGCTCTCGTACAGCGTGGGCGCGTCGGCCAATCTGGCGGCCAGTAGTGCCCAGAGCTACGATCTGGCCAGCAGCAACCGCCGCGCGCCCAGGAGCTTTGGCGTGCTGCGCGCGGCCGCCAGTGTGGTGCAGTTGCTGCCGGCGGATTGGCAATTGCGCGCCAACGCGCAACTGCAGATGACGCCGAATCCGCTGGTACCGACCGAGCAGATGAGCCTGGCCGGTTTCAGCGCGGTACGCGGTTTCAGCGAGCGCGCCTATGCCAGTGACCGCGGCTATGTGGCACAGGTCGAAGCCTATACGCCGGATCTGGCAACCTTTGCTAGTTGGCCCGGCAACTTGCGCCTATTGGGGTTTTACGATTTTGCCGGCGGCAGCAACCTGAACCAGCCCTTCGACCAGCCAAGCAACTTCGGCCTGGCCAGCGCCGGCGTCGGCGCCCGCTACCAGCTGCGCCGCGATATCATCTGGCGTTTCGACCTGGCGTATGTGCAGCGTGCACCGGCCGTGGCCCAGGGCGGGCCGATGGCGGACGACAAGTGGCGCGCGCATTTCGGCCTCACGGTCGGCTTTTGATCGGGGCAATCATGCGAACTTCGATGCTTTCCGGGAACTTCCGCAGCGACCGTCCGCCGAACCGCGCCAAGGCTTGCGTACTCGCCGTAGCGGCGCTCTTCGGTACCCCTGCAATAGCCGCGCCGACCGCTGCCAGCGTGGTCCATGGCCAGGCCAGCTTCGCACAGCAAGGCAGCGTGCTGACGATCACCAACAGCAACGGCGCGGTGATCAATTGGCAGGGGTTTTCGATCGGCAGCGGCGAGACCACCCGTTTCGTGCAGCCGTCGTCGGCCAGCAGCGTGCTCAATCGCGTGGTGGGCCCCAACCCTTCCTCGATTCTAGGCAACCTGTCATCCAACGGCCGGGTTTACCTGATCAACCCGGCCGGCATCATGGTGGGTGCCGGCGCGAAGATCGACGTCGCTGCCTTTGTGGCATCCACGCTCAACATTCGCACCGAGGATTTCCTCGCCAATCGATTGAACTTCCAGCCCACCCCTGGCGCCGGCGCGGTGCGCAACGAAGGCATCATCACCACGCCGCAAGGCGGGCAGGTTTACCTGGTGGCGCCCAAGGTGGAAAACACCGGCACCATCGTCGCACCGGGGGGCGAAGTCGCGCTGGCGGCCGGGCGCAGCGTGCAAATCGGCGATACCGCTTCGCCCGGTGTGCGCATCGTGGTTGATGGCGGCGAATCGGCGACCAATCTGGGCCGCGTGGTGGCCGAGGCCGGCCGTATCGGCATGTTCGGCGCCCTGGTGCGAAATAGCGGCAGCCTCAATGCCTCCAGTGCAGTGGTGGATGGTGGCCGCATTCTGCTCAAGGCCACCGGCGACACCTTCGTCGATGGCGATGCCGGCATCACCGCGACAGGCGCGCGCGGCGGGCGTGTCGAGATACTCGGGCAACGGGTCGCTCTGACAGACCGTGCGAGCGTCGACGCCTCCGGCGCCAATCGAGGCGGCACGGTGCTGGTCGGCGGCGATTACCAGGGCGGCAACCCGGATGTACAGAATGCCCAGGTTACCTGGGCCGGCCCACAGACTGCCATCCGCGCCGACGCGACGGCGGCGGGCAATGGCGGGCAGGTGGTGCTTTGGTCCGACGACACTACGCGTGCCTATGGCAGCCTTTCGGCACGTGGCGCCGGCAGCGGTGATGGCGGGCGCATCGAAACCTCCGGCAAGCACTATCTGGATGTGGCGGGGGCGCGCGTCGACGCCGGATCGCCGTCCGGTCGGCCAGGCGAATGGCTGCTCGACCCGACCAATGTCACCGTGGTGGCAAGCGGTGCCGACACCAATGTGTCGTTAGCCGGCGGCGTGTTCGCGCCGGCCAACAACAATGCGGTATCGACCCTGACTGCCACCTCGATCAACACCGCGATCAATGGCGGCACCAGCGTGACCATCACCAGTGGCGGGGGGGGCGGCAGCGGAGGCGTCGGCGACATCACATTCGATGCCAGCGGCGGCGCGATTTCGATCGACAAGACCACCAACACCTTCGCCTCCACCCTGAGGCTCAATGCCTGGCGCAACATCATTTTCAGCGGTGGCGCCAGCACCTTCAAAACCACTGCGGCGGCCGGCAGCGTTGGTTTGACCGTGATCATGAACACTGGCCTGAGCGGTGGCGGCGGCAACGTTTTCAGCGGGTCGGCGGCGTCGGTCAATCTGCTGGGCACGGCCACCGCGCAGGTGGCGGCGATCGTCGGTAACGGCAAGACCTGGTTCAACGATGGCGCGGTCAATCTGAGTACCAATGCCGTCTTGAAGTTGAACGATGGCTCCAGTGACTCGACCTTTTTTAACGGCGGCTCGTTCAACACCACCAACATCACCAACAACTGGTTCATTCTCAGCAATCCCGGTACCCAGAGCGGCATCTTCAATAATCGCGGGGTAATGAATGTAGGCACCGGGGGTGGCAGCATCGAGGCGGTTCTGAACAACCTCTCAAACGGCGTGATCAACGTGCTGGCGCCGGTCGGCGTGTCGGTGCAGAACGGCCAGAACATGTCCGGCGCGATCAACCTGGCCGCCGGGTCGAGCATGGTGATGTCGGAAAACCACGGTGTGGCCGCGACTTTTTCCGACACCTCGATCGGTGGCAACGGCACCTTGACGGTGAGTGGTCAAAACGTGTTCCTCAACGGCGTAAAGGCTGGTGGCACCACCCTCAACCTGACCGGCGGCAACACCACGGTAGGCTCGGGTGGCACCGTGTTCGGCAGCCTGGTCAAGGCAGCGCCGATGACCATCAACAACGGCGCCTTCGGCTTGGCCGGTGATTTCGCGGTGCCCTCGGGCATTACTTATCTGAACGATGTCGGACTGGGCGCCACCGGCAACCTGATCATCGCCAACGGAATATCCACCGCCGGTTCGATTGACCTGGCGGCCGGCGGCAACCTGCGCGTGAACGGTGCGCCGGTGCAATCGAGCGGCAAGTCGATCAATGTGCTCGTGGGCGGCAATGTGATTGTCGATTCCAGCGTGGGCAATCCCAGGCTTGATGCCTTCAACAGAACCAATCTCACACTGTTGTCGGCGACCTCGAAAATCATCCTCGATGGCGTGCCGGGTTCGAGTGCGCGCATCGCCGCGTTCAACGGGCCGATCAATGTGGACTTCAGGAATCGCTCGGATGGCGGAATATTTATCGACGGCGCGCCGGGCCGCGGGGTCGGCGCCTTCGGCAGTGGATTTTTCGTCGGCAATGCGCCGGCGCTGCTGGGCAGCAACTTGTTGATCAAGTACGGCGTTGCCAATGCCGACATTTGTAGAGTGCTTCCGGGACTGTGCGTGATCCGTCCACCGAACGCATTGGCACTGGTGCGGCCGCTTCAGCCCAAGCCGCTGGACAAGGATGACAGTGATGGCGCCGGCGAGTTTGGCGATCAATCCGGCCGCACCAAGTCCAAGCGCCCTGGCGTATGCAAGGCGGTGTGATCATGAATGCACGGCGCCCATTCACCATTTCTCGCAGCGCACTCGTCTACGCGATGCTCGGCTTGTGTTGTCTCGTCGCCGGCGCTGCGGCGTTCGCCCAGCCGGTCGGCACCGTGACCCACCTGTCAGGCACGCTCTCGGTGGTCCGCACCGATGGCCAGCGCGTACTGGCGGTCAATTCGGCCGTAGCCGAAGGCGATCTCCTTACTACCGAGCGCGAAACTTACGCCCGCATCAAGTTCCGGGACGACTCCGAAATCGTGTTGCGGCCGAATTCGCAGCTTCAGGTCGCGCGCTATCAATTCGAGGCCGGTCAGCCGGAGCGCGACAACATGCTGTTGTCGATGCTGCGTGGCGGCATGCGTGCGGTGACCGGACTGATCGGCAGGCGCAATCGCGATCGCGTCGGCGTCACCACACCCACTGCCACGGTTGGCATTCGCGGCACCCACTTCGGCTTGCTGTTCTGCCAGGGCGGCAGTTGCGCCGGCATTCCCGATTCCAGCGGCAGGCCGCTGGAAAACGGCCTGCACGTCGATATCGCCAACGGTTCAATCAGCCTCTCGAACAGCGCCGGCAGCACGGTCATCAATGCCGGCCAGTTCGGCTTCGTCGCCAATCAAACGACGCTGCCGCGCATCGTCGCGCCCGAGGCCGGCCTGCGCGTGACCATGCCCGGTGCGATCAGTACCAATGTGGCCTCGCGCGGCATCGGCATCGGCGCCAATCGCGACGACAGTTGCGTGATGCAATAGCGCGGGGCCGGTGGCGCCCGCAGGTCGACGCCGGGCTTGAGCGGTTAGTGCCAGTCTTGTCGGCCCGCGCGTCACGGCGTGGCTACGGGCTGCCGGGCACGATGCCTGTCGGCAGGCCTTCGATGTAGTCGCAGATCGCGCCCGGTCGGGTCAGCCAGATTTGCTCACGGTGCCGCATGATGTGCTCGATGACACGGCGAAACTGGCGCAGCCGATAGGGTTGGCCGAGAATGAAGCTGTGCAGCACGATCGGCATCACCAGCGGGCGGCGCAGCGACTCTTCAAGTAGTTCGTCGAACTGGTCGATCAGGCTTTCGCAAAACAGCTGCGATGGCGTGCGGCGCGACACGCATTCGAGCGAATCGTTGAGGTCGTGGCCGTACGGCACCGACAGGATCGGCCCGTGCGCGGTGCGGAACCACACCGGCTGATCGTCAAGTGACCAGTCCATCATGTAGGCGAAGCCGGCCTCCTTGAGCAGGTCCAGCGAATCGTGCGATTGCGAGATGTAGGGCGCCAGCCAGCCGCGCGGCCGCGCACCTTCATGCTTCTCGATGGTGGCCGCTGCCTCGAAAATGCAGGCTCGCTCTGCGGCAACGCTCATGTCGACCTGGCGTTCGCTATTGGTGCGGCCGTGGCCGACGATCTCGTCGCCGCGCTCGCTGAAGGCCTTGATCATTTCCGGGCAATAGTCGTACAGCTCGCTATTGGTCAGCAATGCGTAGGGGAGATCGAAGGCTTCGGCCAGTTCCAGCAGCCGCCAGGCGCCGACGCGGTTGCCGTAATCGCGCCAGGCGAAGCTGCGCTGATTGGGCTGCGGATGCGCTGCCGCATAGTCGTTGCCCAGGCCTTCGCCAAACGCGAAATGCTCGACATTCAGGCTCAAATGCACCGCCAGGCGCTTGCCGCCCGGCCAACTGTAATCGGGCCGCCGGGTGATGGCGGAATAGTCGTAGCGGCCATGGGTCTTCAACATTTTTCACCTTTCTTGCGGCTTGGTCTGTGCGTGAAAAGCCTTGTGTCGCAGACCCGCATGACTGCGCCAGGAGCGCGGTCAGGTTCGACGCCGGGTCGGCGCTACCTGCGCCAATTGCCAGCTGGCCGCAGGCTTGCCTTTTTCACTTGGCTTTCGGCACCCGCCCCATCAGGTAGAACTCGTCATTGGGACGCATCGCCGTCAGGTTCGCCATGCGGTTCGAGAGGCCGAAAAACGCAGCGATGGCGCCGATATCCCAGATGTCCTCGTCGGCAAAGCCGTGGCCGCGCATAGCCTCGAAGTGCGCATCGCCGATGCTGTGCGAGGCTTCGGTTATCAGAATCGCAAAGTCGCACATCGCCTTTTGGCGCGGCGTGATGTCGGCTTTCAGGTGATTGGTCGCGACCTGGTCGGCCAGCAGGGGTTTCTTTTCGTAGATGCGCAATATCGCGCCATGCGCCACCACGCAATAGATGCACTGGTTGCGCCCGGAGACGGCCACCACGATCATCTCGCGCTCACCCTTGCTCAAGCGTGAATCCGGGTTCAACATCAGCGCATCGTGATAGGCGAAGAACGCGCGCCACTCGGCCGGGCGACGCGCCAAGGCGAGGAATACGTTGGGCACGAAGCCGGCCTTTTCCTGGGTTTCGAGGATGCGCGCGCGGATGTCGTCGGGCAGATCCTTGATGTCGGGGATCGAGTAGCGGCTGATCGGGTGGCTCATGCGGATGCCTTGAAGCGTGGAACGAGCCCGGAGTTTACAGGCGGGTGGCGGCGTCGGCGACCAGGCGCGCCACACGTTGGTTGAAGCTGTCTTGCGAAAAGCGCGCCAGATGCGCAGCGTCGGCCTGTGGCTGCAGGCGCGGCGCGGTCAGCGCCCGCTCCAGGACCCGCGCGAAGTCGGCGCCGCCATCCTCGCGCGGGTCGCGATAAAGATAACCGCTGCTGCCGTCGGCAACCGTTTCGGTGAACGGCGCAGCGTTGATGGCGAGCACCGGCGTGCCCAGCACCTGGGCTTCGATGATGTTGAGACCCAGCGCTTCCTTTTCCGGCAGGCCCGACATCAGGTAATCGAGCTGCGGATAAATCAGTTCCGGATGCGCTTGTCGGCCCCAGAAGCGGGCGCGCTTGCCGAGCGGTTTGAGTGCCCGGCGCAGGTCGGTGACGGAGCGGTAGCCGCCGTTGCCGAAGATTTCAAGATTGACCGCCGGGCGCGCGGCGATGAGTGGCGCGATGATGCGAAACAGCACATCGAATTGCTTGATCGGCCCGATCGCCGACACGATGCCCAGTGTCAGCCCGGGTGCACGCACGAAGGGCGCGGCCGGCTTGAGCGCGGCGTACCAGGGCTCGAACCAGGAGAGCGCGCGATCGCGAAATTTGCGCCTGTCCCACGAGTAGCTCAAGCCGGCACGCAGGGTGTCAGGGCTGGCGGCGGCGAAGCGGCCGAACTCGGCCACACCGTACAGCGCTTCGGCATAGACATGGGTGATGCCGGCCGCCGGCAGGGTTGACAGCACGTGTTGCGATACCGCGTACACCAGCGCGTATTGGTCAAGGTGCCCGGCGCTGCGCCCGCCGAGCGGCATGTGGCAAAAGCCGGTCAGCAAGTGATGGGCGCGGGTGGCCGCCATGAACGCATCGCTCACCGGCGCATGGGTCACCAGCCAGGAGCGCGTGGTCAACTGTGGCGCAATCTGCGTATCGGCGGCGACGCGCACGATGCGCACGTCGGTGCCTTCCAGCCCGGCCCAGTGACGGGCGTCCGGGTGCGCATAGAGCGTGACGCCGCAGCCGGCGGCCTTGAGGGCGCGCACGAAAAAGATCGTGTACACCTCGGCGCCCAGGAGGTGCGGCTGCAGATTGACTACATGGCAGTGCATGGGGTCTGGCTACGCCGCTTTAGCCTGCGCGCAGCAGCAGGCGTTCACAGGCGGCCGCCACGCGTTCAAGGTCGAGCGCCTGCATGCAGGCATTCGCCGCGCAGGCATTGGTGCCGCGCTGGCAGCGACGCACCCAGGGCAAGGGCCGCTTGAACACGGTGGTCTGGTCGCGGCAGGGAAAATCGGCGTCGATTACCGCTTCGAACGGGTGGTTGCGCCAGAAACGACTGGCGCCAAACAACACATCCGAGCCGGGGCCGAAAAGGCAGGCGGTAGGCGTGCCGGTCAGCTTGGCCAGATGGCTGATGCCGCTGTCGGGCGCCACCAGCAGGCCGGCGTGGGCCAGCAGGTGCCACATTTGCGGCAAGTCAAGCCGCCCGGCCAGCGAGGCGAAGCGCTGCGTCGGATCGATATTGGTGATCAACCCGGTCTCGCCCGGGCCAGCCGACCAGACCGCAGTGAGCCCCAGCGCCTGCAGGTGCGTAGCCAGCGCCAGCCAGCGCCCAGAGGGCCAGAGCCGCAGCGGCGACCCGGCGCCCACATGCAGCACCGCATAGGGTGGCGGTGGCAGGTCGAATGCGGTGCAGGGAGGAGCCGGCCATGCGGCAGTCTCGAAGACTTCGTCGCCGCTGCCTGCCAGGCTGGCGAACATGTCGGCCAGATTGCTCGGCTGTTGCGGCCAGGCTACGAGCTGATCCGCCACGCGGTTCTTCCAGCCGGGCGTATCGCGCTCGAACGCCACCACCCAGCGCGCACCGGCGGCGCGTGCCAGCAGGGCATAACGGTTTTCGCCCGGTACTAACGCCAGGTCGTAGGGCTTGCGGCGCGTCACCGCCCGCGTCAGGCCAGGGTGATGCGGGTCGTAGGCCAGTGCCGTCACGCCGTAGGGGCGCGTGGCGAACAAGGGCAGGCAGGCCGGTGCCACCGTCATCTCGATGGCAGCCTGCGGATGGCGGCTGCGCAGGCGTGCCAACAAGGCGGTGAGCATCACGGTGTCGCCCAGCAGCAGGTGATGCGCGATCAGGATGCGCGCCGGCTGCTGCGGCGGGCGACGGCTGGAGAGGCCGCCGGCCAGGGCTCGCGGCAGCACATGCAGGCGGCTGGCGAGCCGGCTCATTTGCAAGCTGTCCGGGTGTTGCCGGCCAGTGCTGCATCGAACACCGCTTCCATGCGGTCCAGCATGCTGTCCAGACCGTGCTTGCGGTGTGCCAGATCGAGCGCACGGGCGCCCAGTGCGCGCCCGAGTGACGGGTCGGCCAACAAGCGCTCCAGAGCGCGCGCCAGATCCGCAGCATCCTGCGTGCGCACCACCAGCGCGGTGTCGCCATCGCTGGCGACCTCGCCGATCGCGCCGGCAGCGGTGGTCACCACCGGCAGGGCGCAGGCAAAGGCCTGCAGGATCGCCTGCGGCACTCCTTCGTTGGCGTACGAAGGCAGCGCGAAAATATCGAGCGCCTGCAGCCACGGCAGCACGTCGGACTGGTCGCCTGCGAGCGTGACCGCGGGCCCCAGTTGCAAGCCGGCCACCAGACTCTCCAGGGCTGCGCGTTGCGGGCCGTCGCCAACGATCAGCAAGTGAGCGTCGGTACGCGAGAGGCGGGCGAATGCCTCGATCAGAAACCGATGCCCCTTCCAGCTGCGCAGGGTGGCAACGATGCCGATGATGCGTGCGTCTGCCGGCAGCCGCAGGCGTTCACGCAGCGCCTGCTTGCATGCCGGTGAGGCCGGCGGCCGGAAGCGCGCAAGGTCGATACCGGTGGGAATCGAGACGATGCGCTCGGGCGGGAAGCGATTGTCGCGCACCAGTTGCTGCCTGAGCGCCTCACCGGTGGTCACGATGCTGCGAGTGGCGCGGGTGTAGAGCCAGCGCGTCGGCGCATTGTCCGGTACCGGCGCCGAGATGTGACGCGTGCGCACGATCGGCGGCGCGTGCTTCAGTGTCGCGCAGGCCAGGGCGGTGAGCCAGCTGTCGGTCGAGCTGTGGGTATTGATCACGTCGACCGGATTCTGCGTGATCCAGTGGCGCAGCGCGCGCAGGCCGGCGAAACGTTTTTTCGCCATCGGCATTGCGCTCACCGCGATGCCGCGGCGGCCGGCCTCCTCGAAGATGCGCGCTTCGCGCGGGCTCAGCAGCTGCATGGCGTGACCGCGCCCCTGCATACCCTGCATTTCACTGAGGATGCGAATCTCCTGGCCGCCCCAACCGAGCGAACTCTCGGTGTGCAGGATCCTCATTGCCTTGCAAGTGCCGCTTCAGGACGCTGCACGTTCGGTCGCATACTGGATGCGGTAGAGGTTGGCGTAGATGCCGTCGCGGGCCAGCAGTTCGGCGTGGGTGCCGGTCTCCATCACGTGGCCCTGGTCAAGTACCACGATGCGCTGCGCGTTCTCGATGGTCGAGAGCCGATGCGCGATCACCAGGGTGGTGCGGTCTTGCATCAATACATCGAGCGCGGCCTGCACCGCGCGCTCGGATTCTGAGTCGAGCGCGGAGGTGGCCTCGTCGAGAATGAGCACCGGCGCGTTCTTCAGCAGCGCGCGGGCGATCGCCAGGCGCTGGCGCTGCCCGCCCGACAGGCGCACGCCGTTCTCGCCGATCAGCGTATCCAGGCCCTGCGGCATCTGTTGGATGAAACCCATCGCGTGCGCGGCAACGGCGGCGCCGACGATGTCTTCGCGCGTTGCGTTCTGCCGGCTGCCGTAGGCGATGTTGGCGGCCACCGTGTCGTTGAACAGCACCACATCCTGCGACACCAGTGCCAGGTTTTCGCGCAGCGAGGCCAGGGTCAGGTCGGCCAAATCAATGCCGTCCAACAGGATGTTGCCGGACTGCGGGTGATAAAAGCGCGGGATCAGGTTGGCCAGGGTGGTCTTGCCGCCGCCCGAGGAACCGACCAGCGCCACCGTCTCGCCCGGCGCGATATCGAGCGTGACACGCGAGAGCGCGGGGCGTTCGGCATTCGGGTAGGTGAAACTGACATCCCTGAACGACAGGGCGCCGCGTGCGCGTGCCAGAACGCGGCTGCCGCGATCGTCCTCCTCCTGCTCGTCGAGCAGCGTAAACACCGATTCGGCGGCGGCCAGCCCGCGCTGCAGCGGCGCATTGACATCCGCCAGATGCTTCAATGGCGCCAGCAGCATCAGCATGGCGGTGATGAACGAGACAAAGCCGCCGACGGTGGTCTGGTCGTTGGACGATTGCAGGAGGGCGATCGCCACCACCACCGCCAGCGCGATGGCGGCAAACAACTGGGTGATCGGCACGCTGGCCGCCGCGGCGATGGTCTGGCGCATGTTGTAGCCGCGCAGGGCCGCGTTGGCCTGGTGGAAGCGCGCGCTCTCATACTGTTCGCCACCGTATACCTTGACTACCTTGTGGGCGTCGATCGACTCGCCCAGCACATGGGTGATGTCGCCCATGGCGCGCTGGGCGCCGCGGCTCATGCTGCGCAGGCGCTTGGAAAACAGCCGGATCACCAACGCGGAAAGCGGAATGATGGCCAGCGCCACCAGGGTCAGGCGCCAGTTCTCATACAGAAGCCAGGCGAACAGCGCCACCACGGTGAGCGAATCACGCACCAGCACGGTAAGCACGGTGGTGGCCGCGCTGGTGACATTGTTGACATCGAAGGCAATGCGCGAGATCAGGGTGCCCGAGGACTGGTTGTTGTAGAAGGCCGTAGGCAGGCGGATCATGCGTGCGAACATGGCGTCGCGCATGTCCATCAGGATGCGGTTCGAGACCCAGGCCAGGATATACGAGGTGGTAAAGGTGATGATGCCGCGCAACAGGAAAATGCCGACCAGCGCCAGTGGAATCCAGGTCATGCTGGCACGGTCGCGGCCGCCGAAGCCATCGTTGAGCATCGGCTTCATCAGTGCCGGGAACAGCGGTTCGGTCAGGGCCGCCAGCGCCATGCCCAGGAGGCCCAGGGCAAACACCGCGCGATACGGCGCCACATAGCCAAGCAAGCGCCGATAGAGCTGGGCGCTGGTTTGGAGAGTGCTGGCCCTGCCGGTGTCCGGCGCTGTCATGGAAGGTGTCTTGCGCCTGGTTCGCTTTGGGCGGGACGGGGTTTGATGGGGGCTCTATGCCAAGAGCGCGATTTTACCCGGCGGGCGCGAGCGTTCCGTACAAGTCAAGCAGTTGCGCGGCCATCGCGTCTTGTGAAAGGTGCGCCACGCTGGCGCGCGCGGCGCCCGCCATGGCGGCGGCCCGGCCGGGTTGCGCCAGGCTGGCCAGTGCCGCGGCCATGCCGGCGGCATCGAGCGCGTCGACCACGAAGCCATTGCTGCCCGCGGTGACCAGCTCTTGCGCACCGCACTGGAGGGTGGTGAGCAGCGGCAGGCCGCTGGCCAACGCTTCCAGCGCGGCGTTGGGCATCGGGTCGTAAAGCGTGGGCAGCACGAAAGCGTCGGCAGCGCCGTACAGCAGCGGCAGATCATCGCGTGAGCCGAGGAAATGGGTACGAGCGGCGATACCCAGGCGCGCGGCCAGGCTGCGGTAACGGCCGTGGTGCTTGTCGGTGCCGGCCACCAGCACGTGCGCAGCGATGCCCGCTTGGGCCACTGCATGCAGCAGGCGTGCCACGCCCTTGCGCTCGAAGCCGGAGCCGGCGTAGAGGAACACGGGCGCGTCCGGCGGCAGCCCGAGCAGGCTGCGGGTGCTTGCGCGCAGCGCGCGATGGCGCGGGTGAAAGCGTTCGAGGTCGACGCCGTTGTAGATGACCTTGAGTCTGGCCGCATCAAGGCCGAAGCGTGTGGCGATGTCGTCGCGTACCATCGCCGAATTGCAGATCACCGCGCGCAAGCCGCAGTGCGCGAACATTTCACGTTCGGCGGCCAGCACATAGCGATGGTAGGGATTGGCGGCAATGGCGAAGCGACGGAAGGCCGGCAGGGCGCGCGCGCGTTGCTCGAGCCAGGAGGCATGCACGCCGTCACCGGCGCGATACAGCATGATGCCGGGAATGCGTTCATGG
>Ga0105046_10000354_pt1 | contig 62354 bp, 56 predicted proteins | sample MAT03_FD_78385 | JGI IMG/M metagenome (GOLD analysis project Ga0105046, IMG submission 78385) | Freshwater microbial communities from Lake Fryxell liftoff mats and glacier meltwater in Antarctica - MAT-03 (megahit assembly) | ecosystem: Environmental > Aquatic > Freshwater > Ice > Liftoff...
ATAATCCAAGCGTAGCCAAATTCAATAAAAAGTTGGCGACTACGTTGCTCTCTTTTACTTTGTTCAAGCCTTTTATGGTATCCAATCGGTACTTCATTTCATTTGATTGCATGGCGGTAAAACTCCCTAAATCTATTTTTAACGGTGCTTGACTGTCACTATTCCAGCAAACATCTTTGACATATTCGTTGAAATACGTATCTTTTGCAAATATGTCAAATTTATTTTTTAAAAAACAATAAAGATACCATAAATAGTTAACTATTCGGGGCAATGTAGCCCGAATAGTTAACCAAAAAACCGTCGCCAGCCGAGCATCATTAGGCCCAACAACCCTAAGAAGAGAACCAATACGTACTCAAAACGCACGTACGAAAAGACCATAATGCGGGTACGATCCACAATCCACATGACCGAGATGGTGGCAAAAATCATGAGTACTAAGCCCGAAATTTTGTCAAAACCAGGCACATAATCAAATGATACATTGCGGCGTATGAGCCACAAAGTGAGTATCATCACAAAAAAAGGCAAAATTTGGGTGTAAACATCAAACTGAAAAATGCTTTGACGCTCAAACAAAAACAAATAGACGTTTAAAGCCACCGCAAAAATACCTGGAATGCAAGCCAAATAAATGAGTATTGCGTACAAGTATTTCCACGGGGTCAAGTGGCCTTCGTTGCGGCCCATTATTCCTGCCAGAAAAGCTACCAACGGCAAAGCCAAAAAATAAATGAGTATTAATTGGGGGTTGTGGCCCAGGCGGTCAATGAGTTGCTGGAGGGTCATTGTTTAGAATATATCGGTCAAGCCTCCGCCCGCGTTTTTTTGGTCAGGAGTCAATTTGTAGTTGGGGTTTGAAACGCGGTTGGGGTCGCTTACTTCAAATTGGCCTTCTTTGATTTGGTTGGCAAAACCTTCCAAGCGGGCGTAAGCGCGCTCGTCATTGGGGTTAAAGTCGCGCACGATTGAGTCCAAATCACGGATATTGGCTTGGGTATTGGCAATATCGCTCGAAATCTGGTTGGTAATTACTTCGAGCGCATAGTCCAGCTGCCAGTCTTGGCTATTTCCTATGGCTTTGCGGGCGCGGCTGGTAGCGTTATTGGCCGACTGCATGGCCCGCGACTCGGTTTTGAGCAGGTTGATGCTGGTGGCGAAGTCTTTGATTTTTTCGTCGAAAGCGTGGCCGTATGACATCAACTTGCGGTCGAGTTTGGCAAAAACATTGGCGCGTGAGGCAAAGGTATCTACCAATCTTTTGTAGGTTTCTGCTTCTGATACCGAGCGGTTGCCGTCGCCGATGGCGGCATTGAGTCGGCCTTCCATTTCTACGTATTCGTCGGTTTCGCGTGCGGTATCGCCGTGTTTTTCGGTGGCTTTTTCGAGTTTTGTTTTCAGGCTTTCGGCTTCTTGTTGGGCATAAAGTACTTTCTGACTGGCATCTTTGGCCAGTTTTTCGGCTTTTACGGCTTCTTGTTTCATCTGAATTTTGCAAGCGTTTATTTCGGCTTTGGCTTTTTCAAACTCCTCCCGTGAGTCTTTCATTTTGCCCAATTGGTCGTCGAGTTCGGCAAAAGGGTCAATTTTGATGAGCATTTTGTGCAACCCGCGCACAATGCGACGGAAGAGTTTGTAAATAAACGGAGCCAACATGACGGCAAATATGAGCAGACCCGCCACGGCCAGAAACGCCAGTGCTTGGGTAAGTATGGCGATAAGTACGGGCAGAATAAACTTAAAAAATACGTACAGGCCACCTGCGGCCAGCCCCATACCCGCAAACCAGGCGATTGATTTTTCGCCACGTTTCCAGGGTGCAATTCCGCCAGCAGGAAGTACTTTTAGTTCGCCCGAACCCCCTTCAAGGTGTTTTAAAATGGGCAAATCACTGAGTTTGGTTAAGGATTGGTTGTTTTGCATCGTTTTGTTTTTTTTTATACGTGTTGTTTAATTCCTTCTTCAATCATGGCCAAACGGCCCATTATTTGGTCTTTGGCCAACGCGGTGGCATTGAGTTTGGTTTCTACTTCGGCTATCTGAGGGGCAAATGCCCCTGCGAGCGTGTTTAGTTCGGTAGCCTTGGTTGCTTTTGAGGCTTGAAGTTCGGTAATTTTTTTCTCAAAATTAGCAATTTGTTGTTCTATATTACCTAATTCTTGATTGAGTTTCTGCTGATGGGCTACTTGTTGTTGCTCAACGGAGCGTCGTTTTTCTTCGCCTTTTTTGATGGTATCAGCATAAGCTGTTTCGAGGGCTTGTTTGTAAAACGCCGCCGAATTGAGCAATTGCTCCTTTGATACGCCTGCGTTCATGACTTTTGCGCCCTGAAACGCCATCTTGAAATGATCGGAGCTGGGGGTTTGGCTTACGCCCAATACCATGGTTGAATATTCAAAAAAATCAAACCCCGCTTGGTTTTTTTCTTCGATAAGTTTCTGAAAACGCCCCATCAAATCGTCTATCAGGTTTGCATCGGCGGAAGTGGCGGGGTAATTGATGGCGGGGGCGGCCACTGGGGCAGTATTTGGCTGCCTGCCGCTTGCTTGGGCGGGAGCCGCCGTAGCGGCGGGGGAGTCTTCAATAAAGATTCCCTTTATTTTTTTAAACCAGTCGTTTTGCTGCTGCTCCATTATTTTTTAAAGTCATTTTTGTAAGTGTCATATACCAGCGTATTGATCCAGTAAGCATCGCGCGTGAAATAAAACGTCTTGCGGTCGGGGTTGCCTATTTCTTTAACGGCCTGCAACACCAGCGACAATCCGGCCAAACAAGCGTCGCGGTTATATACTTTTTGCGTGGCTTTTTGGTGGTCGCGGGTCATCAGTTCGCGGAGTTTTTCGTCTTTTACGTCGTCAAATTTACGGGTTTCCCAGTCGGCCCAACCGTTGGCCGATTGCAGCATATAATAAAAATCTTGCAAGTTGCTGTATTTGAACTCAATGATTTCTTCGGTTACTTTTTCGGGGGCAAACCACGTAATAAACTGATAAGCAGCACCTCCTGTGAGATAAATAATGGAGCGCGTAGCCGACCGGATTTCGGGGTTATCGTTGAGCGACGACCGAATCAAAGGTGCGATGGTATCTTCTATCATTTGTTTCAAGACGGTGTTGTAGTGCTCGGTGTTGCTGCTGCGCTTGGCCATGCGCTCCGATAGTCGCCGCGCCCCAAACTCAATGTTGTACGACTTGAATGTATAACGCTCGCGGCCATCGGCGGCGATGTACTTTTGCAAAATACCGCCTTTGGTGTTGCCCCCGCCTACGTCCACCAGAATGGCCGAATCAAAATCTTCGCGGGCCAACCCTGCCCGCGCTCCGTAGGTGGCTTCGGTTTTGGCAGGCATATTGACATTGACGCGCATTCCCAGAATTTTTTGGGCTTGCGCGTCCAAATCGGCAATATTGGGGGCAATATTAACGCCTGACGAAGCATAAATGATAAAATCCTTGTTTTGGAGTTTATACACCGTTTTGGCATCTTCCATCATCTCTTGCACAAACGCAATGGCATCTTGTACGTCGGCGGGGCGGAGTTTGCCGCCGTTAGTTTCCATGCCTTTGATGAGTCCTACGGTTTCTTGGCGGTCATATACCAAGCGATATTTAAGGCGGTCTTTTTGGTAATAAAAGCCTACTATTGAGAGTTTTACGCCCTGCGAGCCAATGTCAAACCCACCGCGATAACCCGCGTATTTGGGCGTATTTTGGGCCATTACGCCCAAGGCCAACAACCAAAAAGCTGCTGCAAGTTTGAAAGTATTTTTGAAATAATGAGTCATTACAATAGCTGATTAGGAGCCAATTAAGGCTTAGATGTCTATTTCTACGTCTTCGTTGTTTTTAGATTTCTTTTTGGGCTTTACTGGTTGGGCTTTTTCGGGGCGTTTTTTGGTAATATTGACTGGCTTTTTTGATTTGGGCAGCACGGCTGCTTTTTTTGCCTCGGCGGGTTTGGGTGTTGCTGTGGGCGCAGGTTCTGGGGCTTTGGTGTCGGTGGCCACGTTCTCGGCGTTGGGGGCATCGGTAGCGACGTTTTCAGAAGTGCTTGGCTGGTCAGTAGCGGTGTTATCAGAGGCGGCTTCTTCGGTTGTTGTTGGGGCGTTGGTCTGGGTAGCCGTTTGGGCTTTTTTGCCCATAAAAATGTAGTAGGCCGACCCGCCCAAAACACCCAAAACGAGCAAAAAAATCAAGAACTTAGATACGGGAGTGAGCTGCGCCCAAAATCCTTTTGGTTGATCTGGTGATTCCATAATGCGGTATGATAAAGTTTTCTAAGTGTGCAAATTAGCAAATTTCTCGGTGAGAACGAATTGCCTTTTTATTTTTTCGATTCAAAGGTAAACGATTGAAAAAATACACCACGCCTTTTTTGTTATGAATGGATATGGGACGTTAGGAAAGGTTTTGAAAGGTGCCAAGGGGAGAAATGAAAAGTATAAGCCACGGAGATGCCTTGGTTGTGGCCAATCTAACGGCAACTGCAATGGTAAAAAAAACTGCATTAATTCAGTACCAAAAATTTTGCCCGACGGAATAGCTGTACTTCGTAGGGCATAAAAACTGACATTTTTAAGTCTGAGAAATATTTTTTAATTCCCTATTTGGGGGCACATCGGCACTTTTTGTTTTCTGGGCGTTGGTTCTGCTCTATATTGTGTAAAAATACGCGGAATATGTTAGTAGAAAAAAATAATTTCTTTCAAAGAATGTAAACAAGCATTCAAATAATGGTAAATTTGTATTGTATGCTACAATAAATTTTAAACTATCCATGAAGTCTTCTAAAAAACTCGGCTTTTTATTTAGTTATAGTTTGCCATTTTTAATGGTAGTGAGCTATTATCTGGGCGGCCCAGCGTGGACTTTCGCGGGCTTCATTTATGTTTATTTGTTTGTGCCTATTCTCGACGAACTCATCAACCGCGACCCCACTAACGTAGAAAAGTCTGACTTTGAGGCCCTTACGCAGAGTCGCTATTTCGATGTGCTGGTTTATTCCAACGTTTATATTCACTTTGGACTGCTTATTTGGGGCAGTTGGCTGCTGGCCTTCGACAACCTGACACTGCTGCAAAATTGCGGACTGGTGTTGAGTATTGGCATTTACGGGGCGGGTATCATCAACGTAGCCCACGAGCTGGGGCATCGGCAAAGTGCAGTGGCGCAGTGGCACGCCCGGGCCGCGCTGCTGTCGGTGAGTTATATGCACTTTGTGATTGAACACAACCGGGGCCATCACGTACACGTAGCCACCCCCCACGACCCCGCCACCAGTAGAAAAGGTCAAACTATTTTTCAGTTTTGGCGGCAAACGCTCATCGGTAGCTACCAGAGCGCGTGGAAACTTGAACAAAAACGGCTGGAGCGCGCACAAAAACCTGTTTGGAGTGCGGCCAACGAGATGCTGTGGTTTGCGGTCTTGCCGGGGGCTTTCTGTTTGCTGCTCACCGCCGCCTTTTCGTGGCTGGCAGGTGGTTTTGTTTGGTCTATCTGCGTGCTATTTTTGGCACAAAGCCTCATTGCCATTTTGTCGTTAGAGTGTGTCAATTACATTGAGCATTACGGCATTATGCGCCGCGAGGTCGCGCCTGGCAAATACGAGCGCGTCAATCCGTTGCACTCCTGGAACGCCAACCACCTGATGAGCAACCTGATGCTTTTTCACCTCCAACGCCACTCTGACCACCACGCTTTTGCGTCGCGGCCTTACCAAGTTTTACGCCATTTTGACGAAAGCCCGCAGTTGCCATTTGGCTATCCAGTCATGGTTTTGCTGTCGTTGGTGCCGCCATTGTGGTTTAAGGTAATGGATAAAAAACTCGAAAACTGGCAAGCCAACGCCACCGACTCGGCACACATTGCCAACGTAGTAAAGCAATTTGCTTAGGTTTTTTTTTGACTGGTTTGTGGGCGACATTGCAATAAAATACGCCAACGGCAGGCGCAAAAACACCAATCGCTGGTTGTTGCAAAACGGGGGGGGGCGGTTTTTGAGCAAATGCACTCAGTCTGCTAAGATGTAAATAGCGTCTAAGTTGCGCCCCTGCTCGTCGTAATCGAGGCCATAGCCCACCACAAATCGGTTTTCGATTTCAAATCCTACGTAGCGCACGTTGAGCGGGGTTTTGAGGGCAGTAGGCTTAAAAAGCAATGAGGCTACTTGAATAGAATTGGGCTTTTGCACCGAAAGCTGAAACAACAACTCGCTCATTGTGAGACCTGTATCTACAATATCTTCTACAATAATAACGTGCCGCGCTTCGATGGGTTCTTTCAAGCCCAAGATTTGGCGCACTTCGCCCGTTGATTTGGTTTTGTCATAAGATGACACCCGCACAAAGGTAATCTCGCAGGGAATCGTCACGTTTTTGAGCAAATCGGCAGCAAACATAAAAGCCCCGTTGAGCACTACTACAAAAAGCGGGAACTGGTCGGCATAATCGGTGCTAATTTGGCGGCCCAGCTCGGCAATGCGTGCTTCAATAGTGGCACGTTCAATAAAAGGCGTGAATCGTTTGTCTTTGACAATCATTATTGTGTATTTATTGCGTAATTACTTGCCAGATACGGGCTATTTTTATGGCATTGCCCCAAAGGTAACACCCAGCGTAAATTCTGCAAAAAGATTGTACAATTATAAACCCCGTCGGTCGTTATGACGTTAATACCAGGAAAGTAAAAACAACCATGCAATTTCGTTATCTATTCTTATTCATATTGCCTTTATTGGGGCAATCTGTGCAGGCGCAACTGTACGCCTCGGCCGATTTTGACAAAAAATACCCGATGCTGCTCTCCAATCCTGGGGTGCAAATTGAAGCCACCCAGGCCATCAATAAGCTCTATAATTTCAAATTTGAAGAAGCCGATGCCGAGTTTAGGTGGTTGCGCTACCGCTACCCGCGCCACCCAATGCCCTATTTCTTGATGGGATTGGCCGAATGGTGGAAAATGGTACCCAATACCGACGATACGCGCTACGACAGCCGTTGTCTGGCCCTGATGGATTCTTGCATTGAATTGGCCGATAAACTCTACGACGAAAAAGAAGACAAAGTAGAAGCCTCCTTTTTTTTGTCGGCAGCTTACGCTTTCAAGAGTAGAATTCACTCCGAGCGGCAGCACTGGACAAGAGCCACTTTTGCGGGCAAAAACGCCCTCAAATACTTAGAACGATGCAAAGGCAAAAGCGAAATTAGTCCCGAGCTACTGTTTGGCGACGGGCTTTTTAATTATTTTGCCGACTGGATTCCGGCCAATTATCCGTTGCTGAAACCCATTTTGTGGCTATTTCCGAAGGGCAACAAACAACTGGGCATGGAGCAACTGGAAAAAGTGGGCAACAACGGATTTTATACCCGCACCGAGGCGCGGTATTTCTTGTTGCAGATTTATGGCTACGAAAACCAATACGCCAAGTCGTACGACCTGGCCAAATACATGCACCAAACCTACCCCGACAATCCGTATTTTGAACGCTACTACTTGCGGTCGGCTTTTGTGCGCGGCTACACCGCCGAAGCAGATGCCATTGCAGTGCGGCTATTAGAAAGAATTAACCAAAGAAATACTGGATACGAGGCCGTTACGGGGCGCAATGCGGCTTATGTGTTGGGTTATTACAACCAATATTATTACAACAACCTCCCCAAAGCCAAGGAATATTACGAAAAAACGGTTGATTTTGCCACCCAAGCCAAGGCTTTTACGGCAGGCTATTATTTGTCGGCACTGGTGGGTTTGGCCAAAATAGCCGAAACTAACAAAGACTATGAAGCTGCGCTGGCATATTATAAAACAGTGCTCGACAAAGGCGAGCGCAAGTCGAGCCAGTACAAAGAAGCCAAACAAGCCATTGGCAATCTCAACAAAACCCGCCGCTCCGAACGCCGAAAAAGGACCGATTAGCTAAAATTTCAGCCAAGCAAACCAAAAAATTATTCACCCATGAAACATCTTTTATTAGGAGCAGCATTGTTGTTTTGCTGCGGTGCTTTTGCCCAAAAACGCTACACTGTCAGCGGGTATGTGCGGGAGGCAGGCAGCCAAGAACTACTGATCGGCGTAAACGTGTACCTGCCCACTACCGCCGTTGGCACCAGTACCAATACCTACGGGTTTTATTCGCTCACGTTGCCCGCCGCCGACTCGGTAACACTTGCGTTTTCGTTTGTGGGCTACGGCGTGGTGAGTCAAAAAATAGCACTCGGCAAAACCCAAGAACTCAACATAAGCCTCCTACCAGGGCGGGCTTTGGACGAGGTGGTGGTGTCGGAGCGGCGCACCCAAGACCGCGTGAGCGACAACGTGCAGATGAGCCAAATCGAAATTCCGGTAAGCCAAATCAAGAAAATACCCGCATTTTTGGGCGAAAAAGACGTGCTGCGCGTGCTACAACTCATGCCTGGCGTACAAAAAGGCTCCGAAGGTCAAACAGGTATTTATGTACGCGGTGGCGGCCCCGACCAAAACCTCATCATCTTGGACGATGCCGTAGTTTATAATGCCAGCCATTTGTTTGGCTTTTTTTCGGTTTTCAATGGCGATGCCCTCAAAAGCGTCGAACTCACCAAGGGCGGTTTTCCCGCGCGGTTTGGTGGGCGGCTGTCGTCGGTGGTAGAGTTAAATATGAAAGAAGGCAACAAAGAAAAACTCCACGGCGAAGGCGGCGGCGGGCTCATCTCCTCGCGGCTAACGCTCGAAGGGCCGCTGGTCAAAAACAAATCGTCATTTTTAATATCAGGAAGGCGCACTTACTTAGACCTTTTAGCCCGGCCAATAATAGCCGCCCAAGGCAATGGCGGCACGGGCGGCTACTACTTCTATGACCTCAACGCCAAGGTCAATTATGATTTTGGCCGTAAAGACAAAGTTTACCTGAGTGGCTACTTCGGCCAAGACCGTTTTTTCTTCCGCGACCAAAGTGGCGGCTCCACCAGCGAAGGCGGCCTCAACTGGGGCAACACCACGGGTACGCTCCGCTGGAACCACCTTTTCAACGAAAAATTGTTTTCTAATGCTTCATTGACTTTTAGCAATTACAAATTTCAAATTTATGCCAAAGAAGACTTTAGCGCTGGCAGTCGCCAGAGCGAGTTTGAGTTGCGCTATACCTCGGGCGTGCGCGACTGGGGTTTGAAATACGATTTTGATTTTTTCCCAAACCCCGAGCACGCCCTACGTTTTGGGTTTTCGAGTACTTTCCACAAGTTTACACCCAGCGCAGTGGTGGTCAAAGACTCTGACGTCAACTTGTTTAACGAAGAGGTGGAGGCCATCAACAACGTGGAATCAGGACTGTATATTGAAGATACTTGGAAGCCCAACAAATGGCTAAAAATGAACGGAGGCTTCCGCCTGAGCCATTTTACTGCCGAAAACCAAACCTACTTGCGGCCCGAGCCGCGCCTGTCGGTAGCAGCTACGGTGCGCCCCAGTTTTTCGGTGAAGGCATCGTACGCCCGCATGAACCAGTACATTCATTTGCTCTCCAATACAGGTATTGGCCTCCCAACCGACCTGTGGGTGCCGAGTACAGCCAAACTTGCCCCGCAGCAGTCGAGCCAAGTGGCTTTGGGCATTGCCAAAGATTTTGACAAGCGTGGCCTGGCCCTGACGGTAGAAGGCTACTACAAAACCATGGACAACATTGTAAACTACAAAGAAGGAGCCAGCTTTCTGCTCCTTGACGACCCCGAAGGAGCAGACAAAATTCGCTGGGACGAAAACATTACCAGTGGGCGCGGCTGGAGCTACGGCGGCGAGGTCTTGCTCCAAAAGAAAACAGGGCGGCTTTCGGGTTGGATTGGCTACACCTTATCTTGGACGCAGTGGCAGTTTCCCGAGTTGAATTTTGGCGAAAAATTTTTTCCGCGCTACGATCGTCGCCACGATATTTCGGTGGTGGGTATTTATGAAATCAGCAAACGCGTTACACTTTCGGGCACGTGGGTATATGGCACAGGAAACGCTCTTACGCTGCCGCAATCGAGCTACTCAGCCATTACCAATGGCACCACGCCCAGGGTTAATTATAACCAGAACGTGGCTACGCTCATCAACTCAAGTTTTGGGTATGGTCGCACAGTAAACGACTTCGGCCCCAAAAATAGCTTTCGGGCCGAGCCCTACCACCGCTTTGATTTGAGTTTGCAGTTTCACAAAAAGAAACGCCGCCACGAACGTACCTGGGAGCTGAGCATTTATAACTTATACAACCGCCGCAACCCGTTTTTTTATGACCTCACTACCCGCACCACCCGCGATGCCACGGGCCAGGTAACTGGCAGTGAAACGGTACTACGCCGCATTTCTATTTTTCCGATTGTCCCCACCCTCAGCTATAATTTTAGTTTTTAAACAACCCTTAATTTTAGCACAATGAAAAAGCCAATATATTTTCTCGCCCTACTTTCGTTGGCCGTCGCAGGTTGCGAAACGCTCGTCAACGACGTAGATCCGAGCCGACTGCCCAAAAGCGACAACAAACTGGTGATACACGGCTACCTCGCACCCCAAGATACGTTGCTGGAAATAATTGTTGGTTTCAGCAACCCCGTAATAGGTTCAGATCTCGGATTTTTTCGTGACAATTTGGTTTCAATTCCCAACGCCACCGTTACGCTCTCCAACCAAAATCGCAGCGTCAATCTGGTTTTAGACCCCAAGCTCAGAAACTATGTTGTCAGGGCCAGCAATATGCCTATTTTGGCGGGGCAGACCTACAACTTGAAAGTTACGTTTAACAACTTGTCGGTAGAATCGTCTTGCACCATACCACGGGCCGTGGCCATCAAAGAAGTGCGCGAAGACTCGGTAGCTGCTCAATCTTTTGGCGGCCAACCCAACGTCAATAGACCCAAAGACCGTACGTATCGCATTTTTTGGCAAGACCCCGCTGGCCAAGCCGATTATTATCGGGTATCGGGCTATTTGTACCAAGTGCAGCGTTTTCAAACGGGCATGAATCAGTTTCAAGAACATCCCCAAATTGACCCTATTTCTTTTAGAACGGGTTCACAAACTGGCGACTTGTATGCCGATACGGGAAAAGACGGCACTTTGATGGCCTCGGCGATAGGACGGCTCAACAACTTTTGGTTTGGCAACAACGTAAGCATACTACCAAACACGCGCCGTATTCAACTAAGCCTCATTGCCTGCGAAAAAGCCTACTACGACTACCACCGCCTCGTAGATAGTTTTGACGGCGACAACCCTTTTGCCGAACCAACGCTCATACCCAGCAACATCAAAGGTGGTTTGGGCTGCTTTGCAGGCTACAACCGCACCGATTTTGTAGTCAAAACCCGTTAAAATCCTATACGTATTTCTACGTGTTTTGCTACGTGTTAATACGGGATTTGCAAAACCAAAAAACACATAAATTGCTAATAATCAGTTATTTAAAACCCAATGCGTAATTTTACGCATTGGGTTACTATTTTTTAGTATGTTATGTTTGTCCTGTTGATTTTCGTTCAGAACTTTCACGCGACAATATTATGACTACTCAATCACTGCCCAATCATCTTGCGCCACTTGCCCAGCCTATGGGCAGCGCATTGCACCGCATTATTATCTCGCAGGGTGGCCGCCAGGTTATCATCAATACCACCGACTTGGTACGTCTGGAAGGCGAAGGGAATTATACTTTCTTGCACACCCGCGATGGCAAACGCTACTTGATGTCTAAAACCCTCAAAAGCTACGAGCAAATACTCGATGCGCTCAGTTTTGTGCGGGTTCATAAGTCTTCTATTGTCAATATCAAATATTTAACGGCTATTCATGTCGACCCCGACCGCTACATTCAGCTTGTTTCGGGGGAAGAAATAGCGGTGTCGCGGCGTAAAATCAAAGATGTGGAGCGGTTTCTGTTGCCTTTTATGAAGCGTTGCACCTAAGATTTAGATTTTTTAGTGGGTTAATTGGTTAATACAGCCGCTGCTTCAATGAAAGCGGCGGCTTGTTTCGTTTAAAACAACACGTAGCCCACCGACAATTGCCACAAGCTCACTTTACTGTTAAACTGTGCATTGTTTTGTAAATTTAAACGCGAAATATTAGACAGTCCACTTTCGTAGCGCACGTCAAAATTAAACGCGCCAATGTCGAGCCCCACGCCTGCTTGGTAGCCAAAAGTGGCCTGCTCAATGGTTTTGTTTAAGTTTTGCGAAGTATAAATGCCCAGGGCATCGCCCAGGGCGCTGCCCTGAGCAATATTGAGCGAGGCCATTGGGCCAGCGTTGAGCCGCAGCGGGCCTACTTTAAAGCCAAGCAAAACAGGAATATCAATTTGGGTAAAGTTTACGTCCACATTAACGGGCGATGTACTACCCGCTTTCAAAATGTCTATTTTACCACCTTTGGTAGAAAGCAGCACTTCGGGTTGTATAAAAAACTTACGGCCAATGCGTGCATAGATGCCCGCAACGTAGCCCGTGCGCGCGTCGGAGTTGTTGTTAAAAAAATCTTTTACCGAGGTGCCCGGCCGCGAAATTTGCAGGTCGTCGGTACGGAGTTGCGAGAAATTAGCTCCGCCGCGTACGCCCACGTAGATAAGTTTTTTTTGTAAACGGCCAAACTGCGCCTGGGCCATCATTGCGCTCAATACCAGTACAATAATGGCAAAAAATGTCTTTTTTATCGTTGTCATATTTTAGTGTTGTTAATTTGAAAAGGTTTGTTTTCTGTGGTTAAAAAAAAGTTAAAGGCCGATAAATTTGGCAAGCAATCAAGACAAGGCTTCAGCTCCATAAACAAACCTACCAACGAAATACCAATCAAATTTAGTCTAATCAAGTAGAATTAAACTACAAACACCAACGCCTCAAAAACGATTTTCGAAATGCGTTTTTAAGAATTCATTGGTTTTATTTCCCCCGCAAAAAAGATTGGGATAAACTGGATTTTTTCGTTTGCACCCAATTTTGCCATCGAAAAAACAATTGCTTTTTCAATGGTCGGGTATTTTCCCAACAGATAATGCAAACTTTTGAGCGAGCCGCTTTTTCCTGCTTTTACTTCAATAGGAACAATTTTCCCTTCTTGTACCACTACAAAGTCTATCTCCGAACTAGCTCCCGACTCGGTTCTTGCCCAATAAAAAACTTTTTGGTCGGTTTGGGCAAGGAGTTGTTGGGCCACAAACTGCTCGGCCAACATTCCCTGAAAAGCCGCCGACAATTCCCTTTTAATGTATAGATTTTGGTATGCCAAATTGCTTTTTCGGAGCAATAAACCCACGTCCAAAAAAAACAGCTTGAACTGCTTACCCGAAGCTGTCAAGGGCAAGTTGCCCACCGAAACATTTTGTACGTTATTGCACTTATCAAAAGCAAAAACTGCCTCCAGCCAGATGGCGCGCGTCATTTTCCGCTAAATTGACTCACAACATAGGCATAACTACGGGCAAATAGTTTGCGAGTTGCGTATTTAAAGTAGGGTTCTTGGTAATATTGGGCGTGGTATAGTTCGTACTCGAAGCGTGATTTGTGGTAAAACCTAAACGCTTTGGTAGGCACCGATGTTTTGGACATATTTTTCTTCAAAAAAGAATGGTAGGCACTTTCTGTGGCGATAGGTTTGAGTTGGCGCAGGCGGTCGAGTACTACGGGTTGCAGTTTCAACTTAAACTCCTGACGTAGTAACCTAATGCCTTCCATTACAGGCACTAAAAAACGGCGTTCTTCGGCCATATTCAATATTTCGAGCCAGTCTATTTCGTAATTTTGATAAATTACGTAGCAGTCGGCTACCCACCTAATGGGCACCTGCACGTCGGGGAAGTTGCCGTGTACCAAGTTGTGCAGCACCTGATGCGTAGGCGATAAAATAGTGGTGGGCGTATTGCCGTTTATTAAATAATGCCTTTTATGTTGCCAAAACGGTGCGTCGGCCTCGGGGGTGCGGTTGAAAAATAGCAGGTGCCAGTGAATGTCAAAATCAAAATTATCAAGGCTAAACAGATGCGCCGCGTGAATATATGCCTTCATGGATTTATCTAAGGAAGCTACTTTGTAGCCTTGGGTTGTTTTGGCCAACACTTCAAGGGCCCGCGCCAAATCTTTGGTTGATACCAGTACGTCGCCGTCGCTGGTGAGGCGTACACCCATGTCTTTGTAATATACCAAGCCCATCGCCAACCCTTTTAGGAGCATGGTTTCGATGCCTGCCGCCTGGAGTGCCTCAATTGCTTTGTTTACTTTCTGGAGTGCGTATTGGTTTTTAGACCAGGTGTTTCGATATATTCTCCTAAGCTGCGGCACAAATGGGTCTTGGGTTTTTTCTAAGTTCCTGTAAACCATCGGCATTAGCCGAATAGACCCCATGTCAATAGTATCAAAAATACGCGGCAATAGTTTTCCATCGTCGAGTAAAGCGGGGTCGGTTAGCTGTTGATTTGCACACCATTTTTCCCAGCAAGGCAGGGCTTCTTCAACGGGGAAGATGGCAGCTTTAATCAATAAAATTTGGTTGTTGGTTATATCAAATGGTTGCATAAACTTCATGCGTCTTTAGCTTTTTTTAACAATAAACTCCCAAATTTAGGGCATTAACATTTACGGTTGTCCAAAAAAATCAATTTTGCCGCTATTCACTTGTCTGCTCGTCAAAGTGCCTTTGCGTGCTCGCGTAGCTGCACCAGCTCGTCGCGGTAGCGGGCGGCCTCCATAAAATTGAGTTCTTTGGCGGCTTGCTCCATTTTGCTTTGGGCTTGGACCATGAGTTTTTCGAGGTCAGTTTTGCCCATATACTGCACCACGGGGTCGGCGGCGAGGCGTATTTCTTCGGGCTCCACATAGTAGCGTTTGTTGCTGGCTTTCGAGTCGGCCACCATGGTTTGTTCCATAATGGCCTCGCGGCTTTTGAAGATGGTCTTGGGCGTGATGCCGTTGGCTTCATTGTAGGCTATTTGAATAATACGGCGGCGGTTGGTTTCGTCAATGGCGTTTTGCATAGAGCCCGTAATTCGGTCGGCATACATCAATACTTTGCCATTTTGATTGCGGGCTGCACGGCCAATGGTCTGAATTAGCGAGCGAATATCGCGCAAAAAACCTTCTTTGTCCGCGTCCATAATGGCTACGAGGCTCACCTCGGGCAAGTCCAGCCCTTCGCGTAGCAAATTCACTCCTACCAGCACATCAAACGCGCCAAGCCGCAAATCGCGCAAGATTTCTACGCGGTCGAGGGTTTTTACTTCGGAGTGAATGTAGCGGCACTTGATACCCACCCGGTCCAAGTATTTGCTCAGTTCTTCGGCCATGCGCTTGGTGAGGGTCGTTACCAGTACCCGCTCGTTACTCTTGATCCGGGCATCTATTTCTGCCAAAAGGTCGTCAATTTGGTTCAAACTTGGGCGTACGTCAATCTGCGGGTCGAGTAAACCCGTAGGTCGGATAATCTGCTCTACCACCACGCCGTCGGTTCGGCGCAGCTCATAGTCAGAGGGGGTGGCACTCACAAACACCGTTTGCGGGGCCATTTCTTCAAACTCTTGAAAAGTAAGCGGGCGGTTGTCCATGGCACTGGGCAACCTGAAACCATATTCTACCAGCGAAACCTTGCGCGAGCGGTCGCCGCCCCACATGGCCTTGATCTGCGGCATGGTAGCGTGGCTTTCGTCCACCACCATGAGGTAATCGTCGGGAAAATAATCTAACAAACAAAAAGGCCGCTGGCCAGGCTGTCGTCCGTCGAAGTAGCGAGAATAGTTTTCGATGCCCGAGCAGTAGCCCAGTTCGCGCATCATTTCCAGGTCAAACTCGGTGCGCTCTCTAATGCGCTGCGCTTCGAGCGGGCGGCCTTCGATTTCAAAATATTTAATTTGGGCCATCATATCGTCCTGAATCTGATTGATAGCTCCCAGTAGCACATCGCGCCCCGTTACAAATAAGTTGGCAGGAAAGATGGCAATTATCTTTTCGTTCGATAGCTTCTTGCCGTTGGTGGGGTCAATGCGCTGAATGGCCTCAATTTCATCGCCAAAAAAAATGATGCGATAGGCAAAATCGGCGTAGCCAGGAAAAATATCTACCGTATCGCCTTTTACGCGAAAATTGCCCCGCGCAAAGTCAGCTTCGGTACGGCTGTATAAGATTTCGACCAAACGAAACAAAAACTGATTACGGCTTACTACGTCGCCCAGGTTTACACGCACAATGCTTTTTCGGTATTCGGTAGGGTTTCCGGCACCGTAAATACAAGACACCGAGGCCACTACCAGCACATCGCGCCGCCCGCTCATCAACGACGACACCGTGGCCAAACGCAGCTTTTCAATTTCTTGGTTGATGGCCAAATCTTTTTCGATGTAGGTGTTGGTGGTGGCAATAAACGCCTCGGGCTGGTAATAATCGTAGTAACTTATGAAATACTCGACGGCGTTTTCGGGAAAAAACTGCTTAAACTCACCGTAGAGCTGCGCTGCCAGGGTCTTGTTGTGGCTCAATACCAGCGTGGGGCGGTCTATTTGGGCCACCACATTGGCAATTGTAAAAGTTTTACCCGAACCCGTTACCCCCAACAACGTCTGGGCCGATTCACCGTTTTTGATGCCCTCCACCAACTGCACAATGGCCTGCGGTTGGTCGCCCGTGGGCTGATATTCGGATACAAGTTGGAAACTCATAGGCGGTTTTTTATTGGTTATTGCATATTAAAAAACAGATTTTCACTGCCAAAAAGTTCGATTTGAATTCGTGCTTTTTTTGAATCAACTTTGTGGTCTATTCGTAACCCACCCCAGATGAACAAAACGGTACTTATAACGGGAGGCACGGGCATGGTTGGCCGTCGTCTTACCGAGTTATTGTTAGAAAAAAACTACCAAGTGGCCTATCTAAGCCGACGCAAAGACAATATTGCCAATGTTACGGTGTATCGCTGGGACATCGAAAAGGGCTATATTGAAGAACAAGCCCTCGAAACCGCCGACTACATCGTTCATTTGGCGGGGGCGGGCATTGCCGATGCCCGCTGGACAAGCAAGCGAAAACAAGAGATAATTGAGAGCCGCACAAAAAGTATTGAACTGATTGCCAAAGAGTTGCAGAGTCGTCCGCTCAAAGTAAAGGCTTGCGTGGCGGCTTCGGCCATTGGGTTTTACGGCGCCAATACGGGCGACGAACACCTCAGCGAAAACCACCCGTCTGGCACCGATTTTTTGGCCCACGTAACCCGCTCATGGGAGCAAGCCTCCGAACTAATGGACAACGTGGGCGTGCGCACCACCAAACTCCGCATTGGCATTGTGTTGAGCAGCCAAGGCGGTGCCTTGCCAAAAATAGCCGCGCCCGTGCGCTGGGGGGTGGGCGCACCGCTGGCCAGTGGCAAGCAATGGGTATCGTGGATTCACCTCGACGACCTGTGTCGTATGTTTATTGCCGCCTTAGAAAACCCCCAGTGGAGCGGAATTTATAACGCCGTAGCCGCGCCACCCGTTACTAATGCCGCCTTGACTCGTCAAATAGCCGAAGTATTAAACCGACCATTGTGGCTTCCGAATATACCCGCCTTTGCCCTAAAAATAGTGTATGGCCAAATGTCCGACGTAGTTTTGGGAGGCAATTATGTCTTGAATCAACGCATTAGCAAAAAAACTGACTTCCAATATCAGTTCCCAAACTTAAACGATGCCTTGCAAAATTTACTGGTGCAGGAGCTATAAATAAGCCCAAATGGTGGATTGGATTAGTATTCGTCAAAATGATTTTCTAACTTTGAAACAATAGAGTTGCTTTTTACGTCTAAAATTTATGATTGAACGCCTCTTATCGAGCTACTCCAACAAATTTGTTTCTCGACACTTTGTCTTGGCAATCGACTTAATGGTTGTAGTGGGTGCCTTCGTCATTGCGTGTTTGCTCCGTTTCAATCTCAACGTGTCGGAAGTAAACTGGCCGCTCTACAAGTACTTTTTACTCACCCTGCTGGGCTGTAGGCTCGGCTGCTTTTTGTATTTTCGGTCTTACACGGGCATTGTACGCCACACAAGCGTAGAAGACACTTCGCTCATTTTTCGGGCCGTTACGTTTGGGAGCTTACTCACAGTGGCGGTTTCTTTGTTGCTTACCCAAATCACCAAAAACGACCTTTTTTATATTCCACTTTCTATTCTCATCATTGAGTATTTTATCTCATTGTCGTTTATTGTGGCGAGCCGTTTTTTGGTAAAAAATATGTACAAAACCCTCATTGCCAACGCCCCAGGCGAAAAAGTGGACGTACTTATTTATGGCGCGGGTATTTTGGGTATATCAACCAAAAATACCCTGCTGCGAAACCGCCACAAGAAATACAATATTTTAGGTTTTATTGACGATAACCCTTCGCTGACTTTCAATTCGGTAGAAGGGGTTCGGGTGTTTTCGGAAGACGATGCACTCAGACGCTTTATTATTCCCAAAGAGTCAGAAGATATTGAAGTCATTTTGGCCATTCACCACATTAAGCCGAGTCGCAAAAGCCAAATCGTCAAGCATTTTCTCCAACATGGCGTGGTGGTCAAAATAGTGCCGTCGGTTTATGAACGCCTCCAAGGCGACCAATTGCGCACCGAAGAAATTAGGAAAATCAGAATTGAAGACCTGCTGGGCCGCGAGCCTATCCAGATAGACAACCAAAACATCAATCGCCAAGTAAACGGCAAAGTAGCCTTGATAACGGGCGCAGCGGGGTCTATTGGCAGCGAAATTGTTCGGCAATTGGTGCGTTTTCAACCCAAAACATTAATTTTACTCGACCAATCCGAATCGGGCTTGTACGATTTGGAAAGTGAAATTCGGCAACAATTTCACGCCTTGTTGCCCCAAACCACACTTTTGCTGCAAGTAGCCGACGTTACCGACGAAATCCGGATGCGGCAAATATTCAGAGAACAAGTCCCTCATTTTGTTTTTCACGCTGCCGCCTACAAGCACGTACCGCTCATGGAAACGCACCCTTATGAGGCACTCAAAGTCAACGTTTTTGGCACCAAAATTTTGGCTGATTTAGCAGTTGAGATGGGGGTTGAAAAGTTTGTGATGATTTCGACCGATAAGGCCGTGAACCCCACCAACGTAATGGGTGCCACCAAACGACTGGCCGAAATGTACGTCCAGAGTTTGAATAGTCGTTTTCCAAATACTACGCGCTTTATCATTACTCGTTTTGGCAATGTGCTGGGTTCAAATGGCTCAGTGGTGCCGCTTTTTCAGAAGCAAATTCAAGCAGGTGGCCCCATCACGGTTACGCACGCCGAAGTGATTCGCTACTTTATGACCATTTCCGAGGCCTGTCAACTTGTGCTGGAAGCTGGCACAATGGGGCAAGGCGGCGAAGTCTTTGTGTTTGACATGGGCGAACCCGTCAAAATAGCCGACTTGGCGCAAAAGATGGTTCAACTTTCGGGCTTGCGTGTGGGCAAAGATGTCCAAATTGTTTATACGGGGCTTCGCCCAGGCGAGAAGTTGTATGAAGAGCTACTCAGCGACAAAGAGCAGACTTTGCCTACCTATCACCCCAAGATTCAAATTGCCCAAATAAACGCCTTGCCCTTCTCCAAATTAACCACTATTTTTCAAGACCTCCGCAAGGCCCTGCGGGAAGGCGACAAAACCAACATGGTGGCCTACTTGAAAATACTCGTACCCGAGTTTGTCAGCAACAATTCGGTTTATGAACAATTGGATGATTTGAAGGCATTTCCTAACTATGACAACGCCAATTAATCTTCCGCATACTATTAGGCGGGTTTTGGTGGTCAATTTTGCTTATTTGTCTTCGTAATAATACCCAAAAATAATCCCCATTTCGTCTTCGCTCGTGAGGCCAAATTTAACGACATTTCTTGTCGTGTTGTTGTAAGTAATTTCGGAGGTGAAGCCTTCGCCTTTTTTGAGCAAAAGGGGTGTAGCAAAGGTCTTGATCAACGGGTTCTCCCAGTCGGTACTTTCATAAACTACCTCGCCGTTTCGCGCGCCCCCGTTGATTTTAATGACAAATTTTTCGCCCAACTTGTGGGCGTGCGAGGTGAGCATCAGCACTTTGACTGCACTGGAAAATGTAAAAGATTTGGTCATGGTTGTTCGCTGGCCAGCGGGCAGCCTAATGTCGTTGTTTGCCAAGTCAAGGGCTTGTACTACATTGACAACCTTCGATTTAGGAATGGTGTATAAATTGGCATACACTTCGCCCGTGGCGGGGCTACTGGTTTTATTGACGTTGTGGGCGTTTAAATCCAACGAAAAACCGGCGGGTAGCAACAGGGCTGTACCTTCGGGCAGGGTGTAGTCGTAGTTGAGGGTTTGGGTACCAGCCCAAAAAATGTGGTTAGACATGCTCACTGCCGTCAATAAATTGAGCGAATTGTCGGGGTTGCGCAGGTCGCGTATTTGGTCAAAAGCGGGCATAAACGCTGCTTTCGGGTCGCGGTAAGAATATAATATAAAATGATGACTACCCGTTCGCATTTTGATTTGCACGCGGTTTACGTACAAATCGGTGGTGTTGCCAACCAGTTTGCGCATAAACAACTCACGCTCAAAATTGGGCTGAATCGCGAAGGCATCTAACTTCATTTGTAGGCCATCGCTGGTGGCGGGTGGAGCCAGCGGGACAAATTTATCAACAAAACTGGGCGTTTGGTCGTCGAGCAAAACGGCATCTACCACGCTACCCGTGCGGGGCGCGCCCGCTTCTATCCAGCGTCTCACAAATTCCAATTGACCTTTTGACAAAGCCTTGCTGCCCAACGGCATGGGCAAACCGTAATCTTTGCTACCGTGATGCCCCGACCCGTCCCAATTGAGCTTGTGATAAAGCAAACTCGACAACGAATAAAACGGCACCACGCGCTTCAATTTGTCGGCCAGTGCGTTGGCATTTTGGGGGTCTTTGTTTACCAAATTGTCGTAGGCTACGCCTTCGGCCAGCACCAGTCCGTGTTGTTTAAAGCTCCCGTCTTTGTCAGAAGCATGGCAGCCAGAGGTAGCGCAAGTGGGCGTCAAAATGCGCGATTGGAGCATCTCAAACGAACTTTTTTCGGCGGTAGCTGGCAGGGCGTTGTCTTGATTTTGGCAGGCATTCATGGCCAGCAAGAATCCCCCCACTGCCAACGAAAGATTTACTATTTTAACCGACTTCATTTTTTAAATGGTTTTTTAGTTTTGACTCTTCAAAACATTCACATTCACGGTTTAATTAAAACCCGCTTAAAACTAACACTTTTTATTGCTATTTGCAAAACTATAAACTTACCCCAAACCGCTTACCAAGTTCTTCCAACGACTGCACCACGGGGTCGAGTAGTGGAATACCCGCTTGGAGGCGTTGGGCTTCTATTTCGCGCTCGGGGTCGCCTGGCACCAGCACGCGCTTCCCTTCCACAGCCTTGGCACTGCGAAAAGTCCGTATCCAGTTGTCCATGTGCCGCTTAAAATCGTCGGCGGGCCGAAACCCGTCCACGCGCATGGCGCCAAAAAAGTGGCCTGTCCCCTGCCCTACTTGCTGCTGGTCGGCGTTCATGAAGCCCGCCGTGGCAAAAGGCGGCACCCACGGCCCGTAGTTTGCCCCCGACAAAACGCCCGAAAAAATATCTACAATGGCCCCCAGCCCGTAGCCCTTGTGGCTGCCATGCGCGCGGTCTGAGCCGAGCGGCAGCAACGCCCCGCCATTTTTGATGGCGTTGGCATCGTCGGTGCTTTGGCCACTACTGTCCTGCGCCCAGCCGCTCGGAATAGGCTGCTGCTTGCGTTGTAATATTTCTAATTTGCCGTAAGCCACGGCTGTACTGGCAAAGTCGGCCACAAAAGGCGGCTCTTCGTGGGCAGGCACTGCCACCGCAATTGGATTTGTACCCAGCAGCCTATCGAGCGAAAAAGTAGGCGCTACCAGCGGGGCGGCGTTGGTCATGGCCATGCCAATCATGCCATGCTCCAAGGCAAGCATGGCGTGGTAGCCAGCGATACCAAAGTGGTTGGAGTTTTGCACCGACACCCAGCCCGACCCCACGTTTTGGGCTTTTTCAATGGCAATTTGCATGGTTTTGGGGCCTACTACTAGCCCCACGCCACGGTCGCCATCTACTACGGCGGTGCTGGGCGTTTGGTGCACAATCTTGATATTGGGCGTAGCATTGAGCCTGCCGTGGTCGTGCAGGCGCACGTAGCCCGCCAGCCGCGCAATGCCGTGCGAGTCCACGCCGCGTAGATCGGCGCTTATCAAAACCGTGGCGGCCAAGGTAGCATCGGCCTCCGTGAAGCCAATGCTCAAAAATATTTGTTCGGTAAAATGGCGTAAAGATTGGGCAGTAAACATTTCTTCTGTTTTTTTGCAAAGTTCGCAAGAAAATACCAATCTGTTTTTAAATAGCTTTGTTTGTTATCTTTGTGGCATGAGAATTTTGAATATTTGCGCTTACACTTGGGTCATTGGCGGCCCCGCCCGCATCATTTACGACCACACCACCGTGGCGCTGAAACAAGGCCACCAAGTTGATATTTTAAGCCCAGCTTCTCCAAACGACCAAATTTACCCCGCTCCCGCTGGGGCGCGGGTCATCGTTTGCCAACGTACTGCGCCAATATCCCGCATTTTTCCCGAATTTTCGGTAGAACTGTGGCAGTATCTCCAGCAGCACCTGCACGAATATGACGTGGTGCATTGCCACGGCATCTGGCATTTTGGTAGTGTTGCCCCGTTTTTGTTCAAAAACAACGTGGCCAAAGCCATCACCATTCACGGGCTGCTCGACCACTGGGCACTATCGCAGGGCTATTGGAAAAAGAAAATTTTTTCAATTTTATTTCAAAAAAAGTTCTTGAAACGCGCCCAGCTTATTCAAATCAACAACCACGACGAGCAAGCCGACCTACTCCAATACCTTGGTTATCAGCACCCTAATGTGGCCATTATTCCCAACGGAATGCAACTGGACGAACTGGCTGACTTGCCGCCCAAAGGCACTTTTCGACAAGCGTTTGGCTTGCCCCAAACGCCCAAAATTGTGCTGTTTATGGGCCGACTAAATATCAAAAAAGGGCTTGACTTACTGCTGCCCGCTTTTCAAGAATATACGCATCAATACCAAGACACGCTGCTTGTTATTGCTGGCCCCGACGATGGCTATCAATCTGAAACAGAGAAGTTTATTAAAGAAAACAATTTGGGTAATTCCGTAAAAATGGTGGGTATGCTCACGGGCGACCAAAAAAAAGCGGCTTTGGCCGATGCCACCGTTTTTGCTTTGCCGTCGTACTCAGAAGGTTTTTCGATTGCCGCCCTCGAAGCCATGACAGCGGGCGTTCCCGCGCTGGTATCAGACCGCATCGGCTTTGACGGGACTGTGGCCCAACACCAAGCAGCCTACGAAGCACCGCTCACGGTAGCTGGTGTGCGCGCAGGATTGGAAAAACTGCTCCAAGACCCACACTACGCCCAAAAACTCCAACAAAATGCCGTAAAAATGGTGAGAGAACTCTACGACATTGAAAAAGTAGCGTCCAATTTGTTGGCCGAGTTTGAGAAAATTAGCAAAAAACAAGCCAATGCAATTTATTAGTATTCGCTGTCTGTTCTCACATTCTCAAAGACATAGCATCTGCACGTACAAAGAGCAAACAGCGACTATTCCCACTTCAAGTCGCTGCTACCGAGGGTTTCTTGCGGTTCGCGGGCGGCGTACTGGGCAAAATCTACCTCTGGCATCAATTCGGTCTTTACGTGGCTGATTGTGTCTTGAAGGGCTTCCATGAATTTATCAAAATCTTCTTTGTAGAGAAACATTTTGTGTTTTTCGTAACCAAACCCCTCGCCTTGCTGAAAACGGCGGCTCTCGGTGATGGTTAAATAGAAGTCGTTGGCGCGTGTTGAACGAACATCAAAAAAATAGGTTCTTTTGCCTGCTCTTACGCGGTTTGAGTAGATTTGTTCTCGGTCTTTGTCTTCCACTATTGTTGCTACATTTAAAAAAATAATTCAAACGCTAAATTACAGACTTTATTATTTTGACCAAAAGTTTTTTTAAATAAAAATGTTATTTTTTTGACCTATCCCAAGTTGCCACGGGACAGATTTGGGACTCAATGCTGCTTTTTGGGCAATTTTTCGTAAATTGCGCCATTAAAGCGATATTCGAGATACCCCCAACCAAACCTTCGCTATTATGTCATTTAGTTTTTTTTATCTGACTTCTCTCCTCTATTTATGTGCAAACAATGCCCCAGAAGCGCACTTGCTGGGCACTGAACAGCGTGGAAAGGCTTCGTTTTATGCCAAAAAATTCAATGGCAGAACTACTTCCTGCGGCGAAAAATTTAACCCCACCAAATTTACGGCTGCGCATCGGTCTTTGCCTTTTCATACAATGGTGGAAATCACCAATATGACCAACAACAAATCTATCATTGTGCGCATCAACGACCGTGGCCCTTACCACCAAAACCGCCTGCTGGATTTGACCAAAGCGGGCGCTTCAAAATTGGGTTTTTTGAGCAAAGGCGTAGCCAATATCAAGATGCGCGTAGTGGGCATGGAAGGAATGATATTGTTGGGCAAAAACGAATGGATTACCGACACAGGCGATATCGTTGAACAACAATAATAAACGAGCAGCAATCAATGGAATTAGACGTTTTTAAGGTAAGGCAGTACGGCAACGTAGAGTTTTTGGCCAAACAATTGGTTGAGGGCTTCATTACGGGCTTACACAAATCGCCCTTTCACGGGTTTTCGGTGGAGTTTGCCGAGCATCGCCTCTACAACACGGGCGAAAGCACGCGCCACATAGACTGGAAAGTGTTTGCCAAAACCGACCGCCTGTTTGTAAAACGCTACGAAGAAGAAACCAACTTGCGCTGCCATTTGCTCATTGACACGTCGTCTTCGATGTACTATCCTGAGCCGCATTTTGGCAAAATCACGTTTAGTACCATGGCCGCTGCGAGTATTGCCTACATGCTTCAACGCCAAAAAGATGCCGTAAGCCTCTGCACGTTTTCGGAAGGAATAGAAGTGCAAACCCAGGCCAAATCAACGCCCTCGCACATTCATAAGGTATTTTTGGAGCTCAACAAGCTCTTGCAAAAACCCAAGCCACTTCGCAAAACTACCGTGGCCGAGGTGCTGCATGAAATAGCCGAAAAAATCCATAAACGGTCGTTGGTTGTGCTTTTTAGCGATATGTTCGACGATTTTGAACAGTCTGACAAGCTCTTTTCGGCTTTGCAGCACCTGCGCCACAACCTGCACGAGGTGCTGCTTTTTCATGTTAGCGACCGCAAAACCGAAGAGCAGTTTGATTTTGACGACCGCCCCTATGAGTTTATTGACCTTGAGTCGGGCGAGCGCGTGAAATTGCAACCCAGTCAAGTAAAAAAACAGTACCAAGAAACCATTCAAAAATACTATTATGACCTGCGGCTCAAGTGCGGGCAATACCAAATTGATTTTGTAGAAGCCGATATCGCCCAGGGTTTTGACCAAATTCTGTCGGCCTACTTGGTAAAAAGGGGCAAAATGAAATAATAAAATAGGCGCAAAATTTTATTCCAAAACCATCAAAAAAAACAAATAATTATGTTAGAAACAGCAATACAAAACAAAGTAAACCATTGGCTATCTGGCTCTTATGATGCAGACAGCAAAGCGGCCATTCAGCAGCTTATTGACGCAGGAAACACCACCGAACTCACCGACTCGTTTTACAAAGACCTTGAATTTGGAACAGGCGGTTTGCGTGGTTTGCTGGGCGTTGGCTCCAACCGCATGAACCAATACACCGTGGGGGCGGCCACGCAGGGCTTGGCCAATTATCTCAACAAAACCTTTCCGAATCAGCCAATTAGCGTGGCTATTGCCCACGATAGCCGCATCAAATCGGACGATTTTGCCCGCATTATCGCCAATATTTTTTCGGCCAACGGCATTGAAGTTTATTTGTTTGATGCCCTGCGGCCCACCCCCGAGCTGTCGTTTGCCATTCGTACGTTGGGTTGTAAAAGCGGGGTAGTAGTTACGGCTTCGCACAACCCCAAAGAATACAACGGCTACAAAGCCTATTGGACCGACGGCAGCCAAGTGGTGGCCCCGCACGACAAAAACATTATTGACGAAGTAAATAATATTCAACGCATTGAAGACATTAAATTTAAGGGCGATGCTTCCAAAATCCATTTGATAGGCAAAGAAATAGACGAGCAATACCTGGCCCATATCGTGTCGCTTTCTATTTCAAAAGTGGCTATTGCGCGGCAAAAAGACCTCAAAATTGTTTATACGCCGCTGCACGGCACGGGCATAACGCTGGTGCCGACGCTATTGCAACGCATGGGTTTTGAAAACGTAACCATCATAACCCAACAAGCTGAACCCAACGGCAACGGGCAGTTTCCGACGGTGGTTTATCCCAACCCCGAAGAAGCCGAAGCCATGAGCATGGCCGTTGAAAAAGCCAAAGAAATACACGCCGACTTGGTGCTGGGCACCGACCCCGATGCCGACCGAGTGGGCATCGCTGCCCAAAACCACCACGGCCAAATTCAGTTGTTGAACGGCAACCAAACGGCCACTTTGCTGATTTATTACCTGCTGCAAGCTTGGCAAGAAGCAGGAAAACTAACGGGCAAAGAGTTTGTTTGCAAAACCATCGTAACCACCGATTTGATTGACAAAATGGCGGCTTCATACGGTGTTTCGTGCTACAATACGCTTACTGGTTTTAAGTATATTGCTCAGGTAATCAGAGAGTTGGAAGGCAAAGAGCAGTTTATTGGGGGCGGCGAAGAAAGCTACGGCTACCTCATCGGCGATGCTGTGCGCGACAAAGATGCCATTGCCAGTTGCGGCTTCATAGCCGAGCTAACGGCCTACGCCAAAGACAAGGGCCTGAGCCTGTTTGATATGTTGATGGAAATTTACAAACAATTCGGGTTTTATTACGAAGGCTTGATTTCATTGACCAAAAAAGGAAGAACAGGTGCCGAGGAAATCCAACAAATGATGGCCGATTTTCGGGCAAACCCACCGCAATTTTTGGCAGGCTCGCCCGTGGTAAAAATAGACGACTACCAAAGTCTGAAACGTACCGAAAATGGCTTGGTGTCCAACATTATTGCTGGCCAAATGGGCATTGAGTCGTCTAACGTTTTGCAATTTTTTACCGCCGACGGTACCAAGTTTACGTGCCGGCCGTCGGGCACCGAACCCAAGATTAAATTTTACGTCGGCGTAGTAGCCGAACTGGCAAAAAATGAAGATTTTGATGCCGTCTATGCTGGTTTACAAGCCAAAGTAAAAGCCATCGGCACGGAGTTGAATTTGAAATAGAAATGTCTTTTTGACATTTTTTCATAAAGATTTGACATTAATTAAAATACTTTACGTATTTTCACGTCTGATACAAGGCTTTGTTTGCTCAAAGCTCTTTCATCATAGGTTAAGTGTGTAGAGAAAGCCAGTCGCATTCGCGAATTGGCTTTTTTGTTTTAAGCACCAATTTGGCTTACCTTTATGCCTGAAATTACCTCGTGTGGCCGTCACATTTCCTAACCTACTTCTTTGCGATATGCGTATTTTTTCTTGGAAAATAGCCCCTTTAAACATTTGGGCAAAAATAGCCAATATTTGGTGGTTGTTTTTGCCCGTTTTGCTGCAAGCCCAAGGCGTAGATGCCAACTACGAACGTGATTACAAGCGCGCCATTGGGCTTTTTAAAACCGCCGAATATACGTTGGCTATCAACGACTTGTCGCCACTTACGGCACGTAAATACGCCAATGCGCTCACGCCCTACGCGCATTATTATTCTGCGTTGGCTTCGCAAAGACTCAATCGGGTGTCTGAGGCGCGGCAAATGTTGCAACAACTGCGTGAGCGTTTTCCAGATTGGAAAAAAATGGACGAAGCAAATTATTTGATGGCTGATTTGGCTTTCCGCGAAAAACAATTTGGCGAAGCACTCGACTATTTGCAAGACCTCGCTTCCCCCCAGCTCAAGAAAGATGCCGACGCGCTCAAAAAATACTACCTTGCCCCAGTGCAAGATTTAGCCTATCTCAAAAGTCTCAATCGGCAGTATCCCAACGACCACGCGGTGGGCATTGCACTCATTGACTTGATTCAGCGCACTTCTACCAACAAAACCGATCTCGAATTATCAGACCAGCTTACCAATACATTTGGCATAACTACCAACAAACCCGCCGCTTCAAATGCCATTACGCCCGTTAAGCCAAGTGGCTCTTTTCAAAAAGGCTACTACAACATATCGGTTTTGTTGCCCTTTAAATTAGAAGAATTCAGCCCCAACCAGCGCGTTCGGGCCAACCAGTTTACTTACGACATGTATGAAGGCATGAAATTGGCCAAAGACAAACTGAAACAAGAAGGAATAATCGTCAATTTATTTGCGTACGACTTGGGCAACGAAGCCTCAAAAATGGCTGAGATTACCAATAATTCTAATTTTGTGCAGTCCGATTTAATCGTAGGACCCATTTATATCGAACCTACCAAAATAGCCACTGATTTTGCCGAAGCCAACAAAATTTATTTGCTGCAACCCACCGCAGTTACCACCGAATTGTTGAACAACCACCCCACTACTTTTTTGTTGCAACCCTCGCTCGAACGCCAAACGGAGCAAATATTAGACTACGCGCAGTCGTTGCCGTCAGTGTTGGGCAAAAAAGTGGCGATTTATTATGGCAACACGCGCCGCGACTCTACCACGGCGGCTTGGTACAAAACCAAAGCCATTGCGGCAGGTTTGCAGGTAATTGATTTTAGAAAAACCCGCGAAAAATTAGACTCCACAACCAGCATTGCCGACTGGAACAAACCAGCGCACATCGTGTTGTTTAGTAGCAACGACAACGACGGCTCAAAAGTAGTGTCGATGCTTGGCAAACGGCGCGTCAATTCGCCTTTGTTAGCTACTGCCACTGCTTTCGATTTCACAAAGGCATCGGGCGGGTCGTTTTCGAGCCGCGAAATATATTTGATAGACAACGAGTTTGTGGATAACACTAAGCCGCAAGTGCGCGATTTTCAGTTGCAATACATGACCAAGCGCAACATGGTGCCGTCGGTTTATGCCATGCAGGGCTACGATGTGGTGCTGTTTTTTGGGCGCATGATTCATAAACACAAAGCCCAACTGCGCGGTGGTATGGACGCTCGGTCATACAATGACGACTACTTACTGTCGGGTTTTAATTACCAAAAATCAAACGATAACCAAGTTATTTCAATTCAAAAAATAGAAGATTTGCGTTTAGTGCCTGTGCGGTAGTTTAATCACGGGTCATTAGTTGTCAGAAAATTATCTTCTAAACCATTGACTATCAGCCTATTTGTTATTTAAAAATCTGCTATCTGACTACCATGAACATCACAAACAGCCAACACCTTTTTAGTAAAGCCAAAGAAGTAACGCCCGGCGGCGTAAATTCACCCGTTCGGGCATTTCGGGCCGTGGGCGGCTCGCCGCTGTTTATTAAGTCGGCCAAGGGGCCGTATATTTTTGACGAAGACGGCAACCGATACCTTGAACTCATCAACTCGTGGGGACCCATGATTTTGGGACATGCCAACGAAATGGTGCAAAAAGCCGTAGCCGATGCCATCCAAAACTCTTTTTCGTTTGGCGCACCCACCCGCAAAGAAGTAGAAATGGCCGAATTGATTGTCGAGATGGTGCCCTCCATTGAGAAAGTACGCATGGTTAATTCGGGTACGGAGGCCACCATGTCGGCGGTACGGGTGGCGCGGGGCTACACCGGTCGTGAAAAAATAATTAAGTTTGAAGGCTGCTACCACGGCCACGGCGATAGTTTTTTGATTGCAGCAGGCAGCGGCGCCATGACCATGGGCCAACCAGACAGCCCTGGCGTAACGCGGGGCGTGGCCAACGACACCCTCACCGCTCCTTTCAACGACTTGGCCGCCGTCGAAACCCTCGTGGCGGCCAATCAGGGTCAAATTGCGGCCCTGATTTTAGAACCCGTGGTGGGCAACATGGGCTGCGTACTGCCCCAAGCAGGCTACCTGCAAGCCCTGCGCAACCTCTGCACCCGCGAGGGAATCGTGCTGATTTTCGACGAAGTGATGACGGGCTTTCGACTGGCCAAAGGCGGCGCACAGCAGCGTTTTGGCATCACGCCCGACCTAACCACCTTGGGCAAAATCATCGGCGGCGGACTGCCCGTGGGTGCTTACGGCGGCAAGCGCGAAATTATGAACTGCGTGTCGCCGTTGGGGCCGGTTTATCAGGCAGGTACGTTGTCTGGCAACCCCATTGCCATGTCGGCGGGCTTGGCCATGCTGCACTACCTCAACAACCACCCCGAAGTTTATGCACAGTTGGAAGAAACGGGGCAAAAAATAACCAACGGTTTTAAAGCATCATTGCAAAAACTGGGCTTGAACTACACCATCAATCAGATTGGTTCGATGTTTACGCTTTTTATGACCGAGCAACCCGTTACCGACTTTCCTTCGGCCAAAACCTGCGATTTGCCGCTGTTTGGTCGGTATTTTCACGCCATGCTGGAACGCGGTGTTTACTTGGCTCCCTCGCAATTTGAAAGCCTGTTTTTTTCTACGGCCATAGAAGACGCGCACATTCAGCACATTTTGCAAGCCAACGAGGAAGCTTTGCAGCACGCAATGGCGGGGTAGCAAAAACGGCGTGTGCACACAATAAAGGACTTTGTGGTGCCGTTATTTCACCAAAAAAGCCATAATGAAGTCCTTTTTGATGAAGTCTCTTTTGGTAGTGGGCATTGTCATTGCCCTTTTTACGCTCAGCATTACTGTCCTCAACGACCGCACCTCGCAGTGGTTACGCCACAACACCGAGCAAGCCCTCAACGGCTATTTGCACCGAATGGCACTCCGCGCCGACCAAGATACGCTCACTACCCTCGACCGGTTCGTGGTTCACGGTTTTACCTTATGTGGGGCAGCGGTGGGTTGTCCCATGTATCCCGAGGCGGCCAAAGCCTTGATTTACTGCATCTATGGCAATGGCAAACCTGTTGAAGTGTCGGCCAGTTACTTCAAAAAATCACCCTTTATTAAGCAAGAAATTGAACGGTTGGGAACGGGGCATTTTAAAGAAATAGGCATGCACCAAGCCGACGATTGGCGCACATCGTTGGCTTTCAATCCCTACAACCTACACATTACCCGCGACAGCGTGGAGCTGTATTATCCTGCTACGCATTTCAAAAGTAGCCCCCGCATCGTCACCAAAAGTTCCTTTTGGTAGGTTCAAAGTGAAGTTTAGGCACAACCTCATGGCCGCTATCCAAGACCCGCCTTATAAGTTATGGGCACGTTGGAAGCGAGAGGAGTGAATAAATTGAACTGAATATCCACTCAACCAGTCAAATGCGGCTTTAAGTTTTTGGGCAGGATTGAACTTAAAGGCAATGCCCTCGCTACGGAGCGAGGAGTTAATCCAACCAATTAAGTTTGTATAAAGTTTTCTATGGCAAAAATCAAATTTTTGACTGGCTCAAAATAGGGAACTACTTTCTCTTGGTCAAAATCGAAAAAGTCATCATAATCTCCTTTTGCCGCCATGTAAATAGTTGCGAATACATTTTTCCAAACGTTTTGTCAATCAAGCCAGTAGCAATAAAATGCTGGTTAAAATTTGACTTTGCTCGGCCAAAATTCGAGCATCTTCCAACGTTTCGTACGCCCTTGCGATTCGATAACGAATCAAGTCTTGTTTTGTACCGCTCATTGTAATCGAATCCCTTCTTTTTGAATATTCTCAAATAATGGCGAGGCACTGTGCCTATTCCATTGCTCTTTGGTGTATATCAAAGGAGAAATGACAGCCCCTGTTTCCAATTCTACTTCATAAAATTGGAGACAGGGGCTGTGTTTCGGCATCAAACGAAATAGAAGGTACGTTGAGCAATATCAATACGTCCCAGAAGTAGCTTTTGAAGTACCCCGCGCCCGCGAACCAAACAAAAATACTTCGGCCTGTGGCACAAAGCCGCTGGTAACGGCTTTGATTCGCTCAATTATTTTGGTTTTTGAGGTCATGTAGTAAGGAGTGGCGTGGATATTTTAGCAATAATCCTACATTCATCGCTTGTTTTAGCCAAACAAAGATAATCAGAATTTATTTACGTACACCCGAAAGCGACTCATACGCCCCACATTTGAAATCGGACTCATTCCGTTGGTCAAGGCGATTGAGAACACATAGTATTTCTTCCGATTGGTCTTCATTTTTTCTACAACTTAGGCAAATCTGTGGGTTGGGATACAAATCGGGGTTGAGCGGCTCGCCGTTGTCAGAGAAAAAGCTGGGGAAGGGAAACCTGCGGATTGTTTAGCGTTTAACAGTTGTATAGTTCAAAACTTTTGAAGAGGACTCACCTATTGGAGAAGTGGATTAAAAAGCTTGAGTCCTACTATTTTATCAAAATCGGCCGTATTGTTGGTATTGAGTTGAGCATCATAAAGGAGTGCCGTTGCTGCGATAATCGCATCTCCCAAGAAATATTTGCGTTGTTGTTTCAGCATTGTAGCGAGGTCAATGACTTTTGAGTCAACAGCCAGCATAGGTATTGTTTCAAAAATGCTTTCAAAAAATTGTTTCTCTTCATCCTTCAATTGATGATAACCGAGTGTTTCAACTTTTGAAATAGCCGAAATTCGTGCTTCTGGCAAAAATAATAGCGGACGTATACACAAAGTCGTCTTTGGCAGCATAAATGATGATATTGGAATCAAATAGTTTCATTCGTCTCTAAAAGGTAATTCCCTGTCTTGACGAGTTTCTTTTACATATTGAAGCATTTCCTCAACATCCAGTGTATCGGCACCTTGCATGATTATTTCTTTTGCTCTTTTTCTTTTAGCTTGGTCGTCTTCTACATGGTAAGATACTTGCAGCCGACGGAGCAAGCCCAAAAGCCATTCAGCCTCGGCTTCATTGGGCAGATTGATGGTGATTTGGGGCATGGTTGCTTCCAATTTTTATCAAATATACACATTTTAGTTACGCGGTGAGGAGGGGGATTAGGGTTTTTTGGGGTATAAATCTGGGTTGAGTGGCTCGCCGTCGTCAGAGAAAAACTTGGGTAAGGGAGGGATTGGGGCTTTATGGAATATGGTAAAAAGCAAAAAATGGGAGAGCAATTTTGGCACCCAATCTAAAAGGCGACTGAAAAAATTATTTTAATCCTAAAAAATATTTGTACAAAAATGCAAATCGGTAATTGAGGTATGCGCCAAAAACAGGCACTTCTGCCACAATACCATTGACTATCAGTAAATCTTTAAGCTTGTCAACTTCTCGGTTTTCAATGGATTGGTTTTTTTCTATTATATCCGACATTAGAGAATCAAAATCGCGCTTTTTTAAATATATTTTTTTTAGTGGATGCCCAGGTGCCATTTTAGAAATATGAGATGATACGATTTCTAAATCTCTATTACCTTCTTCTTGAGCCAAATCTTTAAAATGGCCTATAACTGCTTTTTTTCGAACTTCTGCTATAATAAAATATCGCGGTAAAAGGATAGGCTTAGGCGAGTTTTCTTGGTTTTTTAGTGATGTATCTATTGCAGTCCAAATTAAATCAATAAAAGGTCTCAGACTAATTGTCCCATCTGCATTTTTTAGATTATTATAAAACCAATCATAACTTGTACCTCTTGTAAATTGCATAATTAATTACGCATTCCAAGGTATAACCAGAAAGATAGAAAATGTTATGAAGCAAGGCTTCTCTTTCTCTTTAAGAAATAACTGTGCTCCCATGATAGAATTTTAACCCATGTAATGCTGTTTTGCAGGCATTTAGGTGTTTTAGAGATGCGTCTTTGTATTGAGTACAGTTCATATTTTGTTATTTCCTAACATACTTCAAATCTTTTTGGGCACGATAGAGAATAATGGGGTCCGCGTATTTGGTCGGGACAAGGTCTATTTTCAACCCTAAGACCTTAGTAAGTCGTCTTTTGAGCCGTTGTCGGGTTTCAAAATCCAAATCTTGCTCCAACAAAAAATCAATGTCATGATAGGCTTCTCCGCGAGCAAATGACCCAAAAACGCCCAATTGAGTTAAACCAAAGGTTTCAAATACGTTTTGTTGTCATAATGTATTTTCGAGTTCTTGTAATGTCATATTATTTGCGCTTTGGTTTTCTATTCCAAATCCTTTGAAGCGTGTTTGCATGGGCTTTATAGGGTGATAAAACTTTCTATTTCTGTTTTTAAAGTGGGTAAATCGCGCGTGACTACTTTCCAAATAATGATCTCATCTACTGCATCATACGCATGAATCACCCGATTGCGCAAATCTACAATCTGTCGGGCATACGAGATTTTTATATCAGGCTGGTCTTTTAAAATACGATTGGTAGCCTCTCCGATAATTTCAAGTTCTCGCTCCACAGCACGGCGTATAGTGATACTGCTGGTAAATACTTTAAAATTGCGCTCATGACCCAAATGAACATCGATATGTTGAATAGCCTCCAAAATATCATAGAGAAATTTTTGAATTTCTTCACTCATATATAGGTGTTTTTGTCCGTTCCATTACTTTTATAAAATAGGGATTACGTAGTGTACGTTCTGTCACTAAATCTACATGACGATGAAGAATAGCCTCTAATTTCTCAATAATATTAAAATAGTTTTCACCATACGTAATCGGGTCGAGGTTATCTTCAAAGGCAATCAGTAAATCTATGTCGCTTTGGTCGTTGAATTGGTCAGTACATACAGAGCCAAAGGCAAAAGCTCGTTTCACTTTATTATCTTTTAAGACTTGACTTACGGCGGCTAACTTAGAACTTAGGATGGCGTGCATTGCGTTTTGGTTTTTTAAATATATTTAGTTTTGCTCAATTGCTTACTTCAAATCTTTTTGGGTGCAGTAGATCATAATGGGTGCATTTCTAAAAAATCTCCAAAAGCCCGTAAGTATCTGAGGAATAAAAGTCTTTCATTTCAGCAATTTTCATGTTTAAAATAGCTGCAAGTTCCTTTGTGGAAGGATTTTCGTCAAATAAAAGCTTCATGCGGACGTAATTAAGATTTTGGTATTTTCTTCTCGATTGGCGGCAAAAGCCAATGAGGCCAAAATATCGTCGTGGGTAAGTTGGGGGAAATCTTCGATAATTTCGTCGTAGTTCATGCCTCCTGCCAACCACCCCAAAATATCCCATACCGCAATATGCGTTCCTTTGATGCAAGGTTTTCCAAACCTAATTTCTGGATCAATGCTTATTCGTTCTTGAATATTGTTCATGATACTGCCTTATTTTTCTCCAAATATACATTTTTTGTTTATGCCGCGTAGCAATGCGCTCCGTTGGTGAAAAGTTCTTTTCTTGCCCGCGTGATGCCGGTATATTAAGAAGCGCAAATCCAACTGATACATAGCAGTATTCATGATGATGCTGTCCCACTCGCTGCCCTGGGCTTTGTGTACCGTGAGGGCATGGCCTTAGCTGAGCTGCAAAGCACTCAAATACTGGCTATCGCGGGTATCTTGGCTCTCACGAAAAGCAGATTTATTACGCATTTCGGAGGCAAAAAGCAACTTGCGCTGTTCTTTGGTGATTGGAGCGGCGAGTTCGTCCAAAAGCACCAAAGACACAATGCTAAATGCGGCATCGTTTTCGTATTTGAACGCTATTTCGGCCTCCGCAAACTCCAAGTCGGCTACGCGGTGGCGTTTAGAAGCCATGGCTTTGATTGTGCCCACTTCGCCATTGGCCACGTAGTGCTGACCGACGTGATTTTGGTTGAGCACGACCGTGTCATTGACCGACAAGCAGCCTATCAAACCCAATGATTGGCGAATGCGTGCGTTGCATTTATTGCGGTAAGCGTTGCCCAACGACAAAATCGCCACGCGGTCGTGTTGGCCTTGCTCAAAACGCGCCAAATAGAGTTTCACAGCCTCTTCATCACCTTTATAAAGTTGCCCACTCGGCATAGCCAGTCGTCTGGCTTCCATGTTGCGGCGCAGTTCGTTGGCCGTCGCCAATATCGAAGAACCCTTGCTTTGGCATTTCACTTCGGTCAATTCTACCATACCGCCACGCAAACCGTATTTTGTTTGTAGGTAGTTGGCCATGAGCGCGGGCGATTCCTCGTGCGCGTTATAGCCCACGGGAGGAAGCTGGAAAGCATCGCCCACAAAAATAATTTTGTTTTGGGCGTGTCCTTGGCGCATAAAGTCTATAAAATCGGCCAAAAGCGGGTTGGCAGCCACAAAATTGCCCGAAGCATCTAAGCGGTCGCTGACCATCGAGCTTTCATCGGCAATAAATACCTGCTGTGTCGTGCAGTCGTTTTGACGGCGTTTTAAGCGGACGATTGCCTCTTCCACGTCGGTTTTGGGCGTGTAAAAACAACTGTGCATGGTTTTTGCCGCAATCCCCATTTTACGGCCCAAGTTTTTGGCCGCCCGACCAGTTGGCCCAAGCGGAACGGGAATGATTGATTTTTGGGCCAAATAGCGCGTTACGGCGCTCATAATGCTGGTTTTCCCTGTTCCTGCGGCACCACGAACCACGAGAAAATGGTCGTTTCCGTTCAAAAACGCTTCAATGGTGGCAAGCGCATCGGCTTGTTCGGTGGTTGCCGAAAAACCCAAGTGAGCAATAAGCGAAGTGGTTGTGGTTGTCATAACTGTAATGGCTTTTGGTTAGAAGCCACTGCAAAGGTTAGGTGGTCAATTGCTATTTTGTTAGATTTGAGAAAAATTTTTACCCGAAATGAAAAAAAGTAGAGAGTCGGACGGTAAGCGAATCAAACGACTATTGGCGTTGCATCAGCTTTTGAGAAGCGGCAAACAGTTTTCAACTGAGGCGTTGCAGGAGGCTTATGCTGAAAAAACAGGTGAAAGTCTTGAGAAAAAGACCCTTCAAAATGACTTACGTTTTATGAGGCTCGAATTGTTTGCCCCGCTTCCCGAAAAAGCCAACAAGCACACGGGCTATTTTTATAATGGAAGTTTTTCGATTTTGGAGGCCTTAGACGACAGCTATTTTGGCTCGCTCAATGAAGCCTTGGCGCTGCTTCGGCAAATGGCCAAGTCGAAAGAATTTATTGGCTTGGAAGATATTTTGTTGCGATTGGAGCAGCGGGTATCTGCCACAGATGCCGAAAAAAATAGTTTTATTCAGTTTCAAGAACAAGCATTGAAAGGCAAAGAACGTCTTGGTAGTCTGCATCAATTTATTTTAAAAAAACAGTTTTTACAAATTGATTATCACCCATTTAATACCGACGGCTACATTCGCCACGTTTACCCACTTTTGTTGAAAGAATACAACAATCGCTGGTTTTTAATAGCGTGGGAAAAGGACAAACATACCCCTCAAAACTTAGCTATCGACCGCATCGAAGGAGTTCGAGAAACGTATGAAGACTTTGTTTTTAACAGGCAATTTGATGTCAATAAATTGTTTGAAAATCTAATCGGTGTTACACCAGAAGGCACGTTTGGGGCCGTCAAATTGCGATTCAGCCCAGGGCGGTTTCCATTTGTTCAAACCAAAAAAATGCACAGTAGCCAGCAAGAAGTGGCTGAACATACGATTGAAATACAAGTTTACACCAATCGCGAACTCAGGGCCAAAATCCTCGAATTTGGGGCAGATGTGGAAGTGATAGAACCAAAGATTTTGCGTGATGAAATAACAGAAATCTTACAGAAAGCAGCGGGTAATTATGCGACGGGTAGCGACGTGCAAACTTGACTTCAAAAATTGCAATAAATGCTAAATTAACGCCATTCAACGCGTCACGTTTATAGTCAAAAAGCGCCTGACCCAATCTACCTTCAATTTTCCAAACGCTTTGACGCTTTTCCACGTGTTAAGTTATAACCGCCGAAAATGTCAAAAAAAGTATTTCATCAGGTGTATTAGTTGATTATTCAAATTTTTAAATGAGATTTATGATAAAGTTCACGTAGGCTACGAGCAGTAGCCTACGTGAACTTTAATAACTAACGCGGAATCAGCTTAGTTACGGATCATGCGGATGGTTTTCTGAAAGCCGTCGGCCTGCATGGTGCAGAGATAAGTACCAGATGGCAGCAAAGTGCCGTCGACTTCAACCGTGTGTGTACCAGCAGGTGTAAAACCTCCGTGCAGGGTTTTTACCCGCCGCCCTGCCGCATCTAAGAGCGTAATATCGACAGTAGTAGCTGTTGGAATGCTGAACTGAACGACCGATATAGTGCTGAACGGGTTGGGGATATTCGTACTCAGATCATAACCATCGACTAATTCAGTTTGGGCTTCGGGAGCGGCTTCGCGGGCGTTCACGGCACTCAGGGGCAAACCCCGGTGTATGTCTGTTCCTGATTTGGCCCAGTAGGCACCAATGCCGTTATTGGTGCCCAGCACAAAAAACACGTAGTTCCCGTTGGCATCGGCCCGGTAGCAAATGTCGCCCGTACGGTTTAGATTAGGGTTGCTGCCTAAGCTGGGCGTTGCGCCATAAACATCGCCTACCGTAGTACTGCCCAAGCCGGCCGCACCCGATTTAAACAGCAGGGCCTGATTGGTAAGTCCCGTCGGCTTGGACTCAAAAAGCCCCACCCAGCGATTAGTCGTTGCCCAAGCAGTGATGGCTCCGTTTTGCATCGTTACCACCGTTGGAGGAGCCGTAGCCACCACTACACCCGCAGCACTGACCTGAATGGGCTGGATGCCGTAACCACTGAGGAGATAGCCTTCGCTGCCCAACCCGAGTGGCGTAGCCTCGGTTAAGGTGCCCAGGCTGGTGCGGCCCTGCACCGTAATGACAGTGGGCGTTTGGTTGAAAGTGCCATCGGCATTCATCGACCACCGAAAAATTTTGTTCGATTGTGAGGCCGCTGCCACGACAATGGCCGTTCGGGCCGCCACGCTGCCAATCACGCTTAACCCATCGCCAAGCCGCAGGGCGGCACCCGTGTAGGAGATGGCCAACGTTGGCGCAGCCCCGTTCGCGTTCCAGAAATATACCTTAAAGGCACTTTGCTGGGCATTGGCGGTGAGGTTAGCCGCCAGTATTTTGCCGTCCCAGCTGGTTTCCACATCGTTGAGGTCAAAAGTCCCACCCGAAATACCGGTAGTGCTGAGTTGGCCTACGTCGGCTCCGGTGCGCCAGTTCAGCATTCGGACGGTGGTTTGGGCCGAGCGTGAAACAACGTACAGAACCTCGTTAGAGTAAGCAATGCCCCGCTCGGTGTTGTTCCTTGTGGAGAGCCAAGCTGGTGTGGTGTTGGTGCGGGCGGTGCGTTCCCACAGGGTCTCAAACGCCCTTGCAGGCTGTGGGGCGGGTGTCAGCCCCTGAAACCGGCGCATCAGGCCAGTCATTTTTTCAATGGTTACAAACTCCACTTTGCTGCCAATGGCCGGGTCGGCTTTTACCCGCCGGATTACGTCTTCCAGCATCGCCAGCGACATATCGGCATTGCCCGGCGAGATGCGGTTGGCAAAGTCATCTTGCCGCAGCCGCTGGTAGCCACCAATCAAAAAAGAAGGGGTCGTTCGGGGGCGCAGCAACCCCAGTATACGGTCGGCCATTCCCTGATTTGAGGAAGTGGTGCCGTAGAAAGTTGGGTTAGTATCGCCCACGCGGGCTTGGTTGAAAAACAACTGGGATTCGGGCGAGGTGTAGGGGACTTGAAACGGAAGGGTCTGCTCAAACAGATAAGTGGCCCCCGGCACGCCCGCATCACGATTGAAGCGCGACAGTTTGGTCATGTTGTAGTTATTCGACAGCGGAACACCCCGGAAACTGAAAGAGGTTGTAGGGGCGTAATGCTTGTAGGCGTAGATATCATTGACCTTGAATTTGCTCATCAGCCGCTGCGACTCGGCCACTGCTGCGGCCCGACTTTCGGCAGGAATCATGTCGGTATAAGTATAGCCCAGGGGCGACAGCACGGCCATGAAACCATCGTTGGCCGTAGCGGTTTCCATATAATAATTGGCTACAAAGGGGCAGTCGTCCATCAGGGTCAGGTTCAGTCCCCACGTAACGGGCACCGTACCCCGTTTGGCCGACAGCCAAGCCCCGCTCTGAAACCCTATACACCAGTTGCCAGAGTCTCCTTCGGTACCAATGACTACCACATAGTGCTTGGACCTGTCCAGCACCACCGACGCGTAATCCTGCACCAGCGAAGGCCGGTTGTAGGTACTGGCTGGTACCGGGAAGGTACCGTGAAACGATAGATTGCCCAACAAAACGGGCTGAAACGTGGCCCCGAAACTGGCAAACCACTGCACAATGGGTTCGGGCCAGACCCAGCCATATATCCGAAACAAACCATTGTAGTTTTTGCTGTGCAAATAGGTAAGAATGCTCTCCAGAATATCCGTTTTCCAAGAGGCTAACTGACTGAAGTCCAAATCATCAGGGCCGGAAAGATTTGTTTGAAACATGCGGTGCTGCACCGTCAGGTCGCAAAGTGCGCGGCAGTAATACTTTTTTGGATTACAGCGCGGCAAAATCGTTGTTACGGCCCAGGTCAACAGTGTGCGGTAATTGACATCGTTAGAAGCCGACGCGTTGTTCCAGGCGTTTCCTGCCTCAATTCGGCCCGACACCGTAACCGGGCTGTCGCCGTCAAAAGCATCTGAAACCACCACCGTGTTGTTAACAGAAAGACCCAGCGTCGTGGCCATGTCCGGTGTGCAGGGCAGCCGATTGGTCAGCCCACCCAGCGTACCGGCATATTCGGCCTGCCAGTGCACTTTTTCGGTGGGGTGGTTGGCAATAATTTTCGACAAATCGTAGGTGATGGCCCCGTTAATAAACGGGCGAAACCGATTTACTAAGGCCGCTACGGTCGTTATTTCCTCAAACACCACGTTGCCCCGGCTTTTGTAGAGGGCTTCAAACTGCTCGTCGGTTTGGTTGTAGGCCCAGTTCTCATAGACATTGCGCAGGTACAGGCGGGCCGAATCGCGGTTGACGATGCCAGCCAGCGTCATGGCCAAGTACCTGGCCTCTATAGTCAGCCCTCCCGATGGGCTGAATACCACCGCCCGGTAGGGTTGCTGGGCATTGGTTTTGGTGATGCTACCCATCAGTAGGCTGACGAACAACACCTGAGCAAACAGCGAAAGTAATCGTCTTTTCATCGAAATAGGGGTTAGTTACAGTGTAAAATGACCGCAATTTAAGCCTTTTATCGACTTACTTTACTTTCTAACGTGCCATTAATTTTCCTATATCCTATACGGATTTTATGGCGGCTTGCTTCTACAAATATTAACGTAATATGAGCAATATACTGTATTTGTTTTGCGGCGGCTATTGTCAATGTAAATTGTTGATAATCAGAATATATTGTTGCACCCGCCATAAAAAACAGTAGAATCAGCATTTTTTAAATGCAAATTCTCTGCAACCAAGCTGCGCAATGAATTGATGGTTTGACACGAAAAAAATGTGTATTTATCGCAAAATAAGCAGGTTTTTAGTGCAACAACGGCTATTTGTGTAGCTTTGGGAATCTAAAAAAACCTGCAACCAATGAAAAAAATTGCATTCCTACTACCGCTATTTGCTACGTTTTCTTTTTTTTCTTTTGCCCAAAAAAAGCCAAAAACAAACGCTCCTGTCCCTGCGGCAACCCTTAAAAAGCCTTTGACGCACGCCGTTTATGACTTCTGGAAAGATATTTCGGAGCGTACTGTAACCCACAATGGCGCGTGGTTTGGGGCGGGCATCAACCCCCAAGAAGGAGACGGCAGGCTGTTGTTTGTCAACCTTACTACCAACCAAACCGACTCCGTGGCGCGGGGGAGCGCACTAAAATTCAGCAACGACTCCGAATATGCCGTGTTCAAAATCAAGCCCCAATTGAGCGTAATAAAAGCCGCCAAACGCGACAAACGAAAAGACTTACCCAAAGACTCGCTGGGAATCTATGCCCTGAATACTAAGCATTTGACCAAAAAATCGGCGGTATTGTCGTTTAAAATGCCCGAAAAAGCGCGCAACTGGGTGGTTTTTTTGCAAGAAAATGCCGACCAAAAGTCCAGCTCCGACACTGTGAAAATACCGACGATAAAGTCTAAAAAAGAAAACGAAGAAAACGGATATGGCTTGGTATGGCGCGATTTAAAATCCGAAACGGAGAAAAAGTTTGCGTTTGTAACCGACTACGAAATTAGCAAAAATGGCGATCGACTGGTATTTGCCACCACGGGCAGCGACACTACCAAAGCAGGGTTGTACGTCTTTGAAACCATTACCCAACAAACGCAGCTAATCCAGGCTGCGCACCCAAAACATAAATTCAAAAAACTAATCTTCGACGAAAGCGGTAAGCAGCTGGCGTGCGTGGCCGATTTGGACACCAACACCAAAACACCCGTTCGATTGCCCCAATTAATGTACTGGAAAACAGGCGAAAGCACCGCTACAATTTTGGCCGATGCCGCCAACCAGCCCGCCGCCCAAGGCTGGCTCGTGAGCAGCGAACAAGCCCCGCATTTTGCCAAAAATGGCACGAAACTATTTTTTGGCACCAACCCCAAGCCCATTTTGCAAGACACTACACTACTCCCCGAAGAAATTGTGAACGTAGAAGTATGGAATTGGCAAGACCGCAAACTGCAACCACAGCAAAAAGTAACGCTCGACCGCGACAAAAAACGGGCCTATTGGGCAGTAATCAATCTAAGCGACCGCAAAATGGTGCAGTTGGGCAATGAGCAAATACCCGACGTAGAACTCGTCAATGAAGGCAACGCCGATTTTGTCTTGGCTTCGTCCAACCTTAAATATAGCAACCAACACTGGGACTGGAACCCCAAACAAGACGTGTACCTTGTCAGCACCCGCGACGGCGCACAAACCTTGATAAAACAAAAACTCGAAGCCACCGCGCGGGTATCGCCGATGGGCAAGTATTTGTACTGGTTTTCAAATCCTGATACGGCATGGTTTGCCCACGATATTGCCCAAAATAAAACCATTCAACTTACTAATAACCAGTCGGTCCGATTTGCCGACGAAGACGACGACCACCCCGATTTTCCTGCGGCTTATGGCACGGCTGGCTGGACCCCAAACGACGAAAGTATTTTGATTTATGATAGGTTTGATATGTGGCAAATAACACCCCAAAACGCTGCCCAAAACAAAAAATGGACCAATGGCCGCGCCGAAAAAATCCAGTACCGATACGTGCGTTTAGATGCCGAAGAGCAAAACGTTGCTATAACCAAAAACCTGTTGTTGAAGACATTCAACGAAACTACCAAACAAGAAGGCTTTGCCCAATTGACGGCCAGTAGCGGGCAATTATCGGCTTTGCTGCAAGGAGATTTTAAAGTTGGCGCAGCCCCATTGAAAGCCAAAGACGCTGACCGGCTGTTGTTTACGCAAGAAACTTTCCAAAAATACCCCGATTGGTACGCCACCGACTTGAGCTTCAAAAACGTGGTTCGTGTTACCGATGCCAACCCCCAGCAAGCCCAATACTTGTGGGGAAGCGTTGAGATAGTAAACTGGCGTGCAGGCGACGGCACGCCGCTGCAAGGGCTGCTCTACAAACCCGAAAACTTCGACCCAACCAAGAAATACCCCATGATGACGTATTTCTACGAAAAAAACAGCGACAATATCCACAGCCACGTAGCACCACGCCCCATTCGGTCGTTTATCAATTATGCCTATTTTGTGAGCAACGGCTACTTGGTTTTTGTGCCTGATATTGTCTATCAAACGGGCTACCCCGGCCAAAGTTCCTACAACTGCATTGTGCCAGGCGTGCTGAGTATGATTGACAAAGGCTACGTAGCCAAAGACCGCATCGGTATTTCGGGGCATAGCTGGGGCGGCTACCAAACGGCTTATTTAATCACCCAAACCAATCTTTTTAAAGCCGCCGAGGCTGGTGCGCCCGTAGCCAACATGACGAGTGCGTACGGCGGTATTCGCTGGGAGTCGGGCAACTCGCGCCAATCGCAGTATGAACGTACGCAAACGCGCATCGGCGGTACGCTCTGGGAAAAACCCATGCAGTATCTGGAAAATTCACCGCTGTTTCACGCCCCAAAAATTCAAACGCCCGTGCTCATGATGCACAACGACGACGACGGTGCCGTGCCGTGGTACCAAGGCATTGAGTTTTATATGGCCCTCAAACGCCTCGACAAGCCCGTATGGATGCTCAACTACAATGGCGAAAAACACGGCCTCACCAAACGCCAAAACATGAAAGATTTTGCGGTGCGGCTTTACCAGTATTTTGACCACTACCTCAAAGATGCCCCCGCCCCTGCGTGGCTTACTGAGGGCTTACCCATGCTCGAAAAGGGTATCAATCAGCGGCTTACCCCTGCTCAAACGCCCAAAACATCTCAGCTCAGTGGGGGCTTGGAAAAATAAAACTGACTGTCAAATTATATTTTATGACCACTACCATCGTTCCGCAACTCCAAGCCACGCAGCGCGCCGCCGCACAAGTACGGCGGCTGTCGGCTACCCAAAAAGCCGATTTACTGGCTCATTTGGCCGATTTATTGCTGGCCAATCAGGCGCACATCAGGGCCGAAAATCAAAAAGACATGGATTTGATGGCCGACCGTAGCGACGGAACGGGCGACCCCAAAAAAGACCGCCTTTTTTTGAACCAAAAACGCATTGAAGACCTCGCCCAAAGCCTGCGCGACGTGGCAAAACTGCCCGACCCGTCGGGGCAAGTCGTGTTTGAACGCACCACTGAGCAAGGTTTGCAACTCAAAAAAATGCTGGTGCCAATGGGCGTGGTGGGCGTTATCTACGAGTCGCGGCCCAACGTAACGGTGGACGTGGCCGCGCTGTGCCTGCGCTCGGGCAATGCCTGCGTGCTGAAAGGCGGCAAAGAAGCCGATTTTTCCAATCGCTGCTTGGTAAACTTCATTCACCAAGCCCTTGACGCTTTTGGGGTGGACAAAAACGCCGTGCTGCTGTTGCCCACCGACCGCCAGTTTGTGAACGAACTGCTCACGGCCACGCGCTACGTGGACCTCATCATTCCGCGTGGCTCAGATGCCCTCATTCAGTTTGTCCGTAAAAATTCGCTCATTCCTACCATCGAAACGGGCGCGGGCGTGTGCCACGGCTACGTGGAGGCATCGGCCCATTTGGCTCAAGCCCGCGACATGGTAGTAAACGCCCGCGTATCGCGGCCATCGGTCTGCAATTCAATGGATTGCGTGCTGATAGACCGCGCCGTTGCGGCAGACTTTTTGCCCATGTTGAAAGAAGATTTTATCAAATGGAACGTGGAGGTTTTTGCCGACGAGGAAGCCTATCCTGTTTTTGAGCAAATGCAATATCCGCTGTTGCAACACGCCCAACCGCAGGATTTTGGCCGTGAATTTTTGGATTATAAAATAGCCGTAAAAATAGTTTCGGACATAGAAGAAGCCCTATTGCACATTCAAGCGTATTCGTCGCGGCACTCCGAAGCCATTTATTCGACCAATCAGACCTTGATAGACCGCTTTTTGGCCGAAGTAGATACCGCCGCCGTTTATGCCAATGCCTCCACGCGCTTCACCGACGGCGCAGTATTTGGACTGGGAGCTGAAATCGGCATTTCAACCCAAAAACTCCACGCCCGTGGGCCATTCGCGCTCGAAAAACTCGTTACCGAAAAATGGGTGGTAGTGGGCAGCGGACAAGTGAGGTGGTGATTTATGAATGGTATTTGTAGGCACAACAAAAAAAGGTTTTGGGATTTTAAACCGTGCCAAACAATCTACCTTTCAGGGCACTGTACGATTCATGGTTGGGCACAAGTTTCAAAATTTAGAAAATTAGCTTCGTTTTTTTGAAAATAAAGTGCTAATTTTGCGGCTCAATTTGCAAAATTAACTAAGACAATGGCAGTAACTAAATTAAACCGCAAACTTCGCAGAACGAAGGCTGTTCCCAAAAACGCGAAGGCGCGTATCAAGCAATTGCTTTGGAAGCCAGAAATTAAGAGAGTAGATATTGAAGTTCTCAAAGCAGCATTTACTGCTCCAAAGGCTTAGACTTCCCAGGCTTTCGACGAAATAAACGCGCGCGTTGGTATTGACTGCCAATGCGCGCGTTTGTTGGTTTTTTATGCTATTTATTGTCAGGTGCTTTTGCTCCTTTTTTCTTCAAAACTTCGATTGTTTGCTCCATTTTTTTAAACTTTCGGCGCATTTCGCGGCGATAGTGGAGTTGTACCCGAAAAATAACGGCTTTACCAAAAAGCGAGATGCCGCCGTTGATGAGAATGAGGCTGTACGTGCCCAACAAAAACCACCTCATGAAGGGCGCGCCCGTGTGTTTGAGCTGGCCTGCCTCGCTGAATACGCACAAACCGTAGCCAATGAGTACCAAACTTACTGGCGACAGCAGCATCCATTTGGTGCGGGTACTCATGCGGTTTACCAATTTTTGACCAGGGGGCTTTTCTATTTTCGGTATCATTTTTGTGGCTGCGATTATATTGATGTCAGTTTGTAACGTGAGAATTGACACAAAATACGTTATTTTGTTCAAATTATTCAAACTTTTGGCTTTGACTTCGGTATTTTGGCAAAATTAAATTTACGATGAAACAAGTTATCAGTTGGGTTTTGCGGCACATACCGCGCAAATATTTACAATTGGTCAGCCACGTTGGCATGAAAGTCTTGGCCGTTTTTTACCGTGGAAAAAACGTAGCGTGCAACGTATGCGGCAGTACTTTTCGGGAGTTTTTGCCATATGGCCGCAACCCCGGCCGCGACAATGCCCTTTGTCCCAATTGCTTGTCGCTGGAGCGGCACCGACTCATGGACTTGTACCTGCGGCGCAAAACCAATTTTTTCAAAGAAAACCTAAAAGTCTTGCACGTAGCTCCCGAGTATTGTTTCATTGACCGTTTTGAGAAAATGAAAAACCTGGACTACATCACCGCCGATATTGAGTCGCCGCTGGCCAAAGTCAAGATGGACATTCACGCCATTCCGTTTGCCGAAAACACCTTTGACGTGGCGTTTTGCAACCACGTCATGGAACACGTGGACGATGACATCAAGGCCATGTCGGAGCTGCACCGTGTACTAAAGCCAGGCGGTTGGGCCATTATTCAGTCGCCGCAAGATTGGAACCTGGCTACTACTTTTGAAGATGCCACCATCACCGACCCACTGGCCCGCGAAAAGCATTTTTGGCAAGACGACCACCTGCGCTTGTTTGGCCGCGACTACGGCCAACGCCTGCAAAAAGGCGGCTTTGAGGTAATCGAAGACCGTTTTGTAATGGACGAACTCACACCCGAAGACGTAAAACGCCACGCCCTGCCCAGCCACGAAGTAATTTATTTTTGTAAAAAAAGCAGCACCCCTTAAATATTGAACCGAAATGAGAACTTGACGGCAAAAGGCGTAGTGTTGGCATTTTGGCGGTATGTGAGGCGGTGGATAGCATCTACGCGCAATACTTTGAAGATATTGTCGATGGCATAGCCCATTTCAAGATAAGGCACCGTGCTCAAGGAGTTGAAGCCCAACACTGCCTGGCCGCTCAGGTCGGTGATGGCTACCAAGTCGCGGTTGGCTTGGCGCACGCTGCCGTAAAGTATTTTGGTATTGACCAAAAACCGCCATTTCCATTTTTTTATCAAAGGCAAACGATTAAAAAGCAGTCCTTCAAAATTGTGTTCAAAGCGCACTTGGGCGTATTGGTCGCAGGCAAACTCGAAGAAATTCATTAAATTATAGCTGTTTTCGACGTAAAAAAACGATTCGTTGCCCAGCGGTGTATAGAGAAGTGGATACGGCAGATTGGACGGGATATAGCCCAACGACAGGTGGTAGGTGCTGCGCCCAAAAAGCCCCAAACGCACGCTCTGCTGCACACTAAGCGACAGGCGATGGTAGTCGAAGTCGCTGTTTAAGAAGCGCTTCATGCCCCACTGGTAGCGAAAAAGCACCAAAGGCCAGCGTTGCGTTCCCATTGTCAGGCGTTCGTTGTCGGCATACAAAAACACCTCGTCTTTTCCCCAGCGGGTTTCAAAAAACAACTCGGTGGTTTGGTAGCTTTCTCTAATGGGCGACTGCTCGGCCATTTCAGGCTTTAGGCGGTAGGCAAAAGGGTACATAGGCTCAAACGAACACTGCCGCACCCCTACCGTCTGGGTGAATCCTTTGAGTACTTCACGCTTGAAAAAAAACGAGTTGTCGCCTTGAAAATAGCCGCGCCGATAAGCCCCCCAGCGCGTAAAAGCCCCAAAAAGGGCGTTCGTGCCGATACTCTCGGAGGTCAAACCAATGCGCTCCAAGTCGTAGCTGCGGCTTACCCCCGCCAGTGTCCAGGGCTTGCGGCTAAAAATATGATTGACCCCCAAGCTGTACTTGAGGCGTTGGTCGGTGGTGCCGTAGGCCAGGTGGCCGGCAAAAACCCAACGCCGGCTAAAATCGGGGTTGGTGCGCAAACCCAGCCTGATGCGATTGCCTTCCAAGGTATTGTTGGCGTAGGTATAAAGATACGGGCCAACGTCAACGTTTATTTTGGGAATACGCTTGTAGCCTCCCACAAAAATATTCAAGATTTCGACGTAAGTACGCACCACGGGTACTTGCTTTACGGAGTCAATGAGTTTATAGGCGGTGCTTTCGCCTGACGTAAGTGGCTCGTGGCGGGCGGTGTCCCAGAAGCCATTTTCAAAGTCGCGGGCATCGTCGGCGACTTCAATGGCGGTGTCGTAAAACTTAGCGGGGCGCGGCCGATTGACCACAATGTTGCGGTTGGAAGTATAAAATTTAACCAACATACCCGCCACCGAGTCGGCTACTTGATCTACGTCCACCATCACCCGCGACTTAGTGGTAATCCAGGCGCTGTCGGCGGTTTGGTCGTACTCTTGTTGAATTTTGATTTTTTCGATAAAATTAAGCTGGGCTGCTTGCCCAATGGTGGCATCTATTTGTACGAGTGCGTGCGAGAGCGTATCTATCCAAACCGACCCGCCAAAGGCTTGGTCTTGGGGGCGTTTTGGTTCAAAATCAACGCGATAGCACCAGTAGCCCCCCACAAAAGTAGTGTCAATGAGGTAGTATTCGTAGGTGGTTTTCCAGCCTTCGGCAATGGGCGACATGAAGTCTTTGTTGACAATATTGAGCCAATTGTTGTAAAAATTGTACTGCTGAAACGACGACCCCACCAACTGCGAAATAACGTTGCCGTCGGTTACGGCAATGCCTTTGACGTTCGTTTTTAAGATTTTTTCCTTCTGCTTGCGCGGGTCGTTGCGGCAATAAAATTGTGATACCGACTCTGACAAATAAATCGGAATGACGGGCTTACCGTCTTGGCCCGCTATTTTGTCAAATTTATCAATGGCACTTACTATTTTTTTGATGGCCTTACGGCGGCGAAACCGCTCGGAGAGGTTGTCCACATCAATTTCTATTTTGTTGTAGCTCTCATATTCGTACGCACTCAAACGGGCGGGGTTGTGGCGGTCTTTTTGCTTTACTACTTTTCTGATAATCGAATGGGCGGGATTTTCGCCCGCGTAAATTTTTACTTCTTGGAGCTTAATACCCGCCGATTCGACCTGAAAATCAATGGTTTGTTCAAAAATACTTGATTGAATGGCTTTGCTCCTGAGCCGATAGCCCATAGAACCCACAGTGAGCGAGTCGCTTGTTTGGGTAGTTTTGAGGGTATAAAACCCCTCAAAGTTGGTTGAAGTCCCCGCCGTTTTGCCTTTGAGTGCCACGCTCGCAAACGGAATGGGGTCGCCTGTTTGTGCGTCGGTAACGCGGCCCGTAAAGAGGTAGGTGTTTTGGGCTCGAAGCTGACAAAGTGTGGTTGCAAACACCAAAAAAAAAGCAATAATTTGTTTCACAGGGCGTAATTTCAGGCAAAAAGTAGGCTTCAATACAAACAGCAAGTTGCAGTAGTTCGTTCAAAACGAGCAAATTTACGTTTGCGCCGAGGCGCCGCAAAAATACCTCCATTCAAACGTTGGAATGATGTGTTTGGGTGCGTAACTTTGAGAGATTAAAAGCCTTTTTTCACCTCAAACCCTTATGAAAAAAAACCTCTACTTCGTCGTTTTTCTCTGCGCCAACGCACTTTACGCCCAAAATACAACCTGGAAGCCCGTAATTGAAATGGGCGGCCAGTTGTTCCCCTCGTATTTGATGGCTACGGCCACCGCCGATTTGTTTGACACCTCCGAGCCAACGCCTTTTTGGTTGGGCGACCCCAACGGAATGTTGGGCATTTCGATTGTCAATTCAGTGGCCAATGCAAAAATCAAATTAGTGGTTGACGCTCCTAAATTGACCGAGGGGCTGAGTGTCTTCGAGGGGACATTGTCCAAAAAAGGGGAAGAATACCTTATTTTCCCAGACGTAAAATACAACTATGCAACCCTGGCAAATATGACCCAGCCCCTGCCTTTCAACGCTACTTTTACGCTTTTTGTAAACGGCAAACGCATGGGCGAGCAAAGCAAGCGAATCAACGTGCGGGCCATCTCCGACTGCCCCTACTCCTTTACCAACTTGGACGGCGAAGAAGAGGATATTTCGTGGATGTTTGCTGCGTATGTCAATGAAAATCACCCTACGGTGGACGAAATATTAAAGGAAGCATTGGCTACCAAACTCGTAAAATCCATTGACGGCTACCAAAGCGGAGAACCCGAGAACGTTTACAAACAAGTTTTTGCTATTTGGACGGTATTCCAAAAAAAAGGTATCAAGTACAGTTCCATTACCCGTTCAAGCGGCGAGTCGGAGAAAGTAACCAGCCAAACCGTGCGGCCCATGTCGGAGTCGTTGAAGGCCGTGCAAGCCAACTGCGTGGACGGCTCGGTGCTGTTTGCGTCGGTATTGCGCAAAATTGACATGGACCCGTTTTTGGTATTGGTGCCAGGGCATTGCTTTTTGGGATTTTATTTGGATGCTGAACACAAAGATTTTGAAGTACTCGAAACCACCATGCTGGGCGAAACCAACCCCGGGCAGACCAACAAAGACGTGGACGAACTCTACAAAGAATTATTTGGCAACAGCCCCACTTATTTGAAAAATTGGCGAATTTTTAGCGCGGCCATTGAGGCAGCCAACCAGACCTACGAAGAAAACAAAAAACAACTCGAAGACGAAAAAAACGAAGACATGCAGTACCAATTTATTGACATTGACGACTGGCGGAAAATGGGCGTAATGCCCATCAATCGGTAATTACGTAAAACCGAAATAGGCAAAAATTGAATATACCGACATCACCGCCGAAGATTTTAAAACCAAAATGGACGGTTTTAAAGGCAATTTGAACACGATGTTTGCCGAATCAAGAAGTTTGGAAATTGAAATACAAAAGCAATTGGAGGGTTTAAAATTCGACTAAGACGATGCAATTAAATAAATTACAAACGGAATTCATAGCCGATATAAAGCAAAAAGTACGGCAAGCTCAGTACGAAGCCTTGAAGGCTGTTAATACGCAGCTCATCAATCTATATTGGGAGCTTGGCAAAGCCATTGCCGAAAAACAAGCATTGGGCTGGGGCAAAGCCATTGTACCTACGTTATCGAAAAGAATTGCAAAGAGAATTTCCAGAAATAACGGGATTTTCGGAAGGGAATCTTTGGCTAATGTCTCAGTTTTATACTGAATATCAGCATGATACAAATTCCGTACCATTGGTACGAGAAATTAGCTGGAGTAAACACATTGTTATTTTAAAACGTTGCAAAGACCCACAACAACGCCTGTTTTATACCATTGCCACCAAAAAATTTGGCTGGACGAAAGATATTTTAATCCATCAGGTTGAGAACAAAACCTACGAAAAATACCTGCTCAATCAAACTAATTTTGATGAAGTACTGCCCGAAAAAATTAAAAACCAAGCCTATCTTGCCGTAAAAGACCACTATAATTTTGGGTTTTTGGAAATGGCTGAACAACACAGCGAATACGAACTCGAACAGGCTCTTATCCGAAACATCAAAGATTTTTTATTGGAATTAGGCTCAGATTTTAGTTTTATCGGCAACCAGTATAAAATCTATGTTGGTGAGAAAGAATACAAAATTGATTTATTACTTTTTCATCGTAAACTACAATCTTTGATAGCGATTGAACTGAAAATTGGAGCGTTTGAACCCGAATATAAATGCAAAATAGGGTTTTATTTATCGGTACTAAACGATACCGTAAAACTCCCCCACGAAAACCCCGCTATTGGCATCATTATTTGTAAATCGAAAGACCGAACCGTAGTAGAATATTCACTAAAAACCGCCCACTACCCATTGGCGTTGCCACTTATACCACTACAGAGCAATTGCCCGATAGCTACAAAGACTTGTTATCCATTACAGAAGAAATAACGCAAAAATTATTGGAATGGAAAAATTAATAACACAAAATGAAGCATAAAAAAATAAATAATACCGAATCCAAAAATTTGGAAATGGAAATACAAAAGCAATTGGAGGGGCTGAGATATGAGTAATTGGCAAAGCGTTAGAGAATTAGTTCAATTTAATGTAAAAGGTATAACTCCCAAGTACGTGGAGAAAAGTACTATAATGGTATTGAATCAAAAATGTATTAGAAATAACCGACATTCCCCAGCCCCAAATTAAATTTGGGCATTTAATTTGTATGACTTAATGATACCGCCCAGATATGCCAAAAATAGACTTTTATTTTTAAGACATTTTTAGTTTCTAAATAATATTTTACAAAAGACAAAAAAACAAAACAAATGAGACCCGCTAGGGAATGTCGGATTCAATAAGTGCTTTCAATCAAGTTATAAAAGAATTTTGAACAACCAATAAGAAAACCAGCAACTATCTACTTTACGCGATTGGCTTTTGCCGATGTTGATGAATGGGCAAGTGGTGGTGGCTGGAGTTTGAAAAAATAAAATCAACAATATTACACCCAAAATGGCTTTATTGCCTACACCCATGCGCTACTGCCTTGCCCTCGACCTCAAAAAAGACCCCTTGCTCATTGCCCAATATGAGCAACACCACAGCGCCATTTGGCCCGAAATAGCCCAAAGTATCACCGAAGCGGGCATTGTAGAGATGCAAATTTACCGCATCGAAAATCGGTTGTTTATGATTATGGAAACCACCAGTGGTTTTTCGTTTGACAAAAAAGGCCAAATGGACGCGCAAAACCCAAAAGTGCAAGCGTGGGAGGCGCTTATGTGGCACTACCAGCAAGCCCTGCCCACGGCCAAAGCAGGCGAAAAATGGCAGTTGATGACCCAGATTTTTGAATTAAAAAAAAACAGTAAGTAAAGCGTGTACCAATAAATGCAGGATTTCGTAAAGTGGGCAATAGAAATCCAAATGGGTTATTTAAACGAAACTGCCTTGGCATTTTCTATATAAAAGCGGCCTTCTTTGGCTGATTTGATTCGTTTTCCGTGAATCGTCAGGTTTTCAATGGTCACATTTTCTATGTTATAAGTAGCATCATACCCCGAAAGTATAGAGAAAGGGACTTGTCCATCTGTAACGGCGATATTTTTAAACCGAATATTGCGAATTTTACCCCTAAATTGCGCGTGGTAAGCTTCCTGCCCTTTCGGCACCATTGATACCCCGTCCCAAGCCCCATTCATGTATTGTTTACTGCGCTCGTCAGGCGTTTTTGGACGGTCTATGCTGTATTGAGAGCGAAAAATTGCGATGTCTATTAATTTGTGCATGGCATCTTCGATTCGAATATCAGAAAAAAGTATATCTTCGACGGTGGCAAAGTCGCCGTTATGAATACTCAACGCTGCTCCCCGTTCTACGTGAATAAGGTCAATGTTTCGAAATATTATTTTTGATATTTTGTCGCATTTGAGCTCAAAACCTATCTCAATTGAATTGCCCCAGGGCATATTCCAAAATACGCAATTCTCGACTATAATATTGGACATGTCAGGGCCTTTTTCAGCAACACCTACGGCATATTTTTCGTTTGAAATACCCCAGCATTTTAGTACGATGTTGTCGTCATTGTTCCTAAAAAAGCAGTTGTTGATTAAGACGTTTGAAGTACCACATAAATCTACCCCATCGGTACCAGTGTGCCAACAAATTTGTTTTAAATTATTGATTTTCAAATCATTACACCATTTAGGCACAACCGTCCAAGTTTGGCTATTGAGTATAATGAAGCCTTCCATCTCGATGTCTTCACAGCTTTTCATCACTACAAGCTGCTCTTTTACAAGTGAGCCGTCCAATATTCCTCGCCCTTTTATTTTGATGTTCTTGGCATCTTCTGCCACGATATTTCCCCGCACAATAGCCCCACCAGCTATGTATATTGTTTCTCCCGATTTGAGGGTAAGGGTGCCTACATCATGTATTTTACCGCCTTCAAAAAACCGCACTTTTTCGTTAGATGCCGTAGGAGCGGAGCGTTCGAGAGGTGAAGCAAAAAGGTACAGTGGTTGGGTACTTTCGCCGTTGAGTTCGATACTCAAATTGCATGGCTTACTCAGCAAAAATCGCATCTTATTTCCCGAAAACTGAGGATTTATATTCAGGGATTTGGGTCGAACATCTACCCATTTTATATCGTATTGGGTGGTAATTTCTACTTCTACGTTTCCAGAAAAACTAAAATAAGCAATGCCAGAAACTTCATTTTTATAAACAAAAATTGGTTGTCCGTTAATTTTCACCTCATAACGGTCAGATGGAATAGCCTGAGTGGGTGCTTGATAGCTCACTACCTGGGCTACCCCAACCACGTAAGTAGCTACTAATAAGCATATTGCTAATAAAAAGCACTTGTTCAGCATTGTTGATTTTGGTTAATAGGTGAGCAATATTTTATACGTTGGCTTTGTCATAAATCCTGTTCAAACCAATTATTTATTGGATACAATTATAGTATTTGAACTCGTTTTATTGTTTGCAAAATCAACATTTATGATGGCTATGCGGTATTTCATGTAGGGTGTTTTAGCGTTTTTCAACCAAATAAAGTAGCATTAGCATGCATTAAACGGGTCTAATTCCCCGAATACAGCGTAACCACTCCTTGTGCTGGCACAAAAACCACATCGCTTGCCGCCAACTCGCCGTAAGTCTTGCAGTCGTCGTCGGTAGAAGTGCGAAAAACTTTATACTTGCTGGGTTGTCCCGCTCCGTTTATTTTTACTATTTTATCGGCTGTGCCTACGTTGGTGAGTACAAGCACCACCGGTGCTATATTAGCAGGCTTTGCTTCTTCTTTTTTGCCACAACCCCACATTGAGGGTATGATTACCAAAACAAGAAAAAACCAAAATAAAGGCGTTTTTCTTAATGAATTTTTCATGTTTTTAGCGTGAATTACGGTTAGCATTGTTACTATAAAATAGTAGTTCATATCATTCCCCGCAAAATTGCGGGGAATGATATGAACTACTATTTTATCTATGAAAAAAACTACTACTTTCTAATACCCCGCGTTTTGCTTAATAGTTGGGTTCAAATCTATTTCGTTCAATGGAATAGGATAGTACAAGTTCTTGGGCAATGAAATGGCAAAATCTGAACGGTCGGAGCTAAAGTCCCACGTGGCCAAGTTGATGCGGCCGTTCAGGTGCCAGCGGCGCAAGTCCAACCAACGCGCACCTTCTTCGCCCGCCAATTCTACAAACCGCTCGTTGGCAATCCAGTTCATGACAATTGCCCTGTCGGCTTGCGTAGTGGCATAATTGGCAGGAATGGTGCCACCCGTTACCATGCTTCTGGCACGGGTTCGTACTTGATTGATAAGCCCGATGGCATCGGCGGTTGAACCACCCGACATCACCAGCGCTTCGGCACGCAGCAAAAGCACGTCGGCAAAGCGCATCAGACGCGGGTTGTTCAATGAACCTGGGCCCGACTGCGATTTTTGGTCTTTCAACACGTATTTGGTGATGGCGCGTGTTTTGGCATCCATCGTCAGCGGCAAGCGCGGGTCGGTTGGTTCGAAAGCCGCCAACAGTTTTTTAGTGGCTATGTACGGTGCTCCACCGAATAAACTCCAGTGGTTTTCGTACAAACCCCAGTATGCCGAGATTGAACCAATGTTATTATCAAAGTCATTAGAAAGCCAAACATTGTCACCTCCACCAGGCTGAGAAGCCTGAAACTCAAATAGCGACTCGGCATTGTTCTCGTCTTTGGCGTCAAAGTTATTACCAAAATTAGCGATTAAAGAAACCCCCGAAATTTTTGCGAAAGCGGCCAAAGCAGCGGTATAATCGGCCTCTTGTTTTTTGATAGAACCCCTAAAAATCAGTGCTTTACCCAAAAATCCGTTGGCAGCACTGGTCGTTGCGCGGCCCTTGTTGGCAGCGTCCCAAGTAGCGGGCAGCAAGCCTGCGGCATCCTGAAAATCTTTGATGGCCTGGTCCATTAGTGCGCCCTCAGCCGCATTGGGCTGCGTAATTTCTTCGGTGCTTTGAATGCGCTTGATAATGAGCGGTGAGGTGCCAAAGAAGTTGGCCAAATCAAAATACATCATTCCCCGCAAAAACAACGCTTCGCCTTTGTGAGAATTTTTGAGGTTGGGCGTTTTATAAACCGTCTTGTCTTCTTCAATTTTCTGGAGTGTTGTATTGGCCCGATTTATTAATTGGTAGGCCGTGCGGTAGTAACTTCCAAGTTTGCCTTCGGCAGGTTGCATCGTCGCAAAAATTTCGAAGGCTTCGGTGCGAATGGTCGTGATGTCATCGCCTGGCAACTGCCAAAAACCGTGAATGGGGTTATTGGCATTGAACCAGTAAAAATCGGTGAGCTTGGCATAAATGGCCAGCACCGAGCGGTCGAAGTCAACTTCTTCTTTGAAATAGGCGGCTTCCGTTACATTCAGCGGGTCCAAGTCAATGTTCTTTTCGTTGCAAGCGTAGCTGATTAGCATCAAGCTAAAAAGCGCGGCAACTACTTTTTTTGATACGTTTTTCATTGTTATAAAATTTAAAAAAGGTTTGTGATGAAAATTAAAAGCCTACGTTAATGCCCATTTGAATAGCGCGCGTCGGCGGAATTGTTCCAAAGCTTTCGGGGTCGAGTCCAGTCCATTTGGTAAAAGTGAGCAAGTTGGTACCGCTAAAATAAATGCGGCAACTTTCCATGCCCCCCAATTTATTAACAAAAACCTTGGGAAGCGTGTAGCCAATCTGCAAGTTTTTGAGGCGCAAAAAAGCCGAACTTTCTACAAAACGATTTGAAAAACGGCCATTTTGGGCGGGGTCAGCGCGCACGGCGCGGGGCATGGTGGTAGAGGGGTTTTGGGGTGTCCAGCGGTTGAGGGTTGATGTCCAGTAGTTGTTGCCTGGGCCACCCATTCCTTCACCGCCTGCTCTTTCCCAGTTATAACGCACTACATCGCCCACGCCCTGAAAAAACACACTGGCATCAAAGCCTTTCCAGTTGGCCCCGAAGTTGAAGCCATAAAAATACCCTGGAATGGTTTTGCCAATAAACGCTCGGTCGTCGGCATTGATGGTTCCGTCGGGGGCAGAATCTACGGCACTGCCTTTCACATCTTGAAAGTACATGTCGCCCGGTGCAAAGTTGCTGTTGTTGTTGCCATCTTTAAACCTGGCTTTCCAAGCGTCTATTTCGCCTTGGTTCTGAAAAATACCGCCTACTTGGTAGCCCCGCAAGTAGTTGAGCGGGTATCCTACTTCGATGCGACCGCCATCACCACCAAATGCTTGGTCTTTGAACACGCTCACCACGTTGTTTTTGATGGTAGTGAGGTTGGCCGAAGCATTGAAGTCAACCTGGCCAAATCGCTGATTGTAACCCAATTGCAGCTCAATACCGCTGTTTCTAACCGAGGCAATGTTCAAAATAGGCTGGTTTTGGTTTCCTACGCTGGCAGGAAGGGCCGTAGATTGCAAAATGCCTTTGGTGAGTTTGTCAAAGTATTCAATGGTGAACGTAAATCGGTTGTTGAGCAATGAACCGTCCAGACCAATGTTGGTGGTTTGGGCAGTTTCCCAAGACAAGTTGCGGTTGGGGAAGTCGGGTAAACTGGCACCAAAGCGCACCGTACCCACGCCATTGCCCGCGCCTGAGCCGAGGGCGTAGTCGGGAGAAGTAGAAACGGTAGAAAGAAAGGCGAATGAAGCCGTTTTGTCGTTGCCCAATTGCCCAAAACCTGCGCGGATTTTGAGGTCAGAAATAAACGTGAGTGGCTTCATGAACTCTTCGGCGCTGATGCGCCAAGCGGCAGAAACCCCAGGAAAAATGCCCCACTTGAAGCCCGGCGCAAACTTGCTCGAACCATCGCGGCGAATGGTGGCATCTAAGTAGTATTTGTGCTTGTAGTTGTAGCTGCCCCGCGCCATGTAGCCAATGAGCGCCTCGCGGTCGCGGAAAGCCCCCGAATTGGTATATTGAATGGGTCCACCGATGTTGGTTCTGAACAGTGGGTCGTTTGACACCACTTGATTCGTGCTACCGCTCAAAAACTGGTAGCTATTTTCTTGCTGGTTGGCCACCAAAAGTACGTCTAACGAATGGTCGTTAAAGATTTTGTTATAATTGACACTCAACTCTTTCATCAAGTTCAGGTTGCGGGTGTGCCGCTCGCCATACGATCCTTTTGAGGTGCCATCATTGTTCGCGTAAGGGTTGCCTGGCGTTTGCGAAAACCGGTAGTTATCAAAATCAGACCAATCATTTCGGCGGTTGTAAAACCAGTTTAGGCCAATTGAACCTTTGATTTTCAGTCCGTTGAGTGGCTCAATTTGCACAAACCCGTTGGCCATGTTGCTGATAATTGAATAATCAGTCCTGTTTAGTGCCTGAGACGCAAACGGGTTGGCGTTGGTTTCTGGGCCCCAAAGCGGTGTCGTTTTGTCCAAGTCAAATGCCGACCCCGAAGTTAAATCGGTAGGAACAAACTTATCATTGCGTTTGAAAGTAACGTCGTATGAAGGGGCGAAGCCTCCAACCCCGTTGGGGTCAAAAATAGGTTGCCAGGGCGTTGTTCCCGACAAATAGCCAATGTCAGTTCTGGTATTGTCCAACGATTTGGTAAGGCTGTTGCGGTAGTTTAAACCAACCGTTAAGTATTTAGACACGCGGGTTTCAATGTTGGCAGCCAACGTATAGCGTTCCAAGAAATTTTGTACCATCGGGCTTTCGGTGCGCGAATAGCCGCCCGAAACGTAGTATTTGGTGGCTTCCGTGCCGCCCGAAATCCGTGCGGAATAGTCTTCCACTATTGCATTTTTGTTCAAAGCGGGCGTTACCCAATCTACCGTGGGGCGGTTGCCCAAAAAATTGGGGCTGGCTGGGTCAAACTCGACGGGCAGGTTTTTGGCTTCGTCTATGTTATTGGCGAACGCCTCCCGAGTCAGCCCCACGTTTTGTTGCACGTTCAGCATATCGTAGGTTTTACGGATATTCTGCACGCCACGGGCTGCGTTAAATTCTACTTTTGGTTTGCCCAGTTTGCCTTTTTTGGTCGTAATCAAAACCACCCCGTGGGCCGCCCGAACGCCGTAAACCGCCGAAGCCGCCGCATCTTTCAGCACCGAAATAGACTCAATGTCGCCAGGGTTAATCATCGACAAAATATTGACATTGCCCCGAATATCACCTACTACTCCATCTTCTGTACCGTTGCCGTATTCATTGACAGGTACGCCGTCCACCACGTAGAGCGGTTCGGTGTTGCCAAATGTACCCACGCCGCGAATCCGTACCTGCGGGCGGGCATTGGGAGCGCCGCTTCCTTGGGTTACTTGCACGCCCGTCATGCGGCCTTGCATGGCCATTTCGGGGGCTACGTAGTTGCTCTTGGCAATTTCTTCGGCTTTCATGCTCGACACCGACCCTGTGATGTCTTTTTTATCGCGCGAGCCGTAGCCGATTACCACCACTTCGTTGAGCGATTTGTCGTCGGCAGTGAGTTTAACGGTAATCATACTCTGATTGCCCACCCGTACATCTTGCCGCAAATAGCCAATGTACGAAATAACCAAAGTGGCATTTTGGCTCGGAACATCAATCGTGAAGCTACCGTCGGCGGCCGTTGAAGTACCTTTTTGAGTTCCTTTTAGGGTAACATTTGCGCCAGGAAGGCCATTTCCGTTTTCGTCGGTTACTTTACCGCGCACAGGAATGTCGGCAGGCGCGATAATCGAAATACCTTGAGGCGTTAGCATATTTACCGAAGCACTGGGGGTTTCGGTTGAGGCCCTTTGTTCAATGGTTTTTGGAGTCGCGCCTTCGAGAAAAAGTGCCTTTGGCGATTTTTTGCTCTGCTCGTCAATAATCACGTAGGTACCTGATTTTACTTTTTTGTATTTCAAACCCGTAGATTTGAGCAAGTTATCAAGCGTTTTTTCGACTTTGGTCTCGTACTGAATGGCTCCGCTGACGGTTTTGCCAAGCATCACGCGGTCTTCATACATAAAAGTAACCCCGTAGCGATTTTTGAGATCGCCGAATACTTGGGTGAGCGGCCGTGTTTTGGCTGCTCCTGGGGCTTCGGCAGTTTCTACGGCTTGGGCCGGACGTGGCACGTAGGCCAATGTTTGAGCGTGTAGCACACTAACTATTCCAATGAGGAATGTCAAAATACTACTCAATCGGCGCACATTTTTCGCTCGTTTTTTAGGAAAAAGGGATACGTTTTGCATAGACTTAAAAAAAGGTTAAATTGTTCAGGGGGTTTAATTATCAAGTTCTCGAAAAATAATTTGTTGGTCGTTTTTGTCAATTTTTAGGTTCAAAATCTCCGACAAAGCTTCCAGCAGTTCGTCGGCAGTTTTGGCTTCAATTTCACCACTAATGCTGCGTTGGGCCAGTTCGGCGGTGGCAATCTCGGCGGTTAGGCCAAAGTTATCGCGCAGTAAATTGGTGATTTCGAGTAGCGTAGTTTTTTCAAAAATAAACTTGTGCGACCGCCACGCCGAATATTTTTGGGGCTGCTTGGTTTGCTCAATTTTGGCCTGGCCCTGTTGGTTGAGCGTTACCAAGTCACCTGGTTTCATCGTAATGTCGCGGTTTGCTTGGCCATAATGCACTTTTACTTTGCCCTTGTCGAGTACTACTTGCATTCCGTGTTGGCGTTTGCGCACGGCAAACTCGGTTCCCAAAACTTCAATGCTAAAATCACGGTTGGTTTTTACCACAAATTTTTGGTCGGTTGGCGTGTGCGTTACCGAAAAATAAGCTTCTCCTTCAAGTTGCACTTCGCGGGTATCTGTTCCAAATCCAAAGCGCGGTACGCGCAGCGTTGAGTTGGCGTTGAGCGTTACGGCGGTGCCATCTTCCAGGGCTATGTTTTGCATCGCTCCAAAATCAGTGTGGTAGCTGCGGTATAGTAGCTGGCCGCGAAACAAATAGCCACTCACCACAAGCAACAAAACCGAAGCGGCCACCGACAGCCACCTGCTGCGCCAAAAGGAGGTAGCAGGCTCGCTCATCAGCACATCTTGGTTTTTGATATTGGCTTGCAAACGGGCAAATTCAACGTCAGCGTTCACAGTCCAATGCGTGTTGAGTCGTTCCCATTCTTCGAGCCACCGGTAATACAATTCTTCATTGGCAGGATTTTGAAGCCACACGCCTATGTCTTGCTTCAAGAGTAGCGACGATTTTCCAGTAAAATGTTCAAAGAGTTGTTCTTTGGAAAGATTTTTTTTCATCATTCCGATGTTTTGTTAGAGGTAGAAACAAGAAATAGAAATTACCCTATGCCGTAGGGTAAAAAAAAATAAAAAAAGGGGCTATCTGAAATGAATAAGGCAAGACCGAAAAGCCTGCTTACTGGCGGCCAATGAAAGTCAGTGGTTGTGAAGCAGCCAACACGCAAGAGCCAGCAGCCATTCGTCTTTGAGCGCATTGCGAAGCTGTTGAAGGGCTTTACTAATGTGCATTTCAACGGTTTTGAGAGAAATTTTTAATTCATCGGCAATTTCGGCGTATTTTTTTGCTTCAAAACGATTGAGCATAAATACCCGTTTGCACTGCGGAGGCAGTTGGGCAATGGTGCTTTCAATTTTGTGTTGTAGTTCGTCAAAATGCAATATTTGGTCGGGGCGCGGTGCTTGCGCGTCCCAGTTTTCGAGCGTATCGGCAGAAGCCCGGCGGTTCAACTCGCGCGTAACGTAATTGTAGCAACCATTGCGAACGGCTTTGAACAAATAAGCGCGGTAAGAGGTAGTGATTTGAACAGATTCGCAGTTTTTCCAGAGGTTCAAAAAAACATCAGAAACAATGTGGGTGCAATTCAAAACTACGCATAAATTTTCATAACTAAGCAACTTGATAAAAAAACACGTAATATGACCAAGCAAGAATTTTTGGCTTTAGCCGCAGATAAATACGAATCACTTCAAAAAT
>Ga0105046_10000355_pt1 | contig 62210 bp, 63 predicted proteins | sample MAT03_FD_78385 | JGI IMG/M metagenome (GOLD analysis project Ga0105046, IMG submission 78385) | Freshwater microbial communities from Lake Fryxell liftoff mats and glacier meltwater in Antarctica - MAT-03 (megahit assembly) | ecosystem: Environmental > Aquatic > Freshwater > Ice > Liftoff...
CACATGCTCGGCGATCGCGAGTGACGCCGTCAGTCCCGGGGATTCGATACCGAAGCAATGCACCACGTTGGGGACTCCATGCGCGGCCGGACCGTCGATGCGGAAGTCGGCCGCAGGTTGCCCGGGGCCAGACAGCTTGGCGCGGAGCCCGGCGTATGCGGGCTGCAGCGCGCCGTCGGGCAGCGCAGGCCAGTAACGGCGGATTTCTCGGGCGAATGAAGCGCCGCGCGCGGCGTCGACGGCGTAGTTGAACGGTGCCGCAGCGTCGGCGAGCCACTCGACGTCTGGCCCGAACCGCGCCTGTCCCGCGAGGTCGATCGTGAGGTGAATGCCCAGCCCACCATCGGTCGGAGTGGGATACACCAGGCGCGAGAACGGCGACGGTGCGGCGAGTGAGAAGTAGTGGCCCTTGGCAACATGCAGCGGCGGGATTGCGGCCGCAGGAAAGCCGTCCACGCCATGCGCCACGCGCTGCGCATCGAGGCCGGCGCAGTTCACCAGCCAGCGCGCACACACGGTGATCGGATCATCACCGTGTGTGCTGACAAGCCATGCGTTCCCGGTCCAGCGCGCGGCGGAGAACGACGTGCGCAACGCGACCATCGCACCACGCGCCTCGGCGTCGGCCAGATATGCCGACATCAGGCCGTGGCTGTCGATGATGCCCGTCTCGGGTGACCAGAGCGCGGCCGTGCACTCCAGCTCCGGCTCCATCGCACGAGCCTCGGCGCGCGTGAAGTGTTGTAGCGAGGTGACGCCACAGGCGAGTGCACGCGCGGCGATGGTATCCAGATACGCGACGTCGGTATCGTTCATTGCGACAATCAGCTTGCCACACCGCTGTATCATGACGCCATGAGTGTCACAGTACTCGTACAGCAGCGAACGGCCGCTGACGCAGAGTGATGCCTTGAGCGAGCCAGTGGCATAGTAGAGGCCCGCGTGAATCACTTCGCTGTTGCGCGAGCTCGCGCCTGTGCCGATCGCATCCGCGGCTTCCAGGATCACGACGTCGCGGCCCGACCGTGCCAGCGTGCGCGCGACCGCGAGTCCGACGACGCCAGCACCGATCACGAGGCAGTCAGTCTGTTCCATGTGACGAAAAATCTGCGAGCTGACTCGGAAACGCGTCAGACGTCCGGTGTCTGCGTGTCCCGCAACTTCGGGGACTGCAGCTTGGGTGCGAGCGCGCTGCCCTGCACGATGATCGGCGCGCCGCCGTCGCCATGTACGCTGGAACGCTTGTTCTGCGCCGCCACCTGATCCACCAGCTCCGACCGCAATATCGTCGTCGCCGCCGGCGCCTCGATCCCAATCCGCACACTACCCCGGTCGCACTGCACCACCACGATCCGGATTCCGCCGTCGATGACGATCGCGTCACCGGCCTTCCTGCTCAGGATCAGCATCCTTGCTTCCCCATCCGCTAATTGTGAGTCCCGCCAGGCGCCGACTCCGCGTCGCCCGTTACCGCACTATCGACCGAGATTGATGAGGGTCTGCGAGAGCTCATCGACCACCGATATCAGTCGCGCTGCCGCAGCGTACGACTGCTGGTACTTCATCAGATTGATCATCTCCTCGTCAATCGACACACCCTTCACGCTTTCCCGTCGCGTGTCGGACTGCGTGGCCAGCGTGCGTGCGGCCGTCGCCGTGCCATTTGCTCCATTGGTACTGGTCGCAATCGTCGCCACGACGTTGCGGTACCCTTCGTTGATCGACACGGTCTGACCGTTGACGAGCACCGGCGTATCGCGCAGCCGGGATAACCTGACCGCCACACCGTTGTCGCCGGATTCACCGGAGATCCCTGACGCAGCGACGTTGCTGAGGTTGGCGAGGATCGTGCTGTCGAGCTGAATGGTCCGCGCCGTCGAGCGCGATGCATCGAAGAAGTCGCCGGCAGGCGTGGTGCCGATGAAGCCGGTGCGATGGGCCGCGTTCGTGGCCGTCACCAGCGCCGATGCCACGCCATCGAGTGTGGCCAGCGCGTCGGGGAAGATGGTGTTGTAGGCGTCGACCGTACCCGCCATCTGCCCGCCGAGCTGATACATCGTCTCGGTGGGGCCTGTGCTCGGCAGTGGGCCGAGCGCAATACCGAGCCTGGACGGGTTGCTCACGAGCGCCTGCACGCGCACAATCTTGAAGTTGGCGCCATCGACGAGCGAGTCGCCGCCGATGTTGACGTTCACCGACCCATCTGCCTGCGGATACGCCGTCGCACCGACCAGCGACGCCAGCTCGTCGATCTTCGTGTCACGCTGGTCGCGCATGTCCGGCGCCTGGTTGCCGGCCGCTTCAGCGGCGACGATCCTGGCGTTGATATCGGCCACCTGCGCCGAGAGCGTGTTCACCCGTTCGGCTGTCTCGAGCAACCGGGTCCGCGCAACGGTCTGCTGTTCCACGATCTGGTTGCCAAACTGATTGAGTTGCGCCGAGACTTGCGCGCCGCGCTGCCTCACCACGCCACGTGCGGCGCTTGAATCCGGGTTCGTGGAGAGATCACTCCAGGCCGACCAGAACTGTTCGAAACTCGACGCGAGCCCGGTGGCGGACGGCTCTCCCAACACGTTTTCAATTGCCTGTAGTGCGTCGCGACGCTCCTCGGTCAAGGACGCGTTCTGCGCATCACGACGGTAGCCGGAGTCAATCAGCTCGTTGCGCATCCTCTCAACGCCGTTGACCAGCACGCCGGTACCGAACGTGCCCTGCGGGAGCTGCTGCGGCCATCCTGCCTGCACTTCAACGCGCTGGCGCGAATAGCCCGGCGTCTGCGCATTGGTGATGTTCTGTGACGTCGTCGTGAGTTGCGCCTGACTGGCAGTGAGGCCAGAGCGCGCGATGTTCATCAGGCCACCGAATGTCATCTGATGGCCCTCAGACGGAATGATCGAGGAAGCGCGGCACCGTCGGCACCATCGCCGGTGTCGCGCGCAGCGGGGCAGATCGCGCACCGGCGGCGACGGCAGCGGCCGGGGCCACGTAGGTGGCGGCCGGCTGCGTCGAGCCGAACAGCTTCTGCACGTAGTCGTTGCCGTTATCCATGGCGGTGCGCAACACCTGCTTGTTGATGTCCACTTCGCGGCTGAGTGACACTGCAGTGTTCTGCAGCGCATTGCGCGCCTCGATGACATCGGGCGTCGCACGCTCGCCCAGAATCTCCTCGAGATCGTTGACGTTCATGTCTTCAGCACCTCCGAGCATGCGGTTGACGCTCTTTCTGCGTCGACGGGCTTCGCCGAGGGTGGCGAGGACGCGGTAGGTCGCGAAGACGCTGTCGTCGAGTGCCTGCAGGTCATCGGCGGCGACCGCCGCGCGCTGCTTCTGCATGACGAGCATCAGCTCTTCAAGGATCCTGCGTTCTGTCCCCAGCACATCGGACAGCACCTGCACCGCGCTTTCGCGACGTGGTGGGGCCGGGGCGTACTTGGGGGCGTAGGTCGGAAGCATGTCGGTGTCTCAGGGAATCCGGACGGGTGACGCAGGTGTCGCTTCAGGTATCACGGCGCTGGCGGGAGCCGCCGACGCTGTGTCCAACCCCGCCTTGTGTCGTAGTGCCTGGTAAATCGCATCGCCAAGCCCACGATGCCACCGCGTACCAGTATCGGCGGCGAGACGCTCATCCATGAGCCCGGAGAAAATCTCCTCGCCCTGACTTTTCTCCACCATTCCGCCCTCGGCGGGTACGCTCTCACGCATCGACTTGTAGAGCTGTTGCACGAACAGGCCCTGCATGTCGGCGGCGGCTTTCCGGAGCGCTGATTCACGCGGATCGACGGGCGCTGGCAGTGCGCCGGAAACGGATGGCGTCGTCATCGGATCACCACTTCGGCCGAGATGGCACCCACTTCGCGCAGGGCGCTGAAAATGGCCGCGATCTCCTGCGGCGACGAGCGGACGCCATGCAGCGCGCTCGCGATTCTCTGGACAGAAATACCTGGTTGCAGGCGGACCTCACCGACGCCGACTGCCGTGCTGTCAGCGCCGCCGCCGATCGAGAGGGTGATCTGCCCGTGCGTCACCACCGCTTCGCCGACCGAGACATCTCCGCCGGCAACCACCGTACCATCGCGACCGTCGATCACGACCTTCGCACCGCGTGCAATACGAATCGGGAGCTCGCGCAGCTTCGCCACCGCCGCACTTCGGGCGGATCCTGCGCTGTCCTTGAGTGTCAGTGTCACCGAGCCAGGGTCGTCCACGCGCGCGGTGCCGGCACCGAGAGCGCTATCGATGACGGCGGCGATCCGGCTGGCAACGGCGATGTCCGGATCGCGCAGCAGAAGCGCGCCAGTGGTCGTGGCGTAGCTGGCACGCGGCAGTTCCACTTCCACCGCCCCGCCATTCGGAACGCGTGCACTGGTCTCGACACGAGTGCCGTAGGAGCGCGTTCCCGCACGATCCGACCCCTCGGACAACACCACGCCGCCCTGCGCAGTGGCCATGGGAGACCCGCCGACTTCCGCGATCAGCGGTGTCATGTACAACACGCCGCCGCGCAATGATGGCGCGTCACCGATGCTCGACACCTGCACGTCGAAGTGTCCGCCGGGCCGCAGATAGGCAGACACTTCGGCGGTCACGAGGACGGCGGCGACGTTGCGCGTACGCAGCACGTTGGCCGGAACCACGATGTCGAAGCGTCGCAGGAGGTTCACGATACTCTGCACCGTCTGCCCCCCCTGGGCCCCGCCGAAGGCGCGATCACCAGTACCATCGAGGCCCGCCACCAGGCCATACCCAACCAGACGCACCGGTGCGCTGCCATCGGCCAGTACGAGGTCACGAATACGCGACTGCGCGGAGAGCAACGACGCGGTGATCATCAGCGCCAGCGAAAAGACGACGCAGGTCAGTGCCACTCGACGGGCGCGGCCATCGGCGCGCGCCACCAGAGGATGAGACTCGTTCACGGCCAGAACGCGCTGAGGATCTTGCCGAAGATGCCCTGCTTCGCCTTGCCCAGACTGCCCTTGTTGGCGATGTCGAGCTTGGCGTCGGCGACTCGTGATGAGGCGATGGAGTTCATGCCACCGAGGTCCTGTGGACGCACGGCACCACTGAAGTTGATCTGCTGCTGTTCCTTGTCGACGCCAATCGATTTGGTACCCTTGATCGTGAGAACGCCGGACACCGGGTCGATGCTCATGACGCGGGCGGTGATCTCGCCGTCCAGTCGAAGCTGGCGTGATTGATCGCCGCGCTGTGTACTTTCGCCGTTGTTGCTCGTCCCGAACGACGCACCGGGTGCGGTGGCTGCCACCGCTCCGGGCGTCAGCAGCTTGAAGTCTGCATTCCGTTTCCGTCGCTGCGATGCGTTGTTCGACATGTTGGCCGATGCCAGCGTGTACTCGTCGATGTGCACGATGATCAGGTCACCCACAGCAAATGCGCGACGGTCTGAGGTCCAGTTGAGTCGCCCCGGTCGTGCATTGAGCGCCGACGCTGGCGCCGGTGGTGAGACCACGACGCTGTCACGTCGGGTCTGGGCGTGCGCACGCTGGGCCAGGACCATCGTCAGTCCGATCAGTGCGGTGGCGCGGATCAGGTCGCGGGAAGTAATCAGCATCAGTCCAACCTCACGGTGTTGCGCCCGGTCGCGACGCCGGCAAGACGCCGGCCCCGGTCAAGGCGAATGGCCACGCGCGCACCAAGCGGCGCGTTGTGCAAGGCCGTGCCGACCAGCGCGAGACGCACGCCGTCACGGATCACTTCTGCGACAACCGAGTCGCCGGCAAACACCACCGGCGCTGCTGCGATGTCGCTGGTGCGAATCGGTTCACCGTCAGGTAAAACACGACGTGCCTCAGCGCCGATGACGGCACTCAACGGCAGCACCGCGCCACTCACCGGCGCGCCCCAGATGACGGTGTGGCGGAGCAGCACATCGCCGTCGCCGAGCACGGTTCCCCGTGCAACGGTCCGGGCGCTCACCACCTCGTCCCGTGCAGATCCCACGTGCAACCGCGCCACGAGAATTGGTGCGGCAAATCGCGCAGCGCGCATCGTGACGGTATAAACACCGCCGCGGTCGCTGCCACTGATCTCGGCATTCGCAGCGCGGAGCGATCCGGTGTCACCACGCACCACCGTCCACTCGCGGCGCCACCCACCATGCGGCACGGGGCCCCAGTGCTGTGTGATACGATCCACGAGGGAATCCACCACGGGCCGCGGCTGACCGGCGAGCGGCGACGCGATCGCGGCGAGGGCGAGGAACACCAGCCGCATCAGCGCACCAGGCCGTTGGCGACCTGCAACATGTCGTCGCTGGTCTTGATCGCCTTCGATGTGAGTTCATAGGCGCGCATGGTCGTGATCATGTCCACCATCTCGGTGACCACGTCAACGTTCGACATTTCCAGGGCGCCCTGCATCAGGCGGCCCGTGTCCTCATCCTGCGGAAAGCTGACCAAGGCTTCGCCGCTGGCGGGGGTGGCGCTGTACATGTTCTGACCCATGGAGAGCAGGCCGGCCGGATTCGTGAAGCGTGCGAGCTCGATACGACCCAGCTCTTCCGGTACCGAACTCCCGGCACGCATCACACTGACAATGCCACTCGGGCCGACACTGAATGCGCCTGATTGGATTGGTACACGAATGTTGGGGAGGACCGGATTGCCTTCCGACGTGACCAGGACACCCTGATCGCTGAGCTGCAGCTTTCCGTCGCGCGAGTACGCGATCTGTCCGCTGGGGAGCTGAACCTGGAAGAACCCATCACCTTCGATGGCCAGATCGAGTGGATTCTGCGTCGTTTCGATTGAACCCTGTGCATGATCCTTCTGTACGCCGCTCAATCGCACCCCGCGTCCAATCTGGACGGCCGGGAGCGTGTTGGCGGCCGGACCGCCAATGACCTGTGGACCGGTGACTGTCTGATACAGCAGATCCTGAAAGTTTGCGCGGCTGCGCTTGTAGCCGGTGGTGTTGACGTTCGCGAGGTTGTTCGCAATCACTTCCTGGCGGGTCTGCTGTGCGCGCATGCCACTGGCTGCGGCGCGGAGTGCGGGATCCATCGTCTGCTCCTGGAGTGATTTAGGCGGACTTGCCGATCTGGTTTGCGGCGATCCCGCGAATGTCGTCCATCACCGAGATGGACTTCTGCACGTCAGCGTAGGCGCGCACCGTGTCGATCATTTCGGTGAGCGTTTCAATCGAGTTCACGTTGCTTGCCTCGACGGCGCCCTGCATCACCTGTCGATCCGCAATCGACGCCGCTTTGCGGGAGACGTCGGGCAGAAAGAGGCCGCCACCAGTGTGCTGGAGCGCCGCGTTGGCCGCGACGGTTTCCATGCGCAGGACGGCGGCGGTTACGCGCGCGGGAAGCGTCGATTTGCCGAGTCGCGCGTCGCCGGACGCTGGTGGCTGCACGGTAATCACGCCGTCGCGACCGATGCCGACATCGCCCGGCGGCAACACGATCGGGCCGCGTTCGCCGAGGACGAGATGGCCCTGCTGCGTGACCAGCCGGCGCTGCTCGTCCATCCGGAGCGCGCCGCCACGGGAGAGACGCTCGCCATCGGGGGTCTGCACGACCAGAAAGGCGTCACCCTGCACAGCGACATCGAGGGCGTTGCCGGTGGGTGTGATGTCGCCCTGTGAGCGATCGGTGACGGAATCGGCGGCGGCGACAGCGTCGTCGACCATCCGCCCGAAGATGCGTTCCTTCTTGAAGCCGACGGTGTTGACGTTGGCCAGGTTGTTCGCGGTCGCCTGCTGACGGCGCTCATAGAAATGAAGCGCGGCGGCGGCAGAGGTGAGACCGGTGTTCTTGAGAATCGGGGGCATGGCGACGGGGTGTGAGTCTGGATCCGATATGTGCAATCGACGGGCCACCCGATCGTGGCATTCAAGTAGTTACAGCGTCAACAGTTACACGATTTACCGTCACCGCAGAACAGGCACCCGACTCGGCAGTCCGTTCCGCGCTCGGCAGACGATGCCGAGCGCTCGGCTCAGCTCAACCGCGCCGTGAAGCGTGTGCCGATCGGCCCAACACTCGTCGGCGCTTTTGCTGCTCGTGGTGCTACTGACTGTGTGTTCGGCTCTGACACGCGGCGGTCACTCGACGCCGCTCGCTTTGCCTCAGGCGCCTTCTTCGCTGCGGCGCGTGGTGCCGCCTTCGCCATCATCATCACCACCGCATCACGCGCCAGCCCGGAGCGGCGCGCGATATCCAGTGCATCGGCACCCGATCGGCGCAGCGCACGGCTCGGAACCCTGGACACCGGTGTCACGACCCTGATCGACTTGCTCGAGCCCGCCGGCCGCGCCGGCCGCGCTGCTGCTGCTATCTGCGCTGCAGGAATCGAGGCCATTCCCATCGGCGTCAGCCAGCGCGTGAAGCCGCTTGCAGCCGATGGTGTCCGGGATGGCACGTCCATGCGTGAGCGACGATTGCGCCAGATCGTTGCCAGCGACAACACCAGCACGATCACCAGCAGACTTCCAACCACGACCACGTCGAGTTGATCGTTCGCGATGATACGCTGCACGAGAGTAGTCACCTGCGCGCGTACCTGGTCAACGGTGATCTCGTTCATCAGGCGACTTCCTCACGCAGCGGACGGAGTTCGGTGCGCAGCTTCTGGAGTGCCTTCGAACGGATCTGCGAGACCCGGCTTTCGGTGAGCTGCAGAATGTCGGCGATCTCGTGCAGCTTGAGCTCTTCGAAATAGTAGAGACTGAGCACGGTGCGCTCCTGTTCCTTGAGACGGAGAATGGCGTCTCGGAGGTGTCGGACTTCCTGCTCACGGGTGATGATGTCGTCCACTGAGTCGTTGCCTTCGTCGGCGAGCACTTCAATCGGCGTCGGTGCCAGCGTCTCCGTTTCACTCGGGCTTCGGTCCAGCGGAACGTGATGTGCTCCCTCGATATCCGAGCGCCACTTCCAGAGGGTCTCCAGGTCCACGCCGAGATGATCCGCCACTTCGCGATCGCTGGGCATCCGGCCGAGAACGCGACCCAGCGATTCACGGGCCTGACCGATCTCGCGGGTCTTGCGTCGAATGGACCGAGGCACGTGATCCTGGCGCCGCAGCTCATCGAGAATCGCGCCGCGGATGCGTGGAGCGGCAAAGGTGCTGAAGGCGAGTCCACGCTCGACATCGAACGCTTCGAGTGCCGACATCAATCCGATCGAGCCCGAGCTCACCAGTTCATCGAAGTCTGCTTTCACCGCCAGCGTCTTGGACATCTGGCGGGCGACGTGGTGCACCAGTCCGAGGTGCTCCTTCAGCAGCTGTTCCCGGGCCAGCGGATCTCCCATGGCCATGGCGTGCCAGAGCGAGAGTTGCGGATCCATCGTTGGCTCCTTGCGCCGGGTCACTGGTGCAGAGCTGCCGCCGCTGCGCGTTGATGTCGTGAGCGTCGCGCGCGCGGATCGCACGGTGTTGTCAGGAGCTGGTGATGCCATCATTGGCATGACGGCGTTGGCGGCGGCTTCGATGGTGGGCTGCGAAGCGGCGATCAGCGAGCTGCGGGAGCGGGCGATGTTGGTCATGCGGCCACCTGTGCGGCCACGAGGCCGAGTGATGCGAGGATTCGCTGAGGAGCGGGCTTCAAATCGGTGGGAACGTCGAGCCCGTCGGTCAGCCACCGGGTGGGCAGGGCCATGAGCGCGGCGAGATCGGCGACGCCCGAGTCATTCGGCACATCATCGAGCTTGCTGATCAGAAGGTGCGTCGGTCGCAACGCGCTGTGGCTGTTGAATGCGGCGTGTGCCACATCAAGGCGAATGCCAGCGGGGACGACGAGATGCACCTCGTCCGGGCGCATGGCGCGCAGGATCGGATACCACTCCGCCTCGCGTGCGCCCGCCTTTTGACTGCACCCGGGCGTGTCGATGAGGAGCACGTCGCGGGCGTTGAGGTGTGCGATCGCACGTGTGGCGTCGACGTCATCATACGCCACCTCGAGCGGGCATCCGGTGATCTCTGCATAGGTGGCGAGCTGCTCGAGTCCCGCCACGCGAAAGGTGTCGAGCGTGACCATGCCGACCTTCCAGGTGCCAAAGGCGTGCACACTCGTCGCCAGCTTTGCGATCGTGGTGGTCTTGCCCGCTCCCGTTGGGCCCACGAGTGCGATCACGTACGGCCGATTGCCACGACGTGCTTCGGGGCGAGGCAGGTGCGACGGCGTCAGCAGCTCGCGAAAGGCATCGACATCGGTGGCCGATGCGGCGACCACCTCGACGAGCTGTTCTCCATTATCGCGAATGGCGCGCGTCTGCAACACGATCGCTTCGTCGCCGAAGAGCGACTCGGCGCTTCGCGCCACCGACGCCAGATCGCGAGCGCGGAATGTTTCAAGCCGCATACGGCAACTCCCAGGTGGCAACTGAGGTGAGGTTCACCGACGCCGGGAGTTCGGCGAGGCTGATGACTGGTACATTCGGCAACACCGGCTCGATCAGGCGGCGCACACCAACGCGCAGCGTCGGAGGCGTGATCAGCGGGAGTGGACGCCCTTCCACCGCGTGGAGGGTGGCGATGTCGTTCAGTTCGCGCAGCAGCGTGGCGAGCGTATCGGGATTCAGGAGCGACATTCCCTGCTGCGTTCCACGCGGGCTGAAGAGGCCCATCAACGCAGCTTCGAGTCGCGCGCCGATGGTCACACCGCGCACGCTGCCAGTGACATCGAGAAAGAGGCGGCTGATCGGATTTGCCAGTGACCGGCGCACCACTTCCGTCAGCTGCTCCGGATCCTTGGTCTGGTCAGCGGCATCACCGAGCGACTCGAGAATGGAGACGAGGTCGCGAATCGGCACCCGCTCGCGCAGCAGGCGCTGCAGCACACGATGGAGCGTGCCGAGTGTGATGCGGGCCGGGATGATCTCTTCAACCAGCGCCGGGTGACTCTTCCTCAACGCGTCGATCATCTCCTGGACATCCTGACGCCCAAGCAGTTCGGCGGCGTGCATCTTCAGTGTTTCCATGAGATGCGTCGCGATGACGGTCGACGGTTCCACGACGACCCACCCAGCAGCTTCGGCTTCGACGCGCGACTGCGTGGTGATCCACTTTGCCGGCATCCCGAAGCTCGGATCGACGGTGTCCATTCCATCGATGTCCTGCATCACGCCACCGGTATTCAGTGCGAGCAGGAAGCGGGGCATGACTTCGGCGCGTGACACTTCGGCGCCGCGAATCTTGACGATGTATTCGTTGGCCGGAAGGCGGATATCGTCGCGGATACGGATCGCTGGCACGAGAATGCCCAGCTCCTGCGCGCCCTGCTTGCGCAACAGTGAAATCCGTTCCAGCAGATCACCGCCCTGCTTCTCATCGATCAGTGGGATGAGGGCGTAGCCGACTTCCAGTTCGATCGGGTCGATCTGCAACAGATCCTGTAATGGGTCGGTCGTTGCGGGGAGCGCCGCCTTCGGCGCGTCGGCGATCAGTGCCGCCGCCTCGGTGCGCTCTTCGAATGCGGTCGCACCGCGGGCGACAAAGGCCATGGTGCCCGCCAGTGCAAGAAACGGGAACGCAGGCAAGCCGGGGATGAGAGCGAAGCTGCCCATCACGCAGGCGGCGATCCAGAGTGCACGCGGCTGGTTGGACAGCTGTCCGCTGATCACGTCACCCATTCCCCGGCCGTTGTTGGCCGAGTTGGTGACCATCAGGCCGGCGGCGACCGAGATGATGAGCGCCGGGATCTGGCTGACCAGCCCTTCACCGACGGTGAGCATGACGTACTTGTTGGCGGCTGCGGCGAGCGGCATCCCCTTCTGCATCACACCAATGACGATTCCGCCGATGATGTTGATGCCGGTGATCAGCAGCGCGGCAACCGCGTCGCCTTTCACAAACTTCGACGCACCGTCCATCGAGCCGAAGAAATCGGCCTGCTGCGAGACGCGTTCGCGACGGATGCGTGCCGCCTGCTCGTCGATCAGGCCAGCAGCAAGATCGGCGTCGATCGCCATCTGCTTTCCTGGCATGGCGTCGAGGGTGAAGCGAGCCGCGACTTCTGCGACACGTCCTGCACCCTTGGTGATCACGACGAAGTTGATTGCCAGCAGAATCAGGAAGACGACGATGCCAACGACGTAGTTTCCGCGCAGAATGAATGTTCCGAACGCCTGAATGATGTTCCCGGCGTGGCCGTCACCAAGAATCAGTCGTGTGGAGCTGACATTCAGTCCGAGGCGAAACAGTGTGAGGATGAACAGCACTGCCGGAAACGACGAGAACTCGAGCGGATCTTTCGCGGACAGCGCGACCAGCAGCACGACCAGTGCGCTCGCGATACTCGCGGCGAGCAACAGATCGAGCACGATCGCGGGGAGCGGAACGATGAGCAGCGACACGATCGCGACCACGCCGATGGCGAGGGCGATTTCGGCGCCGCGCGCAGGCTTTGCAACGCCACCCGACAGTGCAGCGGCGGTAGCGCTCACGCGTCGGTCTCCTTGCGCATGCGTGCCGCGGGGGCGTCGTAACTGGTACCGATGCGTGCAGATGGCGCGCGGAACTGCGTGAGGCGCGCGGCCGGGACGGACAGGCGATTGGTGGAACCGCTGGTGGGCGCGTCGTACCGCGTGGTGCTGTGCGCCGAGGGCGCGTCATAGCGGCGGGCGTGGCCGGCAGCGGCATGTGCGCCGTAGCCGGAGCGGAGGAGTGACCGGGAGGTGTAGCGGGAGGCGGCCATGGATCGTGCCTCAGGCCGCGAAGCTGGGAATCCCACGAAACAGCTCAGTGGTGAACTTCACCAGCAGCTGCACCATCCACGGCAGCGCCACCAGAAAGATGGCCGACACCCCGACCAGCTTGGGCAGGAAGGCCAGCGTCTGCTCCTGGATCTGCGTGACACTCTGGAAGATCGAGACCACGAGGCCGATACCGAGAGAGACGGCGAGCATGGGCGCGGACACCAGCAGCGAAAGCAGGATGGCGTTGCGGGCAAGGTCGACGATCTGTGCGTGTGACATGATCCGTGTGGGTGTGAGACGGTATCATGTAGAAGCAGGGGTGGTGCCAATCGCCGCCGCTGTCGTGTGTGTTACGTAAGGGCTTTGTTTGCAATGCTTTACGGTTCTTGACGGGCAGGCTGTTCTGGCGGTTTCCCGGACGATCCGGCAGTGTTTGCCGAGCGGTGAGGCGGCGCGGATTGCCGATCTTTCACGGCGGCGCGCTACTCCGATTGCCTAGTCGTCCACCGTGTGCGTTCCCATCCAGCCGCGCCCGAACTTCGCCTTCTGCCGCATCACGAACGCCAGCACCTCGGCCACCGCGACGTACAGCTCGATCGGGATCTGGGTGCCAGGCACCGCGCGACTGGCCAGCAGGGCGCGAGCGACCGGGATGTTCTCCACCACCGGCACACCGCTCTCGAAGGCGATCTTCTTGATCCGTTCGGCGATCATGCGCTGGCCGATCGCGACGATGATCGGTGCGGCGGCGACGAGCGGATCGTACTTGATGGCGACGGCAATGTGGACCGGGTTCACGATCACCACGTCGGCCGTCTTCACATCGTTCATCATTCGCTTCCGCATCAACGCGCGCTGGGCACTGCGAATGCGCTGCTTGATCATCGGATCGCCGTCGGCGTTGCGCGCTTCGTCCTTGACCTCCTGCTTGGTCATCATCAGCCCTTTGTGCCACCGCCACCGCTGAAAGAAGTAATCGGCGGCGCCAAGCGCCACGAATGCGATGCCCGCGTGACGGAGCAGGCTCACCGCGTGATGCCTGAACAGCAGCGCAACACCCATCGGCCCGCCCTGCGCCAACGCGAGCACATCACGCCAGATATCGTCCACCGCGCTGTACACGACGCCACCGATGATGACGAGCTTCACGATGCTCTTGAACAGGTCGTTCAACCCCTGAGTGCCGAATAGCCGACCCAGATTGTTCAGCGGATTCAGCCTGCCGAATGACGGTTCGAGGACTTTCGTGCTCAGGACGCCACGCGACTGGAGCGCGGTGGCGATGAACGCGATCAACGCGAAAGCGCTGAGGAGGACTGAGAGCTTCCACAACGTGCGCCACCCGAGACCGATCACGTCGAAAAGCAGATCCTGCGGTGCGCGAATGTTGGCACCAGCGTTATACAGGCTGGTCGACATCACTTCGACCAGATACGTCCCCATGCCCGGTGCCACACTACTGAGTACAATCGCCGAGCCGAAGAGCATCGCTGCCGTCGTGAGCTCGGTGCTGCGCGGAATGTTCCCCTTGGCGTACGCCTCGGAAATGCGTTTGCCAGTGGGTTCCTCGGTTTTGTCGGCGTCTGATCCGTCAGCCATCGGCGCGCTTCAGCGAACGGTTGCGAGCATCGGACCGAGGATACGGTTCAGCAGGCCGTCGTGGAATGATGCCCAGCCGGTGAACCAGACTGAGGTCAGGCTGAGCGCAGCGGCGAGCGTGAACAACCCTGCCGCGATCTGCAGCGGGAACGCGACGCTGATGATCTGCAGCTGCGGCGCTGCGCGCGTGAGAATCGCCAACGCGACATTGATCATCATGGTTGCGGCGGTGATTGGTGCCGCGAACATGACACCGAATGAAAGCACCTGTCCACCGAGCTTTGCCATCGCCAGGATACCGGCGCTGAGATCTGGCACCGTGCCCACTGGAATCACGTCGAGTGATGCGCCGAGGCCATTGAGCATCACCAGGTGGCCGCCGCTCGCGAACAGCAGCAGGGTCACGAATGCGGTCATGAACTGACCGAGCACCGGCACCTGAATGTTGGTCATCGGGTCGAACACGCTCGCACCTGCGAGCCCCATCTGTACCGACATCATGTCGCCGGCAGCGGAGGCGGCCGCGATCACGATCGCCGTACCGAGCCCCAGTCCGAATCCGACGATGGTCTCGCTCAGGAGCGTGAGCGGAGTCAGGATCGGCGCGCTGTGTGCATGGGCACGTGCCACCGGCACCAGGACGGCGGAGAACAGGACGATGATCGCCGTTCGCAGCTTCATCGGCACCGCCTTCGACGAGAAGACGGGCGCAATCAGCACCAACCCGCCGATCCGTGATGCGAGGAGAATGAATGTGGCAGCGCCCGCCGACGTGAGCAGGTCAGGTACAGCGGCCGATCCGGCCAGCATTACCGGAAGCTCTGTACGAGGCCGGTCACCACCAATCCCCACCCATCCACCAGGACGAACAGAAGCATCTTGAACGGCAGCGAGATCATGGCCGGCGGCAGCATGACCATCCCCATGCTCATCAGCACCGAGCCGACGACCACATCGATCACGATGAACGGAAGGAACAGTGCGAAGCCGATCTGAAAGGCGGTTCGCAGTTCGCTGGTGACGAAGGCGCTCATCAGAATCATGAGCGGGACCGCTTCACGTGATTCGGGCTGCTTGATCTCGGCGAGATCGACGAACGTCTGCAGATCCTGATCACGTACCTGCCGCAACATGAAGCCCTTGAAGGGCACCACCGCGCGCGACATCATCTCCACCTGCTCGATCTTGCCATCCATCCACGGCTCGAGGGCGTTCGTGTTCACATCCTTGAGCGTGGGTGCCATCACGAATCCGCTCAACAGCAGCGCCAGCGCAGCGACGAGCTGACCCGGTGGTGCCGACTGTGTGCCGAGCGCCTGCTTGAGAAAGTGCAGGACCACGAGGATGCGTGTGAAGCCGGTCATCATCAGCAGCAGGACGGGGAGCATCGAGAGCAAGCCCATCATGATCACCACACCGACTGTGCCGCTCATTCGCAGCCCTTCGCCCTGCGTCGATCCACCCAGCTTGAGTTCCATCTGGGGCGCGAGCTTCGAGATCATGCTGTCGGCACGACTCGCGATCCGCTTCGACTCTTCCGTGGTCAGCGGCGCGCTGCCCTCTGCGCGCTGTTGCAGCGCCGCGATGTCTCTCGCTTTCGCTGCGGGAATCAACGGCGCGATCGTGGCGGCACCACCGGACTTCGATGCGGTGAGCGCGGGCTTGGTTGGGCGCGGCGAGGGGACCTGTGTTTCGAGCCGCGCGGGCAGATCACGTGGGCCCGGCTGCGCGCCAGCGGCTGGCAGCGTGCGCAATCCACCGGCGGGCTGTTGTGCGGGCGCCCCTGCGGGTGCCGACGTTGCCTGTGGCGCGGCGGGTTGCACCGGCGGCGCTTGGCGCGCCGGTGCGGCCTGTGCGCCGAGCGTCACTGCGCCAATGGTGCCGCTGACAACGAGAATCGCGCGCACAGCGGTCCCACGCATCGCCGCTCCAAGCACCTTGCGGAAGCTCGATCCGACGGTGGTCTCGCTGGGCAACAGCGCGGGCTGCGCAGCATCGCCGCTCACTGCGCGATCTGGGAAGTGGAGTGCAGCGATGGTCTTTTCCCTGGCGTCATGATTGATGTGCAACGACAACTGTTCGGCGGCCGCGGCATTCACGATTGCATCTGACGCGTTCGACATCGTGAACAGGGTTCGCACACCGCCATCGCCAACGCTCACGCCGATCAGCAGATCGCCGCGCTGGACGATCGCGATCCCCTGACGTTGACCCAGCGGCAGTCGCTGGACGACCGAGAATCCGCTGCCGCCTGATGCCGCAGTGGCACCGGGCAGGAAGCGCTTCGCCAGTCTGGCAACCAGCATGACCAGGCCGAGGACGAAGGCGAGCGTCGCAAACATGCCGAGGTAACCCGCCACCGTCATCCGATCAGCTCCGCGCTGCTCGCGCGGCTCACGATCCGTGTCACGCGAACGCCGAAGTTCTCACCCAGCACCACCACCTCACCCTCGGCAAACCGTCGGTCGCCGACGTAGATGTCGATCGGTTCGCCCGCCAACCGTTCCAGTTGCACGACTGAGCCGCGACCGAGCTGCAGGATCTCCTGCACAGACATGGTGGTGCGACCGAGCTCGATCGCCACCGGCAGCGTCAGATCCATCAACATGCTCATCGGCACTTCGCCATTTCCGCCGATGGCTGCATCGAGCTCGGAGTAGTCGTTCGCAAACTCCTCACCGGCTGCTCCGGCGGTGCCCGCATCCTGCAGCGGAAGACCGGCGTTCTTGGCGGCGATCAGTGCTGCAATCTCGTCCTGATTCATGGTGTATCCGTAGCTTCAGAGGAAAGTGTGCCGATGATACGATTTTCAGAGATGCGGCCGGTGGTGATTCTCGCCGCGAGTTTGCCGCCGGTGCGACCGGCAGTCGCCACCAGGCGTGGCTGTCCGGCGACGGTCACCGAGAGCAACGAGTTTGCGCTGAGCCCAGTGTTGATGACGGACCCCGCCGCGAGTTGCGTGAGATCCTTCATCGTGAGCCGGAACTCGGGGAGCCGCGCGGCGACGGAGACGCTCGTGCCCCGGAGTGATTGTTCGGTCTGGCGACGCTGCGTACGCAGCTCCTCCTCACTCCGTGCCGTGCTCGACACCCGGCGCGTATCGGCGCTGGTGAAGTACTCCTCGAGTGACGCGAACGGCAGGCAGATCATCATCAACGACGAGATGTTCGTCGCGGTGATTTCGATGTTCGCCACCAACACCGGATCTTCGCGGGCGCAGACCTGAAGGATCTCTGGCGCCGCTTCAAACCCGCTCACTCCCAGTTCGATTGGCATCACTTCGCTCCACACGTCGCGAACGATCAACGCAGCGCGGTCGGCTACGATTCGCACCGCATCCTGCTCGAGTGCAGTCAGCGGTCGATTCAGGATCGTGGGTGCCGTGCCGCCGCCGAAAAGGCGATCGACGAGGAAGAATGCAAAGTCGCCGCCGAAATCGATGACACCCTGCAAGCCAAGCTTCCCGTTGATATCCAGGATATAGCTGCAGCATGGTGTCGGCAGTGACAGCGTGAACTCGCCAAAGCTGAACTGCTCGACGCTCTGGAGCCGCACCTCGATCTGGCCTCGTACGCGCGACATCAGGTAGCTCTCGAGATTCTTCACCATCCGCTCGTACATCGCTTCAATCGTGCGCAGTCGCTCCTTCGAAATTCTGTGCGGGCGCCGGAAGTCGTAGCGTTGGATGTCCTGCTGCGAGGTCGCAGGCTTGCGACCACTGGCGGCAGCATCCAGCGGACTGCCTCCGGCGCCGCCGAGCAGGCGGTCGATCTCGCTCTGGTTGAGGGTATCGTTGGCCATGGTCAGCGCATCACTGAATCACGAACTGCGGAAAGCTCACGCGCTTGATCAGCGTCTTCTGCTTCACGATCGTGCTGACGAGATTCTTGATCTCGACCTTGAGGGGCTCTCGTGCCGTCACCTCGGCCAACTGTTCGACCGTCTTGGCGCCCACGAGCGCCAGCACCGCGTCCTTGATCTCGGCGTCACGCTGCTTGAGCATGTCGACCGCCGACGAGTCCTTCACATCGAAGGCGACAGACAGCATCAGAAACCGCGTACCGCCCGATCCGGCGGGGTTGAGTACGAGATCGCTGATCGTGTAGAGCGGTGGTGGAAGAGACGGGCCGTGTTCGCCGCCGGCCGCGGGATCGTGCTCGCCGTCACCGGTGCTGTCGGTGCCGTCGTGACCTGCCTTCACGCCTCCATGCGCGGCGAGATCCGGGGCCGTCAGTCCAGCGCTGAAACCAGCCGTGAGCTTTGGTCCAACGACCTTCGCCCCCACGAATCCGCCACCACCCAGCCCAGCGAGAGCAAGGACGAGCGGGATGACGAACGGCGGAAGCCCTTTCTTCTTGGGCTCGGTTCCTTCTTCGGTGGGGAGCTCTTCGTCAGCCATGGTGCGATCCTGATGAACGTGAGGACGGTCTGCGTCTGACTCAGTTCAAAGCAGCGGCCGTGCCACGCCTGCCTGTAGGCTCCGCATGACCGCAACCTGTTGTTGCACATGGTTTTGCGTGATTGTGCCGGAACATCACCGACGGCCGTGCACATCGTGGGACGGCAACCCTTGCCGAGCGTACCGAGCCAGATTCTGCCGAGCGGCGACGCAGTCGGGCACGAGGGCTCTGGGCGCAGGACCGGCTGAGGGTGGTCAGCCGGCCCGTGCCAGAGTTCGCTTACCGCTTCAGATTCACGAGCTCTTCCAGCATAGAGTCGCTGGTCGTGATTACGCGGCTATTCGCTTGGAAGCCGCGTTGCGCCACGATGAGGTTGGTGAACTCCTGGGCCAGATCGACGTTCGACATTTCGAGCGCGCCGCTGGTCATGAAGCTCTGACTCCCTTCCAGGGAGTATCCGAGCACGGCACCCCCGGAGTTGCCGCTGAGCGCGTACATGTTGTCGCCCGTGCGCAGCAGTCCCGCCGGATTGTTGAAGTCCGCCACCACGATCTGGCCAAGGGTCTGGTTGACACCGTTGGTGAACGCGCCGCTAATGATGCCGATGCGATCGATGCTGAAGTTCTGCAGCTGACCGCTCGTGTATCCGTCCTGATCGCGGAGCACGGCGGTACCCTGGCCGGCGAACTGCGTCAGACCGCCCAGTGTGCCCGTCACGGCGGTACCGCTGACGGAGGCGCCAAGGTTCATCGTGACCGACATCCGCGCACCACCCGGGCCGTTGATGGTGAGCGTCGGGCTCGCGATCGCGCCTCCTGCCGATGTACCGCCGTTGATGGCCGACTGGGTGAGGAGCGCCGTGGACGGATCGAAGGTGAAGCGGCCGGTGACGTTGACGGGAGGTGAGCCGGGGATGACCGCGCCAGGCGTGTCGGTGCCCAGAGTGTAGCCGGAGGGAAGCGTCGTCGAGTCGATCTGCCAGTCCCACTGGTTCGCCGCCGTCTTCCACATCCACATCTTCACATCGACCTTGTTCCCCAGCGCGTCGAACATCCCGATCGACCCGTTCGTGAATGTCCCGTTGTTCGCGGCCACGGCACGGGTGTCCGGCCCAAAGCCGCCGAGGAGGGGACCCGTGCCATCGGGGTCGCCGACGTTGAAGATGCCGGCCGAGGAGTTGAGGTTGCCGGCCACCGTCACCTTGCTCGTCGCGCGAGCCGCGACCTTCTGACCGAACGGCAGTGTGATGTCGGTGATCGTGTCATTGAGCACGCCGTCCAGCGCCATGCGACCCTGCACGATGAAGCCGTTCGTCGGCGACACCATCCGACCCTCGGCGTCCAACTGGAAGTTGCCGGAGCGGGTGTAGTACGTCTCGGTGCCCTTTCGAACGACGAAGAAGGCGTCACCCTGCATCGCGATGTCGGTGTTCACGCCGGTGGTTTCGACGTTGCCCTGCGTGAACATCTGGTCCACCGATCCAATCAGCGATCCGAGCCCGATCTGCACCGGGTTCACACCACCCTGATCGCCGGGCGGACGGCTGGCACCCTGGAGGAGTTGCGCAAAACCTTCCTTGAACGTCACACGTCCGCTCTTGAAGCTGACGGTGTTGACGTTCGCAATGTTGTTGCCGATGACGTCCATGCGGAACTGATGGTTCCGGAGACCGGAGACGCCGGCAAAGAGAGAGCGAAGCATGTGCGGAGTGGGGAAGAGAGGTGAACGACGAACTGCTGTGGTCCGACGGATGCGCGCTGCGCGAGTGCGGAGCGATGAGCAACTTCTGATTCCTGTCAGGCAACCGTGTGCGCGTCGCGCACGCGTCAGCGGGTGCTGATCTCCGTCACCGCCGAGAGCGGGACTCGAAGCCTTCCCATCACATACTGCAGGCCTGAGCTGGACGTCTCGAGGCCGGTCACGGTACCACGCACGGCAGTGGTCCATTGCACCGGATTCTTCGGATCGACCGACGTCACGTTGATGCGATACACACCGGGCGGCAGATCCTGAAGCGCACGACCCACCACGATCTCGTTGCTCCCGCTGCCAAGCGAACCCAGGTTGCGCGAGGTGACCGGCGTTCCGGTGCGCGCATCGAACACATTCAGCACCGACTGGCCACCCCTGCCGGTAACCACCAACGTTTCGTTGCCGCTGCCATCCAGGGCCATCAGATCGCTTGTCGCGGTCACCTTGCGTCCGATGTTGCCCACGGCGGTGCCGGCGGCGACTTCGTTCAGCAACGATCCCTGTGCGAGGCCCTGTGCTTCGAGTGTCTTCGAGATATTGGTCAACTGCTCGACGCTCGAGAACTGCGCCAGTTGCGCAGCCATCTGATCGGCGTTGGCCGGACTCTGCGGATCCTGATTCTTCAGCTGCGCCACGAGCAGCTTGAGAAAGTCATCCTTCCCCATTGCGCCCTGCGCCTTCCGGGCGGGTGGTGCTCCCGGTGTACCTGGTTCGCGTAGGGCGGGTCCGACGCTGATGGGTGATGCGACAGTACTCATCGACGATCCTCCGGTTGCTCGCGGCGCGAGCGTTGACGCGCATCGTCGGCTGACGAGCGCGGGGTGTGACGTGCCTGTTCGCGCGCGAACGCCTCGCGCTGCTGTTGATCACTCGTCCGCTGCTCGCGGTTGTTGCCCTGTGCGTTGCTGTCGGACGCCGCGCGCATCGCTGCCAGCTCGAGCGTTGGTGCGGTCATCCGCGAGAAGTTCACGCTGTCGATGCCCCGATTCTGCGATGCGGCCTGCACCCGGACGCCGTCGGCGGAGAGCCCTCGGCGCTCGAGCGCGTCACGCAACTCGCCGAGGCGATCCGTCAACGCCGCGGCCTGCTGCGCATTGCCCAGTCCCAGTCGCGCATCGACCGATGTACCGCGCGTGTCGATGCGAATCTGATCTTCGATACCGCTCACATTGTCCATGCGGAGCAGCACGCTGTTCAGTGGCCTGGCCGCCTGTGTGGCCTGCAGATCCATCAGGCGACTGATGCGATCGGCCATGTTGACGGTGCTGGTCGGTGCCTCGGTGCGCACTGCACCAGACAGGTCGGCGCTCTCGGGAGTCGGCAACACACTGCTCACGGGCGTCGGTGATATCGCATCGCTTCCGCTGGTCGTTCCTTGCGACGTGTCACCGGGCCGCGCGACGGCTGCCACGCGCGACACCGCTGCAACGTTCGCGATGCGCGCGACCTGCGCCACGTTCGCGACCTGTGCCATGGTCTCGCCTCGCGACCGGTGATCACGTTCACCGTTCACGTCGGCACGCATCTGGCGCGCCTGGTCACCGGCCTCACCCTGCAAGTCGCCTAGCAGCGCGCCGAGCGTCTCTCCGGAAACGCTGCCCTCGCCAGGCAGCTCGACGTGTCCGGGATCGCGCGCACCGAGCGTTCGGAGCCCTTCCTGTTTCGCAACGGCTGCGAGTTGCGCATAGCCGAGGGGATTGTGCCACTGTCCATCGACCAAAAGGTCGGCGGCCAACCCCTGCGAATGCCTGGAGTTTCTGGTCCACGTCACCACAGGGCCTTCGGCGGTGCGGCCCTGTTCGTAGAGCGCGTTTTGTCGGGCCTGCGACCGGACCGTCTCCACCACCGTCACGCTGCGTCCAAACTCCTGACGCATCCGGTCGATCACGCGTTCGAGTCGCTCGCGGAACTCTGGTGCGAGTCTGGCCAGGTCCGTCTCTACATCGGTGGCAGCCACCTGCACCGCGCCTGTCTGACGCGAAGTGCGCGTGGCAGCAGCGATCGCGATGGAAGTTCGGTTGCCGTTCGCGGTCGCCGCGACTGTGCCGTCGGCCTTCGCAGGCGTCGCGTTGATCGCGGCAGATGGCGCGTCGAAGTGATCTTCGACGAGCTGCATGTCGGGTGTCGCAGGCAACGATCGCGCAAGGTTGTCCGGAGAACGGCCCGACGTGTTCGACATCTCCTCACCCTGATTGAACCCGTCTTCAGGCGTTGCCGGCAGCGACATGATCAGCGTATCGATCGGCAGTACGCTGACCAGTTGCAGTGCCGCGATTGTCGCGCCACTGATGGACGACAGTTCGCTCTTCACGAAGGTGTTCTCGGACTTGCTCGCCGACTCGTCATCGACATCCGTCTCGCCACTGGGCGGCGTGGCGGGGAGCGACTGCACGCCGCCGCGGTCAAACAGCGTGGCAGGCGCGCCGGACACTGTCTGCAGCATTGGGGCGCTGAACACACTAAGCGAAGGGGCGTTCGGCGACTCGGGTCTTGCAATCGGCGACACGGTGATCACGCCATCCGCCAGTTGAACAGCCGTCGCTTCGTCGGACGGCGGAGTCGCCGGCAGCGAGAACGCGGTACCCGGGAGGGTCGCCGTGTTCGGTGCATCGCCTCGCGTGACGGCGAACTTCATCGCGCCACTCAGCATCAGCACCTGCAGTTGCGCGCGCTGCTGCGCCGCAAGCCGCGACTTGGCCGCTGCACTCTCATCCAATGATACGCGTGTCTCGTCGCCGCGAGCTGTGGCGAGGGAATCAGCGAAAGCGTCGGTCGAACCATCCGTCGGTCGGCGCTCCGGAGGCGACGCGGGGACGCTGTTCACGCGTGCACGCGACGAGGTCTGAATCGGCAACAGGGTGCTCATTTGCCACCTCCACTTTTACGGGGTTGCATCTGGCTCAGCGCCGCGGCGCGCGGCGCTGGAAGATTGGTGAGAATCGCCGCTGCCTGGCGTTCGCTCAGCTTGTTGATGATGATGCTCACGTCGTGATCGTTCATCTGTGCCAGGACGCGCGCGGCATCCTTGGCGCCCATTGTGGCAAAAATCTTTCCGAGGCGACGTTGATGGTTCTCGGTCTCGTCTGCTGTGGGGCTTCCACCAGCACTCACCGGTGTGACAGGTGTGACAGGTGTGACAGGTGCGGCAGACGGAACCGATGTCCCCTTCGGCGGCGTCGCGATGGCGGCGGTCGGAGCGACGGGAGAAGCGCGTGTCTCAGGCGCGTGCGCCGGAGCTGCCACCGGTGTTGCAGCGGCGACCGCTTTCGGCGCGGGATCGTGTGCGTCAACCGGTGTCGCTGCGTCGTGCGGAACATCCCCGTGTGTCGCACTGTCAACGCGTGTACTATCCTTTGCCGCGTGCGCAGAGTCGCCGGCCGGCGTCAGCCCCTTCTTCTGTGCCACTGCGACTGCCGTCGCATGGGCCGCAGACGCTTTGTAGACGGCGAAGAATCCGCCGCCACCAACGCCCATCAGCAGTCCGATGATCAGGGGGAGAATCAGCTTACCCATTGTCCGTGCGCTCCGAGTCAGTTGGCGTAGTGTCAGCGTTGTGGAAGCGCGTGAGCGCGACTTCGTCCATCAGTGCGCGGTCTGTAACCACCTCGGCAGTGCGATGCGCCTCGGCCTGCTTCTCACGCAACGTGTGGAGCGCATGCTTGGCCTGAAATGCGCTGCGGAGTTCATCCTGCGCGCGTCGCACGAGGCTGTCGGCAGTGACCAGACTGCTGTCCGCCAGCTGCAGCCTGATGTCGAGTGCGCCGAGCACATACTGCATCTGCTGCAGTGCGCCGACCTTTGTTCCGCCGGTGCTGGCCGTCGTGAGCGTCTGATGTCCGGCGGCGCGGGCACTGGCGATGGCATTGCGTGTAACGCGCGCGGCATCGGCGTTTCCCTGCGCACTGGCCAATGCCACCGAGCGTGCGCGCTCCGCCTCCTCGCGAAGCTCGAGGACGCGCTGCAGGCGAAACTTGAAACGCCTCATGTCGAGGCCCGCTGCTGCATGAGGTGATCGTAGCGGGACTGCAGTTGCCGCAGGCGGTTCACCGAGTCGTCCAGCTCAGTGCTTTCGGTTGGCGGCTGCCGGAGGAATGCAAGAATCGATTCCCGCAGACCGATCGCGGCGTCGACCTGCGCGTCGCTGCCCTTCTGATAGGCGCCGACGAGGATCAGATCCTCCTTCTCGCGCCACGCCGCCTCGAGCTGCAACAACAGATTCGCAGCATGGCGATGCGTGTCATCGATCAACAGGTCGCGAACGCGACTCTTCGACTCCAGGACGTCGATCGCCGGAAAGTGACCGGCGCTCGCCAGCTTGCGCGTCAAAACGATGTGCCCATCGAGAATCGATCGGGCGGCGTCGGCGATCGGTTCGTTGAAATCGTCCCCATCCACGAGGACGGAGTACACGCCGGTGATCCCGCCAACGCGCGAGTTCCCGGCGCGCTCGAGGAGACGCGGGAGCGCCGCGAACACGGACGGCGGATACCCCTTGGTTGTCGGGGGCTCACCTACGGCCAGACCGATCTCGCGCCACGCCATCGCCACGCGCGTGATCGAATCCACCATCAGCAGCACCTGCTTGCCCTGATCGCGGAAGTATTCGGCAATCGCCGTGGCAACCAGCGCACCGCGCGCCCGGATCAGCGCGGCCTGATCGCCAGTCGCAACGATGATCACGCTCCGCTTCAAACCCTCTTCACCAAGCGAGTTCTCAATGAACTCACGGACCTCGCGTCCGCGCTCGCCGAGCAGCGCGATCACGTTGACATCCGCCTCCGCCTGTCGCGCGATCATGCCGAGCAGCGTACTCTTTCCCACGCCGCTTCCCGAGAAGATGCCGATGCGCTGGCCAAGTCCAATGGTCAATAACCCGTCGATGGCACGCACGCCGGTCGGCATCGTCGTGCCGATGAATTCGCGATGCAGCGGATTGGGTGGCTCAGCCTGCAGCGGCGCGCGTTCTTCGACATCCAGCTTGCCTTTGTTGTCAATCGGATGTCCCAGTCCGTTGAGGACGCGTCCCAGCAGCCCGGGACCGACATCCACGCCGAACGAGCGGCCCAGGGCCACCACGCTCGCACCTGGCGCGATCCCATCGAGCTCGCCGAGCGGCATCAGCAGACAGCCGCTCTGGTGGAACCCCACGACCTCCGCAAGCACCGAGCGCGTGTCGTTGGTGTTCGTGATGCGCGCCAGCTCGCCCAGCCCCATCTCGAGTCCGCTGACCTCAATCGCCAGGCCGACCACGCGGGCCACCCGACCGAAGGTCTGCAGCCGCGGCACATCGGCGATCCGGCGTGACATTTCACGCGCAACGAGTGTCTCAGGCATTGGTATGTGTCAGGCGACGATAGAGACGATCCAGGCCAGTATCCACGCGACCGTCCACAATGCGCTCGCGGCCTTCCACGAGACAGCCGCCACGCTCGATCCGCGCGTCGCTCATCCACCGGACTTCGCGTGAACGGCTGATCCCCGTCACGTCGTCAGCGGCCAGTCGCTCCGTTGATTGCAGCGCTTCCAGGTCAGCGGGGTTGATCCGGATGGTCAGGGCGTGGTCGAGCCCAAACTCCTGCACTGCGCGCGTCACGATCTCCAGCACGATGTCAGCGGCCGTCGTCACTTCGCGCACGATCACCTGCTGTGCGGCGGCAACGGCAATCGCTGCGATGTTCTCCTCGATATTCGTGAGCCAGCGCGTCTCGTTGGCCCGAAGGTCGTCCAACGCCTGCTCGGCACACATCACGGCCGTTCGGAGTCGTGCGCGCTCCGCCAACTCTCCTTCGTCGCGCCCCTCCGTCAATCCCCGCAGATACGCATCGTCCAGTTCCGCTTGACGCGCCGCCACGATCGCCGCGTCGTGAGCGGCACGAACCGCGGCGCTGGTCGCCTCGCGCTCGTCCTCGCGATCGGTGACGAAGATGGACGGCATCTCGCTCGACTCCTGGTCCACCCGCATCGGCATCCACACGTCGGCAGACACGGCGGACGTACCTGCTGAACGTTGATCGCGCGCGCGGTCAAAGAGGGGCTCAAATGAGGACATCGTCGCTCCCCTTGCCACCAACCACGATCTCGCCCATCTCCTCGAGACGACGAACCTGCGCAACGAAAGCGGTCTGCGCCGCTTCCACATCCTTCATCCGCGCCGGACCCATCATCTCCATCTCTTCCTGCAGCGCCGCCACGGCACGCTGTGACATGCAACCGAGGATCTTCGCCTTGAGCTCCGGGCTCGCTGCCTTGAGCGCCAACGCCAGACTCTTCGCTTCCACTTCGCGGAGGACGCGCTGAATCGCCTTGTCGTCCAGCGAAGTGAGATCCTCGAAGACGAACATGAGATTCTTGATGACTTCGCAGAGCTCGGGGTCGCGCTCCTCGACGCCTTCCAGCAGCTCCTTCTCCAGGGTACCGGAGATGAAGTTCATGACTTCAGCCACCGCCTTCGGACCGCCAGACACCGTTCCTTCGGCCATGATCGATGACGCCTCCGAGCCGATGTGCTTCTCGATCAGCATCAGCATCTCCGGCTGCACCTTCTCCATGCCTGCCATGCGATACACAACCTCCCCACCCTTCTGCGACGGAATCTCCTTGAGAATCGCCGCCGTTTGCTGGGGATCCAGATGGGCGAGCACGAGTGCGATGGTCTGCGGATGTTCGTTGCGCAACGTGTTGCCCAGCTGCTGTGGGTCCGCGCGACGAAGCCGCGTGAGTCCAGCGGTGTCGGCCAGCTGTCCCTGAACGCGGCGCAGGATGCCGGCTGCTTTTCCTGGGCCAAACGCCTTCTCCAGCACCTCTCTGGCGTACTCCACACCACCGTTGGAGAGCGATCCGATTCCGATCGCGGACTCGATCCACTCCTCGAGCACCAGGTCGATCACGTCACCGGCAACTTCATCCATCCGTGCAATTTCGAACGAGAGCATGTCCACTTCATCAGTGGACAGCTTCTGCGTGACCTTCGCTGCGGCATCGGTGCCGAGCGCCAGACAGAGGAGCGCGGCTTTCTGACGGCCGTTCAGTGATTCGAAGGTGACCTCTCGAGGCATGCGTGTCACGTTAGGCACTCCGCATCCAGTTCCTGAGAATCTTGGCCGAGACGTCGGGATACGCGTCTGCGGTGGCGACGACACGTTCCTTGAGCGGGTTTACCGGCATCCGCAGTGCTTCGAACACCTGTGGCTCTTCCACGCCGGTCTCGGTGCCGCCCGGCAGCTGTGCCATGGCCCCACCGGCCCCGGTGAACTGCGGCTGGCGTGCCGCGGCAATGGCCATCGCGCGCGAATCTGCCGACTGCGCCTTGAGGGTCTTCATCATCATCAACGCAATCACCATCGCGATGGCAAGGCCGAGCAAGCCCAGCGCCGGACGCTGCACCGCTTGCACCGTACGCAGGGCCTTCTCGCTCGTCGTCTCGGCTGGAATGGCAGTCACACCTTCAAACGCGCTACTCACCACTTTCACGAGGTCGCCACGTGTCGAGTCGAAACCGACGGCATTACGAACCAGCGCGCCGATCTGATCCAGTTCAGCCTGCGGACGGGTCGTACTCACACCCTTGGCGTCCACGCGATCCTTGACCAAAACTGAGACCGTCAGTCGCTTTACCGCGCCGGTCGCCGACTTGATCGTCTCGACCGTGCGCGAGTTGTCGTAGCTGCTGGCCACATTGGTCGAGCCGGCGCCGCCGTCGGTGCCTGGCGTGATCTCCGCCTTCTGCTCGGTGCTCAGCGCCTGCTTCTCCGGATCCACGACCTGCGACATCCGTTCGACCTGATCGAAGCTGAGATCGGCGGCAACCGTCACGGTCGCGTTGCCGCTGCCCACGATCTGGGAGACCATCACACTTGCCTTCTCGGCGAGGTGATCCTCGACTGCCCGCTGCTGTTCCAGCTGTGCGCTGCTCAGCGACGCGGGATCGTTGGCATCGAGCATGCGCGACAGGAGACGGCCACCGTCATCCAGCACCGCGACGCGCTGCGCCTCGAGGTTGTCGATGCTGCTGGCCACCAGCTGTGAAATGCCACGCACCACATCCGCGTCCGGCCGTTGGCCGTTCCGCAACTTGACCACGACGCTGGCTTCGGCCGGCGTATCGGTCGAGCGCCGAAACGCCTGCGTCTCCTTGATCGCCAGATGCACCTGCGCGCGCTCGATTCCCTTCATCGTGCTGATCGTGCGCTCCAACTCCCCCTCCAGCGCACGACGGTAGTTGATCTTCTGCGCAAAATCCGTCATCCCCCAGCTTGGCTGATCGAACAGCTCCATCCCGGGACGGCCCTGTGCCGGTAGTCCCGCCGAGGCGAGGACGACACGCGCGCGAGCCAGATCGTTGGTAGCGACCATCACGTCGGTGCCGCCGCGCTCCAGCTGATACTGCACACCGGCTGCGTCGAGGGCATCGGTCATCTTGCCGACGTTCTCCAGCGGCACGCCGCTGAACGCCGGAACCATCTCGGGCCTCGTCGCCCAGCGCGAAAGGCCGAAAATTGCCACCAGCGCCACCACACCGACGCCGAGGATCGCGATGCGGCGCGGTCCGCCAAGACGTTCGAAAAGTTGTTCAATTGCGGGGGGCATCGCGATCAGCTCTGCATGGACATCACGGTCCGGTAGGCGTCAATCACTTTGTTGCGCATTTCAATGAGTGTATCGAGCGCGATTCCCGCTTCGGCTGACGCAGACATGACCTGATGCAGCTCCACCTGCTCGCCATTCAGGAATCGACGCGTGGTTTCGCCGCTGATGTCCTGTGCGGCGCTGACTTCGTTCACGGCACGTGTCAGCACGTCGCCGAAGGCACCGCCGGCTGGCGGCTCCTGGAGGACTGGTACGGTTCTGCCGCCTTCACCTGGTAATCCGAAGTTCGCAACGCGTTGCGCAAAGGCGCCGAATCGATCGATCGTCACTGATCAGCCTCGCACATCGAGATGAGCGCCGCGCATACCCATTGGGGCTGCGGGCATGGCACTGGTCGGCGCCATCTGCCGACCGTAGGTGAGTGGGCCGAGGGCGGTGCGACGTGCGAGCATACGAGTGAGGTCGTCCGACGAGTGCGCCGTGGTTGCACGACCATCGTCAGCTGTCGCCGCATCGGCGCGCGCGGCCGGCGATTCATCAGCGCGCGGTGCCGTGGCATCGGTGCGACGAAAGAGATCAGGGAGTGCGCCTGCCACGGTGGGCAGTTGCGCGGTGAGTGATGCGATCGACACGCTCAGAGCTCCAGTGACTTGCGGAGGATCTGCTTCGCTGATTGAAACACCGTCGCATTCGCTTCAAAGACGCGCCGGGCATCGAGCAGGTCGATGAGTTCATTCGTCCGGCTGACATTCGACAGCGTCACATAACCTTCGGCGTCTGCGTCGGGGTGGCCGGGCATGTGTACACGCGCGCCAGGGGTGGTGTCTTCCTGGATGCTGTCCACCGTCACGCCGTAGTTCGGATCGTCGACCGAAACCGGGGACGAAGACGCGGCGCCCGCTGGTACGTTGAACTGCGGTGTCCCGAAGGGCGCCGTCTTGAACGGGAGCTGATTCGGGAAGCGGAAGCTCGCTTCGTGCTCATCGCTGGTGGCGGTCCGCAGCTGCACCACGCGACGGTTGTACGCCTTGCCGTCCGCACCGCGCGTGACATCGGCGTTGGCGAGGTTGCTGGCAGCAACTTCAATGCGAGTGCGCTGCGCCGACATGCCGCTGGCGGCGATGCCCAAAGCGCGAAACATCGGACGAACGCTGGGTCCGCCGACGAAGGGGAGGAGGCCGGGAAGCTTTGGCATCGGGCTCACTTATCCTGGAGGGCGCGGCGAATCGAGTCGTACGTGCCCTTGAGCCGAGTGGCGGCGGTCTCGAAGTACAGCTGCTCATTGGCCAGCGCCGCCATCTCCTGCTCCGTGTCCACCGGACCGCGCTCGCCGGAGACAGCGCCGGCCGCCGTACTGCCGGCCGGCAGCGCGAAGCCGTCCTTGTTCAGCTGCGTCGCATTGGCGACTCGATCGGCGATCTGTCGATGGCGGATCACGCTCTGATCCATCGCCTCCCGGAGCGAGGCCGCTGATGAAACCCGATTGATGAAGTTGAAGAGCGCCATGATCCGGAACCGAGGTGAGGGGACACGCGTCGGGTTGATGGAAAAGCACGGCCGGTGCCAGCCGGACAGGGAAGAGTTCAGAATTCGGACTCAACAGTGGAACTCTCTCCGCACCATGACTTTAGGTCGCCAATCGAATGGAGGACTAAGCGTGGCGATCGACCCGTTGTGCTCGGCATCGGCGACTCTGACGGCAAGTTTTTCCCAGTAAGCGGTGGCGAGAGTTGCCGCCGGAACGGAGTGACGACAGTGGAACCGCTCCGTTGTCGCGCTGTTGTATAAGAGTCCGGTTACGCCGATAACTTCAGCGGTCGTGACCCGGCGTTGACGCGACAGTCTTGTCGGCATGCAGCGCCGCGCCCGATTCTGCTGGTCGCCTGCCCCTCCCTCCAACCTGACGTCTGCACCGTTGCAGATGCGTTGATCATGGCTACTGAGATTCTCTCGCACGCTGACGTGCTGGCCCCGCTCGATCCGCGCATCGCCGCGGTCGCCGCGCAGTTGAACGACCGACCGGAGCTCGCTGGGTTGATCGAACAGCTGCTCCATCTGGACGGACCGGCGCTCGCACGGGCCAAGCGGTCGATCGCGAAAGCGAAGGTGTCGCCACCGGCCGCTCCTGAGATCGATGTCGATTTCCTGCGGCTCCTGCGCGACTTGCCAGCTGATGTCGAGTCGGCTCGCCTGCGCGCCCGGGAGTTCATGGATCGCGAAGTGGAGCCAATCGCCAACGACTACTGGGAGCGCGCGGAGTTTCCGTACCACCTGATCCCCGAGTTCGCGTCGTTGGACCTGCTGGCCTCGATCTTCCCAACCGATGCCGATGGCACCGTACGGCACGATTCGGTGGCGGAGGGGGTGCTGACCATGGAGCTGGCCCGCGTAGACTGTTCGTTTGCCACCTTCCTCGGCGTTCACGGTGGGCTGGCGTTCGGGTCGATTCTGCTCTGTGGCTCACAAGAGCAGCGCGACGAATGGCTGCCGCGGATGCGGACGTGGGAAGTGATCGGCGCCTTCGGGCTGACTGAGCCGGATGTCGGTTCTGGTGTTGCTGGCGGTATAACGACAACTTGCAAGCGCGATGGTGACGCGTGGATTCTCTCAGGAGAGAAGCGTTGGATCGGCAACTCGACGTTTGGAGACTTCGTCGTCGTCTGGGCCAGAGACGTCGCTGACCAACAGGTCAAGGGTTTCATTGTCGAGACCACACTCCCTGGCTACTCGGTCAGGAAGATGGAAGGCAAGATCGCCCAGCGGACCCTCCAGAACGGACACATCACGCTCGATCGTGTCCGCGTCGAGGAGCGCAATCGCCTCCAACGCGCCAACGGATTCAAGGACGTGGCCCGCGTCCTCGGCATGACGCGAGTGGGCGTCGCCTGGATCGCCGTCGGCTGTGCCGCCGGCGCATACGAACGCGCCCTCGCCTACACCCAGCGTCGGACGCAGTTCGGACGACCGCTCGGCAGCTTCCAGCTCATCCAGTCGATGCTGGCCAGGATGGTCGGCAAGCTCGTCTCGATGCAGGCGCTCGCTCTGCAGGTCAGCCGGCTGCAGAACGCCGGACTCTGCGAGGAGCATCATTCGGCGCTTGCCAAGCAGTTCTGCGCCGCCCAGTGTCGCGAAGTCGTGGCTCTTGCGCGCGAGTCGATGGGCGGCAATGGCATCCTGCTGGACCACTCCGTGGCGCGGTTCTTTGCCGATGCCGAGGCCATCTATTCGTACGAGGGATCGAACGAGATCAACACCCTGATCGTCGGACGCGCACTGACTGGACACGGCGCCTTCGTCTGACTTGATCCGTCGCGGCCTCCACACGCGGAGGCCGCGCGATCCCCCGCGCTGGCTGGCGGTGATCCCCGAGGCCCGAAAGCTGCTACAGCTTACAGCTGCGCACGGCTCACCGACTCCGGGGGATCTGGCGCCGCCTCGATCCGGATTGTCGATGACTCATGCACCTCTCCACGCCGCGCTCGCGATGCCGCCAGCGGACCGTTCGGCCCTTCTTGGCGCCGCGCTGTATTTCCTGTGCGCGTGCAGCTCACCACACCGAGGCGAACAGGTGGCGGCTGCGGACGCGCGCAATCGCCGCGCTCCCGCCGCGCTCCCGTCACCCGACACATCGGCGATCGAACAGGGCGAGCCGTCCACGGGCGATACCGTCGAGTTCACCGTCCTGATGTCTGGCCGCAGCGTCGGGCGATTGCGACAGTGGCCCGACACCCTCGGCACCGTCACGACGACCTACAACTACAACGATCGCGGACGTGGCCCCTCCCTGACTCAAACGCTGCGACTCGACAAAGCGGGGCTGCCTGCAGGCTTGCAGCTCTCGGGCACAGGATACCTGTCGCTCCCCGTCCGCGAGACGGTCCGGTTGACCAAAGGCCCGCTGCTCACCTGGCGAAATCAGTCCGCGGCTGGGCGCTCTGCAGTTGGCGCGGGATTCTACCTGCCGATGGAAACGCTGCCCACCGATCTGGCCGCCCTGGCAGGCGCGTTGCTCAAGACCAGGGCCAGGTCGCTCCCGTTGCTGCCCGAGGGCGCTGCGTCGCTGACAGCCGGAGCGCCGCGCACGGTAACCGCAGGGGACCGCACACTGCGCGTGACCCAATACCAGATCGCAGGGCTCGGCCTCGCTCCGCAGCCGATCTGGCTCGATGGCGCGGGACGCCTCTTCGCCAGCGGCAGCTCGTGGCAGATGGTCGTCCGGCGCGGGTTTGAAGCCGCCGTGCCAGCGCTGATCGCTGCGCAGCTGCAGGCCAGCCGTGTTCGTGATTCGCTGCTCGCGCGTCGACTCGCGCGCACGCCAGCGGGAGCCGTCGCGATCATCCACGCGAATCTCTTCGATGCAGTGGCGCGAAAAATGTCCGCCGGACAGACGGTCATCGTCCGCGGCGATCGGATTACGGCGGTCGGCGATGATGGCGCCGTTCCGCTTCCCACCGATGCTCAGGTCATCGACGCCCGTAATCGGGCTCTTCTCCCCGGACTGTGGGACATGCACGTCCACGTACAGGACGACGACGGACTGCTGCATCTCGCCGCCGGTGTGACGACTGTCCGCGATCTCGCCAACGACACCGATGAACTCCTCGCTCGACGCGCGCGATTCGACAGCGGTACGCTGCTCGGCCCACGCGTTCTGGCAGCAGGGTTCATCGATGGCCCCGGCCCCTTCGCCGGGCCGACAAAGGTGCTGGTCGCGACGAAAGATGCGGCGCGGGCCGCGGTCGAAGCCTACGCCTCGCTCGGCTACGAACAGATCAAGGTGTACTCCTCGCTCGACCCGTCGCTCTTCGCGACGATCGTCCGAACGGCGCACGACCGCGGTCTGCGTGTCAGCGGGCACGTGCCCTTTGGCATGACGGCCGAAGAGATGGTGAAGGCAGGCGCCGATGAACTACAGCATGCGAACTTCCTCTTTCTTGAGTTTCTCACCGATTCCGCGATCGATACGCGTACGCCGGCGCGTTTCACGGCCGTGGCGCGCCGCGCAGCCTCGGTGGATCTGAAGAGCGAGCGAGTGCAGCGATTCATCGCACTGCTCAAGGAGCGCGATGTCGTGGTGGACCCGACGCTCAATGTGTTTGAGCAGATGTATACGGCGCGCGCGGGGACGCTCGACAAAGGATCGTTGCCCCTTGCCGCGCGACTGCCGCCGATTGCGCGGCGCAGTCTGCTGATGGGCGGACTGCCGGCCACACCCGCGCAGGAGCCCGTGCACATGGCCAGCTTCATCACGATGGAGCGACTGGTCAAGGCGCTGCACGATGCCGGTGTTCGATTGGTGGCCGGCACCGATGCATCGGCAGGCTTCTCACTGCATCGCGAACTGGAGCTCTATGCTGAGGCGGGGCTGCCGAACACCGACATTCTCTACATTGCAACGCTCGGCGCCGCGCGCGTGATGAAGCGCGACGCGGGGCAGGGGAGCATCGAGGTTGGCAAGCTCGCCGATCTGGTGCTCGTCGACGGCGATCCCTCGCAGCGGATGCGCGATGTTCGTCGCGCCGAGTTGGTCATGAAGGGTGGAGTGATGTACGTGCCCGATTCGCTGTATGCGGCCGTCGGTGTGAAGCCGGCGCCGCGGAAGGGGATCGCGTCGACGCGTGAAGTCCGCGCCGAAGATGTGAGCTGTCGTGGTCCGGCGGCGTTGGTGAAGCGGGGATCAGGGACCCCGGCACCGCTGCGCTGCACCGTGACGGATTCGACCGTCGGCGCAGGCAGGAACCGGCCGAAGCAAGCACGAACTCCACGCGCTGTCGCAAAGAGAAAACCTTAGGCACATTGTGCCATCGGTCTTTGCTGAATGTGCGAGTCTGGTGGGCGTCGGAACGATCGCACTCACTGGATGAGCGCGGTCTCCGCTAACGTAATGCCGCGACCAACTTGCAAACCTCGTCCAGGACTGCCTCCCAGGCGAATGCTTCGGGCTGACGCAGGACCATCATGTTCCGGTACCACGGCGTGGTCGTACTGTTCAGCTCCCACCGATAGTCCGGCGTGAACGGCAGGCAGAGCACCGCAGGAGCACCCGTTGCCCCCGCCAGATGGGCGACAGCCGTGTCGACGGTGACCACGAGGTCCACCCGGCGCATGGCATGCGCGGATTCGACAAAGTCAGCGCACACGACGCCAAGGTCGATCAGCTGCTGCTGCATCTCAATCGGTAACAGCTCCTGCACGGTTGGGATCTTCTGCAGGGCGACAAAGCGAATGCCGGGCAGATCGAGCAACGGTGCCAGGAGCGCTCCACTGATGGAGCGTCGCCGGTCATTCGAGTGCCTGGGATTCCCCTGCCAACTCAGGGCAACGGTGGGGATGCCGTCCCGGGGAAGTAACGTGGCGATGTGCGGCGGGCATTCCCCAGGCGGCATGAGATACGGCGCACCATCCAGCTGCGACTGTGCAAGCTGCAGGCATGTCGGGAGCGACATCAGCGGCACATAGAAGTCGTGCTGCGGGAGCGCGCTGCCGACCGGCGTGCAGGCGCTCACTCCGGGGGCCTGGCTGAGCAGACCAACCAACGGAGTTGGGGTTCGCACGTGGACATGCGCACCACGTGCAGCGAGATCGCGTGCGAACCGGACGCACATGATGGAGTCGCCAAGGCCCTGCTCGTGCATGATCATCACGGTCCTGCCGTCGATCGACGCGCGTCCGTCCCAGCGTGGGGCGGCAACCGTGTCGGTGTGGATGTTCACACCATCCGTGAACTCGCGGTGCTCCATCTCCGCCCACCCGTCCGGCCACTGTCCAAGAGCGACCATGGTCATGCCATACTGCATGCGCATCTTGTGCGAATCTGGTGCAACGGTCAGTGCCGACGCGTACACGTCACGTGCACCGGCCCAGTCGCCCATATTCTTGAGAATCTCTGCGAGATTGTTCATCGCCAGCGTATTCCCGGGTTCGAGCGCGAGCGAGCGATCAATGGCTTTGAACGCGAGCGTCTGATGACCGAGCGCCGACAGCACGCCGGCCAGATCGGTGTGGGCATCGCTGCGGTCGGGGAAGCGCGTGGCAATCTCGTTGTACTCGCGGAGCGCCTCGCCCAGGTTACCGATGTTGTAGTACGCGAGCGCCAGATTGTGCCGAACGCTGTGCTCGTCCGGCGCCAACGCCAACGCGTCGATCAGCACTGGTATGGTGTCAGCAGATCTATCCTGTGTGATCAGGGCGCCACCGCGGTCGTTCAGCGCGCGATACCGTTTGCCCTGCGCCTTCGCACCCGGGGACACGCGATCGGCGGCGCCACCCCGTGACACATCGGGCGCACGACTGAACACTGGAGCACGTTTCATGAATACACGCGTTGATGGAAGCCGAACGCCAGGTCACTCGACAGACGCTGATTCGCTCAGCGCTCTCCGTCGAGCTCTTCGTCGATCACCTCGTGATCGCCGCTGCGACCCGGTCCATTGAGCTTGTTGCGCAGCGTTCGCACACTGATGCCCAGGAGCTCTGCGGCGCGAGTGCGGTTGTTGCCTGCCGCCTCGAGTGCACGCTGAATCAGCGCGGTCTCCGCCACGTTGACGTTCAGGGTGTCCAACCACACCCCGTCACCACCTGTCGCCGCAGGAACCGATCCGGGCGTCAGCGATGGCCGGACGGGCGCACCGCTGCGTGGTGTCGGAGACATCACACTGCTCGCCACATCGAGGCCGTAGCGCACGGCGTCGAATGCTTCGGGCGACAGCATCATTTCGTTGGAGAGAATCACGGCGCGTTCCACGGCGTGCTGCAACTCCCGAACGTTGCCGGGCCACGGATAGCGCTGCAACATTTTTAGGGCTTCCGGCGTGATCCCCTTGACGTCCTTCTTGACCTCCGTCGCGGTGCGCATCACAAAGCGATAGGCCAGCAACGGAATGTCTTCCGGACGATCGCGCAGCGGCGCAATCATGATCGGAATGGTGCTCAGCCGATAATAGAGATCCTGCCGGAAGGTGCCGTTGGCGGCATCGGTCTGCAGCTTGCGGTTGGTCGTCGCGATGATGCGCACGTCGACACGAATCGGACTCGTGCCGCCGACCCGTTCAAACTCCTGCTCCTGCAACACGCGCAACAGCTTGGCCTGCAGATCGAGTCGCATTTCGCTCACTTCATCCAGCAACAGCGTGCCGCGATGGGCGCGTTCGAACGCCCCCTCCACGCGCTTCAGCGCGCCGGTGAACGCGCCCTTCTCATGACCGAAGAGCGCGCTTTCGATCAGCCCTTCCGGCAGCGCAGCGCAGTTCAGCTGGATGAACGGCCTGTCCCGGCGATCGCTCTGTTCGTGCAGCGCACGTGCCAGCAGTTCCTTGCCGGTACCCGACTCACCCTGCAGCAGGACAGTGGCACGGGTAGGAGCCGCCATGGCGACGGTTTGCATCAGTCGCCGCATCACCTGCGAATCGCCGATGATCTGACGTTCGTTGCGGAACTCCGTGACCTCGCGGCGCAGCGCATCGTTCTCCCGGCGCAGGCGCACCAGCTCCAGGGCCTGCTCCACCGCCAGCTCCAACTGTTGCGGTCGCACCGGCTTGGTGATGTAGTCCACCGCCCCCGCCTTGATGCTTGCAACCGCATGCTCGATCGATGCATAGCCCGTCAGCATGATCAGCGGCACATCGTAGCCCTCCCGTCGGAGGAGCGACAAAAACTCCAGCCCCGACAACCCTGGCATCCGGTAGTCGGAAATCACCAGGTCGACGTCGCCCCGGGCGAGCACCTGCAGCGCCTCAGGCACGTTGCGGGCTCCGATCGGCACATGTCCGGCCCGTTCCAGCGTATCCTCGAGAATGAGGCCGACACTGGGTTCATCATCGACGTACAGGATCGTAGCCATGCCGGGGAGCTTCGAGATGTTAAACGTCGGACCGCGCCGAGGCGGCACCGCCGTGTGATGACTGGGGACCACGTTCGGCTGTTTAAGCGGCAAAACGTTCCGTCCGATACCTCACAAGAGTAGAACCGCGCTGGCCGAACTCAAGGCGCGACGTAAAGGATGTCCGCAGCCGTCGCACGATCGGACGAGGCAGGCCGTTGGAAAGTTCTCATCCCAAGGGAGTCGGGAAAATGCGCGTTACCACCTCGCAGGCGCAGCGATCGCAACTGGAGTACGTGCAGGGTAATCTCCAGCGCCTGGTGAAGGCTCAGGATCAGGCCGCGACCGGGCGGCGTTTCCAGCGCGGATCGGAAGACCCGGCGGCGACGGCGGACGTCCTTCGCGCTGACGGCACCCTCGCCAGTTACACGCAGTTCGGACGCAACGGCGACCTCGCCATCGCCCGCGCCGGCGAAGAGGATCGGGCGCTCGGCGGTGTGCAGCTGATCATCGAACGCGCCAGGGAGCTGGCGTCCCAGCAGATCGGCTCGAACTCGGATGCCTCAACCCGGCTGATTGCGAAAGCCGAAGTGGATCAGCTGATCGAATCGGCGATCGGTATCGGCAACACCCGGTTCAACAGCGGATATCTGTTCGGCGCCTCGCGTGCGAGCGAAATGCCGCTCGCCAACACGCCGACCTCGGTACCACCCTTCGCGACCAATGCCGCACCGCTGACGAACCCGAAGTTCGAGATCGCGGCGGGACAGCTGTCGTCGCCCAATCACAATGCCCACGAGATCTTCGTCAATACCAACGTGATGGTCGCACTGCGCGATCTCTCGACGGCTCTTGGCGCGAACAACGTGCCGACCATCAGCGCGTCGCTCGGTACACTCGAGGCGGCCGGGGACGGCGTGGGCCGGCTGCTCGGTGAAGTGGGAGCAAAGGTCAACCAGTATGAAGCAATCAAGACCCAGATACTCAACTCGGCCGTCGATACGAAGGTCCGTCGATCAACCATCTATGATATCGATCTCGCCGATGCTGCGGCCAACTTTGCACAGGCACAAACGGCCTATCAGGCTGCACTCAGCGCGGCCAATCGCGTGCTCAACCTCAACGTGCTGGATTACCTGCGATGAGTGCCATCATGGACACCGGTGAGCTGGTCGTGCTGGAATCTGCGCTCCTCGGTCCGCTTGAGATTCGCTCCGACACCATTATCACGTTCGCATCGGGGCTTCACGGTTTTGGGGCGCTCCGCGAATTTGCACTCGTGGAGACAGAACGCGATGAGCTCGTCTGGCTCCAGAGTGTCGATGATCAGGCGGTCACTTTTCTGTTGGCTGATCCGTTTGTCGTCGTTCCCAACTTCACTGTCGAGATCCCGATCTCTGATCTTGCTGCGCTCGGCGCATCGGGACGTCAGGAGGCGCTGCTGGTGCTCGCCGTCGCGCAGCTGGATGCCGGACGCCCCGTGTCCGCCAACCTGCAGAGTCCCATCGTGATCGATCGCGATCGGCGACAGGGGCGCCAGGTGGTAGTGCCAGACTCACGCTACGGCATGTCTCACCCGATTTCTGTGGACTGATCGGAGCGCGTCGTTGTCACTCTGACCAAAACGCTCGCAGCCAGCGCAGCACTCACGTTCGTGATGACCCGAGACCAGTCCCCGCGCGCTGGCTGACGGAACAGTCGCGCCGCAGCATACCATGGCGTGCGCTGTCCGCCCGTGCCCCAGCGCCAGTCCGGCACGTGCGGGAGCAGGATCCAGACGGGGATACCCAGCGCGCCAGCCAGGTGCGCAATACCTGTATCCACAGTGATCAACAGATCGAGTGTGCATAACTCGCGCGCCGTCGCCAGCCAGTCACCGGCACGGGGCCGCTCCCACCTGTCGATTGGCAGATCCACATCGCGCACATCGTGCTGCATGCACACGAACGTCAGCGACGGATGCGCTTGCAATAACCCGTGCATGGCGGCCGCTGGAATTGAGCGTACTGCATCGTTGCGATGAGCGGGATTGCCCGCCCAGACGACGCCAACGCGCTTGATCGCACCACGGCGACGCTGCAACGACTCCGGCAGCACCAGATAGGGCGCCTCCAACTCGGCGCGCCAGTCAGCGTCCACCTCCAACAGCAACGGCAGCGAAAGCAGCGGCACGTAAACGTCTGTCTGCACCACATCGTCGCGTGCAACCGCATCGTAGCCCGACGCCCTCAGGAGCAGAACGGCCTCACGCTGAACGGCTACGACAACTCGCGTCGCAGCCTGCAGCGCCGGATGCATCACGAACCGCAAGAACTGAAACTGATCACCCACCCCCTGCTCGCCGAGCACGAGAATGCTACGCCCGCTGAGCGATTCGCCACGCCACAGCGCGACGCTGTTCCTGGGCGCTGGCAGCGGTCGCGCCTCGAAGTCGCTCCAGCCGCCTCGCGAGTCGCTCGTGAGGTGACGCAGGTACCCGCGCGTGACGCGTGCGCCGGAGGAGTCGGGCCGCAGGGCGAGGCTTTTCTCGCACCAGGCCATCGCACCTTCATAATCAGCCAGGTCGTGCCGGATTTGCGCTGCGGTCAGTGCCGCAACCGGATCGTTCGGTGCCAGCCGGAGGGCACGTTGCACTTCGCGCCACGCGTCGACTGGCTGCTGCGCATCCCGGAGTGCCGCTGCAAGCGCAGCCGCCGCTCCGGCGTCGCGCGGCAACTCTGCACTCACTCGCCGAAAACATCTCACGGCGTCGGCGCCCGCTCCCGCATCGACCAGCGCTCTGCCGAGCGTGAACTCGCTCTCGAGGTCGAATCGCGACGACACCCGGGCAGCGGTGCGCAGCGTCGCCCGGGCACCGAGCGTATCTCCCGACAACGCCTGCGCGTTCGAAAGAATCAGATACAGGCTGAGCACACCCGGTGCCGCCTCCACCGCTGCTTGGTAATGCGCAAGTGCGCCGGGCATATCACCCTTGTCGCTCAGCGCCGTCCCTTCCATGCAGAGCGCGACTCCGAGCGCTTCACCGGCAAGCTGTTCAGGCATTTGGCCGATCCGGAAGGGCAGCAATCTCTCGCTGCACGGTTGTCAGCACCGAATCCCACGAGAAGAGCGTATTCTGCCGCACCAGACGCAGCGACCGATACCACGGCGTGTCCGTGCGGTTCAGCATCCAGCGCCAATCCGGAACGAATGGCACGAGCAGCAGCGTGGGTACGCCAAGTGCGCCGGAAAGGTGTGCCACCGATGTGTCGACCGTGACGAGTAGCGAGAGCTGGAGCAGCGCGTGCGCGGTGTCATTGAAGCTTCGGAGCTGACCTCCGAGGTCCCTTACGCCAGGGCGCAACGGCTCCGGAAGCGACGACCCTGGATCCCGCTGTTGCAGACTGATCACCTGCACTCCATCCAGGTTGACCAGCGATGTCAGCAATCGTGGGGTAATCGAACGTCTCGCATCGTTGCGATGCTGCGGGTTGCCGGCCCACACCAGACCCACACGCGGGCGTGCATCGCGTGCAAAGGCCTCACTGATGTAGTCGGGACATTCACCCGCAACATGCAGATATGGCGCTCCGTCCACCTCGGAAGGAGTGTCAACGCCGAGCAGGAACGGCAGCGACATCAGGCTGGCGTGGACATCATGCGCAGGTACGTCGTCGCCGTCACTGCACACGGCATCCAGACCTGATACCGAACGAAACAGCTCCACCAGCGCGGGGCTGCACCGCAGCGTGACTCGCGCGTCGTGATTTACGAGGTCGCGCGCGAAACGCACGAACTGAATCTGGTCACCCAACCCCTGCTCGCCGTGCAGAAGCAGATGACGACCACGTAATGGCGATCCGTCCCACCGCGGTGTGCTGAAAGTGTGCGCGGTCAGCGGCATGTCACGCACCCGCCAGCGCTGCTCATGTTCGCGCCAACCTTCCTGCCACTCCCCGCGCATCAGAAGCTGCAGCCCGCGCGCGAATCGCACCTCGGCCGATTCGGGCTGCAGCACCAGGGCAGCGTCGTAAGTGTCAGCGACAGCGCGCCACTCGCCAAGATCTTTCAGAATCTCGGCGGAGTTACGAAGCGCGGGTACGCTGTTTGGATCGATGGCAAGCGCACGTGCAATCGCCTCGAGCGCCGGAAACGGGTGGCCACTCGCCTGGAGCATTCCCGCCAGATTGCTCTGGGCATCGCTTCGACTGGCGTAAGTCATGGCAATCTCGTGAAACGCCCGTAAGGCCTCAGCGTGGGATCCCTTGCGACGCAATGCGTCCGCCGCACGCGTGAGTGCGTCAAACTGCGTCGCACTTCCCACCGGTCTCCGACTGGTTTGCGTCTGGGTCATCGCTGCCGCTCTGTGATGAATGTGTCGATCGCTAACCCGACAGCCTCTACCACGGCGCTCCAATCGCCCGAACGCGTCTGACGGAACACCCGTGCCGACGGGTAGAAGAGTGAGTCCGCGCGCCCTCGGCCCCAGCGCCACTCTGCCGGTTCAGCCACCATCACCCAGACCGGAACGCCAAGTGCGCCGGCGACGTGCGCGACCGACGTGTCGACCGTCAATACCGCGTCGCAGCCGGCAATGATCTGGGCCGTATCGGCCATGTCGCGGCACCGGGGTGCGATATCCTGGAGTGCACCACGTGTTTCAACGTCGAGCAGCGCCAGCTGCTCACGTGCCGGTCCGTGCTGCAGTACGACGACCTGCACATCAGCGCGTCGCAGAATCGGAAGCAGGGTGGTCAGCGACATTGAACGCACTGCGTCATCGGCGTGCTGCGGCAGACCGCCCCATACGACCCCGATCCGCATCGTGCCCGTTGGCACTGAGGGGAGCGCCGCCCCAGGCGCCAGGTTCGTCTCCGGGACGGACAGGTACGGCACTGTCTGTCGCAACAGGTCGGCGCCGGTCCGGAGCAGATGCGGGAGCGACATGATGTCCACGTGCAGGTCGTGCGGCGGCGCGAGCCCTGATGTGGGAATCACTGCATCAACGCTCAGCGCGGTTTGCAACAGTCGCACGAGCTGCGGTGCGCACTGCAACGTGACGCGCCCTGCACCCGCAGCGCGAAGGGCAACGGCCCAGCGGACGAACTGTACCTGATCACCCAGCCCCTGCTCGGCGCGTATCAACAGATGCTCACCGGCAAGCATCGCTCCGTCCCATCTTGGCGACTCTGGCGGGTGTTGACGTGCTGTGAGCGCCGGCAACTCCAGCCGTCGTTCGTGCAGCGCCCACCCCTCATGGAACGTCTCGAATGTCAGCAGAAGCATCGCATGCGTCAGGGCAAGGTGGAGATCAGCAGGCCAGGCAGCGCGTGCACGCGCGCACACTTCCACCGCCTCCTGCAGCACCCCGTTACGATGGAGCGCGCTTGCCCATGTGGCAGCGACCCTGGGATTCTCAGGCGTCAGCTGGTACGCCCGCTGCGCCATCGCGAGGGCATCGGTGTGTCGCGCGGCGAGTCGCATCGCCTCGGCGCCATCGCGCCACAGCATCGCGTCGGTTTGCGCGAGCGTTGCCGCTGCCATGAACGCATTGGCGGCCTGGATACGATCCCCGATCGAATGGAAGCTGTGCGCCAGCTGCCTGTAGCTGTCCGCCCGTTGCGGTTCGAGTGCGATCGCACGAATGAGTTCGCGTTGTGATTCCTGCGTGCGATTGGCATCGCGCAGCGCCACTCCGTGGAGAACCGCAATCTCGGCATCGGCAGGCATCAGGGCGACTGCCCGCGTGTAGTGTTCCATCGCCTGCGCAGTGCGGCCGGCGCTCAATAGTTGCGCTCCACGAAGACAGGCGCTCAGCGCGCGCGTTCGGGCTGGCGGCGCACCGTGGGACGGTGCATGGAGGTGGCGGCTGCGTGACGGCATTTGCGTAAGAGCATCGGCAGATAAACAGATGCCGCTGAAGCAACCCCGACCATTCACTCAAGTCCGCGGGGGCCGTGCCGAGACTCGGGGGGGAGCCGGACACCGATTCGCGGGCCCGGGGGGAGCACGGAAGCTCCATAAGCAATCACGGAGGATTTGTCCCATGCGTGTAAACACGAACGTCGGTGCACTGAACTCGGTCAAGAACGCCTTCATCAACACAATGGCGACGGACAGTTCAATGCGAAAGCTGTCGTCAGGATTGCGGATCAGCCGCGCATCCGATGACGCAGCCGGTCTCTCCATCGCGAACAAGCTGCGCAACCAGAGCCGCTCGTTGACGGTGGCCGCTGCGAACGCCGAGCAGGGCAACGCGATGCTGCAGATCGCCGAAGGTGCCGCTTCAACGATCCAGAAGATTCTCGAGCGTCAGAAGGAACTGATCATCCAGCGTGAATCGACGGGTAACAACAACTCGGTGACGGGTACGCTGAACACCGAAATCGGCACGTTGAGTGATGAGGTGAACCGCATCATCCAGTCCACCAACTTCCAGGGTTCGACGGTCTTCACGAGTCTGTCGTTCCAGGTCAGCGACGGTAGCCTTGGCGGAACCGTTTCGGTGAACGCTGCCGTCACGACGGGATCGGTGAGTTTGGCAAGCACAGCCACGATCGCCAACGCTGACGATGCGCTGACTTCGATCAACAGCGTCCTGGCAAGCATCGGTGCCGGTCAGAACCGTCTCGACTACACCGTGCAGAACCTCAAGTCGTCCATCGTCAACGTGAAGGCTGCAGAATCGGTGATCCGCGATGTGGACATGGCGGAGGAAATGGCCAACTACACCAAGAACAACATCCTCACGCAGGCGGCGCAGGCTATGCTGTCGCAGGCGAACCAGAGCTCGCAGAGCGTTCTGAGTCTCCTGCGCTAAACCTGACCGATCGTGAACGACGCTGGCCGGCCGTGACGCACCGCGCGAGACGGTCGGCCAGCGCACCTGGGAGTAGACGATCATGGGAACGAGCATCAACATCGGCGGGCTGGCATCAGGCGTGCAGTGGCGCGACCTGGTGGATCAGCTCACGGCCGCCGAGAAAGCCCGCAGCGTCACGCCGATCCAAACGCAGATTACCGCCGCGGAAAAGCGTCGCACCGCCTGGAACGAACTCTCCGGCCTCGCACAGAAGCTGCAGGATGCCGGTAACGCACTGAAGCTGGGAACGTCGTTCTCCAACTTCGCCGCCACTGCCTCGCCCAGTACGCAAACCAATCGCACGCTGATCTCGACCACCGCCAATGCCGCGGCGCAACCGGGATCGTACCGAGTTGAAGTCGTCGAGCTCGCGCGCGCTGAAAAGCTCAGCGGCGCGGTCGTTGCCAGTGCCGCCGTCGCACTCGGCCTGACCGGCACGTTCTCAGTCAGTGGCCAAACGGTCACTCTCGCCGCAACGGATACCCTGGAAGGGGTGCGCGACAAGGTCAATGCGCTCAACGCCGGGGGCACACCAACCAGGGTGTCGGCCTCGATCATCTCATCGGCTGCCGGCCAGAAACGCCTTGTACTCTCCGCCGACGGCGTGGGCAGCACGGGCACCGGGCTCACCGATGGTCCCCAGGGAGTGCTGCGCGACCTCGGATTCGCCGATTCGCGCTCACGCTCGATCCCATCGTCGGCCCTCGCCATTGCCGCCGCACTGGGCGTCACCTCACCGCCGCCGAGCAGCATCAGAATCGGCGATCGGACCATCAGTGTCGATCTCAGCGTGGACTCCATCTCCACGATCGTGGCGAAGATTCGCGCTGCTGGTGGGCAGGCCGAAGTGCAACGCGAGACTGTCGGAGGCGTGCCGTCGTTCCGCATGAGCGTCGGTGGTAACGTCACGGCATCGTCGGACCCGAACAGCGCCGCCAACCTCGCCACCCTCGGCTTCGCACCGGGCGGTCGGAGCACCGTCCAACAGGTGATTGCGTCCGGGCTCGCATTTCAGGGGCCATCGAACACCCCTGCGACATCCGCGACGCTGCTCACCGATCTCCGCGCCGGTGGCACCTCGCTCGGCGTGAATCTCGGTGACACGCTCACCTTCACAGGGCAGCGCGGTGATGGATCGGTCGTCACGACATCGTTCGTCGTCGGTGGCGCCGATACCCTCCAGACGCTGCTCTCGACCTTGAACGATCCAACGACCGGATTCGGGGCGGGTGCACGACCGGCGCAGGCATCGATCGACCCGGATGGCAGACTGCGCCTGTCCGACAGCACGGGGGGCGATTCGCGCCTTCGGCTCTCGATGACACTCGCGCCAGCATCCGGTGGGACACCGGCACCACTGCTCGGCAGCTTCGCCACGGAAACCGTCGGGCGCTCGCGAGCGATGGTCGCCGGTACCGACGCGCAGGTGCGCGTGGACGGTGTGCTGCTCACGCGTCCATCGAACACCGTCAGTGATGCCATTGACGGTGTGACGCTGAACCTGTTGCAGGCCGAGGCGGGCACTGAAGTCGACCTGACCGTGACGCGCGATCTCGAAGCAGCGGTCAAAGGGGTGAAGGACTTCGCGAAAGCGTACAACGACATCGTCAGCTTCTCGGCGGGCCAGCAGCTGGCGGGTCAGCCGCTCCAGTCGAATACGTCGCTCCGACGAATGCTCGGTTCGTTCGCGCAGGCACTCCGCACCGAGGTGCCATCCGCCGGTGACTTCAACAAGGGAACGCTGGCTGGCTTCACGCTTACCCGATCGGGTAGCATCGACGTCAATGATACGAAACTCCGCAGCGCGATCGGGTCGAATCTGACTGGGATCCAGGCGCTCTTCGGCACGGCCGGAATCAGCAACGCGATGGTCGTCGCCACCACCGGCGCCACCCGCTCGGGAGATGGCACCATCCCCAGCGCCATCTCAAACATCGCTGAACAGAACGGTCGCCTGACCAGGCGGCTGAATGATGCTCAGACGCGCATTGATGCACGTCGCGACGCGCTGATTCAACGCTTCACAGCGATGGAACTCGCCATGAGCCGCTTCCAAAGGCAGGGCAATGCGCTGAACTCTTCGCTGCTTGGCCTTTCCGGCAGCAGTCGATAGTTCAACATCCAAAATACACTTCACCCACCAGCGTCCACCATCGTGAGCTACCCATCACGCGCAACGCAGTACCGCGAACTGCAGGTCATGTCGGCGTCGCCCGCCCGATTGACCGTTCTCCTGTTCGAGCACCTTGAGGTTGTGATGCGACGTGCGCAGACCGCCATGCGCACGGAGCAGATTGAGATTCGCGTCGAGAACCTCAGCCGGGCGCGCGAGATCCTCAGCGAGCTGCTCGGCACGCTCGACATCGATCACGGCGGGCGCATCGCACACGACCTGTCCATGCTGTACGGCTTTCTGCTGTCGGAGCTGGTCGACGTAGGCATCCGACGCGATACTCTGCGCCTCGGCCGCCTGATCGGGATCGTGAACACCCTCAGTAGTGCGTTCTCGATCGCTGCCAGGCAGCTCGAGGATGCAATGCCAGCCCTCGCCGAGTCGGCCTGAGCGACCATGCAACTCGATGCGGCAGATCCGGCGACGGTGGCGTTAGATCTGCTTGCACGCGCAGATGAGTTGGCGGCCGCGGCGACGCTCGCCATTCTCGCGGGCGATGATGTCGCCCTCGACGACGCGCTGGCGAATCGTGGTGTCGTGATACAGGCCGCGCTGGCGGCGTGGGCTGAGGCGGCAGGGACGGCATTGCCAACTGTCACCTCACACGTCGCGACCGCACTCCGCGCGGCGATTGCCGGCGGGCAGCGAGCCCACGCGCTGGCGTTAGCTGAACGAGATGCGGCGCAGGCCGCACTTGCCACCCTGGACGCGCGGCAGCAGGCGGCGCACGACTATCGACATGCCACCCCGACGAGCTCGATCAACGTCGTGCTGTAGGCACCGCTCACGACGTGCCGCTGCATCGGCAGGCACTCATCGCCGTCACGCCGCCCATTTGTTGCACCGTGGCTCATCCCGCGTCCTAGTACCGATGTCACAGACTGCCCAGATCTCCAGCCATACCCTCACGCCGCGATGGGTCCACGCCATCGATGTGCGCGCCGAGTCCCGCCGCGACGACTCCGTCACGTTCATGGCGATCGGTCTCTCGCTGCTGGCCGCGTTGCGGGACCAGCCCGTTCCACTTGCCCCGGTGCCGCATGCGGACCTGCCGCGTCGGGCCCCGCTCCGACGCGAGCCACCAATGCCGCCGCGGGCACAAACCCCCCTCAGCGTGCCGCAGGAGATCGAGTCAATCCCCGAGCAGCACGCCCGGGCCGTTAGCATCGATGCGGCATATCGCGCAGATTGCTAAAGGTTCATCCGTTTCCGCCGATACCCTCCCTCTGGAGGTAGACAACTATGCAGATCAACAGCAAGGGCAGGATCGATCCGAACGCACTCGGCCAGGTCAAACCGGGTACGTCGGAGCGCAGTGCGCCAGCGAAGCGCCCCGAGAACGCTGAGAAGGTTCCAGACCGTCCGAAGCAGGACTCGGTCTCGTTCAGCGATGAAGCGCGTGCACTGTCGAGTGGGTCGTCCACACGTGCCGCCACCAGTTCGGAACGAGTCGAGGATGTGAAGCAGCGCGTACTGCTCGGCGCGTATAACACGGCCGACATGGCCGGCGAAGTGGCCAGGCGGATTCTCCAGCGCGGTGAACTCTGAGTGTTGGTGACGGTGCAGTGTCACTGAACTGCGACACCTGAACGACGACAATTGAACGCGGAGACAACGGTCGCGCGGCATCTGCCACGCGACCGTTGTCTGTTGTACCCTTGCCGCAACAGGCGAAAAACGCCCGTGCGATCTTGTATGCACGCATTGTGTCTACAGGCGAAGAGGTGACGGCAGCACCACACGCACGAATCCGCGCGTCGATGTCGTGTGCACTTCGACAGTCATGCTCAAGACCCGACGGAAGCGGACGACACTCCGATTCGGGTTCGCTACCGCCTTACACGCTGAACGGCACCGTCGCCGCTCACCTGACCAGGATATGCAGCGCGCTGGGCATGTCCTCCACTCGCCAACGGCAGAGACACGACAATGAAGTTCCTGGTTGTGGATGATTCAGCAACGATGCGCCGGATTGTGGTAAACTCGCTCCAGCGCATTGGTTTCACAAACTGCGTCGAAGCCGCCGATGGTATCGAGGCACTGGCCAAGTTCGACAGTACCATCGCATTCGTCATCACTGACTGGAACATGCCGAACATGTCCGGCACGGAGCTGGTACAGGCGCTGCGCCAGCGCGATGACGGTCGTACAGTCCCGGTCTTGATGGTGACGGCTCGAAGCGTGCGCGAAGACATCATCACGGCGCTCGAGGCAGGCGTCAACAACTACATCGTCAAGCCCTTCACACCGCAGGTGTTGAAGGAAAAAATCGAGAGTCTCATCGTCGCACCGGCGGCATGACCATGGCAAATGAACGAGCTGCAGACCTGATGTACGACACGGCGTCCACGCTGCGTCTGCTCGACGCCGAACTGGGCGAGCTGGCGCCGCGTCGTCCCACTGACGCCGGCGCTCTGCCGCCGACATCCCCGTCGGCCGCTGCCGCCGCCGCCGCGATCGGCGCCACCGACCGCGTGCTGCCGCTGCTTCCCGCGCTCTTTGTGCGGGCGATGGGCGAGGTCCACTCGATGCTGGCGTCGATTCGCACCGGCCGCGAGCATATTCGTGCCGCCACCACCGAACGGCTCGCACACACCAACGAGAAGCTCACCGAAGTCTCGTCGGCCACCGCCCACGCGGCGCTCGATATCATGGATGCCCTCGACCGCGCAATTATTAAGGTCGATGAGCTGGAAACCGAGGATGTTCTCGCCGACGCAACGAAGGGCACCGCCATTCGTGACGACCTCAGGAACGAACTGTTCGCCGTGATGGGCCATATGCAATTCCAGGACATCACGTCGCAGCAGATCATGCACGTGCAGTCACTGCTCGCCGAGATGGAGGGACGTCTGGCCGATATCGCAAACCTGTTCGACCATCAGGCAGGCGACTCCGCTGCGGCTCCGGCAACCTCAGTCATGGCTGAGCGCACCCACAAGGACTCGCACTCTTTTGATCCGAATGCATCGTTGGCAGATGCCGAAACCCGGCAGGCGCTTGCCGACTCGCTGGTCGGGCGCGGCTCGACCGGTGGTTGACTTCGCAGTTCCCATCTCCTCACTGCGCGACGCACGATGATTCCGACGGAACTCAACGACGCTGCCTTTATCGTCGTCCAACTTGAACCTGCAGAACACGAGGATATCAAAGCCCTCCGTGATGCGCTGCGGCACTTCGCTGTCTTTGATGAGACCGCGTCGGCGCCTGTGCGCGCACAGGCGCAGCAGGCGGCCACCTGCCTCAGCCAGATCCTGCTCGGGGCCACGGACGATCCTGCTGCGCTGCTCGCACAGGCCAGCGTGGCCATCGATGCTGCGATCAAGGTGTGTGAGCAGGAATCGCGATACGAGCCCCGGATTACGCAGGCCGATCTGATCGCGATCACGATGGATCCCCGGGACGCAATCGCCAACGCGACGGAAACCATGGCGACCGAGGCGAGGAATGCCCGTGCCCTCGCTGATGACATGGATGCTCCTCCCGCAGCGACGCCGCACCGACGCACGCCCGCCGCAGGCACCAAAACGACCGCACGCGCCACGTCCACGACGCCAGTGAGCACTCGTCGCCGGACTCCCGCGTCAGTCGCACGCAAGACTCCGCCGGCACCTGTCGCTGTGATCGTCGAGCACCCGGTCGCACTTGACGGCGGTACGATACCGGACGACGCGGATCTCTCGTTGCTGTCCGACTTCATCGCCGAGAGCCGTGAGTCGACGGCTGGCGCCGAAGCGGCGCTCCTCGAGTTGGAAGGGAATCCGGAGGACATCGAAGCGGTGAACACCGTCTTCCGTGCCTTCCACACGGTGAAAGGGACTGCCGCGTTCATGGGGCTGGATCGTCTCGCCGAGTTTGCGCATCACGCCGAGTCGCTGCTGAGCCGGGTGCGCGATCGCGAACTGCCGTATACGCAGGCCGTTGCGAGCATGGCACTTCGCGGTAACGACGTCCTGTCGCAATTCCTCGATGCCATCGAAATCTCCCTGCACGACAAACTGTCGATTGCGCTGCCGACCGACTATGCGGACCTGATGCACGATCTGCTGAATGTCGATGCGGTGCTCGCAGGGATCGAGACACGGTCCACGCCGACGTCCGCACCGACTGACGAGCCGTCGATTCAGGAGACACCAGTGGCGACCGCGCGCGTCGCCGCAATCGGTGACCCGGGCGACTCCGACGCGCCGCGCCCAACCGCAACCCGAACGACGACGAAATCGGAAGCTGACCTCTCCGTGCGGGTGCGCACCGATCGTCTCGACCGCCTGATCGATATGGTGGGAGAGCTCGTGATCGCGCAGTCGATGATCGCCGCCGATCCCGCTGTCACCGCTCTCGGTCAGCACGACCTCGTGAAGAAGGTGTCGCAGGCTGGCAAGATCATGCGCGAACTGCAGGACCTGAGCATGTCAATGCGCATGGTTCCGCTCAAGTCCACGTTCCAGAAGCTCACGCGACTGGTACGTGACGTCGCGCTGAAGGCCGGCAAGGTGGTCGAGTTTGTCACAGATGGCGAGGATACCGAGCTCGATCGCAACATGGTCGATGCGATCGCTGATCCGCTGGTCCACATGGTCCGCAATGCCGTGGATCACGGTGTCGAAGGCCCCGCTGACCGCGTTGCCGCCAACAAGCCGCGTACCGGTCGCGTGAAGCTCGCAGCATTTCAGCAGGGCGGGAGCGTGATCGTCGAACTCCGCGACGACGGCCGTGGGCTGAATCGTGATCGGATTCTCGCCAAGGCACTGGAGAAGGGGCTGATCTCGCCGAATCACTCACTGACGGACTCGGAGATCAACGCGCTGATCTTTGCCCCAGGCTTCAGCACGGCGGAGCAGATCACCGATATCTCCGGTCGCGGCGTGGGCATGGATGTGGTGCGGCGAAACATCGAGTCCATCCGCGGTCGCATCGACATTCAGTCCGTTCTTGGTCAGGGCACCGTCTTCCAGATTCGGCTCCCGCTGACACTGGCCGTCACCGATGGCATGCTGGTCCGTGTCGGCGACGAGCGCTACATCGTGCCACTCACCAGTATCTCGCTCAGCTTCCGTCCCGAGCCAGGCATGCTCTCGACTATTCCGCCGCGTGGGGAAGTGGTCATGTTGCGCGGCGAGGTGCTGCAGGTCGTGCGCCTGCATCAGCTCTTCAATATTCAGGATGCAGTCACCAATCCGAGCGACGCGATTCTCATGATCGTTGGTGATGGCGAACATCGTATCGCATTGCTGGTCGATCAGTTGCTGGGACAGCAACAGGTTGTGGCAAAAGCCCTTGGCGACGGTGTGGGCGAGATCCCCGGTGTCTCCGGTGGTGCGATTCTGAGTGATGGTCGCGTTGGCCTGATCATCGACGTTGCCCGCATGACGTCGCTCGTCCGGACCGCCGACGCCCGCCCCCGTTCGTTGTCGCAGGCTGCCTGAACTCGCCGTTAAGCCGCATCACGTTCCCGACGATACTGCAACGGGATGCGCTCTGCGCAATCCAATTCGCCCTTCCGAACTCCTGGAGATGGTATGACCACCACCGCTGATCGCACCGCCGCTTCGCTCGGCGGAAAGTATCTGACTTTCTTCCTCGCGGGCGAGGAGTATGGTGTCGCGATTCTGCGCGTGCAGGAAATCATCAGCATGATGCCCATCACCCGCGTGCCACGGACACCACCATTCATCCGCGGTGTGATCAATCTGCGGGGCAAGGTGATTCCGATCATGGATCTTCGCGCGAAGTTCGGCATGCCTCCAGCCACTGAGCCGGAACAGGTCATGATCGTGGTGCAGGTCGTGGGTGTGCAGATCGGCGTGATTGCAGACAAGGTGTCGGAGGTTGCCAGCATCAAGGCCGAGGACATCGACCCGACTCCAGATTTTGGCAGCGAAGTCCATACCGAGTTCCTCCTTGGCCTTGGCAAGTCGAATGGCCGTCTGCGGCTGCTGCTCGATATCGAACGCGTGCTGTCGACCGAGGAAGTCTCGGCGATTGCCGCACTCCCTGCCATGGGACAGGGTGACTGACCGTCGCGCTGTGTCTGACACGTGTGCTCGAGGTTGACGAATCATTGATGTCGGACACAACGAGACCGCATCGCACGGTGCGACTGGTCGGGTGATCTGCGCCGTGGTGCCGTATCGACCATTTCCACGCTTCTCGTAAACCACGTCGCATGCCCACTCTCAGTAGTCTCGAGCAGTCCAACAGCGCCCCTGAGCTCTCGCCCGCCGAATACCAGCGTGTGTGCAGGATTGCCTACGAGCGCGCCGGGCTGGCCATTCCGCCCGGCAAGGAGGGGCTCGTACGATCGCGTGTGTCCAAGCGACTTCGTGAGCATCGCCTCTCGACCTTCAGCGCCTACCTCGATATGGTGGAGCGCGAGACGAGTCGTGACGAGATGGTCACGCTGATTGACCTGCTGACGACCAACAAGACCGACTTCTTCCGTGAGATCGCGCATTTCGACTTTCTTCTGTCGAGAATTGTGCCGGCGCGGGTCGCCCACGGTGCGCCGTTGCGCATCTGGAGCGCCGGCTGCTCCAGCGGCGAGGAGCCGTACACGCTCTCGATGGTGCTGCACGAATCGCTGCCGCCGCGGTACGACTTCCGAATCCTTGCGACAGACATCAGCACGCGCATCGTCGCCGCCGCGAGGAAGGGGCATTACGCGGCGCAGCAGCTGGGTGATGTGTCCACGGCGCGCCGCTCGCGATGGTTCTCTCCCCATCCCGACGGGGGTGGCGTCGTGACGCCTGAACTGCGCGCGCCAGTCAGCTTCGCGCATCTCAACCTGATGGCGTCGTGGCCGATGTCCGGACCGTTTGACGTGATCTTCTGTCGGAACGTGATGATCTACTTCGACAAGCCGACGGTCACGCAGCTGGTGAACCGCTTCTACGACCTGCTTGCGCCGGGAGGGTATCTCTTCATCGGGCATTCCGAGAGTCTGACATCGATTGAGCATCGCTATCGCTACGTACAGCCGGCGGTGTACGAAAAATGACCACTGGCCATTCCCTGTCGGTACCGCGGCCCGTGATTATCGGCATGGCTGACGTGAAGGTGTCCGGCATGCCGGACGAAACGCTCATCACCTATGCACTCGGCAGCTGTCTTGGGTTGATCGTGCACGATCCGGTGGCGCGCGTGGCGGGTCTGCTGCACGTCATGCTCCCGAATTCGCAGATCGATGACGCGAAAGCAAAGGTGCAGCCTGCAATGTTCGTCGATACCGGTGTGCCGATGTTGTTCAAGGAGTGCTATCGGCTCGGTGCAAGGAAGGAACGGATGACGGTCACGGTTGCCGGAGGTTCGTTCTCCGGCCGTTCCGATGCTGACGACACGTTTCAGATCGGGAAACGCAATATGCTCACGCTGCGAAAGTTGCTCTGGAAGAACGGGGTCCTGATTCACGCCGATGTCACCGGTGGCGTGCAACAGTCGCGGACAGTTTCTGTGCACGTCGGAACCGGGTTGGTGCAACTCCGCACCAACGGTGCTCTGCAGGTTCTTTCACCGCTGTCGCCGGCTCCGACGCCGGACGCTTTCGCTGCTTCTCCGAGGTAGAACCATGAACCTTAATGTCCTGATTGTCGACGACAGTGCGGTCATGCGATCCATGATCCGCCGCACGCTGTCACTGTGCGGTATCGCGCTCGGCGACGTCTACGAGGCCGGTAACGGTGTGGAAGCGCTGGAGCAGCTCGACGAACACTGGGTCGACCTCGCCCTCCTCGATGTGAATATGCCGGTGATGGATGGTGAGGAGCTGCTGTCACGGATTCGTGCCAGTGAAGAGTGGCGCGCCCTGGCCGTCATCATCGTCAGCACGGAAAGCAGCGATACACGCCTTGCACGCCTTCGTGCGCACGGCGTGGAAATTGTCCATAAGCCGTTCACTCCGGAACAGCTCCGCAATACCATTCTTCAGGTCACCGGTCTCTCGCATGCTGCAGCCAGCAACGACATCTCTGTTCCAAGCGGCGACTTCGACTTTTGAGTCGCTCGCGCTGCTCTTCCCGGAGCCGCAGAGCGCGGAGGGAGCGGAGTTCATTCCACTGGCGGCCTCGTTCAGCGTCGCATATCACGGCGCAGGCAGCGGCCGCCTCGTGGTCGGCGTCACTGCGGGCGTGCTCCCGGCGCTCGCCGGGAACATGCTCGGGTCGTCATCGGCCCCGGATCAGCAGCTGCAGCGTGATGCGCTCGGCGAACTGGTGAACGTGGTCACGGGAAACGTGTTGCCACTGATCAATGGACCGGCCGCGGTCTTCCGCCTCGATGCGCCGATTCCCGCCGGCGATGAGCCATTCCGGCGTCGCCATGGAGAGACGCAGGTGGCCATCACGCGTCTCCATATGGATGAGGGCGAGGCAATTCTCGCTCTCTTCACCGAAGATGCGACGACTCCTCAGGCGGCGCTCGCGTGATCAGGGTGCTCGTGGTTGACGATTCTGCACTCGTGCGGAAGCTTCTCACCGAAGAGCTGTCACGCTACGACGACATCACTGTGGTCGGGACGGCGGTCGATCCCTATGTCGCCCGCGAGAAGATCATCGCGCTCAAGCCGGACGTCATCACACTCGATGTCGAGATGCCGAGGATGGATGGGCTGTCGTTCCTCGTCAAGCTGATGAAGCACTATCCGGTGCCGGTGATCATCGTCAGTTCACTGACGCCGGCTAACAGCGATGCCGCGATTCGCGCGCTGGCCCTGGGTGCGGTGGATGTGATCGGCAAACCTGGGTCGGCAATGAGTGTGCCGGACATCTCGCGACAGCTGGTCCAGTCGATTCGGGCCGCGTCGCTCGCCAAGCTCGTCAAGCGTAGCGAACCCACGGTCGCCAATCCGTCGCTTGCACGCGCCGCACCGATGATCTCCGGGCTGTCCATGACACACAAGATCATCGCGCTCGGTGCCTCCACCGGCGGTACCCAGGCGCTGGAGGCGGTGATCACGCGGCTGCCCCCTGGAATGCCGGGCATCGTGGTGTGTCAGCATATGCCGGAGAAGTTCACTGCGTCGTTTGCGCAACGGCTCAACGCCGGGAGCGCACTCGATGTGCGCGAGGCACGGGATGGCGATGCCGTGGTGCCGGGCGTGGTGCTCATTGCACCCGGCAACTTCCACATGATGCTGACCCTTTCTGGCGCGCAGTATCAGGTGCGGGTGAAGGATGGTCCTCGTGTACACCATCAACGCCCGGCGGTGGACGTCCTCTTCGCGAGCGTCGCCAAGCACGCGGGTCGTAACGCCATCGGCGCCATTTTTACCGGAATGGGGGCCGACGGTGCCAAGGGGTTGCTGCAGATGCGCGAGGCGGGGGCGCACACCATCGCGCAGGATGAGGCATCGTGCGTGGTCTTCGGAATGCCCAAGGAGGCGATCAAGCTCGGGGCGGCCGTCGAGATCCTCCCGCTCTCGCAGATCGCCGGCGCCCTCCAGAGCGCTGTGACCCACGAACGTCTCGCGACCGTCTGATCGCATTAGCTTCCGACCATGTCGGAACTCTCACTGGAAGGGCACCTGCACCGTCGGTGCGGTGGGCACTACACACTGGCCGTCGAGGAAGTCACCATTCGACTCAGCGGCATGTCCGCGCGCGTCGATAGAGCCATGTTCAAATGTGATAAATGCGGCGACAGGCAGCACACAGTCGAGCAGCGCGAAGAGGCGGAGCGGGAAGCGATTCTCACCATGCGGTCGGCGCACTCCCTGCTGACGGGAAAGGAGATCCGGCACTTTCGGGAGTCCTTCGGCCTCACCACGACGCATTTCGGCGAGTTGCTGCACGGTCTGCCGAAGGGCATCGTCGAAGGCTGGGAGAAGGGGCGCTACCTCCAAAGCCCCACAGTTGATGCGATGATCCGAACGCTCGCCGATCGGGAGGAGCGGGAGCGTCGCGCGATCCGGGCGAGCCTGACCCTGCCACCGCTCCCCGGCGAAATTCCTGTTGCGGTCGCTGGCCTGTCGGCTGACGCTCACGCCGACGAGGCGGTCGTGGGCGGAGCGGAACCCCAGTCCGTCGATTCGAGCGTTTACGGATAGCACCGCGCCGACGCGCGTCGCCTGTATCGTGCACGCCCCTCCTTCTTAAAGGTCCTCAGTGCCGCAGTTCGTCCGCCGTAGTTCGATGCCTGTGTCGCCACGTGCGCTCTTCGATTGGCATGAGCGCCCGGGAGCCTTCGAGCGACTGACGCCGGGATGGCAGGACACCCGGGTGATCTCGCGTACGGGCGGCGGCATCACCGATGGCAGTCGAGTGGTAGTCGAGGTGCCGGTGCTCAACGGCCTGATCCGTCAGCGCATGACGATGGAACACCGTGACTACGTCAGCGGTGAACGCTTCACCGATGTGCAGGTCAAAGGGCCGTTCGCGCGCTGGTCGCACCAGCATCGAACGGACACAGCGCCCGATGGTACAAGCGTCCTCGTCGATCAGATTGACTTCGCGATGCCGCTGGGAGCATTGGGCGACGCGGCTGCGGGGTGGTTTGTTCGGCGACAGCTGGAGCAGCTGTTCGACTTTCGCCACGCTCGAACCCTCGCCGATCTCGAGCGGCACCGGATTTTTGCCGATGAGCCGCGGTTGACGGTCGCCATCACCGGCGGGACCGGGATGATCGGCACGGCGTTGACCTGGTTTCTGCGAACCGGTGGGCACACGGTTCGGTGGATCACGAGGCGCCCCGATCAGTCGCGCGGCGACATCGGCTGGAAACCCGAGTCGGGCGAGCTCGATCCAATGGCGATGCAGGGGGTGACCGCCGTTGTGCACCTCGCCGGCGCCAACGTGGGAGAGCGCTGGACGGCGGAGCACAAGGCGGAGATTCTTCAGAGCAGAGTCAATGGTACGGCTACGCTGGTGAACGCAATGCGTCGCATGTCGAAGCCTCCTGGAGTGCTGATTTCCGGGTCAGCGGTGGGATACTACGGCGATACTGGCTCTATGGTGATTGATGAAGCATCGCTGAAGGGTGGTGGATTTCTCGCCGATGTCTGCGAACGATGGGAGAATGAGGCGCTCCCGGCGTCCGATTTTGGCACTCGCGTCGCAATCGCACGCACCGGCGTGGTCCTGTCACCCAGCGGCGGAGCGCTCGCAAAGATGCTCCCGGCGTTCCAATTCGGCCTTGGTGGGCCACTTGGATCGGGCAAACAATTTATGAGCTGGATTTCGCTTGATGATGAGGTCGGAGCGCTCCATCACCTCCTGATGCACCCCCAGAGCAGCGGTGTCTACAACCTGACCGCGCCGACCCCCGTCGCAAACGCCGATTTCGGCAGAGCCCTTGGCGCTGTCCTCAATCGACCAGCCATCCTTCCGCTTCCGTCATTCGCTCTCTCTGCCCTCTTCGGGGAGATGGCCCAGGCTACCATTCTGAGCGGACAACGAGTGGTGCCGACCCGTCTGTCCACCGAAGGATTCCGCTTTCTTCAGCCACTGCTCGAAGGTGCACTTCGCTTCGAGTTGGGGCGGTAACCTGAAACTTTCCACACTCTCTGTCGTCTTTTTTCTGTTGAATCGCTGGTCGCGCTGTCGCGTGCAGCCAGCGTCACATGGAGTCAGACCCCGTGGTCATCATTCTGCTGGAAGGCGCGTTGTTCGTCGCGGCAATCGTGGCGGCGGGCGCTTTTTTTCTGTGGGGAGTCAAGGCGTTCACGCCGCTCGGCACTCGCTTGCGACAGGTGGAGAACCGCCGCCTGATCGATGAGCACGCCGCCCTCACCTGCCCCATTCATGGATGGCAGGCGCCTGACTCCCTCGTACGGTTCCCTAGCGGAGAACCGCTCTGTTCAAAGTGCTACCAGGAGACATTATATGGGCAGCTCGATCGGTGATCGCATCTCGCAAATGGGCGCGTCTGCGTCAGGCGGAGGCGGGGCCCGGAAGGCCGTCCTTGGACTCGGCATCGTGATCGGCGCACTCTGGATCGCGTCATCCACCATCACATACATCGAACCGGGTCACGTCGGCATCATCATCCGTCGCACCAGCGGCGGCGTGGATCCCGTGCCGCTCGGCCCCGGCCTTCACTTGCGCAATCCGATCACAATGGGGATCAAGGAATATCCCACGTTCATGCAGACGACAGTGCTCACGCAGGGCAGCAGCGAGGGGTCACCCAGCAATGATGAGATCAACGTCAACTCCATCGAGGGACAACCGATCTCGCTTGATATCTCGATGAGCTTTGAGTTGCGCCACGACAAGGTGCCGTTCCTGTATTCAACCTTCCGAACGGACATCGAGCAGATTCAGAAGGGCTATCTGCGTCAAACCATCCGTCAGGCGCTCCAGGAAGTTGCGGGCCAGGAGGAGATCGCGAACATCCTCGGTCCCAAAAAGGCCGAGACGGTCGCGAAGACGCAAGCCAAACTGTCAAAGGCGCTGGATCAGTATGGCATCGAGGTCAAGCAGTTCTCGATCAATGAAATCCGTGCCCCGCAGGCGGTCATGCAGGCCATCAATGCGAAGAATGTGATGCAGCAACAGGCCTTGACGGCGCAGAACGAACTGCAGAAGAATACCTATCAGGCTCAGGGTGACAGCATCAAGGCCGTCGGTCGCGCCAAGGCGATTCTGGCCGAAGCGCAGGCGCAGGCGCAGGCCAATGAACTGCTCGCCAAGAGCATCTCGGGCAGCTTGGTGCAGTACGAGATGGCCAAGAAGTGGAACGGCGTCATGCCACAGGTGAGTGGTGCCGCCATGCCGATGATCCAGATGCCGGGAACAGGCAAGCCGTAAACACCGGCTCGTCGGCGAGAGTCCACGCGGATTTCAGTGGCGTTCTGATGCGGAACTGTGAACACTCCGCATCCGGGCGCCACTGTTTCTTGTCGGCTATGATCGCCTAAGCTTCACCGCCAATCGGCGGCCGCGTTCCGGCCTCCGTGCTTGATTGACCGACCGGGCCTTGGTTGTTCAGCACGAACCGCCCGCTGGAGGCCTGCCGGTGCTTCGAGCGGAATGTGATTTCTCCCTTCCTGTCTGATGCTTCCACACCCCGCGTTGATCGCAACCGTCGCGGCCAGCTTTGGCATCGCCTTCCTCTTTGGCCTCGCGGCCGCGCGAGTCAAGCTGCCGCCGATCGTCGGCTATCTGCTCGCCGGCATGGCGGTCGGCACCATCGCACCTCCGGACCTCATCGATGGCTCGATGGTCGCGCAGGCGGCGGAGCTGGGTGTCATTCTGCTCATGTTCGGCGTTGGGCTTCACTTCAGCTTCCGCGATCTCGCGGCTGTGCGACGAGTCGCCGTGCCTGGCGCACTGCTGCAGATCCTTATCACGGGCAGCGTTGGTGCCGCGATCGGACGGTCGTGGGGTCTGGGCTGGGGCGGAGCCGCCGTCCTGGGTATCTCTCTGGCGGTCGCCAGTACTGTCGTGCTGCTCAAGGGGCTCGAAGCGCAGGATCGCCTCGATTCGCCAGACGGCCGACTTGCCGTTGGATGGCTGGTTGTGGAAGATCTCGCAATGGTGCTGGTGTTGGTGTTGCTACCCGCGCTCGCGACGATGATCCCGGGAAGCGGCGCGGGCGATGCTGCTCAGGTCTTCACGACCCTCGCAATCGCGCTGATCAAGGTGGCGATATTCACTGCGTTGATGGTGGTGGTGGGACGGCGTGCCGTCCCGTGGCTCCTGGAGCATGTGGCACGCGTCGGCTCGCGCGAGCTCTTTACCCTCGCGGTGCTCGCGACCGCACTCGGGATCGCGACGCTGGCCGCCGAGGTGTTCGGCGTCTCGTTTGCGCTCGGCGCGTTCTTCGCGGGCGCCGTCGTCAGCGAGTCTGAGCTCAGTCATCGCGCTGCGACCGACGCGTTGCCGCTGCAGGATGCCTTTGCCGTGCTGTTCTTCGTGTCGGTGGGGCTCCTCTTCGATCCCGAGGTTCTGACACAGTCGCCAGGTGCCGTTCTGGCGCTTGTGACAGTGATCGTGCTTGGAAAGTTCGTGGTATCGGCGGTACTGATGCGACTTCTCCGTCAGCCGCTGCGATCATCACTCATCATCGGTGGAAGTCTCGCGCAGATCGGGGAGTTTTCCTTCATTGTGGCGGGAATGGGTGTCACCCTGCACCTCATCACCGGCGATGTTCAGGCGAAGATAGTCGCTGCGGCGCTCATCTCCATTGCGATCAATGCGCCGATGCAAGCGGGAATTCTGGCCTTGCTGCGGCGAGCGGAGGAGCGACGTTTGCGTTTGGCGAGCGTGATTGCAGGGGGCGCCTGGGGCGCCGTGGAGCGGGATGAGGGTGTCCCGTCCACGGCGCGCGCCAGTCGCGCGCCCATGAATACCATGGAGGACCCGTTCGACTTTTCGCGCTTTCATGGCCACGTCGTGGTCGTCGGGCACGGGCGTGTGGGTACAACCATTACGGATGCGCTCCAGCGCGAGACTGCCCGATATGTGATCATCGATGAACAGGAACAGTTGATCGCCGGACTGCGTGCGGGCGGCGCGCGGGCTGTTTACGGCGATGCAACGCGCCCCGGTGTGTTGCAGCGGGCCGGCGTGGCCAATGCGCGACTGATCATTGTGACTGCGCCCGAGCCGATCCGTGCGAGACGCATTGTTGCAGTCGCGCGCGAAATGAATCCAGCGATTGCGATCGGTGTGCGGACGCACAGTGCGGTGGAGCAGGCGTTCTTTGAAGAGTTCGTCAATTCCCCAAACGCAACGGGTAAGGCCGTCTACGCAGAGCGCGAAGCGGCGCTGAGTCTTGCCCACTTTACGCTTCAGACACTCGGCCGCTCCGGTGACGAGGCCGACGTGGTCATCGATACAATGCGTCAGATGAAGATCGCTCCAACGGAGACCTTCGCGGCGCTGCACACACGGGAGTTCCGTGCAATGATGGCGCCGGACCCCAACCATCCGACGGAGTTGTGAGCTTGTGTGAGGCGCACGTTACGGTGACACAAAACTACTGACACGAAACGACTGACACAGAAGTTCAAACTCAGAACTGCAACAACGGAACTGCAGGTACAAAACTGCGGCTACCATTCTGGAACAGCTGGACGCGGAACAGCTGGACGTGGAACAGCTGGACGCGGAACAGCTGGACGCAGAACAGCTGGACGCAGAAGGGCGAACGCAGAAGGGCGAACGCAGAAGAGCCGAAGCTTGGGTACGTCGAGCGGAGGTCTAAGGTTATCCCGCTGATGTGTTTTTGGGGGAACTGCGCTCCCGGTGATGCTCGGATTCCAATGCACTTTACCACAGTAGTTGCAGTTGACTTATTCAGTGATTGCGACGAGTGGCCGCTCGAAGCCCCGCTGTTCTGCGTCCGCTGTTCTGCGTCCGCTGTTCTGCGTCCGCTGTTCTGCGTCCGCTGTTCTGCGTCCGCTGTTCTGCGTCCGCTGTTCTGCGTCATGCTGTTCAGCGTCTCAC